>Ga0187860_1002104_pt1 | contig 16920 bp, 13 predicted proteins | sample June2016WEW_10_4_FD_132981 | JGI IMG/M metagenome (GOLD analysis project Ga0187860, IMG submission 132981) | Peatland microbial communities from SPRUCE experiment site at the Marcell Experimental Forest, Minnesota, USA - June2016WEW_10_40 | ecosystem: Environmental > Terrestrial > Soil >... | reverse complement strand
TGCTCGATAATTTCTACAGATCGAACATCACGCCCCTGTTTTTCGTCGAGTGCCTTGCTGACCTCGAAAAAGCAATCAGAAGCAGAAGCACACCTGAACAGCTGGTAGGCTCACTTGCGCTCCGCACACCGGAATCACAATCCTGCGCAACCGTGCACCATACGAAAGTGCTCGGCAACGAACTGGCCCGAAAATTCGACCTGAGCCAAGTGCTGGAGAGGCCGATGGTTCCGTATGGGCAACCCGTGCAGCTGGGCGACAAGAAGGGCATCGTCTTTAGGCGCAGCCCGGAAGAAGAAGCGCTCCAGAGATGGACGCATCACGAATTTCTTGAGGTCGAGCGCGGATTTGCGAAGCAGTGGCGCAAAGCACTCATGCGCGTCAACCATGATGACCTCGTGAAAACCGTCATGGCCGGCATCGGCCACTGGCGGAAGCCGGAGTCTCTGGAAGACGCTAAGCAGATGGCCGACTACATCATCGACAACATGGACCTTGAATGGCTTATCGGCTTCGGCCTCGAATTGCTCGATCTGCCAGAGGCAACGCAGTTCGTTCGCGACGACTGGACGGCAAGGCGGAAGCCCCCGATCCGCCAGCATTTGCCCTATTTTACCTTCATGCTGTCGATAAATATTTTCTTCGCCCTCATCATCCAGACTCAGCTCCTGCGCAACGTCAAGCAGAGCCATCAGATCGATCTCGCCTATCTTTTTTATTTACCTTTCTGCTCTGTGTTCACCTCGAAAGACCGCTTCCACGCTCAGATCGTGCCGCTATTTCTCAATCCGCGACAGACTTTCGTGAATGGCGAGGAGATGAAGCAGGACCTTGCGCGGCTCGTTGAGCTTTATTCAAGCATGCCGGATGAGGTTCTCAGGACTGGTCTGTTCACCTTTGCACAGACACCGCCGGAAGACACCAGTTACCTCGTCACGCGGCTATGGGACAGGTATCTACCGTTCTGGAGGGGATTCAAGAAACAGCCGCGGGGCCCGCACGATCCCGAAGCTGACAGGAAACTCATCGAAGAAATCAACATGTGGGTGGATGGAGGTCCGGGTATTCAATCACATGACGAGCATGATGTGGATAGGCTCGATCATGTGACCATCAGCCGAAGCGTCATGCCGCGGAAGGGAAGATGGCGCAGGTTCTCGGAGGAGCAGGAAGAGCGGATGCACGAAGCACAGAATAAATCATCCTGAAGGACATCGCATTCACGCTCGACGGCTCGACGGGAGCGAACCCGTGAGCTTCCGACTAAAATCGCGACATGACGCCCACGCAGGTGAAGCCTGCGATCTCTACTGTTCTGGAAATGCCGGAGAGCGGCGGTGACCTCGTTTGCATTCACGGTAGTTTCCGCAAGGGGAAGGCGACGGGCGCGTAGGTTTCCCTCCTGAACCCCAAATGGGAACAGGGCTGCAATACCTCTTTGCGTCGCGAACAGATTAATTCGGGACCGTTAATGCTATTCCTAGAGTTTTCTTAATCTCTGGGATTTTTGCGGGAGATACGGCGAAGCTGATCGCTTTGCGCAGCTGAGGGTGCAGTGATCCTTGTAAATGCTCCCTGAAAATGGTCGCGAGAAGTAGATTCACGGACTGAAGCACAAGCCCCTCTCTGGTTCTCCACTTGCCTAGGGCCTTCACGTCGCTGGTCCATAGCGAAGTCGAACCCTTCTCTGCGGTCATTTGGAATGGCGCTGATCCATGAACAGCCCTTGAGAGGGTTGCATACTCTCTTTCAAACACGTCAATTCCGCTTAAGCTCTGGTTTATCCCACCAAGGGCAGGATGCTTCTTGAGATACTCAAGCGTAGATGCAAATCCGGGCTTGTATTTGCCAGTTTTCCAAAGCGTGAGTTCGACAGGATGGTCTTTGAAATAAAGGCAGAAAGCAATGTTCTCTAGACAACTCCTCAGTGACTTCAACGCTGAACGCCAAGCGCCTATTCTTGCAAATACGTGAGAGACCAGCCCGTCATTTTGAGCCTCAAGAAAAAAGGACGCACTGTCGGCTGAAATAACGGTCGCGAGCAATTCCGTGCGCCATGCGTTCAACGATACTAGCTGAAGATAACTCTGAAAATAAACGGCTTCGGATTTCTCCAGTTCCTTCGAAACGGTTTGCAGCTCAGCCTGCCAAGCGGCTTCGAATTGCTCAAACCGCACGCGTATCTCGTTCTTCAAATCCTTCATTGCGAGTGAGGATCGTCTTTGTTAAGGTCTTTCAGCAGAAATGCAAAAGCTCGCATTAGCTCCGGCGAGGTTTCCGACACGCGTTTAGTCGCTCTTTCCTTCAACGCTTGACGGGCGTCGGGGTTGGATTCAAGGTAGTTAAGAACCTTACCCAGAATGTCCCGAGCAGCGTCTCTCGGTCGAGTTTCAATGGGTAGGTGAGACTCGCGAACAAAATTGAGCCATTGTCGCTTGTCGATCCGCGCCATTTCCGCCAGCGTTGAAAGATTAACGGCAATTTGCGAGGTTGAAACGGGTGCAGGGTTGCGGTCCGAGACGAACAATTCGTCCAATTCAGAATCGGGTGCTCGCTCCAGCATCTCTGAAAGCTTGCGCAGTGCTTTGGCGATCTGATGGCTTTTCATCATGACCCTATAGTCGAGCTAAAAGCTCCTTCGACATGGCAGTAAATTCCTGAATCGCATTCTGATCATTTGTTTGAAAAATCGACTGTTGCAACGAGGCGCATTCAGCTACGCTTGCTCGCTCTTTCAGTTCGGCATCGAGCACCAACTTGCCAAACTGTGCCCGAACCGATGCGGCTGTCTTCTCGCGGAACGCTGCTGGACGACCCACCCGTGAAATGACAATGCCCACATGTGCCAGCGAGTGGTCAAGATCATCGCACAGCTTCTTAATGCGGGACAGCAGCAGTGCGATACCGATGCTCGACAAGAAATCGGGTGAAATCGGGACGACAAAATGCGTGCTGGTCGCCAATGCGTTCTGAGTCGGAATAGTCAGGTTAGGCGGACAGTCAATCACGACAATCTCATACTGATCTAGAACGGGTTTCAGAGCTTTCCTCAGTTTTAGTTCTCTGCCCGCCGCGCCCCCCAAATCCAAGTCAATCGTGAACAAGTCTATGTGGGATGGAATTAAGTCAACGTTGGTGAATACATTCGGGACGATAACGTCTTTGGCTGCCGGAGCAGCCCCCTCTGCACTGAAATTCCGCATGCCCAGAAGGTTGGCGACCGTTCCACTCTTCTTGGCAACATCACCCCACTTCTCGGGTTCGATACACGAGAATGTCGCATTGGTCTGAGGGTCAACATCAACGAGAAGAGTCTTGTGGCCCTGAAGACCGGAGTACGCCGCGAAATTGACCGCAATAGCGGTCTTCCCAACGCCGCCCTTAAGGTTCACGCACGAGACGATTTTCGCCACTGCCATCCTTCAGACCGACAATTCGATACCTAACCAGAACAGCTCTGCCATTCTAAATGACCTGCCTCGCGAGCGCATTTCGACACTCGGGACTGCCGGGGCATTACTGCGAGCAATCATGGCAAGGAGGTCTCAGTTGCAATCGGCTTAGGTGGAGATTCCAAAGGCTAGGCACTGTTCGCCTCGTCTCTGGGAAATCCTGACACCACCGTGATCTAGTCAGCCAATCATAGATGATGTCGAGCACAACCTCCACCCGCTCGGTCTGGTCGTTCCAGCGGGTCAACGATGCCATTCTCCATCGACAGTTCTGTTGCTGAGCCATTTTTGCGAAACATAGCCCGGCAGCCCCACTATGAGAACAGTCGATTCTGAACCTGTGCGAGTTCCACCGGTGCGGGGCATTCATCGTCGTCGTTGACTACATGATTGATCCGGGCGCTCACGGGATAGCACCGCATCAGCCGGGCATCGTAGGGCTTCAACAGTTCGGACGCCTCGGCGTGTCCCGATTCGTGCGCTATCGTCTTTGGGCATCAAAAACACTAATGACCTGCACCCGCCCGAAGTAGGTCCTTGGCTGCCAGACGTACGCGTCACTCAACCGAAATTTGTGCCACTTCTTCCAAAGGCCGTCGGGGTCGGCAGGGATAAACCAATGCTGGAAGATGATCCGCTTGGACGCCACTCGCGATAGCTCGCACAGAAGGTCGTGGTTCCATTGATATCTCGCAATGTACGGGGGGTCGCAGAGCACGGATTCGAACGACTCGTCAGCGAATGGCAGGCGGGCTCCGTCGCATACCACGTCCGGGTTCGTCTCCGTGTCGAAATCGACGCGTACATCCCCGAGCTGGCTGTGGCCGCAGCACACATGCAGGGATCGAGAAATCAGCAAGGATTGAAGCACTTCGCTGATTTCCTCGGGCCAAAGGACCTTCTTGACGGTATACAGGTACCGGGTTCCTTCCAGCGGGAATGCACCCCCAATGCCGGGCCGGTTCTTGTATGTGACTGTGTTCTGGCTGATCTGGCAAATTCGGAGGACGAAAGATGCCATCTCCATCGTGACGCCCAGCGGATCGGTGGGCATTTCGCCAATTCCCCCCGAACCTAACGACAATTTGTCGTGAGGTCGCGGTTGCCACATCATTGAAGCTTCCGTCTTGCCGCGCAGGAGCCGCTGCACTGACCGCAAACTTCGACCCAGCTTGTGGCGCTTTGATTCCACCCAAGCCGTCCACGTGAGACCAGCGGGAGCATCCCTTCGCAGATCAGTACGCTTGCCCGGCGCACTCAGCCGCCGATGCATTTCCACCAAAAATGGGACGAGGTTGCTCCAATCCCGCGCCACGATCGCCAGCCCGCTGTCGATCTCGGCGTCGAGGGCGAAGAAGGGCAGGGACTCGGGGTCAGCGAAAGCCCGCCGTCTGGCGTCCAGAGTGGGCGACATGAAGTGACGACCTTTACGTTGCTTCGCGAGTCGAGCTTTGCTTCGGAGGTGTGGGACTGCGGGCATATCTTGGATTGTCATTGCAGGGCTGACCGGAGGCAAAGTGGCAAACGATGTTCTGCGAAACCATCGCCCTCGCGCCCTCAGAACTTGTCGTCCACCGCATCCTTGTCCCATTCGATGGAGCAAATCTCGCGGTCGATCATCTCCGGCAGACTCGTCTCAATGTCGTCGCCCAACCAGCAAACGACGATGCTGGAGAAGTCGCTAGCGGGCTCGGACACAGGCTGGGAGCACAGCGCAACCATGATCAGGTAACGGGGCAGTTCTCCTTCAGGGACGGGCTTGATGAGGAAACCGCCGTGTTTCGGAAACTGATCCATCACTCTGTCTGGGAGATGCCTCATGAGATCGGCGCGAATGGCATCATTGCTTCCCGCAAGGTAGCCGAGCGTTGAGGGCGTGATGCGGATTTCCTCGACCAGCACGTCCCGACCACAGTTCAGGCGAAACGCCAGACGGTGGTGGTGTGGATCGTGTTCGACCTTAGCTTGAACCCGCATCGCGGGATTCTGTCGAGTGACCGTTGTTGTTGGTGCTGCTTCAGTGAACGTCTTCACAGGCCCTCCTAATCATTGACTTTGAAAGTTCACGAACATCGGGTGATTGTCGATGAACGTCCCTGAAGAACGACTTCAGCGAACCGGGCGGCTCACTACATCGTCAAGGTCACGCCAGCGAAGGTCTGATCCCCCGATGCCCTAACCCATAGGCACTCCATCCGGCGATCCGTCCGGCGATTGACGGACATGGCACAACTCTGCTCCTGCTGCCAAATGGGGCGTCCAAACGCCTCGATGTACAAGGGGGTGGGGTATTCAGACAACGCCCAGCTAAACTTGGCGCACGCCAATATGTCCACCATCTCTCGGTGGTTCAAGTCCGTCGCACTGTAGGGACGGACGGATGCATTCAAGTATGGCGGGTCAAGATATGCGAAATCATCTTCGTCGAGTTGCTCGACTACTCGCTTCCAGTCCCAATCAGTGAATCTCGCCCCGCACTGCGTTAGCAGCCGTTGCCCTGCGATCAGCCGGTTGTGGTAGGTATCCCGGCAGACAATGTTCACGTCAGAGCCAAACCCGGCAGCCCAGCCGCCGCCGCTGTATGTCATTCGGGGCTCGTTCAGGATGGCTTCTGTGGATTCAGGAGCGGCAGACAACCGTTCGTAGTTGGCACGGGTGCGTTCAACCACCTCAACCGTGTCTCCGCACATGAGCATGTTGGTGAACCATGGGATCGTGCGGATGTCGTTGATCCACCAACTGCCGTATTGCAATGTGGAGGCGGCGGCGAAGAAAACATTGCCCCGTCCGCTGAATACATCGCAGAACGTCCCGCCTGTCTGCGGGAAATAAGGAATGAATGTCCTAGAAAGTCTGGCCTTGCCCCCCGGATATGCGAAGACTGGTGCGGTTGCGGTTGAGGTTGTGGTCGCCCAAGACGGATAAGCAGCTAGAGTGGTTGTTTGGTAAGTTTGATCTGCGCTCATGCAGATCAATACTGAGTTTTTGGGAATTTTCTATTGCGCTCGGTGCAGCGCCTACTGCGCGGTAAGACCGAGGCTTCGCGAAACTGGAAAGCAAGACCTCACGACAGACTGTCGTGAGGTTCGGAGAACATTGCCGAATACCCGCCACCATCTGCAACGACCTCGCTTCACATCAACTCCTGATCCAATTCCACTTCTGGCTGGGTAAGCCCTGTTTATCATTTCACTGTGAGTCCGCAAAGCCGATCCCAAACAGCCCGTTGCTGTAATTTTGTTTCCCGACTCTCCGTGGCTTCCCTAATTTGATCGGCCAGATCAGACAAAGCCGATTCGACCGTTTTGTCGTCGGTCTGTAAGCGAATGTCACGGATCATTTCGAGGATTTCGTCGACGGTTTGCGTCCGCGCCCACTCAGCATGGCGCACAAACCGCAATTCTTCGGCAGTGAAGTTTTGGCGTGGGAGACACCAGTAGCACCAAGCGTCGGAGGCTAAGAAGTATTGCTCGCCGTCGCCCAACGGACTTCCGATCCCGACCCACCGAGCGGGTTGATTACATTCACGGCACCTTGCCTGCTCCCACATCTGAGCTTCAGAAGCCAGCGGCCAGCAAAAGCGAATGGCTCCCATCTCGTCCTCCAATTGCTTTGGTTCGTCCCACTGAATCTCATCCCACGTGCAGATCGGCTGTCGGGGACGTTCTCGATACGTTTCTTTCATGATTACAACCTCCTATTTACTTAATACCCAGTTTTTCTTTGACCCCGGCCAAAATAATTTCGAACGCTTGTGTTTCGACACAAACCGACTACGGAGTTCTCTTCATGAACGGACCTTCGGAGCGACGGCACGAAGATTCAAGGGGGCGGGTTCTCTTCTTCTCCCCGCCTCCTACGCTGATCCAAAGGCGTAGGAGGGATTTGAAGAAGGGCAGCGTAAAACAAACAAGTTGAGAGGGATCATGGATTTCCAACAGATTTTGAACCATGCACGGCGCGGTGTGCACCAGACGCCAACGTTACCGGGGCTTCGGCACCCGTCCATCAAAGGATCGCTGGAATTCGCGACCACAGACATCGACACCCTGAAGAAGTGGGCGTCCAACGGATACGCAGGGCACAATTGGGTATCCGTGGCAAAAGAGGGAGCAGCCTGCATCCTTGATATTGATGATCCGGATCAGGCGCAGCGGCTCACGATGCCAAACTACGACGACACGTTTGTCGTGAACTCCCCGAGTCCGGGACACAAGCAGGTTTATTACTGGCACACGGCTGCATCCGAGGAACTGGGCAATTGCAACGTCCTTGGTCCCGATGGCAAGCCTGTCGTCGAGTTCAAGGCTCACAACCTGACCTGTGCCTCGCCCGGCGTGAAGCGCACCGACAAAGAGCCTTACGGAGAGTACGTTCCAGCGAACGATCTTCCCATCAAGCCCATCCCACAGGAAATGGTCGATTGGCTGAAGAAGAACAGTTCTAAAAAGGAGACTTTATCTAGGCATATCCATAAATCTGATTTCTATCCCAACTTTGATCGCGATGACTGGATCGACCATTACGAACTTTCCACCACAGGCGAGGAGAAGACCGTGGAGGGCGTCCAGTATGTCGAATTGCTGGAGTGCCCGTTCGTGGGTCGCGCCCATGAAGGTCAGTACAAGGGGAGCTTCAAGTGCTGCATCACTTTCGGGAACCGCATCGGGTTCAAGTGCATGGCTGGGGGGTGCCAAGACAAGGACATCAACGACCTCAAGGAGTTCCTGTCAGAAGAGCATGACATCGAGGACTACCCATATCTGATCTACGTGGAGGACGATGACGATCTGCTGTTCAACAGCCCGAGTTTCTCCGTCGCGGACGCGGATGCGCCAGAACCGGAATCGCCTGAGGCTGTGGTCGCGTTCTTGAATGACGAGACTCAGACTGAAGCTGAGCCTGAGGAGCCAGAGCAGCCAGAGATCGACACGACGGGGTTCAACTACCGCAGGACTGACACCGGCAATGCCGAGCGTTTGGTTCGGCGCTTTGGGGGTCGGATTCGCTATGTCCGCGATATCGGCGAATGGCGCGTCTGGGACGAGAAGCGTTGGGCACCCGACACCCACGGGATCATTGACCGCCTCGCCAAGAAAGTCGCTCAGGAGATATTTGATGAAGCTAAGGATTTGGAAGACGACGAGCGCACACCCGTGTTGCGCTGGGCGATCATCTCTGAGGCCAAGGAGCGCCGGAACGCCATGATCGATCTGGCATCGAAGGAGCGGACCGTGGTCACCGTCATCAACGACTACGACCGCGACTCGTGGCTGTTCAACTGCCAGAATGGAACCATCGATCTGCACACGGGCAAGCTGAAGCCTCATGATCCTGCTGACATGATTACGACGATCAGCCCTGTAACGTATGACCCCGAGGCCGAGTGCCCGCAGTGGCTCGCGTTCCTCAATGAGGTTATGGACGGCGACCAGCAGATGGTGGATTTTCTCTCTCGGGCGACGGGTTACACCCTGTCCGCTGACACGTCGGCGCAAGCTATGTTCTTCCCGTATGGGGACGGCTGCAACGGGAAGGGCGTGTTCCTTGAGGTCGTGCGGCACGTCATGGGTGGTTACGGCAAGGACACGAGCTTCGAGACCTTCGTCATCACCAAGAACAAGAATGAGGCTCGTAACGACCTCGCCGGGTTGGTGGGAGCGCGGTTCGTCACGGCTTCGGAGTCTCAAGACGGCCACAAACTGGACGAGGCGCTCATCAAGAAGCTCACTGGAGGCGACCCAATTACATGTCGGAAGCTGCACCACGAATTCTTCACGTTCTATCCGCATTTTAAGATTTGGATGCACTCCAACTACAAGCCCGTCATCCGGGGTACGGATTGGGGTATCTGGCGTCGTCTGAAATGCATTCCGTTCGAGGTCACCATACCGGATGACAAGAGGGACGAGCAGCTTGCGCCCAAGCTCAAGACGGAAGCGTCGGGGATTCTACGCTGGATGCTCAGGGGCATGGCTGACTACTTGAAGTTCAAGATGATGTACCCGGACAAGGTGAACGAAGCCACGACCAAGTACCGCGAATCGCAGGATGTGGTCGGTCGGTTCCTTGGCGACAAATGCGTCATCGCGGAGTACGCCGAGTCAAACCAAACGGAGATGTACACAGCGTTCACCCTGTGGGCTGAGGCTAACCGCGAGTACGTCATGAAAGAGAGCCAGTTCTCCGATGCAATGCGTAAGAGATTTGGAAAGCCGAGGCACAAAGCAGACGGCAACTATTGGCAGGGTGTTGGCCTCAAGACCACCACACACCAGCCTGACGTTGATCCGGAAGCGGTACTGTAGCTGACGAAAGATGACGAAATGATGGGATTTTCTACTTTTTCTCCTTATACGCGATTAAGCAAAAAATATAGCAAAAGCCGTCATCCTGTCAGGTTTCGTCAGCCGACCGCTAACCTCGGGCAAAGAACCTCTCTGTAGAACCCCTAACGAGTGAATGAAATCCAGAATCTTTCCCTCCCCTTCACCTTCGTTCATCGCTGATCGCAGGAGCGGGACCCAGACTGCGCGGGTCAAGCTCTTTCAAGATGCGATGAAGGTTAAATCAAGGTAATTCGCGGGATTGCTCAGGGGTAATTCGCGGACTTTCACAACCTATTATTAGAGGCGGAAATCATGGTGGGCACCTAACTGTTCCGACCCGCCCAGATACAGAAATGCCATCAATACTGGAAAACTTCTAACGTGCGTCTCGAACGAGCGCGAATTGAGGTCGCCCAGCAGCTAGACTCGCAACAACTTCTTGGAGGAAAACGCAGTCATGAACGCACGAAAACCAATTCGCGATGCGATCATTCGCAATAAATTGTGGCACTGGAAGGCGCTCGCCCTAAACCAGCCAACCTACGGCCAGAGTTGTCCGCCATCGCGAGCGCGGAAGAACTTCTGGCGGTTGTGTGCCCGTTACCCGGAGATCGCAGCAAGGTTAGGGCTCGATGAGGGATCAGTGTACTAGCCGAGTTCTCCGTTGACTTCTATCTGGCAACCGCCGTAAATAATGGCGCGGTACGCCTTCGCCAGATCAGCATCCGTGACTTGCTCCGCATCTGGGAGGGCTCACAAACACGAAGCTGCCGCGCATCGAGTGGTTACTAAGGGGGGATCGTCGACAAATCACAGTATTAGTCAGAGTGACCCCAGAACAAGTAGTAGCCTATCTTAACGCCGACGAAGCAGTAGAGCCGCAGCCCGACGCCCAGCCCGGGTACAAACCCTTTTACTCTGTCCAACCATTCGAGACAGTCCCGTGGATGTTCCTCGATGAACTCATCGCCTTCTACTGCGAGTTGCCAGAGCCTCGTATCCTCGACGCCACGGTCAACGAAGGCCGCATCTGGGGGCGCGGGAAGTCCCGCTATAAACATGTCGGCATGGACATCGATCCGTCCGTCCACCCCGATGTAGTCGGCGACAACACCGCTATGCCGTTCGCCAATGAGTCATGGGACATCGTTGTCTATGATCCACCGCACACAGGGGAACAGGGTAAGTCACAATTCGCTCCTGTCTATGGTACGGGGGTTGCCGTGGCGAAGAAAGGCGGCCTCGCCCATACCTATCCTCCGTTCCTGAGCGAGGTGCAACGGGTCCTGCGACCAGAGGGACTCCTTCTGGTCAAACTGGCTGACGTTACCCACCGAAACAAGTTTCAATTCGCCACGGCAGAGTTTTATTCGGCAGCCAAAGAATATGGGTTCGAATTGCAGGGAAACCATATCCTGCCACGGACGAACGTCATCATTGACCCGAAATGGAAGAAAGCCAGTCACCCGCGTCAAAATCACTCTACTTGGATGGCGTTCAGGAAGGTGAAATGACCACCTGCTGTGATTTACGTTCACGGTTACTTGAGTCGGGACGACGCCGATGGATTGCTGGAGCGCATTCGGTGCGTTCTGCGGGTTCCTGACCTACTGGTGGTGGGTCTAGCGCCCATTGGGGTGAATCTATACCTACAAGTCGTGGGTTTTCCCGCCCACTGGGCCCGGACACCTTACTGAGGGCATACCAGCAAGCTCTTCGAGGGCCTCAAGGCTGTGGTTTTGATGTCGAGTTCGTCTTTGAACGGAACAGCGAGCGCCTTGTTGTCTTCTTGGTAATGCTCATCCTCAGAGACTTCTTTCAGGCAGAGTTTGCAGGTCACCGCTTCGCCGCCCTTGGCGATCAGCCGTCGGTCAGTCAACTCTTTACCGCAGGACGTAAGTAAACCAGCGGTCCCGAACTGTTCAGCGGTCGGGCCTTGATCTATGCTGTGCACTGGACGCTTAACGGAATCCTTCTTCGGCTTGGCGGTCGGTGTCGGTACGGCTTTGGTGATGGCGTCAAGCATTTCCTGCGTAAGGGCGTATTCACTGTCGCCGATCTTCACGACCTTGCCGACCGTGAGGCGAACTGAGTTCGCCTTGTTATTCTTCCGTTGTGGGCCTGCAATTATTTTCTGGACGTGGCGGATGGTGATGCCTTGTCCTTTTGCCCACGCCTCTTTCCCCGCATAGCCGCCGACGGTCTCGCCACGTGCCAGTGCATCCCAGATTTGCGTGAGGATAGGACGCAGAGCTTCTGTGTTCGCACGCCGACGAGCGTTGTAGTCGTTAGCTACCGTACGAGCATCCGCCGACTTCTTACTATCCTCTTTGACTGCGACGAGCAGCTTAACCGCTTCCTTATGCAGTGCGTCGTTGTTCATGTTCATAATCCTCCACACTTGGTTAATACTGCCCGGCGCGAATTTTCCCTCGATAATTGCCGGGCTAGTCGTGAAACAGGTGCGCTGGAACCGTCAGAGAGGAACGCCCGACTACGCTTGGGCTCCCGCGTGCGCGGTTTCTTCGCCGATATGTTGCTTGTGGCCTTCAAACAGGTCGAAGTTCAGGGGGAATTTCGCCGGTAATGCTCGGGGCTAGTCGCCCCCAGCTTGTGCGCCCGGTCGAGCAACCGCTCGACGGCCCACATCGCAGGGCTGTGCACCTTGCGCTAAAAAAGCCGGGGGGCTCGCCGAAAAATCGGGTATTAGATATGTAGCATCGGGCATCGATGTGGATTGCCACACCCAGTGTCTATCCCTAAGACGCCCGATGCGAACCAGCATGGATACCTAACGTCAGGATCGACGGGGACAATGGGGGTCCAGTTGAACAGTGTGAGGCAACATGTTTGAACTCCCCACAGTCGCAGTTAAATCGCAATGAACTTCTCCTGAACTGGCCTTCTCACAAACCTCTCGCCAAAGAAGCCCACACAGCGAGCGATGATTTACTGAAAGGTCGTCCCTCCGTTTCGGGTAGTGTAGAAGGCCCTGAACCTCGTCGCCGTCACTGCCGCTCCGCTGCGTTGCTAGACACCACTACGCCGCTCTGGGACTTAAAACAAGCTGCCGAGTACCTAGGAGTTTCCGAATCGTGGGTTCGGCGGCACCTTTCCGAATTGCCCCACAGCCGCCACGGTCGGTTGATCCGCTTTGATCCCGACACCTTGCGTACTACACTTGAACACGGGAAGCCGCTGAAATCGGAAAGGATCAATGTGAATCCTCGACGGTATCAGCGTGGCAGCATCAATTGGAAGAAAACCAAGAAAGGGAAAGTCGCTTACGGGATTTACCGAGTGGACGTGCAAACCATAAACGGCGTTGAACGCAAGCAGAAGAAGGTGCGGCTGGGCACTATGAAGGAATTGCCGACAGAGGCTCAAGCCCGCAAGAGGCTTGACAGCGTCATCGCCGCATCCGAAGCCGAACCACCCGAACCTCAGAAAATGACTTTCGGCGAACTTGCAGAACGGTGGAAGCTCTTTGCTGGACCCATCACGCCGAAACCAACCTTCGACACCTACCTCCGTAATTTGCGGTGGGTGTTGTCGCCATGGAAAGACCGCAACATTCAATCCATCACCCGCCATGACATTCAACTGTTCCTGAATGCCCAAGCGAAAGACTACAGTCGCAGTTCGATCCGTGGTATGCAAACCGTGCTGCAAATCATCTTGGGGTACGCCTACGAGGAGAAACTGATTTCCACGTATCCCTGCGTGAAAATCAAGTGCCCTTTGGTTACCAACACCAAGCGTTGCGTGAAGCGTGCGGAACTGAACGAACAGCAAAAGCTCGCTATCGTCGCCCGCATGAAGGAACCTTACGCTACGCTGACCCTACTTTTTGCCCGCACCCCCGTGCGAGTCGAGGATGCGGCAGGCATTAAGATTGCCGACCTCGACGGTCATGTGTGGACGATCCGCCGCTACGTAGTCGAAGGGGAGGTCTACGACTACCCCCCACACGAGCAGCGCCAAATCCCGATCATGGATGCGGAGTTGCTTGCACGATTGTGGAAGCTCGGCGCAGGCCGAGAGTGGGTGTTCCGATCTCGTAACGGTACGCCCATTAACACCTGCAACGCTCGCAAGCGCTTCCTGAAACCTGTCGCCAAGGAATTGGGAATCGAGATTTGCGGTTGGCACGATTTTCGCCACAGCCTCAACCGCGAGATGCGGCGTAACGGTGTTGATCCCAAGGTGCGGTCGGGGGCTCTGGGGCACAAGAAAGTAAACTTGGCGATGGACGTGTACGACAGGTGCAGCCTTGAAGATTTGGAGCAGGCACTGGGGTCAACGGTCACTCAGTTGTTACCCAGTTGTGACCCAGACGTGAGCGTGCAATGAAATTTTGTCAACTGTCTGGTGGTCTGGTGGGCCCGCTAGGATTTGAACCTAGAACCAACAGATTATGAGTCTGCTGCTCTAACCGTTGAGCTACGGGCCCCCGCTTTCCATATCTTACACATTCACCGCAAAGGTGTGGCGCGGGCGCACTGCACGCGAAAATTGGCAGACGCCTGCAAAGCCCGCTACCATCGTCACGTGCCGTCGACGCAACGTCGGCGTATGATTGCGCCAGAAGCATCCACCGGCATGAAAAAACTGCGCTTCCTCCTCTCGCTGACCAACGACGACAACGATTACCAGATTCAGCAGACCTTCGCTGCCCAGCAGGCAGCCCGCAAACTGGGCGTTGACCTCGAGATCGTCTATGCTCGCAACGACGGTATCGTGCAGAGCCAGCAACTGCTGTCCAGCATCCAGTCCATTACTGCTCCGCGACCCGACGCCATCCTCTTTGAGCCGGCCGGTTCTACCGCGCATCCTCAGGTGGCCCGCGCCGCCGCCACCGCTGGAATCGGAGTGGTGCTGCTGAATCGCGACGCCGACTACATTGCGGAACTCCGCCGCCTCTTCCCTGTGCCCACATTTTCCATCACCTCGAACCACGAAGAGATTGGCCGCATTCAGGGACAGCAACTGAGCGCCCTGTTCCCCGTTGGCGGAAACGTTCTCTACATCCAAGGTCCCTCCGAAAGTTTGGCCGCCAAACAACGCTATGCCGGGGTGCTCGAGACCAAACCTAGCGGCGTGCAACTTCGCGTCCTGAAGGCCCAGTGGACCGAAGCCAGCGCCTACAAAACGGTCGGCTCGTGGCTCCTGCTTTCCACTTCGCGCCAGGCCCGAATTGGGGCCGTCTGCGCACAGGACGATTCCATGGCCATGGGAGCCCGCAAAGCCTTCGAAGAATGCCGCGAAATGCGCGAGCAGTTGCAGAAGATGCCGTTTCTCGGTTGCGATGGAATGCCCAAGACCGGGCAAGAGTGGGTGCGCCGCAAGCTGCTCACCGCGACCATTTTCATTCCGCCGAATGCGGATCTGGCGATTGAGATGATGGTGAAATCGATTGCCACCGGCACGCTGCCGCCAGAGCGCACCTTCACCAACGCCCAATCCTTCCCCGCCGTCGAAGTCCTCGCAAAATAGGCACGCGCATGCCCCATCCCGCTGACCGGAATTCCTCGACTAAGTGTGAAGTGCCATCCTGACCCTGAGCGGAGCCGAAGGGGAAGGACTTATAGATCTGAATCGCAGTGCATAGATCCTTCGCCTCGCTCAGGACCACAGCGTGGATTTCTGCCGCACGCCTGCGAGGCGCCGCCTCTAGTTCGCGCCAGGCGCCGCGGGCGGCGCTGGCGGAGTAACTTCCGCCGCACTGTTGTTCACCAGGTCTTTTAATTCCTTGCTGGGCTTGAAGAACGGGATCTTCTTCGCCGGGACTTCCACGCGGTCACCCGTTTTCGGGTTTCGGCCCACGCGCGGTTTGCGCTGGCGCGTGCGGAAACTGCCAAACCCGCGTATTTCGATTTTGTCGCCCACTCGCAGTGAACGCACCACGCTGTCAAAGATCGTGTCCACAATCACTTCGCTGTCTTTGCGGGTGAGTTCCGCCAGCCGGGAAACTTCTTCGATCAGGTCAGCCTTCGTCATAAGCCTTTTGCTCCCTTTGGGGCCGGTCCCCTACGTATGGTTCCGTGGCCGAGGGCTTTGCCGCCCCCCGCTGTTGCAATGCGCCTGCCTATAACCTTCTCAAATTTAAGGGGTTCTGTGCAAGTACAGTTCTCAGTTCCCAGTTCCCAGTTCTCAGGGCAAGGACGCCGGCGCTGCTTCTGAGAACTGAGAACTGGGAAATATGCTGCTACCTCCAAAGATAATAAAAGCCGACTTGCTGCTCCAACAGTTTCTCGCGCGTGGGCAAATAATCGGAAACATCGCCAAACAGCAGATCCAGTCCCGACCGCTTCTGTTTCGGCGGCCACACCACTGTCGGTTCGCCGGAGATATTCACCGCCCGCGCTGTATCCTTCACCGCCCCTTCGAAATCCGCGATCTGATCCACCAGTTTCAGCGAAAGCGCCTGCTCGCCGGTCCAGACTTTTCCGTTCGCGATGACGCGGATGTCTTCTTCCTTCGCATGTCTCCCGTCGGCCACCGCCTGGATGAACTGCGTGCACATGTTATCGATCAAGCCTTGAAAATACTCACGTTCCGCGGGCGTCATTTCGCGCGTCGGGCTGCCCGTGTCCTTGAATTCTCCCGCCTTCATCGTGATCGCGTTCAGCTTCGCCCAGCGCAGAAGCTCGCCATAATTCACCCACTCCGCAATCACGCCGATCGATCCCACCACGCTGCCCTTATCCGCATAAATCTTGTTGGTCGCCGACGCCACGTAATATGCTCCGCTCGCGCCCACGGTCTCAATCGAAGCCACAATCCGTTTCTTCTTTTCGTCCCGAATCCGCTTCACTTCCCGGTAAATCTCCTCCGACGCGGCCACGCCGCCTCCAGGCGAATTCACATGAATGACGATGGCCTTGACGGAATCGTCATCGGCAAACTTCTTAAGCTGTGGCACGATCTGCTTGGGAGAGAAAATTACGCCTTCGAGCTCAACCACGGCGATCTTGGGCCCGAAGCCGGAGAACGATTCCTCATCCCCGCCGCCGAAACTCAAGTAAACGAGAGTAAAGACGGCCACCACGAACAGCGCAAACAGCCCGCCGCCCACAAGAAACCACACCCAAATCCGCGAACGCCCTTCCGCCATAATTAGACGAGTGTAGCACCGG
>Ga0187860_1002102_pt1 | contig 16926 bp, 19 predicted proteins | sample June2016WEW_10_4_FD_132981 | JGI IMG/M metagenome (GOLD analysis project Ga0187860, IMG submission 132981) | Peatland microbial communities from SPRUCE experiment site at the Marcell Experimental Forest, Minnesota, USA - June2016WEW_10_40 | ecosystem: Environmental > Terrestrial > Soil >... | reverse complement strand
TGCCGCCTGGCCCGCAGGGCCGGTATCCCCGGAGTACCCCGTGTACCCGCTGTAGCCCGTGAACGCTCCGGGCCCGGTGTAGCCTGTATCCCCGTAGCCTGTGTATCCAGTGTAGCCAGTATCACCAGTGTAGCCAGTGTAGCCGCTATAGCCGGTAATGTTCGGGCCTGTATAGCCCGTGAAGCCCGTGAAGTTCCCCGGTCCAGTGTAGCCGGTGTAGCCCGAGTATCCAGTGTAGCCAGAATAGCCGCTGGGCCCGGTAAAGTTCCCCGGTCCAGTGTATCCCGTGTAGCCGCTGAAGCCCGTAAAGTTCCCTGGCCCGGTAGGGCCGGTATGCCCCGTGTAGCCTGAATACCCCGTGTATCCAGAATAGCCCGTGAACCCGGAATAGCCCGTAAAGTTGCCGGGACCGGTATCACCAGTGTAGCCCGTGTATCCCGTATATCCAGAGTAGCCGGAATAGCCCGTGTATCCCGAATACCCTGTGAAGTTCCCTAGCCCCGTGTAGCCGGTATAGCCAGTGATGTTCGGGCCAGTGTAGCCCGTGAACCCTGTGCCCCCCGTGTAACCCGTGAAGCCCAGCCCGGTGTAGCCAGAGTACCCCGTGGCCCCCATTATCCCCTGGGACAGGAAGCCCCACCAGGGGGAGTTCACCTGCGGGACGTTGCCGGTGTTGCCCGGCCTCAGGGATATCCAGGAGTTGCCGTTCCAGGTGGCCACATGGTACTGCGGGTAGGTCTTGCTGGCGTTCCAGGGCGTGATGAAGGTCACCACCACCCCGCTGCTGCTCACGGTCGTCACGGAGGGGATAGACGGGTTGATTATGCCCTGTGCCATGCTACCTCAGCCTCGGCGGCCAGTGTACCCTCCTGCTCTTGCGCTCTGCCAGCGACGGGTAGTCCCTCTCCGCCAGGTAGTCGCGGGTCACGTTGGCGGGGTTGGGGGTGGTCTCGTGCTGCTCGAAGGGCTGGGCCGTGTCGTCGATGTTCTTCTGGTTCTCCTGGTTGGCGAGGTCCTCGGTGCCGTGCCATACCTCGCCGACCTCGCCGGAGATGTCGTAGCCGTAGGCGACCTTCCCCTGCCGCAGGGCGGCGAGGATGGTGCTCATCTTGAGGGCCGCATAGTACTGGCACTGCACCGCCATGGCATGGCTGCCGGACAGGGCGTACTCGTCGGCATTGCCGAGGTCCCACTTGGCGTAGCGTGCCTCGGCGATGAGCCTGCGGGCATTGCGCGGGAGGGCCTGAAGGGTGCCCCGGTACAGCTCCCTCAGCTTGTGGCGGGCGGACTCGTATACCTCCCTATGCTCCTCGGGGGCCTTGCCGGTACCGATGTTCTTCCTGAAGTCCACTATCCCCAGGACGGTCTGGCACAGGGCACCGAGGTCCCCCTGGCGGGCCGGGGAGACGGACTTCTTGCGCAGGAGCGGGCTCCGCATAGTTCCCTCTAGCTAGGGAACGGATAGACGGAAACTCGCTAGACTGTCCTGGGGCTCAGCCCGGGGAGGGGGATGTCCTGGATGGGGACGCCCTCGGCGTCAGTGGTGGTGGAGGTTATGTCTATGACGGTAGGCCGGGGGGAGAGGCGGACGACGAGGGCCTGGCGGGAGGGGTCGAGGTGCATGAGCACGCGGCTGCCCTGGGGGATGCTGAGGACCTCCGCCTGGGGCACCAGAAGCTCCCAGTCGCCCCCAGGGAGGCGGGTGCCGTGCCTCCTGACTATGGCCGCGATGGCCGCTGCGTTCATAGCTCTGCCACGACAGGGGGGTACGGCTGCTGCCTCCACCTCTCGTGCGGGTATCCGTACGGGTTGCAGAGCAGCCTGGCCTCCCCTACCCTCAGGTCGGCTGGCGTGTGGGTATGCCCGAACACCCAGAGCCTCGGCTGCCTCTCCCTGATAAGCCACCCCATGTCGGAGACGAAGAAGCGGTTGAGCTTGTCCCCCCTGTACTGGGGGGCTATGGCCTCCGTGGCGGGGATATGGTGGGAGAGCACCACGGTGCTGTCCCTGACAAGCCTGACGGCCTGGCTGACGAACTCACGGTTCTCCTGGTACACCCAGTCCCGGAACCCCCTGATGAGGCCGAAGTCGTTGAGCTGGCGGGAGTACTTCTCGTTGTCGGGGTCGTCAGGGAACCAGAGGGGGCCGCCGAAGAACTCCACCCCGTCTATCTCCTCGGCGCTGTTCCTGAGCCAGTGGAAGTTGCCGGGCATATTGGCTGCCAGGGTATCCTCCGTCTGCTGCCTGCCGCCCGGGCCGTTGTGGTAGTACTCGTGGTTGCCCACCGTGTAGACGACGTGCCTGGCCTTGGAGGAGAGCGCCTGGAGGACGCCCCGGACACTGGACGGGGGCTGCCCGGAGGTCACCACGTCCCCAGGCACCAGGAGGAAGTCGAGCCCCGGCTCGAAGGCCAGGGACTCCACGAACATCACGGGGTCCGGGTAGAACTCCGTGTGGAGGTCGGATACTAGCTGTAGCCTCACCTGCCCTCCGGGGCCTTGTAGTAGGGGGCGGGCCTCCTCCTCACCCCGCTGCGGCTGGCGATGGAGAAGACGGTATGGTACCTGAAGCCCAGCTTACGGGCGATGCGGGCATAGCTCATGGAGGGATGGCGGAGCCACCTCAGGACCCTCTCCCCCTCGGTATACCCGCCCAGGCCGATAACCACGAAGCGCTTCCTCATCTCCCGGCCGCACTTGCAGGTCCTCATCAGACGTTGTCCCCCGAGATGTCGCACTTGGGTGCCCCGCAGGGGCACATGACCGCAACGAACGTGCCTATCCCCGTGGGGCAGACATGGAAGAAGTACAGGTCGCCGCACGTGCCCGGCTTGAATTTACACGTGCCGTGGCAGTCCTTCCGGCTGGCATAGCCCTCAACCGGGGCATAGTGCTCCTTCTTCCAGGCCTCCAGCCTTTCCTTCTCGTCTGGCTCCAGCGTAAGGGTGGCCATGCTTAGGATAATACCAGCCTGCGGGCCTGTAAGCCGAATTTTGTGCCCGGCCAGGGCCAGGCGACAGCCATTCGTCTAGGGCGGCCGTTGCCGGACGCCTCAAGCTCGCTACCCGAGGGTCGTGGCGGCCCGAGCAGGGCCTCCCCTCCTATTTGCGATTGCTCCCCGTAGAGATTGCCCGTTTCACACCGGACCTAACCGGCTCGTCTCTGTTGCTCTAATCGTCACGCCCGGAGGGCATGCCGGGGCGTTACCCCGTACGGCGCTCTATGGAGTTCGGACTTTCCTCCCCCCCGTTGCCGGGGCGGCGGCTGTCCGGCCCGCAGGCCGGTACGCTATGGTTGGAAAAGCTAATATCCAGGCTTGACTACTACCGTGCCGACCGAGGGCCAGTATGCCGTGCCCGCAGGTACAGCAATGGGCCTACCGTTCGACTCGTTCACTGCCTTGAGGACATCGCCGACAGCACAACTGGCGGCAAGGACGGGCCTATGCTTCTTCATGGTCCTCCTGAGCTGGCAGAAGCCGCTTCTTCCACCTCCGCCAGTACCTCTTCCAGAAGCCCTTGACCTGCTCCGAGGGATACCGGCCATCGCCGTTATAGTCCCAGAGGATTCCCCTGCGCCTCCATCCCCTGCGTACCTTGCGGGCCCTCGCGTGCATGCCGTATGTGCGTGCCCGGATGGACCGAGTGGAGCCCCTTGCGGGGCCAGTACGGGTTGCCGGAGGTTGCTTCTACGGCGCACGCACAAGAGTGGTGGAGGCGTCGGGAGTTGAACCCGAGTCCGAAGAGTTCCACGACCAGGAGACTACACGCTTGTCCGGTTCCTTCTCGCCTTGCTCCAGGCCCCTATGGACTCCGGCAATCACAGGGCCCGTCCGCATGCCTTGTCTCGCCACGGGAGCGGCAAGCATCCCCTGGCCAGCCTCCCAATCGACGCCTGGCCCCCGCCCGAAAGGCGGAAGCGGGGCAGGCGGCCTAACCCTAAAGGTTAAGCAAACGCATACTGCATGTTGGCAGTTGCTAATCCCATCCCTGTTACGGTCGGCATGGGGCCACCGGCGTGCCTCCTAGCTATGGGCGCTCCCGTCGATTCCGATACGCCCCCGGAGACTGACTACTGCTGCTGCAAGCTGTAGGGCCGCCTCTAAGCCGCCACATCGCGCTGAGCCATTCTTCCATGGGCCCCTCGACTTTAGGCAGCGTGGTTGAGCAGCGGCCCCACTACTACGAGAGGGGACGGGGGCTCGGACCCCGAATGCTTCCCCCCTGCTATATAATACACTGGAAATTGGTCCCGGTGCTGGGAGTCGGACCCAGTCCATTCCCTAATCTGGGGATTCACGGTTTATAAGACCGCTCGTTCGGCCGCAAACTTCACCGGGAAGGAATGGCAGCGTAGACCGGGCTTGAACCGGCTATTGCCCTGGTTGAAGGCCAGGGGACTCGACTCTTCGTCTTCTACGCCAAAAATTTAAGGCCGGATGGCATCCACGTTTGGGCCCATGCAGGCATGGCAAGGGCTGGCACCGGCCTCGGTTTGCCAGCTCCCACTACGTGGCCCGGTTAAGACCGCCGTCCCGATGCGACCACCAATTAGACCTGCGGTCAAGGTATATGGTGGCCTCGCTTGGAGGCGCAGGGGAGAATCGAACTCCCGCTTAAAGGTTTTGCAGACCTCTCCCTTCCCACTTGGGTACTGCGCCGAATCCTGGAGGCCCGAGAGGGAATCGAACCCTCGCGTAGCGGTTTTGCAGACCGCCGCCTTGCCACTTGGCTACCGGGCCAATACCTTCCTGGACCCGCCCTGCTCCCGCTCGAAGCCGTGCTCCCAGAGCCGGTGCGAGTCCTCCCCGAGCATCTCGGGGGTATAGTCGTTGTCGAAGAACCAGCGGACCAGGTGCGTCCTCGGGTACCGCTTGAACAGCTCCTCGAAGCACTCGAAGGTCAGGCGGTCCAGGAACTCTTCCGGCACGTAGCAGTGCTCCTTGTCCCAGGCCTTCCCAATCTCCTTCGTCCACCAGTCCCAGTTGAGCTTCCCGCGCAGGTACCGCATGAGAAGCTCGGGCTCTCGGCAGCCCTCCTCGGGCATCTTCCCGTGGGTCTCGCAGCTAAAGCAGCACTCGCCGCCGCTGAGCCCGCCCTCCCTTAGCGGGGGAGGGGTCGTGTTGGTCCGGTCCCACTGCTGGCCTGTCCATGGGGTGGAGCAGGTGCTCCACCTTAGGTAGCTTCCAGCAGTTCTAGGTACCTCTTGGTCAGCCTCATACGGGCCTCACGGGGCTTGGTAGGGTAGGCGGGAATCGAACCCGCAATCTCCTGGTTGAGGGCCAGGTGACTTAACCGTTCGTCTACTACCCCGGAAACTTGGTAGCGTCGGTGGGATTTGAACCCACGGTTTGAGCCTTGAGGGGGCCCCGTCCTAGGCCGCTAGACGACGACGCCACAATCCCTGCGGCAATGGGCAGCGGCCTCGCATCGGGAAGGCACCTTCCGGTGGACCAGTATGGCGTAGCCGCATGGCGGCATCCCGTTCCCTTCGCCTACAAGTCCTTCGCATCCGCTGCCAGCTTGCAGCCTCCGCAGAGCTTGGTGGCCTCGGGGGTTTCCCCCTCCGGCCGCAGCTTGGTGGAACCGGTGGGAGTTGAACCCACAACCCCTAGACTGCCAGCCTAGTGCTCTCCCAGTTGAGCTACGGTCCCGAATTTCGCCCCAGGGGGACTTGAACCCCTCTCCCACGGTCGCCTGCAAGCTCGCATGGTTGCCCCCCCGCTAGCGCCTGCTCGGCACAGGGAGGAGGTTGCAGCCCCCTCCCCAGCCTCGGGGGCTGAGGAACTTGGTGCGTCCTACAGGAGTCGAACCTGTCGCTCCTTCTGTGTCAGAGAAGGCGTCTACCGCTGGCATAAGGACGCTGAACTTGGCGGGTACGACGAGATTTGAACTCGCGGTCTCCTCCGTGACAGGGAGGCGAGCACTCCGGGCTGCTCCACGTACCCGTGAACTTGGCGGTCCTAGCGAGACTCGAACTCGCTTTTCATCCGTGACAGGGATGCGTAATACCCATATACCATAGAACCGAAAAACTAATTGGGGGCCTTCTTGCCCCCCTGCTTTGCCTTGCGGGCACCCTTCTTATGACCGGCCGGGTAGGGCTTGACCCGCCTCTGGCACATCTCACACCCTGCAACATGGCCATGCCGGTTGGCATGAGCGTTCCCCATCAGGGTCTCCGATAAAACTTGGTGGAACCGATGGGAGTCGAACCCACAACCTCAGCATTGCGAATGCTGCGCTCTCCCAGTTGAGCTACGGTCCCGTTCGGGGACTCCGGGCGGTTACTCCATCGTCCCACAGGTCCAGTCTCTTAGGCCCCGGTCGGGGTAGGCCACCGCAGCCCCCCCTACAGGGGGCCTAGAGGGCTGAACCGTTCTTGGAGCGGGTAGCCGGACTCGGACCGGTCTTCTCTGGCTTGGAGGGCCAGGGCACACCCCTTATACCATACCCGCAATCTCTCCAGGATAGCCTTGCCACGGCCAGAAAGTAGCGGACTGCACGCCGGTTGCTACGCCTGCGCCCAGCCGGTAGCAACTACCCCCTGACCTTCGCAGGGCTACCCTGAAACTTGGAGCGGGCAGCCGGACTCGGACCGGCTTCGCTGGCTTGGGAAGCCAGGGCACAGCCCATATACCATGCCCGCAAATACCAATGGGTGCCTATTTGGAAAGTGTGACCCGCAGGTCAGCCATTAAGTCATGACACCCAATCTTGGTGGACCATGTGGGGATTGAACCCACCTGCTATCTGCATTGCAAGTGCAGCGACCACCCCGTGCAGTCCCATGGCCCACGAGGCCATGCCCGATGCCAGGGGCTTTTGCGGCACTAAGCCATTTCGCCTTTGGGCACCAGCATGGTCCCGGAACTTGGAGCGGCTGGAGGGATTCGGACCCTCGACCTCTTCCTTGGCAAGGAAGCATTCTACCGGGCTGAACTACAGCCGCTCAAAAACTAATGTGGCAAGCAGGACTCCCACCTGCCGTGGCTGTGACCCTCAAGCCTCCCTTTCCATTGCCACAAGCTAGCTTGGTGCCCTCGGCAGGGTTCGGACCTGCGCCCTCTCGCGTGTGAAGCGAGCGCTCTAACCGCTGAGCTACAAGGGCCAATCTTGGTACTCCGGGAGGGACTCGAACCCCCGAGTTGGTTGCTTGTAGGGCAACTGGCTTAGCCGCTCGCCGCACCGGAGTAAAACTCTCTGGAAACAAAAATGGCACCCTTTCGGGTGCCTCCGGGAGCCAAAAGCTGGGTTTTACTGCCCAGCGCCTCCCGAAGGCGAAGTATCGCCCTCACACCCGGCGGCCACTGCCGCTATGACATCGACTTCCGTTATGTGTAGGGCCAGCATCTTCGCTCTCTCCACCTATATAATACCTCCGGTAGTCAAAGTTCTCAGGATTTTTTTGCAGCGCCTACCTCAGGAGCAGGCCAAGCACAAGGATATAGGCCAGCACCGCCGCCACGAACGCTATCCCCTTAGCCCTTTCCTTCCACATCGGCCCTTCCATAGACCAGCCTGAGCCTCTCATTGCTGGCAAGCAGCTTCTCTGCCCTGTCGCACTGGGCGCACCCGCAGCCCTCCAGGTACGGGGGAGGAGAGTAGTCAAAGCTGCTGAGGAACACCCTGTGGCCCTGGCCGTCGTACCTGTTCAGGTCATTCGTCGTCCTGCCGCCCTTGAGCGGAATCTCATGGAACAGCACGTCCAGGCGGTGGGGGCCGCACAGCACGATGGCCTCCCTGTCGAACCATACGTGGTGCAGGCCGTCCGTCCTCTCGCAGCCCAGCTCCTCGCAGACCATCCTCGTTGCCTCCTATGCCGTTGGCGTATCGTGGTTCGGGGGCCTCTGCGGCTTCCCGGCGTCCTTGGTATGCTGCCTTAGCTCGTCGATGGTGAAGGTCCTGGTCATCCACAGGATGCCCTGGATGAACCCTATCCACCTGCTGGCCTTGGCCCTGTCGGGCTGCTTGCCGCCGAGGTGGAGGAGCATCTCGTCCGCCATCCAGGCAGCGTGCAGCAGGGGGGGGCCTCCCTTGAAGGACCCGCATACCCTCTCCCCCAGGGCCTTGCGGTAGAACTCCAGCAGCCTGCGCTCCCTGTCCATGCCTGGCCTCCCCGCGTACCTTCATGAGAATCCTGCCTAGGTGGTTGTGCTTCTCCCTGCCCTCGCACTTGCGGCACGAGCATGCGCCCCAGAAGTTGTCGTGCCAGTAGTTGCCCTCCACCAGCTCCTCCTCGCCGGTCGCCAGGAGCTTCTCCCGGAGGGTGGGGTAGAGGCTGAACTTCTGCCTGACGAGGTCCTCCATGATGCCGAGGCTGGCCTGCTCCCAGTCCTTGCGGAGGTGCCCCTGCGCCGTGAGCTTCCTGGCCAGCTTCTTGGCCTCGCCAGGGGTAGTCCCTATCCCGTCCGCCGACCTGAACAGTATCCTGAGGCCTGGGGCCAGGAACTTTGCCGCCTGGTAGGCATGCTCCACGGAGTCGTACGCCTCCCCGTCCAGCCGGACAGGGAAGGGCCAGTAGAAGTTCGAGCAGAAGTCCAGCCTCCCCCGGAACGTGGCCTCACGACTCATAGTGCTGGCTCTCTCCCTCGCTGCTCATGATTAAGTAAGGGGGCCTGACGTGGGCGGCAAAGCTGGCCGAGACGGCAAGCGCCATGCGTACCTTTTCCTTGGCATGCATCACCGGAAGGGTCGCCAGTGCCCCCAGGGCATAGGGGCTGCCGCACCCTACGGCCTCGTAGCCCCCCTTCCTCTCGAACACCTGGAGGTCGTTCTCGAACCGGAATATCCTGCCCTGGATGCCTGCCAGGAATATGCCTCCGCTGGCGGGGTCCTCCTGGGTGACGGTATACCCCCCTGCCCCGAACGCCTTCCTGATGGCGTCCACGAGGTCCACGGTCATGTACCGCATGATGTGCTTGTCGCTGCCCCAGTCCGGCTTCGGAACCTCAAGGCGGTGCTGGAGGAGCTGGGTCATCCTCAGCGAGCCCACGGCCCCTATGAGCAGGGGGCCGTTTATGAACACCTTCGGGTTCTGGAGGACTACGATGTCCTCGCCGTCCGATGCTGCGCTGTCGGCCCCCATCCATATGACATCGCCCCTCGCTACCGCTACGACACAGGACATCCTTCCTCCTTCTTGGGCACGCCCAGGAGGGCAACCTGCCTGGCTATCCTCCTGGGGGGCCACTCTAGCTCAATACCGACCCTGCGCAGGGTGGCCGTCACGTCCACGCCGCCTGCCTCCGGGTTATAGTCTGCGGTATAGCCCTCGTGCCCCGGCTGCAAGAAGAACGCTACCACCCTGTTCCTGAGCTGCTTCCTGGCCCGGGGCTGCCAGTACCGGCAGTTCCTTAGCTGGCGGTCCGTCCACTTAGGGTGCCGTAGGCGCATCCTGAGGACATGCGATGCGAGGTCGAACTCGTTGACGACAGCGTAGACGGGCCTGGAGAGGTCGAGCCTGTCGGCAAGGGAGGGGCACGGGGGGCATCCAGGCTTCCTGCCAAGGTTAGGGCACCCCCTGGGATGGCCTGGGTAAGGCAGCCTGCACAGCTTGGCGGGGGAGTCGAAGAAGGCTATCCCCCTCAGCTCTGCCACGGTAAAGCCCATCAGTAGTCCTCTTCCCCTACTTCCATCCCCTGGCCGGGGCTGCTCTTGCAGCCACGGGAGTGGGGGTAGCCCGGCGTGCCCTTGGCACCGCACTCCAGGCACACCCCTGCTGCCCTGCGCCTTGCCTTCTCCCTGCTATACTGGGTAGGCTGCGGCCTGAGCCTTGGGAACTCAATCTCATACAGGTCGTCAATGGAGTCAAGCTGGTGTGCGACCACTACATCGTGGGGGCACTGGAGCGTAAGGCCGAACCAGACCCGGTGGAACTGGCCGACCCTCCACCCGAAGATGGTGTGGGCAAGGTACCAACTGCTGCCCACTGAGATGTCCTTGTTGTCACAGGTCCCGTCGAGCCTTATACGCCTTGACTTGATGGCCATTCCCCTGACTCCTTGACCCTTACCCCTGGCATCGTATGCAGGAGCGCCGAGAGGTGGGAGGGCCCGGTGCCGGGAAGCCCCATCAGGACGGACATGGAGAAGGATTCCCCGTGGTCCTCAAGGACCAGCCTCCTGACCAGTGCCCCCTTGCGCCGGAGGGTGTTGAGCACCCGGCAGGGGAGTATGGGGTCCCTGTCGGTCTCCAGGGACACATGCCATGTCCTGTCGGCCTCCACAGCCCCTCCCCTACACTATACCTCGTGCGGGCTGGGTGCCAGGGCAATGCCTGCTCGGGCACCCATGCGGTTGGCGGGCTCGGTAAGGAAGGATGCTGGCGGGGCTTGTCATAGGGTGATAGGAAAGCTGCCCCCGACCTTGAGCGCGTTTGCGTCCGCGCCCGAGGCGATGGCTATGGAGGGGATGTCAACCTCCACCTTGGCGACACGGTTGGCCGGGACGTATACCCACTTGTTTTCCTTTTCCAGCTTCCTGAGCACGCCGAGGGTACCGAAGGAGGACATGGCCTTCAGGACCTCCAGGTCTATGGACTCACGGGTGGGGGCATTGGTCCTGAACTCCTGCACCTCGCCGGTGCCGTCATTGTAGGTGATGTTAAACCTGAGAAGGGTCTCCATGCTGCTCCTTTGCCTCCGGTAGGAGGGCTGGGTCGGTATAGGGCCCGACAGCCCCGGTCTTCAACCACTGGTCAAGGACGGGCAGGAGCCTTGACGTCAGGTCCGGGTGGGTGGGGTTGCACCAGCGGTCCGGTCCGATGTTGACCCATACCGTCTTGGGGTATACGTCATGGGGGAGAAGCTCGAACAGCTCCCGCTCCCCTACGACGACCACGACATCGGCCCAGTCGAAGAGCATCCTCTTGGTCGGCTCAGAGGTATGCCCCAGGCCTACCGCCAGGACATCCCGCTGCCCGTGGTTAATCTTGAGCAGCATCGCCAGCGATACCGACCTGCTGTTGCCGCCGTAGCAGCAGCAAAGAATCTTCATAGGGCTAGTAGTCCCTGATGGGGAGCCCGAGCATCTCTATGGCCTCGTGCAGGCCGTATGCCTCCCCCCTGCGGTACATGCGGTTCTCTGCGGTCTCCCCGCCGCCGTCGGCCGCCTTGACCCTTGCGTCCACGGAGCGGTAGGTGTCCTGTAGCTCCAGCACGGCCCCCAGGCTGACGAACACTTTCTGGTTTTGGACAGCTTTGTCCGTTCCCATTTTCGTGTCCTCCTGCCCCTTAATACTGCCTAGAGGTCGCACTGCCCGTTGGAGCAGGCAATCTCCTTCATGGCCGTGGTCTGGTCGTCCTTCTCGAAGTCCGTGAGCCTGGACCAGTCGAGGGGCGGCATCTTGGCCGCCGCCTCCCTGTACTGCTCCTCGGTTATCTCCGTGTAGGGGGCCTGCTGGTAGACGTGGTTGGTGTGCGGCAGGAACGCCACGCCCCCGACCTGGTCGAAGTGCTTGTGGACCCATGCCCCGACCTCCAGCCACTCGCTGTCCCGGACATAGATGGTGCAGCTCGGGTTATGCTCCGTCCAGTGCAGGCGGTAGGTGAGGTACATCTCTAGCTGCTCCACGGCGGTCATGGAGTCCTTCATCCTGGACCCCCTCGGGGAGGAGAGCGGGAAGAAGAACACGTCCACGTCGTTCGGCTTGGTCACGTCCGGCTCGTTCGGGACGCCCATGGCCTTCATAAACGCCCCCACGGGGTTCTTCCTGTCCTCCCGGATGGCCCGCATGTAGTGCTTCGAGTGCCCCCCGTGTATGCCTGGGGAGCAGCGGACAAGCTGGCTGACCGTGCCGCTCGGCTTGTTGCAGGTGACGGCGGCGGCGGGCGCTATGCCTATCTTCTCCGCCCACTCGGCGTTCACGGCCACGGAGTACTCCCTGAGCCTGTCGAGCATCCCCGCAAGCTCCGGGCCGTTCGTGGAGGTCAGCGGGTTGTCCATGACGCCGGAGAGGCTGACGCCCAGGAGGCGCTCCTCCTCGGCGTTCTTCTGCCAGTCCTTGCGCAGGTAGCGGAAGTTGGTCAGCGTGGCCTGGAAGGTGCCCAGGATGCTGGCGATGCGCACCTTGCGCCTCAGGCTCTCCTCGTCGTCCTCGGGGCGGGTGATGACCTCCGTGAGGTTGCACAGCCCCTTGGAGCGCAGGATAATCTCCCCGCAGGGGTTGAGCCCGAAGTCTATGTCCTTGGACTTCCTGCGGCCGCCGAGGGACGCCACCTTCTTGGTGGCCGCCTCGCGGTTGTGTATCCCCCGCTCCCCGGAGCGGGACTCGCAGAGGGAGAGCCACTCCCGCATGAACATGACCATCTCGGGCTTCTCGGTGTAGACGGCGCTGTTGTTGGCGAGGGCACGCTGCTGGTTCTCGTTCTGCCACTGCCCGGTCTTGGCGTTGCGCATGCGGTCGTCGGAGAGGTTGCTAAGGCTTATCATGGCGGAGCGCCGGACCCCGCCGCTCACCACGATGTCGGCGACCATGCACATGAGGTCGTGGCACTCGATGCTGGTCAGCTTGCGGCCCGCCGCGTTCCTGAACATCTCGACGGTGAACTTGAACAGGCGGTTGAGGGGCCCCGGGCCGGACGCCCGGCCGCCGAAGGTCTTGAGGATGGAGCCCGCCGGCCGCACCAGGGAGAGGTCCCACCTGGGGATAAGCCCCCCGTACAGGAGGGCGATGAGCTGCCTGAACCCCGTCGCCCAGCCTATCTTGGAGTCACGGACCTTGATGACGGTGTCCTCGTCGTAGAAGCTCTCTGCTATGGTCGGCAGGCACTTGATATACTGGCGCTCCACGGAGAAGCCGAGGCCGACGCCGCACATGCTGATGTACATCGCCTCGTCGAAGCAGCGGGGGTCGTCGATGGCCATGTAGGCGCAGTTGTAGGCGGCAATCTCGTCCTTCTCCAGGGCCTTGCCCGCCGTCATCATGGCACGCATGGAGGGCATGACCTCCATTGCCAGGATAGCGGCCTCCAGCTCCGGCCCTATGCCACGGTGCTCCTCCGGGATGCGCCCCAGGATGAACCCCATGTACCTGCGGACGGTCTCGGGCCAGTCCTCCCTGCGGCCCTCCTCGGGGAGCCACCTGGCGTAGCGCGACTTGAATATGTAGGACTGGAACGGTGTCATCTCGGCGCTCTGCGGCGTCGTCACGGGCATAGGCCTCTCCCTCTCGCTTACCCTGCTGGGCTCTTCCGGTAGGGCATCTTCGTGCGGCTGATTAAGGGGGCGGTATTGGCGGAACGGTGTAACTGGCAGGTATACCGGACAAGCGGGTTTTGGCTAGCCTCTGGCAGATTTCAATGATGCGCTGGGTAAAGAGTTCGGGCATGGGCGGAAAAATAATTCCTGGGGGTATGGGGTCGTGCCTCCTGGGCTCGTCTTGCCCCTGACAATACTCACTTCTTCTCAAAGCGGTCGCCTCCCTTGACGACAACAAACTGCGAGCCGACGAAGGACGCTGGCCTGGGGGCGGGCACGGCGGGGGGGGCGGCCTGCACGGGCTTCTCGGCGGGGGAGGGAGGAGGGACGGACAGCCCCGCCCTGGACACCACCCTCTCCTGGCGGGCCCTCTTGCAGGGGCAGACGGTAAACCTCCACACGGGGTACTGCTCCGTGCGGGAGCCCTCCCCGTGGCACAGGGGGCAGCCCTCGATGCCCTGGGTGAGCTGGGGGACGGGGAACCAGGGGTGCTTCCTGGGGTCGTACCCCTGCGGGACGCCCTCTGCTATCTCCCTGGCGTGCCTCCTCACTGTCTTCAGCGACATGCCACGGGAGGCAAAGAACCGCTCCTTCTGGACATCAGGGTCGGGGTGGAAGGCGAAGTGCATGCTGTAGCGCATCCGGGCGGCGGATATCTTCCCCTTGTCGTCCTCGATGTCCTCGTCCCACGTCTCCCACAGGACAGGCTTGCGTGGCGGGGGAAGGGGGGTATCCTGGCCCAGGCGGGTGGCGGCCTCGATAAGGGCGCTCGCGGCGGCTACAGCATCCGGGGATGCCTCCGCAGGGACGGGCCGCCTGGAGACGAGCAGCCATGCGATGGCGGTGGGGCTGCACCCCATCGGGGCCTTGCTCCAGTCCCCCTCCCAGGACCTTGCTGTCCCGCTGCTAGGCATCTGCCGTGCCTCCATCGCTTCCCTCTCCTGTCACGCCTGCCTCCTCTGTTTTCTCCGGGCAGGGGGGGGCGCTTCCCTTAAGGGTTCTCTTAAGGGTTGATTGAAGGTGTTCTATTAAGGGTTTAGGTGGTTTAGGACCACTACCCCAGGGGTTTATAACCCCTACCCCAGTGGTCCTAAACCACCACCCCAGTGGTCCTAAGCCACTACCTGGGTGGTCCATAACCCCTACGTGGTGGTCTATAGCCCCCACCTCGCCTGCCGCCCAGGCGGGGTGGGCGAAGAGCAGCGTCCTGCCCGGCACCCTCTGGGTCCAGCCCTCGAACGCCTTGACCCCCTGCCTGTACTCTGCCTGTGCCTCCGGTATGTCCACCACTCCCCGCAGGGAGTACCTGTTGCTCCCCTGCCACCCAGGGCGGCTGCTGTTGCACTGCCCCTCCGCCGTGGTCACGAGGTCGAGCGCCCACAGCCACCTCATGGCCCTGATGACCGCCTTCCTGTCTATCCCCCCCAGCCTGTCCGCCAGGTCGCGGTAGGACGGCCAGCAGGCGTTCTCCGTGCTGGCCGTCCAGCACAGCTCCCAGGCCACGGCCCTCAGGGTGCCCAGGTCAACCCCAGGCACGGGGGGCAGCAGGGTGTAGTGCAGGGCGTCTGTGTGTCTGTTGCTCATCTTGCCTAGTATTGCGGCATGTCGTCCGCCAGGTCCCCGAAGACGCGCACCTCCGCCACGGCCTGGGCCGAGGCGGCTATCCTCTCGCCGGATGCGTCCTCGTCCTTCAGGGTGAACGCCCCGGTCGGCTGTAGCGTCATGGTGACGGCCGGCGGCTGCCTCCCCTCGCGCTTCTTGATGCACGCGACCTCAATCTGCCCGCTGGTCTTCATGTCGCTGTCGGACCAGACCGTCAGGATGAGGTCCATGTCGTCCTTAAGCTCGCTGTAGGTCCTGATGGCCTCAAGGGTATAGTGCCCCTGCCCCTCCTTGAAGTCCCCCTTCATGGCCTCCTTGTACGACTCCTTGGTAATCTGCACGGGGCTCACCACCATCAGGCCCCTGGCCTCGTCGAAGTTCCTGGTCATCTTCTGGATGCGGTGGATGAGGTCCCTCATCCCCTGGTCCTTCCAGCGGGGGTCGCCCGGTATCTCCATGCGGGTGATGTAGTCCAGCACCAGGAAGTCGTACCTGTTCTTGCCGTTGTAGACGGCCATCCAGTCGGCGATGGTGTCCCAGTCCCGCGAGGGGAACTCCTTCACCTCCAGCTTCCCCGGCAGGTTCCTGCGGTTCTCCAGGTCGAAGGTGACCTGCCGCATGAACTCGATGTCCGCCGGGGTCACCCGCTTGTCGTCCCAGGCCTTGGGGATGGGCAGTATCCTGCCCTCGTACTCGGGGCGGGTCGAGTGCAGGTAGGTCATGGCGTCCCATACCTGCCTGGGCGTGTGCTCGGTGGAGACATAGAGGCCGTTGGCCCCCTGCTTCAGCCAGTTATAGGCTATGAAGTTAGCCAGGGACGTCTTGCCGTCCCCGGCCTGCCCCACTATCCCTATGAACCTTAGCGCCTGCCTGCCGACCATGAGGCTGCTGTCCAGGTGCTCTATCCCCAGGGCGAAGCGCCCCGTCGCCGCCTTCTCGTCCATCCTGTCCGAGAACCCCTCGCGCACCGCCTGCATGTTCTCGTGCAGGAAGCCGTCCACGGGCGGGGACTCGTCGGCGAAGTCCTTTGTCCACTGCATCCTCAGCCACTTCATGGCGGCGGCAGGGCCACGCTCCTCCTTCTTGTCCTTCCCCTCGCGCCACTCGAACGCCGCCAGCCCGTTGGCAATCCTCCCGGCCTTGTCGTACAGGGCGGAGTGCCAGGTGCCCCGCACCTTGGAGAAGGTCTTCTCCAGCAGGACCAGGGTGTCCATGCCCCTCAGGGACCCCACCGGGGGCTCCCATCCCCCCTTCAGCAGGTCAAGCTGCTCCGTCACCCTGGCCGAGTCACCCCTCCCCTCGTCCCCCTGGGAGAACTCCTGGAGGTAGTCGGGGTTGCTGATTACGTAGTCCTTTACCCCCCCTGCCCCGGCGGGCAGGGAGCCGAACTTCTCGATGTACTTCCACACCGCCCTGAGGGTGGCGCTGGTCACTACCTCGTCGCTCCCCGGCACCCAGTCGCATATGCCGGAGAAGTGTACCGTCCAGGCCAGCTTCTTCTTGTTCTGGAGCACGAAGGGGTATAGGTCCTGCGTGCAGAGACGCCGGGTAAGCTCAGAGATATACATCCGACCCCTTCCTGGCTTTGGCGGGATTCATTGGCATATACTAAATACCCTTCCGCACGGCAATCCCCCGCATCGGGGCTTCCAGGGCCTTCTTGTATGGCGTCCGATACCGTGGTGGAGGTCAGCCTTCTCCACTACAGGTTCCGATTCAGGAGGCTGGACTGGAAGGAGGAGGCCGCAGTCGGCCTTGACAAGAGCCCCCTCCGGGCCCTCCTCTCCCTCGCCCTCCGCGAGGTGTCCGGCCTTGCCCCCTCCTCCCTCGCAGAGGCACGCAGGGTGATAGACGCCATCCCCGAGGCCATCGCCGTCCGTGTATGGAAGGTGTACCGTGGCTCCCTGCCGCCCTCCCGCAGGTTCTCTACCTCCAACCTGTACCAGGCACCCGAGCCTGCGGCCTATGCGGAGCGCATCGTGGAGGAGGAGCCGCTGGAGGACAGGGCACACGACCGTGCTGTAAGGGAGATGGAGAGCCGCTTCGGCAGGCAGGAGGTGGCAGAGGAGGCGGAGCTTAGCAGGAGGATTCTGGAGTCGGCCAGGAAGGAGGGGGTCAGGATAGCGA
>Ga0187860_1002099_pt1 | contig 16937 bp, 14 predicted proteins | sample June2016WEW_10_4_FD_132981 | JGI IMG/M metagenome (GOLD analysis project Ga0187860, IMG submission 132981) | Peatland microbial communities from SPRUCE experiment site at the Marcell Experimental Forest, Minnesota, USA - June2016WEW_10_40 | ecosystem: Environmental > Terrestrial > Soil >... | reverse complement strand
GCGCTTCTTCATCGCGCGAACAATTTCTTTTCCCTTCGCGATGCTCCGGCTCGTGCCGCCGATGTACTGAATCAAAAACTTTCACTCAGGCGACCAGAATTTTCCACGCTGTCGGCGAGGCGCGCGGCCTGCGTGTATTCGCAGCCGAGTCCACCCTCGACGACCTCTTCGCCGTGGTCGCGGACAAGTTCCCCATATCCCCCGGCCGCACCCTGATCAGCGCCCGCCGCCCGGTCGCCAGGTTCCAACAACTGACCGCCTCCGAAAAGGCCCGCCTGCTGGTCTGGATCGACTGGACCCAGCAGCACCTGCCCCTCCGGAAATGAAGCGGCGTAGTTCAAGACAGCGCCCCTTCGATCATCTTCAGCCACTCGTTGAAGCTCTCGCCCCTGGTGAGGCTCAACCCATAACTGTGTCCGAGGCGGAACCAGGCGACGGATTCCTTCAAGCTTATCGGTTGTGGTTTGGCCTTTGGGCGTTCCGCTTCGCTGGACCGCGTGAGGCAGAGTTTCCCGTCGTTTCCAAGGCTCAGGTGATTGGGAACGGTCAACTGGCCTGGATTGTCATACCGCAGTACCGGGTACAGGACCACCCGGTTAGAACTAGAGGGTTCCGCCGTCTTGCGTTTTCCGTTTTGTGTTTTGGTGCGTTCGTCATGGTCGGAACTGTTCCCTGCATCCAGCCACGCCGGCAAACCTGCAACACTGCCTGGCTGGGCTGCGCGACGTCGTGTCCAGTACCGATGGCCTCATGCCGGTAGGGATCAAATGGCCGGCCCAGGCAATCATCTGATTGAATGTCGTGGCGACTCAGAAGATGGAGCAACTGATGAGAAATCAGGTGTGGATATGCAATCATAGCTCCATCCTTTCTCTTGGTTCATCTGCGTCGGTCGTTACCGCCGCACCTCCCGCGCCCCGGTCACTTTCCTGACCCGCCTGCCCGTTCCCAAACGCGGTGACACTTGTCCCGCCTCGGCAAGTGGCAGGCACTCAGATTGGCAACCGCTCAGCAAGAGGTGCCGGACGCAGGCAGGAACGCGCTGGCAGGCGCGCTCCTGCCCCGCGCACGGTTAACTGACCTTCACTTCGATTTGTTTCGGACGGGCCTTCTCGCTTTTGGCCAGGTGTACGCGCAGCACGCCATCCTTGAACTCGGCACTTCACGTTATCCAAGTGGCTTGCCCTGGAATCAGAACTGGCCTACAAGCCGCCCTTTTCCGGTTCCGCAAATTTGCGTAAGAATGGTGGACGCTGAGGGATTTGAATCCCCGACCAAGCGATTATGAGTTTAGACAAACTGATATTGAACAGTTGCGTCAAGTTGCAGTGAGTTGTGTTTCTTGCTTGTTTTCAATGGTTTGTGACAAAAGACCATAAACTCGTTGCAACTCACCACAACCCGTCAGAACCGAAAAATTGGCCAAGAATTGGCCAAGCAAACAGGACTGCCGAACTCGAAAAACGGTTCCGTGTGGCATGACCCGACTCCTTTGACCATCCGCGCTCCCGTCCGCGTAGTCGGTTTGGTTGAAGCTCATCCTGGTTATCATGTGCTTGGGAATTCCAGGCGGTGGTTGCGCTGGATTTGCTTGCGCCACTCGTTCGCCACCTGCGCCTGCTCGGCGTAGTCAGGCCATCTCGCCACGGCGGCACGAACTTCCTCTACGATGGTTTCCGCCCGGCCACGTTTCATCAACGCGCTTTTAGCGCAGGCGCGAAAGTCAGCCAGCGTAAATCCGTCGCGCTTGCCGTTCATCGTCATTTGATGCGTGGCAGTCCAACTGCCGGTCGGGTTGTAGCTGTAGATCATATCAAACGCGGGCGCGAGTGACCAGCGTCCGGCCTTGTCCATCAGGAAAGCGATGTTCTTGACGTGATCGTCCTGGTTGCGGGCGATGATGTTGAATGTCATCCGCCGGAACTGTTCTTCCACCGCTTCCATCGGCAGGTTCAACTGGCGAATCGTCAGCAATGCCTGCTCATAGGAATATGCGCCCGCGTGGTTGAAATCGAAGTGGGCCAAGGCGCACAGCGATTGCATATGCAGCTTCTCGCCGCCTTCGAGCCGGTCAAATCGCCGGCTCATGAAATGGCGTCGGCCGCTTTCTTCGAGCAGACGGCACTCGCTCATGGTCACTCCCGCCGCTTTTGCCATGAGTGAATAGGCATATTCGATGGCTCCATACCCTTTGGGATCTTCGAGTTCTTTGTCTTTGTTTCCGGTGACGCCATCGAATTTCAGCAGCCAGTAACCGAAGCCTTTCCCTGCCACGACCTGCCCGGAACGAACTTCGTTCGTCTCTGGATTCCAAGCAATGACCGCCTTCGCTCGCGCGCCGCCGGCAGAGGTGCCGACGCGCAGAATGTCGTTCAATGCGTTTTTCCTGCGGTCACTCGCAAAGCTGGTTTCCAGATTCTTGCGCTGGCTCAGAATCTCCGACGCCAGCTTGACCAAGGCATCAATTTCAATCTTCTTCGCCGGTTGTGGCCTTGGTCCCAACGCTGGCACAAACTCCAACGCTCCCATGCCGCGTGCCCCGGTGTAGCAAAGCCGTTCGACCGCATTAAAGCTTTGTGGCGTCCTGCCCTGTGTTGCCAGCCAGGCGTCAATCAGGGCGTTCCCGAATCGGTCCGGCAGCGAATCGGCCAGCAGACCCGGCAGGCCATGAAAGGTCTGCTCTGGCAAATCTGGAAAGAGATAGACCCGATCACTGAGCGGCATTGTGATGGGCGAAACCTCGATCCCGCTTCCCGCAAACGCCGGGTCATACTGGAACGCCGCGAAACGGCCTCCGTCTTCCAAGGAGACGGCGCCAATGGTTCGGCCCCAAAGTTTGACCTCTGCCAGCGTCATTGTTCATCTCCCCATTGCCACTTCTTCGATGAAGATTTCGCCTTCCGTCTTGCCGACGCGCGCTGCCGCTTCCGTCCGCGCAATTTCAATTGCTCGACGGGGCTGGGCACAGGTTCCGGGACGAGCAGGTCGAAGCGCTCAACCAGCTCGAGCACCCGGCAGACGCGGATGAAACCCGACCACTGAGTCGCCACGCTTCCCGATTCCAACCGTTCCACTGTGCGCTTCGAGACCCCGGCCTGCTCCGCCAGTTGGGCCTGCGTGAGGTTCCGCTCCAAGCGCACTTGGGCCAATCGCCCGCCCAACTCGCTCAGAACGGCTTCGTCAGTGGCTTGTTTCGTAATTTTCATAACACGTCATATATGGCGAATAAATGCCAAAAAGTCAAGCAAGTCGCCATACAAGGCGAGTAGCGAATATCTTCCATTTCGCCAGATTCGGCGACTACATCCCGCCAAACCGCAGATTTCGCCTCAATTGGCGACCTGCCAGCCCAATGCAACTGCCCAGAGCCGGTGCCATTTGAAACGGGAGGATGCCACGCAGGCCAATCACATTCGGTGTATCTGATACACCATCGCGCATTCACTCTGGGGCGAACATGTCGGCATGAGCGCGAGCATAACGCCGACTCTTCCAAATCAACTGGCAGGCGTCGCCCAGACCGGGCAAGAAGATTCCCGGACGGTGGGCGAAACGAAGCGTTTCTATCCCAAGACGCACGCCAATTATTGGAAATCCAGGTTGGAGCATCGCACTTACTTGCGTGACGGCAAGACCAACGAAGTAGCCGAGTGGTCAGTAAGAATTCACTACAAGGGCATCCGCAGGAGTTTCGATTTGGAAACCGCAAGCAAAGAGGAGGCGGCGACCAAGGCGCGGGATATTTACCTCTCGCTTGTCGCCAAAGGGTGGTCCACCACGCTGGCGGAACTTGTGCCGCAGCCGATGACTCCAGTCAACTCGACGGAAGGTAATCCGACCGTTGGGGAATTCCTGGCGGAGGTGGAGAGGACATCGACACTCAAGCCCAAGACGTTTCATCGTTACGCCCAATACTTCCGAATGATGGCGGCGCAGATTCAAGGGGTGAAATCCGACCGGTCGCGATACAATTATCGCACCGGCGGTCTGACGAATTGGCACGAAAGAGTGGACGCCATTCCCCTTTCGGCCATCACGCCCGCAGCCGTGGCCGATTGGAAAATCGCATATCTGAAGCGCGCCGGCAGCGACCCACGACGAAGGCTGGAAGTGAGTCGCTCCTTCAACTCGGCATTGCGGCACTGCAAAAGCCTCTTCAGCCCGCAGATCATCAACCAACCCAACTTCGCGGTGAAGATTCCGCGGTTCAAGGTGCGGGATGGCCAGCTTGGAGAAAGGGATGCGTACTGGTTCGAAACGTTGAGGTTCGAGCGGGCTGGCTCGATGAAATTCCATGCTCCCGCAGGTGTCACCTACGAGGGGTTGGTCCGCAATGCCCGCAACGAACTGCGTACCGAAAATCCCGAAGCTTACAAATTGTTCCTGCTTTGCCTCTGTGCCGGGATGCGCCGTGCCGAGGCGGACGTTTGCCTGTGGACACAGTTGAACCCGGAAGACACTTCCATCCGTATTGAAGCCAACGAATACATCGAACCCAAACACGGTTCGGGCGGCACGGTCTATGTCGATCCTGCGTTGATGAAGGAATTGCTCAGTTTCAAGGAGCAGACGCAAGGACCCTTTGTGGTGAGTTCCACCTGGGAATGGAAGCCGAGCGGGTATATGCGCTATCGGTGCGAACCACACTGGCAGGTTTTGATTGGATGGTTGGAGGCCAATGGCATCTCGGCACGCAAGAAAGTCCACGAACTGCGGAAAATCTTCGGCGACGCCATTGTCAAACAAAACGGCATCTTTGCTGGGAGCGCTCAACTCCGACACTCAACCATCCAAATGACTGCCAGTCATTACACCGACCCGCGCCAACGCGCGGCTCTCCCAGTTGGTAATCTGTTCTCAGATGACGGTACGCAGATTGTGCCTGACCGCCGTTCTCAGTCCGAGGTTTCGGCGCAAAGGCTGGGCACAAACAATTTCAAGGCTGGAGTCAAGAACGGGGTTTGATCCAGTCCCGGCGACATTCGTCATCAATTCTACTGGCGGCATCTGACCGGCATCCGCCGATGAAGTTTCCGTCGTGTTCACCCGCCTGTCCTCGCGCCTCTGGTTGCTCCGCGCAACATCGCGCCAGCAGGCGAAAATGTTTTGCGCCTGCTGTCACTCAGTTGCTGATGCTCCGCCGCCCGGCGGCGCGAGGACAACCGCCAACACGACCGATTGGGGCACAGACCGCTACACCGGCCTCGAACTCATCGAGGACGCCTTGAACCTCAAAACGCCCACCGTGTACGACATCGTGGACAAGAAACCCGCTGTCAACGCACAGGCGACCGAGGCGGCTCGTGAGAAGCAGGAGCGCATCAAGGAGCGGTTCAAGGAATGGGTTTGGTCCGATGATTCCCGGCGGGAGCAGCTTTGCCGCCTTTACAACGACACGTTCAATCACACGCGCGTCCGCACTTTCAATGGCGACCACCTGACGTTGCCGGGCGCCAGCGGAGCGATTCAACTCCACGGACACCAGAAGGCCGGCGTCTGGCGCATCCTGCAAACGCCGAACACCCTGCTCGCCCACGTCGTTGGTGCGGGCAAGACCTATACGATGGTCGCCGCCGCGATGGAGTTGAAGCGACTGGGTCTCTCCCGCAAGCCGATGTTTGTCGTCCCCAATCACATGCTCGGCCAGTTCTCCACCGAATTGCTGACGTTGTATCCGGGCGCGAACATCCTGGTTGCGGGCAAAGAGGATTTTGAGTCAAAGAATCGAAAGAAGCTCTTCGGCCGCATCGCCACCGGGAATTGGGACGCCGTCATCGTCACGCACTCGGGCTTCGAACGCATCCCGCTCTCCCAGGACACGCAGAAGCGATTCTTCGAGGAGCAACTTCACGAGTTGGAGATGATCAAACGCCAGCACGCCGATAGTCCCAATCGTCGTCTGGTGAAGGAGCTTGAACGCGCCAAGAAACGGCTGGAGGCCCGGTTGCAGGCCCTCGCCGCCGAGCACAAGAAGGATAACACGCTGACTTTCGAGGAACTCGGCGTGGACCGCGTGTTCGTGGACGAGGCGCACTACTTCAAGAATCTGTTCTACGTCACCAAGATGACGCGCATCGCCGGTCTGCCCCAGACCGCCAGCGAACGCGCGTTCGACATGTTTCTGAAAGTGCGCCACGTCCAGTTCCTGAATGGCGGCGGCGGGGTCGTTTTCGCCACCGGCACGCCCATCGCCAACAGCATGGCGGAGATGTTCACCATGCAGCGGTATCTCCAACCTGACGACTTGAAGAAACACAACCTGCATCACTTCGATTCATGGGCGGCGACCTTCGGGGAACCGGTGACGGCGATGGAGCTTTCGCCGGACGGCGCGGGCTATCGCCTCCACACACGCTTTGCCCGGTTCATCAACGTGCCCGAATTAATGCAGATGTTCCGCCAGGCCGCCGACGTGCAGACCGCACCGATGCTCAACCTGCCGTGTCCAAAGCTTGAGGGCGAGAAACCGGCCATCCGTAACGCCCCGGCCACGCCGGAGTTGAAGGCGTTCGTGCAGGAACTCGCCGCCCGTGCTGACCGGCTGAAAAGCGGCCGGGTTGACCCCAGCGAAGACAATATGCTGAAAATCACGTCCGAGGGGCGAAAAGCGGCACTGGATCTCCGGCTCATGAAGCCGTCCGTGCCCGATGAGCCGCAGGGCAAAGTGAATCTGGCGGTCGAAAAGATTTTTCACATCTGGCAGGAGACAAAGCCCGAACGATCCGCGCAGCTTGTGTTCTGCGACCTCTCGACGCCGAAAGACCGGGGCTTCTCAGTTTATCGCGACATGGCGGAGAAGTTGGAGCGCCTCGGTGTGCCAACACGGGACATTGCTTTCATTCAGGACTACGATTCCGATGCCTCCAAGCTCGCGCTGTTTCGGGACGTGCGCGCCGGGAAAGTCCGTGTCCTTTTCGGCAGCACCCAAAAGATGGGGTCGGGAACAAATGTGCAGGAGCGCCTGGTTGCACTCCACCACCTTGACGCGCCGTGGCGGCCTGCCGATGTGGAGCAGCGGGAGGGACGAATTCTCCGCCAGGGCAACAAGAACGCAGTCGTTTCCGTCTTCCGTTACGTCACCGAAGGCTCCTTCGACGCCTACATGTGGCAGACCCTGGAGACCAAGGCCAAGTTCATCGCCCAGGTCATGAGCGGCGACATGACCATTCGCCGGCTTGAAGACCTCGATTCTGCTGCCCTTACATACGCCGAGGTGAAGGCCATCGCGTCCGGCAACCCGCTCGTCATCGAAAAGGCCCAGGTTGACGCCGAATTGATCCGGCTCACCCGGCTTCGTTCGGCCCATGCCGAGGAGCAATATCGTATCCGCACAAACCTTCGCCGCTCGCACGAGGATGCCGAAACCTTCACCGCCCGACTTTCCAATCTCCGCCAGGACATTACGGGCCGCCAGGATACTTCCGGTGACAAATTTACCATCGAACTCGACGGGCAGACGCTCGATAACCGGGGCATCGCCGGCGAGTTGATTGTCCGCCGGGCGGAAAAGGTCAAGAACCGGTTCGGTGACGATGTTCGTATCGGGCGCTTCGCCGGATTCGATTTGTTCCTGCGCCCCGGTTTCAACAACACGGTCGAGGTGGTTGTGCGCGGGAAGAACAGTTACGGCGCGCGTGTTACCGACACGGCGCTGGGCACAATCCGCTCATTGGAAGCGACCGTTCAAGGCTTCGAGGAACGTGCCACCAAGCTGGAAACCGACATCACCGATGCCCACAGGCGGGGCAAGGAACTCGAAACCAAAGTCGGCGCTCCCTTTGAGCACGAAGAGCGGTTTCAACACTTGAGCCGCCGTCAGGACGAAATCGAGGAAAAACTCGACCTCACCAAGAACCAAGCCCCCAGCCAGGTGGATGCCGTTTCTGGGGACGACAACGAACCGAAGAATTCCGAAACCCAAAATGTCGCGGAAACCGTTCGCCACAAAAGGCGCACGGGAGTAAGTGTATGAAACCCCGATTTCTTCACTTTGAATTCGCATAAGCCAAGCTGGCGCCATGTTAACACCGCCGCAGTTGTCCATGCCGAATGCGAAGGAGCACAAACTCCTGCAAGAATTTCACTTGTATCGCGACGGTAAACTTGACGGCCCCATGTTCTTCGACGAAAATATAAGGAACAGGCCAAATACATCCTGAAAAAATGGAACACCCGATTCAATATGTCGCGAAGGTCGAGCATGCGCTTGACCAACTCATCCACGACGACGGTGATTATTTGTTCATGGGGTTCGCATTGCTCTGCTTCGTCGCGATTGGCTGGCTTCTCTCCCGCAAGCGTAAATCGCTCCCGCCACAACCTGCCTCGGCTAGAACACGAGCAATCGTTGGGATCATGCTCGCCTCTCCTGGGATGTCTTCGGATGCTGATGGCGGCCGCACTCGTTTAATTATGGGTGACGACACAGCTCGGCGCACAAACACTTTTAATTCAGACAGGTCCGCCAGTACGTGAAGCTTTCCCTGCGGTCCCCGCAAATGACCAGAGAGACCTAACATGAAAACCGCGTTGCTCGAAATCGAGGCCACCTTAAGCAACGCAATCGCGCAGTTGTCGATGCCAAATCCGAACGCGGAAACGGCAAAGCGCGGCGTCGAGGTTGCAAGAAAAAAGCTGTTGGAATTGGCAGAGAATCAATCTGGCTGCGATCCGCTTCTCGAAGCCAAGCGCAAGCTGGTCCTCGTTTATCTCGGAATGGCAGAGAACCAATTCACTGACGCTGACGCCGAGATTTTCGCCATCCTTTCCAAGGAACGCTCGTTGCAGGATGAGTTGGAACGGGCGCGCAAGAACAACTAAGCGCCGGTTTCCCCGCAGCGCGAGCGCAAGTCGAGTCCGTTCAAATTCCCGGCAGTTCACTCTCGATCTCACCCCTTTGTTTGTCGGGGTCCGGTTGTGTAGCAGCTACACCAAAGAAGTCGTCATGGGTCGTATGCTGTCAACTCGTGAACAATTGATTATGAACGCGACAGCAACCACCTCCGAATGTCAGACACTGGACATCAGTGACGCCGCAATCGCACTGGGCGTCTGCAAAGAAACTGTCCGACGACTCGTCCGCCGCAAGGTGCTTCGGAAACTCCCAGGACTTCGCCGCATCCTCATTCCGAGAGCTGAAATCCATCGGTATCTGAATGAGCATTGACGGCAGGACCGTCAGCCAAGTCCTCCCATGAATCGCCACCCTTACACGGGTGTCACTCGTTGCTTTTCACTCCTGCTGGGCCGCTTGGCCGCTCCTCCGGGTGGGTGTGCCGTGCGAGGATTACCCAAGCGAGGGTCTCAAAATTGGCCAAGAATTGGCCAAGCACGTTTTGCCTGTTTGCGTAAGTATGGTGGGCCCAGAGGGATTTGAACCCCCGACCAAGCGATTATGAGTCGTATCGAGCCACTATCTCGCCCAATGTCTTCAACGATTTTATCACGCCCGCTTAGTGTTTGTCGATATGCGGCCCCGTGCGGGGGGCGTGCCAAGGTGAAGCACTGGACTCAAACTGGACTATTTTCCCGAATCATAAAGCCGTCTCTATTTGGTCACCGCTTCCAGGTCAGCCTGAGTCAGCCACGCGGGCAGTTCGATCTTCGCGAGGCTGTTGTCCTCCGGCAGTACTCTGAAGCGGTCACCTTGCCTGGTCAAAAATGAGACAAGGTGTTGTTCCTCCGGGTTGAACTGCCTCACCCCCTCCCGCTCGAACGGCACGTCCAGCACATACGTGTCGATCGGGTCGGCTTCCCGCATCCGCGGTCGCTGGGTGTAGGCCGCCACCTGCACCAAATGCGCCAGCGGCAGATAGGAGAACAGTTCCGCCGCCAGATACAAACACTGGCCCATCACTAACCGGGCGTAGTCGGCATTCCGCTCCTCGCGCGGACGCGGCCTCTCGCGCGTGTCGCCATTCTTCAAGACCTCCTTCTTCGCTTCCGGGATGACGTCCTCGATCTGCGGCAGGTCCAGGTGGAGGTAAACCGACGCGGGATCCTTTAAGAAGAAATCGCAGTTCGTCTTAAAAGGGAACCTCAGCCCCTGCAACACCTCGGCTACCGTGTGATGCACCTCCTCCAAGTCGCCCGCCAGTAAACGCCGGATCCAGGCGACGCGGTCGGCCTCCTGTTGATCCCACGCAGCGCTTTCCTGGGCCAGACGTTGCTCGTACTGCTGCACTTGTTGGGCGTGCGCATTCTGCAATTGGGCTTCGCGCTCCGGCCAAGCCGTTGGAAACTCCTTCTCCGCCGCCTGCTTTGCCAGAAAATGCGGCAGCAGCTTGCCCAACCCGGCGGCGGCGTGCTTTCCGGTCAACTCCTCCAGCAACTGTGCCTGGCACTCAACCCAGTCCGGTTCAGCCGGGGGAGAGAATTGAGGTTCGAATGGCTTGTTCTCCTGCGCCTGGACCCAATCCTCGCGCGAAGGAATTTGCGGCAGTGGTTTCCAGAAGTTTATCAGGTGCTGATACTCGTCGGCCTCGGACTGCAATGCCGCCTGCACCTGATGAACCTTTTCCTTGGTGTCGGCCGCTTGGATCCGCGCCTCTAATTGCTGCCGGGTCAATCTCCGGCCGGTTTGTGGGTCCATCAGCCGGAAGCGCGGATCGTCCAGATAGCGCCTGGCCTCTTCTGTGTTCAACGAAACCGTTTGCTCGCCCCCCTGGAACAGTTTCTGCGCCAGTTCGTCGTTGGCTCGATTGCCGGTGGCGTTCAAATCCAATTCGCGCATGGCAGGAGCCTGGGGGAGCCTTCGGCCGCCCCCGATCCGCTGCCGGTAGGAAATGCCGGTGCCGGGCAGGCCCACAGAAGTATAAGTGCCGCGTGGTCCGAGGGTGACATGTGCGCCCCGCACGCCGGCGGAGAGGGAGACCCCGCTGCGGCTGAGGTTCAAACTGAGCCCCGGCAGGATACCGATGCGACGACTGAAGCGAAAACCCATGTTCTATTTTGGTCTATCAAGTTCCCGGCCAGTCTAAATAGTCATTTTCCTCCTGTCCATCGGCAGCAGTCCGTGTCCGTCCAGCACTTACCTCCGCGCGGGCTCTGGGTAGCGGGCTGGCCGTGTTCACCCTTGGGTGTTACCATGGGGCAAAAAGAACCTGAAAGTGGCTAAACCGTTTGAACCTCACACCCAGGGGCGCCGACACCTTTTGAAAGCGTCGGAGGGTGGGGGTCGTTTCCTGCGCCCGAGGCGCGATTTTGTTCCCGCTTACCTCAAAACCTACGAACAGGGTCAGCTCGCCGAAAGAGTCGTGGCCGCTCAGGACCTGCTGCGTTCCTGCAAAGTCTGTCCGCGTGATTGCCAGGTGAACCGTTGGGAAAACAAGACCGGCGTCTGCCAGACCGGCCGGTGGGCGCGGGTGTCGAGCACCTTTGCGCACTTGGGCGAAGAAGATTGTCTGCGCGGCTGGCAGGGGTCGGGCACGATTTTCTTCAGCGGCTGCAACCTGGGCTGCGTCTTCTGCCAGAATTTCGAGCTCAGCCAGCTTGCCGAGGGGCGAGAAATGGACGCCCCCCAGTTAGCCGCGGCGATGTTGCGTCTGCAAGAAGCCGGCTGCCACAACATCAACTTGGTCACGCCGGAGCACGTCGTGCCGCAGGTCCTGGAGGCACTCCTCATTGCGATCCCGGGCGGACTGCGCCTGCCCCTGGTCTATAATACCGGCGCTTACGACAGCCTGGAGAGCATTCGGTTGATGGAGGGCGTCGTAGACGTTTACATGCCGGATTTCAAGCTGTGGGACCCGCAACTCTGCGCGAAGTATCTCCGGGCTCGCGATTATTCCGAAGCAGCGCGGCGCGTCATTAAAGCAATGCACGATCAGGTGGGGGAGCTGCGCGTGGACGAGGACGGGCTCGCCTTGCGTGGCGTGCTGGTGCGGCACTTGGTAATGCCCGGCCTGCTTGAGGATACCCGTTCTGTCCTCCATTGGCTGGCGACTGAGCTGTCGCCCGATACCTATGTGAATCTGATGGACCAGTACCATCCGGCGCACAAAGCCGAGACCGAGCCCCAATTCTCTGAAATCAACCGGCGCCTCTCTGGCCCCGAGTTCCGGCAGGCCCTGGCCTACGCAGAGGAGGCCGGCTTATGGCGTCTGGATGGACCCGGGCCCGCCGCGCGGTGAGCCATGCCGCCGCAGCGTCAACTCGGTTTGCCGCGGTCTTCGAGCGGACAGCCAGGAGGTACAAACAGCGGGCCGAACGTTACGTGCAGTTGGAGGTCGGGCACGCGGCTCAGAACGTCCATTTGCAGGCTGTCGCACTCGATGTCGGCACAGTCGTGGTCGGGGCATTCGATGATGCCGAGGTGAAACAGGTATTGTCCCTTGCTGCGAATGAACAACCGCTGTGCCTGATGCCTATTGGCAAGCTTCGTTCGTAGCTCCCGCCCGGCGCCCGCAACGTCCTCGCTACGACCATGCTGAGGCTGGCCCTCTTGTCAGAGGCGGTAGAAAACATCGCTCCCGTGGAGAGGATGTGATCGGGGGCGACCCCATTCAAAGTGCTCCGGCCTTTGGCTTTGGAACCTCCGACCGCTGGGACTGGCCAGTCATGGGCACGAAGCGAACCGGCAGGACCGCGTGCCGCTCAAGCCTGCCACCTTGTTTGCGCAGCAGCACCAATTCCTGGTCCCACGTGGGGCCGACCGGGATAATCATGCGGCCACCGTCTTTGAGTTGCTCGATGAGTGGTGGCGGCACCTTGTACGGCGCACAGGTGACAATAATGGCGTCGAATGGCGCAGCCTCAGGCCAGCCTTGGTAGCCGTCACCGGCGCGCACAGACACATTGGTGTAACCGAGCCGCTTGAGGTCGGCCGCCGCCCGCTTGGCCAGGTCCTCGATAATCTCGACCGTATAGACCTTCGCCACTAATTCGGCGAGGACGGCGGCCTGATAACCGGAGCCGGTGCCAATCTCCAGAACCTTGTCGGTCGGCTTGGGCTGGAGTTGCTCGGTCATAACTGCGCATGAACTGCGGGCCCAGAGTCTTCTCCGACTCCGACAGTTGATTGGAAAGGCAAAGGTTTCCGCCCAGTCACGAATGGGTCAGGTGCGTGGTTAACGGATAGACTTCGAAATCTGGGTTTCTGGCCAGTTCTCGCACCAGTCGCATGAAGTTGAAGTAATACGGCTCAATCCTTTGGTAGAAGTTGTACCCCCGAATCGCTGCATTCTGGGTCTTGAGGGTGAAGCCCGTCAAAGCACCGGGGCGGTCCATCTCCAGCTCCCAGGCCGTCAGCACGATGCCGAAGACGGCCGTTTGCATCTCCACTGGCAGTTGGAACGGTAGTCCGTCGTGCGTGACCACACCGCGGGCCAGGCAGTAAACCTCCTGGAACGCCTCGCGGCTCAGTTTGAGGGTGCGATTCAATTCCGCATCCAGGGTGGCATACGCGCAGGTCTCGGAAGAACGTGCCTGCGTCAACTGGCCGTTCGGCAGGATCGTGCTGCCCAGAATCCTATGCTGGAAGGTGGCATCCTCCATCGGATTGATTATGGCATTGAAGGGGTACCCGTAAAAGTAATCCGGCCCCTCGAATCGGGCAATCTTGCCCCACGGATCCGGTGTCCCATCGATGAGGGGGAAGTTGCTGCCCCCCACAAACGGCAGCAAATCAGCGAAGATGGGTGCCGGGACACGTTGCGACGGGCCGAGTCCCGCATCCGGATATAGGTAAACCGTCGGGAACAACTGCACCGGCCCGGCCCAGCGCGAGAGAGCCGCGAAATAGTTGAAGGCTTTGTCCAGCCGGATATGAGGAGTGAGGCTGAAGCCGAGCTGCGGGGTGACGTAAACCAGTGTGGTATGCACTCCGCGCAGGGTTTTGGGCCGCAGCTCGTTCCAGAGTTGGTGATGGTAGCGCAGGTGTCTGGCGTTGAGGCCAATTCCGCTCGCCTGAGACGGGCTTTGGAACCACGGCGAGCGCAGCAGCGTGCTATGGTCCGAGGGGAGCGCTTTGAAGCAGGGAAGCTGCGGCGCGGCTCGGATTTGCGGAGTGTATTCCCAGTTTTCCAACTCCGGTCGGGCTTTGCGGCCGACACTGGCGACCAGGCACTTGTCGGCGTCCCATCCTGCCGGAAAGGCCGCATCGGTGAGCCGCTTGGCTTGCGTGTAAGGGATCGCGCAGTGGAGGACTTTGGTCCGGCTGCGGTCCGTACGGCTAAAGACCTCCTGGTTGACTTCCCATCCCGGCTCGGCGATGTGCGCCCACCGCTCGCGGAACTCGGGGTTTTGCAGGTCGTTGTTCACTTGATCTTCCTGCCGTAGCGGTGTTGTTCGCGTAGCGTTTTGCTTCCATCATCCAGGCAGGGTGAGCGAGGTGCTGGCCATTTTCAAACTCCTGCAGCCGCTGCTTCGACTCCTGTCTTCCCGCCGCTCGACCAGGAAACGGGCAACCGCTCGATGGTGGCCCGGCAAAGCGGGCGGAATTCGCCTTTCTCCAGCCCATCCAGGACGGCGCGGCTTCATGCCAATACCGCTGCATTTTTCTGCGGGGGGTCTAAGCCTGGGGATAGTGCGCCGGCCCAAAATTGCGCCCCCAAAAGTTTCATTTTATGTCTTCTTTGGGTGCAGTTTTTCGGATTGCAGAAACCTATAATGGAGGCAGTATGCCTGAGCAGTTCAATATTGACTCCAAACTGACTAGGTTAGCCGGAGGGATGGAATATATCCTCTGGCTGAATCTGATTGGAAAGTCCCGGACCACCGGATGGAAATGGAGAAAGCCGGGTCCTAACGGCGAGCCTCCACGAGTGGTGTGTTGCCGAATAGACAATACCCTCTACATCACGCAGAAGGAGATTGACCGGTTTTGGGTCCAGGCGGAGGCCGGAAAATTTGAGGTGAACTAAAAGGCCTCGTCCAAGTGTTTAGCCATCTTCGCAGTGTGACCCGGCCGCAGGTGGCCATATACGCGGCAAATCAAAACACCTTTGTCCCGATGCCCAACCCAAATTGCAATAGTCATGTAATCAATCCACGGCTGCGCCATCACGCAGTGGGAAATGAAGTAATGCCGGAAGTGGTGGAAGCCGAGGTCCAGCATGCCGGTCGCCTTACGCACGCGGTTTAACTGTTTTCTGAAACTCGTCCTGGGCCCGTCGCCGACTTCGTTTGGGAACATCCAGTCGGAGTTTACATTTCTCCGTCCATACATGGCCTTCAAGTGAACCTCCAGTTTCTTGTTGAAATCCACATCGCGGTCGGGGGCGGGTCGGCCCGCGCCCTTCTTTGCCCGCGCTCCAGGAAAATGCAGAACTCTCCGGCCGCACTTTACGTTAGACCAGCGCTGTTGAATTGATTCCTTCTCCCGCCCGCCGGAGTAAGCCAGCAGGTAGATGTAATCCGAAAATGCTTGTTCAGCTTTGCGTAGGTAATCACGATATTCCTGACCGTAGATCTCCAGCTCCTCGTCCGGGATAAAGGAAGCCTTGCAGTATGTGTGCAGATCCTCTGGCTCCAGCAATCGCACTTTTTTCGTCGGGCCTTTGTCCAACTTCTTCCATTTGCCAAGCGGAGACTTGTCCAGCCAATGCAACTCCACGCACCTGTCAACGACGTGATGGATGGCGCTGATGTCCAAGTCCACTGTCCTCCCGGACACCTCACCCCCGTCTTTGGATTGGCGCCACTTGGCGTAATCCTTTGTCAGACTGTCGTCCAGTCGCGACAACGGCCAGTGTCCGAACTTTTCATCAAATTTGGTAAGTCCACAGTCTTGTCGCGCGTCGGTCTTTTCATCGAACTCCTTCAGTTCGGCGCGATGGGTCTGGTATTCGACGATAGCGTCGTGGATGGTGTGACTGTTGTTCGTGCATTCTTTTATGTATTCTTTTTTGCTGAAAGAGGGCGGGAACAGCTTCCCCTCGTGCTGGAGCTTTTTCAGCGATTGCAGCTCGGTAACAGCTTGCGGAACCGTGCTTGCGTGTTCGAGCAGGTACTTGTATTGTCTGCCGTTGTTTGCGTCGAGCTGGGCGTAAAATCGGCCTTTGCGTAGCCATAAACCACGCTCTCGCCGGCCCTTGTCGTTGTAGACCTGGTTGAATTTGTCGGCCTTTTGGCGAGGTTTAACCGCGTTCGTGGACGTTTTAAGACGTTTCATACGCCGAAAAGAATACAAAAAGAATACATGAAGTCAACCGCCAGGAACGCCGAAAGTGGATTCAGACTTGATTTTACAAGGGTCCGGGTTGGTAGCTCAGTCGGTAGAGCAGCGGCCTTTTAAGCCGTTGGTCCCGGGTTCGAGTCCCGGCCAACCCACCATTCCCCCGAACTCGATGGATGGACGGGGCTTATACGCCGGGCGGGAGTTTAGATTTGTTTGAAGGCGTTGCCTTGAGGTCGCGGCGCTTGTTCTCGAGCCATTCGCGCTCGCGGCGTTGAGCACGCTTTTCTCTCACGCCCGACCAATAGAGATAGACGACGAGGGCAACCGCCAACAAAGCGATGGCTTTGATGGCAAAGAATTCAGCCAGGCAGACTGGAATGTATTGGCCCATGCGTGCCAGGGATTGTGCGGCGGTCCCGGCAGGAAGGCCAGCCCTTAAATTGCCTTTGCAATCAGGGCTGTTTCGAGGCAGTCTGGGGCTGTCGCCGTAACACAACATCGCGATTCCATGACCGTTGCCGGCCAAATCAAGAAAGGCGCCTACTTCGATTCCGTAACGCTGATGCGCGTCGGGAAAGAACTCGCCGGGTTGCCGGGCGTCGCCGACGCTGCCGTCGTGATGGGGACCAAATCCAACCAGGCCATTCTTGCTTCCAGCGGCTTGCTGATCTCCCAATTCAGGCAGGCGGGGGACACCGATCTGCTGATCGCCGTGAAGGCCAACACGGAGAAGGCCGCGCAGAGCGCTTTGGCGGCAGTCGATGCGCTGCTCGGAAAGGCCACCCGGAAATCGGTCACCAGCGGCGAGGTCCATCCGGTG
>Ga0187860_1002098_pt1 | contig 16948 bp, 15 predicted proteins | sample June2016WEW_10_4_FD_132981 | JGI IMG/M metagenome (GOLD analysis project Ga0187860, IMG submission 132981) | Peatland microbial communities from SPRUCE experiment site at the Marcell Experimental Forest, Minnesota, USA - June2016WEW_10_40 | ecosystem: Environmental > Terrestrial > Soil >... | reverse complement strand
GACGACGTGGCGGACATCGAGGGTCCAGTCGACCTCGCCGTGATAGCGGTACCCGTAGCCGAGGTGCTGAGAGTTACCGAGGCGTGCGGAAAGAAGGGGGTCAGCGGGCTCGTCGTCGTGACGGCGGGCTTTGCTGAGGCGGGCGCCGAGGGCGCTGCGGCGGAGCGACAGTTCGTCTCGCTGGCCCGGTCGTACGGGATGCGGGTGATCGGCCCGAACTGCCTGGGCGTCGTCAACACCGCGCCGGAGGTCTCGATGAACGCGACATTCTCACCGGCTCGTCCCGTTCCCGGCCCGATCGGGTTCTCGTCTCAGTCGGGGGGTCTCGGGATTGCCATCCTGGAGGAGGCGACCCGCCGGGACCTCGGTGTCTCCAGCTTCGTCTCGGTGGGCAACAAGGTGGACGTCAGCGGTAACGATCTGATCCGCTACTGGGACAGCGACCCGCGCACCGAGGTCATCCTGCTCTACCTCGAGTCCTTCGGGAACCCGCGGCACTTCGCCAGGATCGCCAGACAGGTCAGCAGACGCAAGCCCATCGTGGCAGTCAAGTCCGGGCGCTCCTCCGCCGGCACACGCGGAACTTCGTCGCACACCGCCGCCATGGCTTCGCCCGACGCTACGGTCGACGCCCTCTTCCACCAGGCGGGCGTCATCCGAGTGGACACGCTCGAGGAGCTCTTCGATGTCGCCAACGTCCTCAGCCACCAACCGCTGCCCACGGGCCGCAATGTGGCGATCGTCGGCAACGCCGGAGGCCCCGGAGTGCTTGCTGCGGACGCGTGCGAGGGCGCCGGTCTCGTCGTCCCGGAGCTGTCGGCTGGGACCCAGCGCCAGCTTCGAGCGGTGCTGTCCAAAGAGGCGGCGGTGTCGAACCCGGTCGACTGCATCGCTATCGCCACTGCCGAGCAGTACCGGAGGGTGCTCGAGGTCGTCCTCGCCGACGACGAGGTCGACGCGGTGATCGCGATCTTCACACCGCCGCTGGTTACACAGGCCGAGGACGTAGCGGCTCAAGTCGCAGCTGTGGCGGCATCAGCCACCAAGCCGATCCTGGCGGTGTTCCTTGCGACCGCAAGCGCCCTGTCCGTGCTGCGAGAGGGAAAGCGGCGCGTGCCGTGGTTCGCCTATCCGGAGTCGGCAGCGCGCACGCTCGGCCGGATCGTGCCGTACGCCACCTGGCGTGTGCGGCCGGACTCGGCCGTGCCGATCTTCGCCGACCTCGATATCGACCGCGGGCGGGCGATCGTCGAGGCCGCCCTTGCTGACGCTGACGCGCCATCCGTAGGCCTGCCAGCCCGAGGTGCCCCCGACGGCGCGGCCCTGACCTGGGCTCCAGCTGGCGTTGGCTCTCGCTGGCTCGATGCGTCCGAGACGTTCCAGTTGCTGGCGGCATATGGGATCCCATTCGTCGAGTGCGTGTCAGCCACCAGCGTGGAAGAGGCAGCCGAGGCGGCTCGCCGAGTGGGGTTCCCCGTTGCGGTGAAGCTCGATGTCCCCGGACTCGTTCACAGGAGCGACGTGGGGGGCGTCCTGCTCGGCGTCACCGACGCTGAGCAGGTGATGGCGGTCACCGGTGCGTTGCTCGCCCGCCACGGGCCGGAGGCGAAGGTGATCGTCCAGCCGATGGCGGCACCCGGAGTCGAGACCGTGGTGGGGGTGATCGAGGAGCCAGGGTTCGGGCCCGTGGTGATGGTGGGCCTCGGTGGCGCCGCGATCGAGATACTGGGCGACCGGGCGCTGTCGTTGGTACCGATCACACGACCGGAGGCGGTGGACCTCATCGCCTCACTGAAAGCGGCGAAGCTGCTCTCCGGGTACCGGGGGGCTCCTGTGGCCGACGTCGAGGCGCTGGCCGAACTCCTCTGCCGCGTGGCCCAACTCGCCGAGCACCTGCCCGAGGTCGTCGAGATGGACCTGAACCCGGTGATCGCGTCGCCTGGCGGGTGCGTCGTCGTCGACGCCAAGGTCCGGGTGGCGCGACCGATCACCCCGGAGCCGGAGCTGTGGCGCCGACACTTGCGCTGAGTTGAGCGGCCATGAAAGTGCCCGGCGATCTGGGGTGCCGGCGATCTTGGGTGCCGGCGATCCTGGGTGCCGGCGATCTTGGGTGGTTGGCGAGTCGCGACCGGACCGTGTCCGACCCGCCACTGTTAGACCGTCTCAGCGAACGACGAGGACCGGCACGCGCCCGAGATGGAGCACCTTGTGCGTCGTGCTGCCGATGACGAGACCGGCTAGGTCGGAGAGCCCTCTTGAGGCGATCAGGATCACGGAGGCATTCCACTCGCTCGCCTCGTCGAGCAGTTCCGTCGCGACGTGCCCGTAGCGAGCAGCGCGCACGATTCCCGTGGCGGCCACGCCGGCCTGAACCAGCTCCGCGATGGTGTCCTCCACGATCTTCTCAGCCTCCTGGCTGCCTTCGCTCGATACCCTGCCGCCGCGCGGGGCGGCGGAGAACTCGCGCACGTGCACGACCCTCACTTGTCCACCTGACAGGGAGGCCAGCTCTTTTGCTGCGCTCACGGCGTGCGCCGCCGCAGGCGAGCCGTCGACCGCCACCAACACCTTCTCGAACACGTCAGCTTCCTCCTCCACATCACTCGAGTCGTTGACGTACGGCAGGTCCGGTCGTCGGAGGCGAGAGCGGCGTCTCCGAACGCGGTGACTGGTGGCTCCCGACTTGCCAGTCGATGATGACGTCGTCAAGGGATCGCCGCGGTGTCGTGGGGTGACCGTGGCCGTACCCGATACGGAGCACGACCTGGGGGTGACCGACCAAGCCGAGTTGAGCGGCAAGCTGGACGCGCGTCGCTCCCACTTCCAGCACCTGGGTCATCGGCGAGGCGGCTAGACCGGCGGCGGTAGCTGCCAGCAAGACTCGCCCGAGCGCCTGCCCAGTCCGCAGCCAGGCGTGCCTGTCGTCGCCAGCGGTCCCGAGGATGACCACGAGCGGGTGCTCGGCCGCCGGAGGTGCCTCGCTCCAGGTGGAGGGAGCGGTGGGTTGATCACCTGCGGCGAACTCGCGAAGCCGGAATGAGGATCCTCGGTCCGCGATGGGCGGCGTTGCCGACAGGGGGACTCCATCTCGAGCGCCGGCTCTTTCGCCGGTCCAAGCGGCGAGCTCGCTCCCGTACTCCGGGTTGGCACGCTCGATCTCGTCAGCGTGCGCCAGCAATACCGCGGTGGCCACTTCGTCGCCGGGTCGGTCAAGCACCCTCAGCCACACGTCATGGGCACGGATCGCCCGGCGGAATTCCTCCAGGAGCTGGGGCGATACCTGGCGGTTGTCGAAGGGGCCCCGCTCGGTGTACCGGAGGGGGAGCGCCCGGCCGAGCTCGGCTTCGTCCGGAGAGGGGGCGTTGAGGCCTCCGATTTCCAGCCGAGCCAAGTGGTCGGGGTTGACAGGGTCCGGGAGCAGCGACACCGAACAGGTCCGGCCGATGGCGCGTGCGCCGACCCAGGCGAACTCGACCGCAGCGCCACAGCTGATGTGGAGCTCACGCCCCGACGGATCGATCACTGGGAGCTGGCGCTGGCGGTCGGCGAACACGTCGATCGCAGCCGTGCCGTCGGGAGCATCACCGCGCACCGCGAACCGCCAGGGCTGCGTGTTGTGCACCGACGGCGCTCGTACGGCGGCTTCGAGGATGGACTGCAAGTCTTCGGTGTCCACGATCACTCCTGTGAGGACGACATCTTCTCTGTCCAGTCAAGCGCGTCTTCGCCGGGCGGGCTAGGGCCGAATGGATTCAGGCCCTGTGTGCCGGACGCCACCTAAAGAAAGTCTCTACCCTGGTCAGCTGGGCGTCGGTCAGGGCGAGCGGCGTCCGAATGCGACTGTCGCTGTCAACCAGAGTCTCAAGCCTCGCTTGCGCGGGGCCACGACCGTCAGCGTGCCGCATCCACCTCCTCGGCGAGAGCCAGCCAACGGTTCTCCGACTCCGTCAGGTTGGCTTGCACCTCGGCGAGCTCGCGGCCGACGTGTGCGAGCTCCACGTGATCGTCGCCCGCAGCCTCCAGCGCTTCGCTCAGCTCGTCTCGTTGGCGCGCCAGCCGCGCCATCTCCTTCTCGGCTTCCCGCAGCTGACGACCGATCGTGCTGGGGGAGCGTTGGCGCCGGGGCGAGGGGGCTCCGACCTCCGCTGCGCGTGTGCGCCCGGCCGAGGGCGCCGGCGCCACACCAGCGTCCTCGGCTCGTGCCATCCAGGCGTCGAGGTCTCCCGCGATCGTCGCGAGGGTCCCGGCTTCCAGCGCCATCAGGCGCTCCGTCGTGCGCTCGAGAAACGTCCGGTCGTGACTCACGACAACGAGGGCTCCGGGCCAGTCCTCCAGGAAGTCCTCGAGGATGCGCAACGTGTCCAGGTCCAGGTCGTTGGTCGGCTCATCGAGGAGGAGGACGTTCGGTCGCGCCGCCAGCACCAGGAGCAACTGCAGCCGTCGGCGCTCGCCACCCGAGAGCGTCCGCGTCGGGGCGAACTGCAAGGCTCCGGTGAACCAGAATCGCTCCATCAGTGCCACGTCCTCCGGCGCGCCCGGGACGCGGGTCGCACCTGCGACGAGCTCGCGTACGCGGGCCTCCGGATCGACCTCGACGCCCTGCTGGTCGTAGTAGCCCGTGACGACTGTCGGACCGACCTCGATGTGTCCGGAAGTCGGACTACGCCGGCCCGCCAGGAGGTCGAGGAGTGTCGACTTGCCCGATCCGTTGGCTCCGAGGAGACCCAACCGTTCCCGACGAGCGAGGAGGAGATCAACCTCCGACAACACCGGTGCGGCTCCTGGGTCGTAGCGATAGCCGACTGCAGCGCACTCGATGACCTTGTCGCCGAGGCGCGGTGTTCCGAAGGCCATCTCGAGCTCTGCCGCCCGAGCCGGCGCTTCCGCACGCCCGGTGACGACGCGCATCGCCGCGTCGATCCGCGCCTGCGGCTTGCGAGTCCGAGCCGGGGCGCCTCGCCGCAGCCAGGCGAGCTCTCGTCGGGCGAGATTCCGCCGGGAGGCCTCGGCAGATGCTGCCTGCTCCTCCCGCTCGGCGCTGGCGGCAAGATACGAGGTGTACCCGCCCTCGTGCACATACTCGTGGCCTCGATCGAGCTCGATCATCCGGGTGGTGACCCGGTCGAGGAGATGGCGGTCGTGTGTCACGAGGACGAGCCCGCTACGGAAGTCGAGGAGCCACTGCTCCAGCCAGGCGACGGCGCGGAGATCCAGGTGGTTGGTTGGCTCGTCAAGGACCAGCAACTCTGCCGGCCGAGCGAGTACAGCAGCCAGTGCCACGCGCTTTGCCTGCCCACCCGAGAGCCCGGAGACGTCGGTGTCACCGGCGGCTCCCATCCCGAGCCGGTGGAGCACCGCTTCGGCCTGCCAGCCCGGACCGACCGCCGCCCGCACCGACCCTGCGGGCAGCGATGGCTCCTGCTCGAGGTAGCCGATGCGGACGCCGCGCCCGCGACGAATCTGTCCCGCGTCGGCCTGTTCAACGCCGGCAAGTAGGCGCAGGAGGGTGGATTTGCCGGTGCCGTTGATGCCGACGACGCCAACCCGATCGCCGTCGGTGACCGTCAGCGACAGATCGCCGAACAAGGTGCGGTCACCGTGTCGGACCGACACATCTTCGAGATCGACCAGGACAGCCACGGAGAGAACGTACCGGCCGGCGCCGGCGAGCCGCCTAGGTGGTGGGGGTCGTGACCTTCGGGATCGTCGTGACCGTGGCTCCCGGCGGCAGCTGGAAGAGAGACGCCTTGGGTGAGGGCGAGTAGCTCTTGATCTCGAAGCTGGTCGAGTCTTGGGCGACCTTGACATACCCGAGGATGTCCTGCGCCGTCGTGCAGATCGTGCTCGTGCCCTTGACGCCGGGTGCGACGAAGTCGACGCACGACATGGAGAATCCGTTCACCTTCAAGGTCGACGACGAGACCTTGTCGCCCGCAATACCGGCGGCGAGGGCAAAGTCATCCAGGAAAGTAACCCAATGTTGCGGGGTGTAGAAGTCCTCGATCTTGTTGTAGTCGGCAGCGCTGGCCTTAGGCAGCTCGGTGCATTTCCACGTCGAGGTCGACCCCGAACCGGAGCCCGACGGCGGAGTGCAGGCGTACTCGCCGGACAGAGTGACGATCAGGTCCAGGTTGTTGCTGTTGTTGTTGTTGTTCTTGCCCGACGAGGTGAGCTTGAACAAGACACCTTTCGGTGGATCAACGGCGTACACGACCCTCTCCGGCGAGCTGCCGGTCGTCACGTAGGTCGCTTCGAACGGCGTCGCCTCGCCGGACTTGATCTTGTTAGTGAAGGCGTCCATGGTGTTCTTGTTCTTTTCCACAGTGCTCACGGCCTTCTTGACTGCGCGGATGGCCCCGCACCCGGTGAGCCCGAGACTGCCCAGCACGAGGGCGACGACGACGACGCCGGTTGCGTGGCGACGAGCAAGGCGGCTCACGGCTCGGTCAGTGGTCGGGGTCATTGCTCTGCCTCCCAGGGCGGTACGCCGCGAAACGAGCGGCCTTAGAACCTCGCATCGCTGAGGATACGACGTCCGCTAGCAGACTGTGGCCATCCTCGTGGCCGGCCTCGCGGCCCTCTGCGGTGCCGTTTGCCTGGTACATCGTTGTTCAGCCGCCCGGGTAGGGGTCATAGGGGGTCGGCGAACCGCAGTCGTAGTCGTCGCTCGTCGAGGGCAGCGTGACGCTGGCGGCGCCGGTGATGCTCGACACGCCGTGGACGTCGCCGGCGCGCCCGACCGTCGCCGCGGTGACGTTGCGACCGCGCGCTTCAAGCTCCAGCGCGAAGAAGTCCGTCGTGACCGTCGCGACGGCCGGGGCCCACGGCAGCTGCCCGACATAGGGCCCGAGGTGATCGGCGCCTTCCAAGGTCATGAACCAGTGCTGCCTGGCGCCGGGAGCCACACTCGAGTAGAGCTCCGTGGCGTTCGCGGTCGGGTTGCAGTAGTCCGTGTCGCTCTCGACCGAGAGGACTGCCGGGCGGGAGGGCGTGGGCACCGCGTACGCGCCCGCAGTTTGGAATGCAGCGCCCGACAGCAGGGCGACGGCGAGCGGGTGGACGGGCATCGAGGCGAAGTAGCCCCGCCAATACCCGGCGTACACGAGGCCTCCGACAATCGTGGCCCCATCGGACTGGCCGGCCAGGCCGAGTCGCTGGAGGTCGATCAGGCCGTGGAGGAACGATCCCGTCTGCCCGGCTAATTTCGCCAGCTGGCCGACCACGAAGGCCACGTCGGCGGGCTCGTTGCCCATGTCGGCCTCCGGGGCCGGCCCGCCGCCTTGGCGCAGCCACTCGTAGTAGTTGGACACGGGGAAAACGGGGCTCACCACGACGAAACCCGCCCTCACCCAGGCGTCCAGCAAGTACTCGTAGGTGTTCGGCATGACGGCGTAGCCGTGGGCGAACACGATGACCGGGAACGGCCCGAATCCGGACGCGGGTGTCGCCCCGGTCTGTTCCACGCCCGGCGCACGGGAGAGCGTCGGATAGCGGATCTGCGTGGCGATAACCCGGTGCGGGGACAGCATGCTCGGAGGAGCTGTCGCGTAGTTCTCCGTGGGCCTCGTCGTGTCCACGAGCGTGATGGTCCGGATGCCGACCCCGAACGACGCAGGAAACGTCGTCGTGGTCACGGGCTCGGTTGTCCCCGTCGAGGTTGGCGCGACCGTGGCCGGTGACGTGGGCGGGCGGCCCGACGTCGTGGCCGTCGTGGAGAGGCGAGTCGCCGTTGTGCACGAGCTGAACACCACCATCGCCGCCGCTAGAGCTGCGATCAGGCCACTGGTGCTGGTGCGGCGCCACTGGCGACCGGTGGGTTCAGCCACGCCGTGAATGTAGCTGGGGCCGCGATGGAACCCCTGTCGCTCGCCGGAGTACTACCGTCGGAGTCAGATGGTCGATGCTGAACGAGTGCGAGAGCCTGCGGTGGAGCTGTTGAGGACCGGCGGGCCTGGAGCCGGCCCGGATACTGGGGTGCCGGAGCCCGCCGGTGCGCGCCGCTCGACAGCTTCTGCGCTGCTCGTCGCCGTCCGGCCCCGGCAATGGGTGAAGAACCTGCTGGTCTTCGCTGCGCCGGCGGCAGCAGCCGTACTCACGCATCCGGTGGCGTTGGCACGAACCACCGGCGCAGCGGTGGCGTTCTGCGCGGCCTCTGCCGGTACGTACCTCATCAACGACTCCATCGATGCGGAGGCTGACCGCCTTCACCCCACCAAGCGCCTCCGGCCGATCGCCGCCAGGGAGCTGAGCCGGGGGTTGGCGCTCGGCATCGGCACAGTGCTGCTCGTGTGTGCGCTCGCCGGCGGAGCGGCAATCGGCGGCCTGGCTCTCGCTGCAGTCATCGGGGCGTACCTCGCCATCACGCTGAGCTACTCCTTCGCACTGAAGCACGTGCCGGTGGTGGAGCTACTGTGTATCTCGGCTGGGTTTCTATTGCGGGCTGTTGCCGGGGGTGTCGCTGCGCACGTCCCGTTGTCGCCGTGGTTCCTCGTGGTGGCGACGTTCGGCTCCCTGTTCGTCGCCGCCGGCAAGCGGAGCACTGAGTTCGCTCAGCTCGGCGACGATAGAGGTGAGCACCGCGCTGCGCTGTCGTGGTACCGGGAGCGCTCGTTGCGATGGGCACGGCGGCTGAGCGCGACCGTGACCGTGGGCGCCTACGCGGCCTGGGCCGTGGCACGAGCGGCGATGACTGACGACCGGGTCCAAGATGGCCTGCTCCTCGTGCTCTCCGTGGTCCCCTTCGCCGTGGCAGCGGTGTTGGTGGATCGTGCCATCGAGCGCGGTCACGGTGGTGCGCCGGAGGAGATCGTGTTGAAGGACCATGTGTTGCAGGTCGTGGGTTTCCTGTGTTGCGTGCTCGTTGTCATCGGGCTGTACACGTGACGGCGTGAGCCCGATATGGGGCACAGATCGGCAACCACAGTGAGCACCGTGAGCGACGCAGGGGGTTCCGAGGTTTCCGGGGACTCAGCGCCGGCATCGCCCGCTCTCCTGACGGGCTGGGGGAGGTCGGCTCCGACCCGTGCTGAGCTGGCCCGACCTCACGGCATCGAGGAGCTCACGGCGGCGTTGCAGGATGCGGCCGCGGCGGGTCGCCCGGTCCTTGCCCGTGGGCTCGGCCGCTCCTACGGCGATGCCGCCCAATCCGCCGGCGGGCTCGTGATCGACACGACACGCTGCTCCCGGACGATCACCTGGGATGGTCGCACTGGCCTTCTGCGGGCCGAGGGAGGGCTCAGCATCGACTCGCTGCTGCGGTGGTCGGTGCCGCAGGGATGGTTCGTCCCGGTCACGCCGGGAACGCGCCACGTGACGCTCGGGGGCGCCCTGGCAGCCGATGTGCACGGTAAGAACCATCATCGTGATGGCGCGTTCACCGAGGCCGTCGAGTCGTTCACGTTATTGACCGCGGGCGGCCCACGCACGGTGGAACGAGATCGGGACAAGGCGGCGTTCTGGGCCACCGCTGGGGGCATGGGGCTCACCGGGGTCGTGCTCGATATGACGATGCGCCTGCTCCGAATCGAGACGGCCTCCATGGTCGTCGAGACCGAGCGGACCCATGACCTTGACGCCTGCATGGCGGCGATGACCGACGGGGACGAGGACCACCGGTACTCGGTCGCCTGGGTGGACTGCCTTGCCCGCGGCGGGAATCTCGGGCGGTCCGTGCTCACGCGGGGTGATCACGCTGGTCTGCGGGATCTCGAGTGCAAGGCCCACCGCGGCGCGGGGGCCGATCCACTTCACTTCTCGCCGCGGCAGATCGCTTCGGTGCCGTTCACACCGCCGGTGAGCCCGCTGACGGCGCTCACGGTGTCCGCCTTCAACGAGGCCTGGTACCGCCGGGCCCCACGGACGAGGCGGCGGACGATCGAGACCATCTCCGGGTTCTTCCATCCGCTGGACGGCATCGGGGATTGGAACCGCCTCTACGGTCCACGCGGGTTCACCCAGTACCAATTCGTCGTGCCGTTCGGAGCTGAGGACGTCGTGCGGGCGGTGATCGAGGCGTTGAGCAGCAAGCGCTGCCCGGCGTTCCTGGCGGTGCTCAAGCGATTCGGCCCGGGCGACGAGGCTCCGCTGTCGTTCCCGGCGCGCGGCTGGACGCTCGCTGTTGATCTTCCGCTCGCCGTGCCGGGCCTCGGCCAACTGCTCGATCGCTTCGACGACCGGGTCGTCGAAGCTGGTGGTCGGGTCTACCTGGCCAAGGACGGCCGGGTTAGGGCAACTGCACTGGAGGCGATGTACCCGCGGATCGACGAATGGCGGTCTGTTCGGGACGAGCTCGACCCCGACGGGCTGTTCGTCTCGGATCTCGGCCGCCGGCTCGGCCTCGTGCCAGGCAAGCGCCCTGTGCCAGGCAAGCGCCCTGTGCCAGGCAAGCGCCCTGTGCCAGGCAAGCGGCGTGGGTCAGGCTCGCCTTCGTGATCGACGCGACGGGAATGCCGCAGACCGCCGTGTTGATCGGCGGCACGTCCGAGATCGGTCTGGCAGTATTGCGGGACCTCGCTTCGCGCCGGCTGGAGAAGGTCGTGCTCGCAGGGCGGGAGTTGCCGCGCCTTCGAGCCGCCGCGAAAGAGCTCGAAGCCGCCGGGGCCCAGTTCGTGGAAGTGGCGGAGCTCGATCTTGCCCGCCCCGGTGAATTGGAGGCTTTCGCGGCGTCGGCGGCGGGAACCCTTGGTGGGATCGACCTCCTTGTGATGGCGCTCGGCGATCTCGGCACCGCCGACCTCGACCAGCTCAGCCCAGCACGGGTGACCGAGATGATGACGGTGAACGTCACCGGCCCGGCCGCTGTCCTCGTCGCCTTCGCCAAGGTGATGCGGGCCCAGGGTTACGGTCGCCTCGTGATTCTCTCGTCAGTGGCCGGCGTGAGGGTGCGGAAGGCGAACTTCGTCTACGGGGCCGGCAAGGCCGGCCTCGATGGTTTCGCGCTCGGGCTCCGAGACGCGCTCGTCGGAACCGGGGTGGACGTGATGGTGGTGAGGCCGGGTTTCGTGCGGACTCGCATGACGACGGGCCTGCCGGAGGCTCCGTTCACCGTGGGCCCGGCGGCCGTGGCCGCCAGCGTCACGAAGGGCCTCGAGGCGGGAGCAGCAGTGGTGTTCGTGCCACCGGTGCTTCGCTATGTGTTCCTGGTGCTTCGCGTGTTACCCCGGGCGATCTGGCGGCGGATTCCCGGTTAGTCACAGCGGGCGGTTAGCGGCCGGGCGGTCAGCTCTGGTCGTCACCGAGAAGAGACCGTGACGAAGTCACGGGCCCACCAGGCCTCGAAGAACGTGTACGGCGTCTGCTGCATCCCGGCGATCAGGCTTGCGCCGTTGACCGGAGCGGCCAGTCCGTTCGGAGTCGGCGGGCTGTAGGTCGCGAACTCCGGCCAGGCCGGGTTGATGTCGAGCTCCATGCCGCGGACGGCCCCGGCACGCACCAGCAACGCCGCCAGCTGAGTGATCTCGAGCGAGGGGCCCGTGACGTAGACGAGCGCACCGCTTGCCGTGATGCCAAGACCCGAGCGCCACACTGCGGGTACGCCGCCGAGGGTCGCGCCCCAGACGGAGTTGTCGTAGGGGTTGAGTCCCGGAACCGGGCGATCGTTGTCGACGAGAAGCGTCAGGTTCTGGCGCACCGCATCGACTTGCCTGGTCATCGTGACGTCCCGGCCCCACTGCCCGACGGTTGCACTTCCGTTCCGGTAGATCACGAGCGACGCGCCGCCGACACGAAGCGGGTAAACGAGCTTGCCTTCTGCGTAGTACCCGCCCTCGGCGGCAGGGAATTTGAAGCCGCCATTGAATGCCGCCACGAGGGACTTCGCTGCCGCAGGTTCGATCGGCGCAGTCAACTTCCACGGGCCTCCTCCTGGACTGAGGCTGCCCGAGTAGAGCTGGGCGCGGAGCAGACGCATGTCCAGCCAGGCGACGCCCGCCTCGAGGCTCGACCCTGGAGGTCTGATAAGCGTCTCGTAGATGGCCGAGTAGCCGAGGACTTTGCGGCCGGCCGCGTGCCAGACACCCTCGCCGGGCAGCGGCGAGGAAAACGGCATCAGTGACACAGGCTCGGGCAACAGCGCGACGGCCGGGGCCTTCGGCTTGGGTCGGTGGTGGCGGGCCGGTGGAGCGCTAGTGCCGGTCGTGCTCGTGGTGCCGCCGGCGCCGATCGTGTCGGCCGGCTTGGATCTCGACGTTGTGGACCCGCCGGCTCCTGTGGCGGAGGCACATGCGGTGACGAACAGGCCGACAACCAGAAGAACGAGAACCTGTCGGCACCGCCCGGCGGCGAGGACGCAGCGTAGCGAGCTGCGTGGCGATCGGCCCAGGCAGTCGCGACTCACAACGCCGGCTCGGTCAGCGTGCCGACATGATGAATCAGCGTGCCGACATAATGAAGAAGTCCCGGGCCCACCACGATGCGAAGTAGCGAGCCGGGGTCCCCACCATGTGCGGGAGCAGATTGTGGCCATTGGCGGGGCTTGCTGTGCCGTGCGGGGTCGACGGAGCGAAGGTGGCGTAGTCGACCCAGTCGGTGTTGATGTCGAGCTCCAGGGCGCGCACGGAGCCTGCCCGCGCGAGGAGCTCTGCGAGCGTCGTGATGTTGAGCCCGGGCCCGCCCACGTAGACCAGAGCTCCCTTCGCCGTCTCGCCAAGCCCGGAGCGCCAGACGTAGACCTGGTTGCCCAGCGTGGCGCCCCAGACGGTCGTGTCGTTCGCGTTCAGGCCGGCGACCGGCTTCCCGTTGTCCACAAGCAGGCTCAGGTTCTGCCTCACGGACACGACGTCGCTCGTCATGTGGACCTCGCGGCCCCAGGCACCGACTGTCACGGTCCCGTTCTTGTAGATGACGACCGATGCGCCGTCGGTGCGCAGTGGCATGATCATCTTGCCGTCGGTGTAGTAGCCGCCGTTCGCATCGGCCATGCGGAACCCGGCATTGAACGCCGCCACCAGGCTCGTTGCCGCCGACGGCTGTACCGGTGCCGTGTAGGTGTAGGGACCGCCTCCGGGGATGTAGCTCCCGGAGTACAACGTGGCACGGAGCAGTTTGGTATCCATCCAGGCGACGCCCACGACGAGGCTGGTGTGGACGGCATCAGGGCGGAGAAACGCCTCGTACACGGCCGGCACGCCATTGACCAGCCGGCCTGCGGCATGCCATTGACCCTCGCCCGCAATGGGCGGCGATGCGAGCGGCTTGATGGGCTTCGGCTCAGGGAGGTACGACCCAGACCCAGTTGCAGAGCCGGATCCCGTCTTCGTAGGCGGTAGCGGGATGGCCCCATTGGGTGGCCGGCCCCCGACAGGCGGCGGGTGATGGGAGTACCACTCGTTCTCAGCCCAGACGACGACGGAGCTGCCGCCGTGGTCGCGCAACCACTCGGCGAAGCGGGCCGGAACACTGGCGCCGAGTGAGGGGTTGGTCACCGCCGAGCTGAGCGAGACCCACACGGGCGTCAGCGCCAGCACCACGACGATGGTTCCCGCTGCCACGGGGTGGCGACCCGCCCAGAAGCGACGTGCGGAGCGCCGCTCGATTCGGCGGGCGTGGGCTCGCTGGACCCGAATCCGGGTCCGCTGCATCCAATTCAGTTTCCGGTGCGACCGGGATCCCGGTGCGGCCGACCGGGGCCGGAGCGGCACGGACGGTCGCGGGGTCTTCACGGCGGGCGTGGCCACGCCGACAGGATAGAGGTGGAAGACGGCGAATTTGCGGCACTTTCACTGGGAAGTCGCTGGGAGTTGGCCGTATTCCAGCTGATCGACCATCGTGCGCTCGTTGGCACCAAATGGACCCGGGCGGCGGCAATGCTCGCCCGCTGACTGGCTACTCGGCGAGCCCGACCGGCAGATCGTCGACGATCTGGTCGAGGTACTCCGACAAGCCGTAGCCGATCCTCCCGTTGCCCAGCGTCCACTCCGTCAGGCCCTCGGAGATCCGGGTCACCAGCAACGAGCCGTCCGCAGTTTCGCGCCGGTTGCGGAGCGGGATGAGCCGCAGCACGCGGCCGGACACCTCCCACTCGCGGTCGTGGAAGCTCGAGCTGATCCGCGCCGAGATGCCCTCGTGGTACGGCACCGCCGTGCCGGTGGTCCACGTCGTGGCGATCTCGAAGCGATCGCAGAGGTACATCTCCCCGTCCTCGAAGACGAAACCACCCCTCAAGCCCTCACCCTCCCGCCGAGCGATACGGGAGCCCATGAACCCGAAGCCTGGCCCTGCGTTCCCTGTCAACCACCGGTAGTACCAAGGCGCCTGCCACGTCCGCGGACCCCAGGAGTGATCCCGTAGCCCGTACCCGCCGACGTGATGCACTTCATCGCCAATCCTGATGCTCCCGGAGGCGGCGACGAGCTGTTCGTAGTGGCCCTTGGCAAACTCCTCGCCCGGCCGCTCCTCGGCTTCGGTGTTCTCCCCGCCGAACATCGGGCTCACCCTGGTGTAGTCGAGGCGGACCGACGCCTTGACGAGAGGGTTCTCCGTGAAGGCTCGGCCCGGGTGGGCCATCTCGAGAGGGTCGTCGAGCACCACGAGTCGCCCGTCGTAGGCGACACTGAGCGATTCGAACGGTTCGACGACCTCGAAGCGCAACCCTCCCGCATCGAAACCCTCATTGCTCTCGACCTCTGGGCGCTTGAACATGAACGCCACACGCCCATCGGGCAGGTAGCAGCACACGGTGACCTCGCCGGTGCCCTCGTTCGGGCGGTTGCCCACCCGGAAGAAGGCACCGAGCTGGGCCGCCGGGTCGTAGAGGTTGAAGTACATGCTCTCGTTGAAGGTCGTGTCCGCCCCGGGATCGTGCATGTACTCGTCCGCAGGTTCCAAGTGAATCCCCATGACCCCGCCTCCCGTTGATCCGGCCTACCGACTCCGGCCCGAGGGACCGAGCCCGGAGCCGCCGCTGGGGAGGCGTTCGGCCCACTGACGCTTCATCCTGCGAAGGTAGAAGACGTTGACAGCGCCCGTGCCGATGAGATAGATCGCGGCCACGATCGCGCCGAGTTCAACGTGGTGACGGCGCGGACCGAGCAGGTAGAAGAGCAGGCCAGCGACGATGACGCTCGAGCTCCAGACCCCGATGGCCAGGTACGCCAGGGCCTTCCGGACGTCAGGACCGGCTGCCCCGCCGCCGGCGCTGGATCCGCCGGACGGTCTCGATGACATGACGTCAGTCTGCCAGGCCACGGCCGATCCGGCTTGCGGGTGATGGGCGAGTCGAGCTTCGGAGAACGGCAGCGGCGTTGTGGCAGCCAGTCGGCGGTCAGCCAGGAGCGAGCAGGTGCTCGACCGGCTGGTGGTGCGCGTGAACGCGGTGCTCCAACGCGAGGTGCGAGTGCCCAAGACCGAGCTCCTGGCCGACTCGGTCCTCGAGACCGGGGAACGGTCTCCGGTAGGCGCAAGTGTCGCAGTTCATCCTGATGTCGCCGACCAAGGCCTCCTCGTAACGTTGCAGGACGAGCTGTACGAGCGAGGGGTCGGGGCCGAGGTAGCCGGCGTCGACGATTTCGATTCCGGTCCGCTCGGCGAACTCCGCAAAGTCGGACTTCATCCGGTCGACGAGGAGGCCGGTGCACAGGAACCAGGCGAAGCAGGTGAGGCGCTCGACTCCTTGGCGCCGCAGCTGCTCGAGGGTCTCGCTGACGCTCGGCCAGGTGACGCCTGAGAAGCCGGTGACCACGAGCGGGCTGCCCACGTACTCGGCCACCAAGCGGCCCGCCCGGTAGGCCTCGGCGTTGGCGTCGGGATCCGACGTGCCGCGGGCGAGCAGCGCGAGAGGAAGGCCGACTCCGCCGGCTGAAGCGATGCGTTCCCCGGCAAGTGCCAGCACCGTATGGTCAGGACCGAGCGGCCGACCGTACTGCAGGTCAAGGCCCCCGTGGCGGGCGCGGCCTTCGAGGACCACCGCCGGCACGTCGGATTTCGAATGGCCGGCGGCGTTCAGCATCAGCGGCACCACGGCGATTCGGCTCGCGCCCCTCGCGACCAGCCGGTCGAGGGCGGTGCCGGCCGGCGGTTCCGACAGCTCGAGAAACCCCGTCTCCACCGCCACACTGGGCGCCTCGGCGGCGACGAGCCCGCCGAGCTCCAGCGTCTCCGTCCGGCCTTCCTCCGATCGGCTCCCGTGGCCGACGAGCAAGAGCCCGTCGGCGGGAGTGTCACTCGTGGTGGCCGGCACCGCGCCACCCTAGCGATGCCGCACGTCGCTGCTGGTGCCGATGATGATGATGATGATGATGATGATGATGGTGGTGGTCGCAGCAGCACTGGCTCGGCCGCCGGAGAGCAGGGCGCGAAGCTGATCTGGGATCTGCCCTAAGGGCCCGCCGGATACCGCGGCAGCACCGCCGGATCGGGCCGCTGCGCTCGAGGACCTTCTGGACTCCCTACACCTTCGAGATAGGCGTCTCACCCCCACGGAGCTGGAGAAAGTGACCACGATGGTGGCCGACCGGGACCGCCGGTAAGGCCGGCACGGCCGGCACGGCCGGCGGCGCCGGCAACTCCGGCACGGGGACCGATCAGAACACGAACTGAGCAGGTGGGGCGCGGCCGCCCTCAGAAGAGGCGGGACGAGGCGAGGTCGGCGCCCTGGCGGAGGGAGCGGAGTTTCTCCCAAACCACTGACGGAGCGACCGCGCCATAACCCGCCGAGGTGTCAAACCCACAATCAGTGCCCGCGATGACCCGGTGGGGGTCGCCGATGGCCTGCGCCGCACGGTCGAGGCGCGCAGCGACGACCTCGCGGTGCTCCACGTAGTTCGTCGTCGTGTCGATGACTCCGGCAATGAGGATCATGTTGCCGGGAAGCGGGTTTCGCGTGAAGCAGCGGTACTCGTGAGCGTGACGTGGGTTCGCCATCGAGAGTACGAGTGCACCGACGTGCGCTTCGTACAGCAGCGACAGAATGTCCTCGAGCGGTACATCCCGAGTGTGCGGGCCCTCGTAGTTG
>Ga0187860_1002096_pt1 | contig 16958 bp, 6 predicted proteins | sample June2016WEW_10_4_FD_132981 | JGI IMG/M metagenome (GOLD analysis project Ga0187860, IMG submission 132981) | Peatland microbial communities from SPRUCE experiment site at the Marcell Experimental Forest, Minnesota, USA - June2016WEW_10_40 | ecosystem: Environmental > Terrestrial > Soil > Wetlands... | reverse complement strand
CTGTGTCCGCAGGTGGCGACGTGCGTCTGGATCGCCTACAACCTCTGCACCAACGCCTCGGCCACCTGCACGCAGGTGGTGACCGTGGTTAACACCAATCCGCCGGTTATTCTGTGTCCGTCCAACATCGTGGTGGCATCCTGTGTAGCGACCCAGGTGTTCTACACGGTAACCGCCAGCAACCTCTGCTGCACGAACGTGCCAGTAGTGTGTACTCCGACCAATGGCAGCTACTTCGCCCCGAACACGACGAATTGGGTGACGTGCTATGCGACGGACTGTTGCAGCAACACCGCCTCGTGCAGCTTTCCCGTGACGGTGGAATGGGCGACCAATTGTTGCTGTCCTTGCCTCTCCAACATTCTGGTTAACGGTAACTTTGAAAATGAGCCAAACTTCGGGAATGGCGTGGTAAATTCTCCTTACGTCAGTGCGCTGACTGGCAGCCAAATTCCAGGCTGGACGATCGCGACCAGTCACGCGGCGACAATCCATAGCTGCTGTTCACCCCTTGCCTTTACCATTTCTGGCCAGTACAGCCTCAACACGGACGGCGAAGGCTATGATGGGAACAACGCCCTCGTTTACCAGGACTTCAGCAGCGCTGCGGGCCAGGTGTACAACTTGAGTTTTGACTGGGTGAGTTGGGACCCCTACTCCTATGACTTCGCCCACCTCCCCGCCACGGAGCTGGAAGTTTCCGTCACGAACACCGGAACCAGTGCCAAACTGTTCGATCAGCTTTATGCCTATAACGCGTCTGCCCAACAGCAAGTTCAACATGTAGCCACGAGTTTTACCGGCACTGGCGGAACTTTGAGACTCCAAATCCAGGAAACCCCCCAATCCGGTGTGAATGACAACCTGTTCGTAGTGGACAACTTCTGCATCAGCCTGTCCACCAACTGCTGCGTGCCGGCCCCGGCCAATCTGGTCTTGTGGCTCCCGTTTGACGAAACGACCGGACCCACCTCCGCCAATCTGGCCTCGCCCGCAAACCCGGGCACCCAGTTTGGCGGCCCCGGCGTCGTTCCGGGCGTTGTCGGCAACGCCCTGAGTTTCGATGGCGTGGACCAGTACGTTACTGTGCCGGACTACCCCGCCCTTGAGATCGGCACCAACGATCTCACCATTGATGCCTGGGTCAACCGCGCCACCAACGGCCCCGATTCAGGGCCGAGCGTGATCGTGGATAAGCGCGATGTCAACACCTACGCCGGCTACAGTTTGTCCGTCAGTTACGGCAAGCTCGTTTTCAACACGGCGTACACTGACTACGAGGACACCGGCTACTACCGCGTGCCGCACGACGGTTTGTGGCACTTCGTCGCTGTCAGCGTCAGCCAAAGTGCCGGACAAGTCTCGTTCTATATTGACGGCGCTCTCAACAGCACGCAGGGTCTGACCCCGAGCGACCTTGCCAACACAAGCCCCTTGTGGGTCGGAGCGTCGCCTCTTTCCGGCAACAGGCCCTGGACGGGCGATCTGGACGAAGTCGAGGTGTACAACCGCGCGCTTTTGGCGTCGGAACTCCAAACCATCTTCTACGCCGGTCCGGCCGGCAAGTGTAAGACCAATTGTGTCGGCACGCTCACGCTGCTGTGCAGCAACCTCACCATCGCCTGCGGCAGCGCGGTGCCGACCAACCCGCCCGCCTGGACCGATCCGTGTTGCAGCAACGTGACCGTCACCCTGCTCAGCAGCACGGTCATTAGCAATGCCTGCAGCCAGACCAACTACCAGACCTGGGAGGCCGTTGACCATTGCTACGGCACCAGCAACACCTGCGTCCGGGTGGTGACCGTGGTTAACACCAATCCGCCGATCCTGAACACAACGACGGTTGCCTATCCGATGGTTGCCTATTCCTTTGCGGGCACCCTCGCCTGCCCGGTCGGGTCGTCTCCCGCGGGCACGCCCTTCACCGGCTCGTTTAGTTACGACGCGAGCCTGTCAAACCAGTCTCCCAACCCAAACGCCTACGGCGAATATGTTCCCGCGTCAATGTCGCTTGCCTTTGGGAGCACGACCGTCACGGTTAACAATCAGGGGAACATCTACGTTTACGGCCCCCCTACCTCCCAAGCCGACATCTTTTTGCTCGACGTGGACAATTTGAATGTAAGCATTGGGGGAGGATCCTTTCTCACCGACCTCTCGCTTAACCTAGAGGACGTGACGGGTATGGCTTGGCAGGGCACCGCCCTTCCCGGCCCTGGCTTGACCATGGCCAATCTGACTCCAGACCAAACGTTCATCATGCTGACTTATTATACCCTTGGCACCAACGGCATATACGGCTTAAACGTCGTCGGCTATTGCGATAGCGCGCTGACGAACCTCTCCTGCTCCTGTGGCACCAACAAAACTTTCGAGTGCGGCACCCCGTGGGCTTTTGACACACCGGTCTTCCAAGACGCTTGCTCCGGCACCAACCTCATTCCCATAATTGTCAGCACGGTGACCAATGGCGTCTGTACGCTACTGATCACCCGAACATGGGAGGCGACCGACGGCTGCAGCAATAGTTCGTTCTGCAGCCAGACCGTGACCGTCGTGAACACCAACCCGCCCGTGCTGACCTGCGCGACCAACAAGACCGTTCAATGCGGGAGCGGGTGGACCTTCGACCCGCCCTCCGCTTCCGACCTCTGCTGCACCAACCTGACTTATACATTGCTCAGCAGCAACGGCACGCCGGTCAGCCCCTGCGTCACTCTTTATGCCGGAGTCTGGCAGGCGACTGACTGCTGCAGCAACAGCTCCGTCTGCACCCAGTTGGTCACCGAGGTCAAGACCGGGCCGCAGGGCACCAACACGGGAATTACCCTCGATTACGCCACTGTGCCTGACGCGGGCATTTCCTTCGCCGCTGGCGGCTCGTTCACTTTCGTCGGGAACGCGAATGGCTTACAATTCCAAATTGACGACGTATTTGACGGCTTCGGCGACTCCCTTGGTTTTAGCGGATATTTCTCGTCCGCGAGCCCATTTACCATCGGCAACATCACCGTTTATGGTCCGGCGCAGAAGGCCCAGGTGACCGGCAGTGGCACCCTTCACATTACTGACGGCGCTAATGATGAGCTTATGGGCACGATCTCATGGGTGGACATTACCACCCTCGGGACGAGCGGCGTTTTGAACCTCAACGGGCGGGTCAACCTCACCAAGATTACCTACGCCGGTGCCAGCCTCGATTTGCAGGCCCTGGTTGCTTCCGGCACGGCGCAAGTTGACCTGACCTTCCAGTTTATCCCCGCCCTCACGCTCACTCAACTGGCGGCCACAGGTGGGTTTTCCGATTATTCCGGAACCATCCAAGGCTCGCCGGTTGTAACTAACCTCCCGCTGATCACTTGCGCGACCAACAAGACCGTGCCGTGCGGCGCCACCTGGACCTTCGATCCCCCCGTGCCGTCCAGCGCCTGCTGCACCAACCTGACCATCATCCCCCTCCTCACCCTGACCAACGGCTCCGCCTGTGGGCAGGTCATCTCCCAGGTTTGGCGGGCCTTCGACTGTTGCAGCAACTCTGTCATTTGCACTCAGGTCGTCACCGTTCTGCCCTCGGCGCCCACGCTCCTGTGCAGCAACCTGACGATCAGTTGCGGCAGCCCCATCCCCACCAACCCGCCCGCCTGGATTGACCCCTGCTGTAGCAACGTGACCGTCACCCTCCTCGGCAGCACCGTCGCCAGCAACGGCTGCAGCCAGACCATCTACCAGACCTGGGAGGCCGTTGACCATTGCTGCGGCACCAGCAACATCTGCACGCAGACTGTGACGGTGGTCAACAACCTCCCGCCCATTGTCAACGTCATCTGCGTGACCAATGTCTATTTTGCCGGCGGCAGCAATAACTTCACCTCCCCGGTGCTCAGTTCGCCCAGTTCCTATCTGCTGGCCCGGTACGCCGGCACCCCCTTCAAGCAATTCGACGACTGCAGGATCGACACCGACTTTATCGACACCTTCGGCAACCTGCCGTCCGGCATCACCTCGGCCACCCTCACCATGCGCCTCGAACCCTGCGGCCAAGGGGACGACAACGACGAGGTCGGCCTATCCTTCACCGGCGCGAGCGGGCTGTTGCCCGGCTCTTGGAGCAAGTACATTGGGTCCGGCAACGCTTCGCCCGGCCTGCTCACCAACACTTGGGACACCTCGACCTACCCGACCGGGCTGGTCTTCACGCTTGACCTGGCGAACCTGACCACTTTCACCGGGGAGGCGGTGAACCTCATTCCGTATTTGAACCAGTACGGCTTCCTGGACTTCGTCTGCGAGGACGACACGGGGGTGGATTACCTGCTATTGACGGTGGTCTCGTGCGTCTGTGCGACCAACAAGACAGTCGAGTGCGGGAGCCAATGGGTCTTTGACGTGCCCAGCGCGTCGGATGCCTGCAGCGGAACAAATGTGCCGGCGACCATTCTGAACACGGTGACCAACGGCCCTTGCCCGCAGGTCATCACCCGGACTTGGCTGTTCACCGACGCCTGCGACAACACCAACACCTGCAGCCAGACCGTGACGGTGGTTAACACCAATCCGTTGGTGCTAACCTGTGTCGGCGACAAAACCGTTTACTCTGGCGCGCCCTGGTCGTTCGACCCGCCCTCCGTCTCGGCCCCCTGCTGCAGCAACCTGGTGCCCGTCCCCTTCTTCCCGCCCCAGACCAACGGCAACTGCTGCAGACAAATTATCTCCCAGGTCTGGCAGGTGACGGATTGTTGCAGCAACACGGCCACCTGCACCCAGACCGTCACGCTAATCTGCATCACCCCGCCCACCATCACTTGCCTGCCCAACAAGACCGTTGCCTGCGGCACCAACTGGGCCTTTGACACGCCGCAGGCTTCTGACGCGTGTTGTCCGGGCAACACCCTCGTCCCGGCTGTGCTCTACACCTCGGTTACGAATGTCGCCCCCTGCACCAACGTTTATGCCTGCGCCTGGCAGGCGACGGATGCTTGCGGCCATACCGCTACCTGCACGCAAACTGTTACCGTCGCCGCGCCGCCTCCGGCCCCTGTGAACATAGTGACAACAGTCATCTTTCCGTCGGGCGATGTCCATATCTCCTTCCCCACCGAGCCGTGCTACAATTACACCGTTGAATACACGGACGGTCTGTTGTCTAAATCCTGGACGACCCTGGCCCAAGTGATCGGCAATGGGTCGGTGCAGACGGTGGTTGATCCCGGCCCGCTGGCGAACCAGCGCTTTTATCTCGTTGTGGCGGCCTGTCAGGGCACTCCCGCTGCGTGCGGCGAAATGGTGTCCATCCCGGCCGGCAGCTTCACCATGGGTGACGCGCTTGATGGTGAGAGCGACGCGTTGCCGCTGCACACGGTCTCTGTGAGCGCGTTTTGCATGGACTCGAACCTGGTGAGCTACACTCTCTGGCAGCAGGTCTATCAATGGGCGACGACCAACCGTTACAGCTTATGGCTTGCCGGTTCGGGAAAGGCGGCCAACCACCCGGTGCAAAACATCATCTGGTATGACGTGCTGAAGTGGTGCAATGCGCGGTCGGAGATGGGGGGCTTGACCCCTTGTTACTACACCGACGCCAGCCAGACGACGGTTTATCGAACGGGACAGATCGACCTGCAGGCAAGCTTCGTAAATTGGTCGGCCAACGGATACCGGCTGCCCACAGAAGCGGAGTGGGAGAAGGCCGCGCGGGGTGGGCTGAGTGGGCGCCGGTTCCCGTGGGGCGACACGATTTCTGAAAGCCAAGCCAACTACTTCGGAGACACCACCGACTACAGCTACGATTTGGGACCGAACGGCCTCAACGCCGCCTTCGATACCGGGGCGTCTCCCTACACCAGCCCGGTGGGGTCTTTTGCGCCGAACGGGTATGGGCTGTATGACATGGCGGGCAATGTCGAGGAGTTTTGCTGGGACTCGTATTCCAGCACCTACTACAGTTCATCGCCCGGGACTGACCCGCGTGGCCCGGCTTCCAGCCCTGATGGCTACCGTGTGTTGCGGGGCGGGTCGTGGTACTACTGGGCCTCTTACTCCCGTTGCGCGAATCGCGACGACAACGGCCCGGCGGTCGGCAGCTACATTTACGGGTTTCGTTGTGTGAAGGCGCATTAGCTTCTGCCCTTTCACTCTTTCACCCTCTTGCTGCCGGGACACGCCGTTCGGGTTGGCTGCAGCGGGCGCTGAGCCGGGGGGTTGGGCGGCAATCAAGTTAAGGCTTTAGCCGGGATCTCAGACATCATGGGTCAGGATCGCCTCAAGGCGGCGGCAGATTTCCCGACCGTAGTCCGTCCAGATGCCCTGGCCCCAATAGCGGTAGCAACTGGTTTGCGAGCACAGCAGGTGGAAGAGTGCGTTGCGGAACCGCCCATCGCTCCGCGCCAGGCCCGGCTTGAGCATCTTCTCGTAGAAAAGCGAGCTGCCCCTTTCCATCGGGCCGAGCAGCGATTCGTAACCCTTCACCCACGAGATGTTGTTCGTCCAACTGCCCCCCTCCATGTGGAAGTGGTGATCTTCCTTCTTGAGCTGCTCGATCACTTGCGCCAGCCGGTCGGCGCCCTCGCCCGGCTTGAACCGATCCCAAATCCGCTTCTGGCAGAGGGGCTGCACGCTCGGCAGGTCCTGCTCCTGAATGCCCAGGGCAAAGAGGTCCTCCAGGTATTCGGTGACGTTCATGGCCGGCGTATTCGAGCCGGAGCACTCGCGCATGACCTCGAAATACTTCGGCGGGAACTCGTTCATCATCACGCCCCCGTTCTCGCCGTCGGCGATTTGCGTCACCAGCGGCGGGACCTGTTTGCCGGCGAGTTCCCAGCGGGAAAGCCCTTTGGCCTCGTAATAAGGCTGCATTTGCGCGACCAGTTTGGTGTCGCTCCCCTGCGTTTTGATGATGGCGATGATGGCCGCTTCCTCCCCGCGGGCATTGCGGCAAATGAGCCGGTGCGGCAGGTGTTTGCGTTCCGGCCCGTGGCCGCTCTCGGGACGCTCGACCGCGTGTTCCTGCACGAGGACCCATTGGTAGCCGCAGTCCTTGAGGGTCTTGACGAACTCGTAGGCCGTGTCCGGGTGGTTGGGCAGCGCCATTTCCGCGGGCGAAAACCCCCGCACACGGCCCAGCGCCTCCAAGCCGAAGATCGCCGCGAAGTGGTGTTGCCAGGCGGTCACATGCAGGCGGAAATCCTGCACCGGGGTGGACGGCGCCACCGGGTGTCCCCACGCGCCACCCAGCCACTCGACCGCCGTCCGGTAGCGCGGGTCGCAAGTGATCCGCTTCAGGTTGTCGAAGACATCGTTCAGGCCCATCTGGCGCAGGCCGTGCAGCAGGGTGCCGGAGTATTCCAGCATGACGCGCGGCTGTTTCCCCTCGTCAACCAACTGCGGGATGAATTCGCCCATGCGTTTGTAGCACCAGTGGAACACCGGCGCGTTGTGGTTGTCGCCGATGCCCGGGTTATCCATCATCTGCTTCAGGTTGCTGATGATTTCAGCCGTGGTGAGGTTGCTGCCGCCCGCCGGGATCAGCGGCTGGTGCATGTGCAGCGCGATGGCAAACGCGCTCTTGATGCCGCCGAAATCAATCCGGCTCTCCGGCCGGAAGACCGGTCGGCTGCGGCTGGCGCGTAGGGTGGATTCAATTTGGGGTTCCGCGCCGCAGATATTCGGCAACGCGCCCACGTATTCAGGCAAATCACTCATAGGTTTTCTCGCATGTCGGCGGTAACTTCTGTGACAAACCGCCTTTCGTCAACTGGGCCAACCCCCGCAAGCGGAATCCTTTTGACCTCGCCTGCCGGCTTTGGTTAGCTGGAACGCAAGTCAGACTGTTGGGTTGGCACTCGTTCGTAAACTCGTATGTCTCTGCTTCTGGTTGGCCTTTGCCTGGTGGTTGTTGTGGGCCTCTACTTCTACAACAACCCGATGGGGCACGGCTCATGGTTCCTGACCCGGCGCTTCATCAACTGGTTCCCGCTGGGGATGACCTACGCCTTCCTGTACATGGCCCGCTACAACCTGACCGTCTCGAAAACCGCCCTGGGGTCGCTCATGTCCAATCAGGATTTTGGCTGGATCTTCGGCATCGGCACCGCCGTTTATGGCGTCTCCTTCGTCATCAACGGCCCGCTGGTGGATAAAATCGGGGGCAAACGCGGCATCATCATTGCGGCCCTGGGCGCTTCGCTGGCGAACATCGTGTTGGGCGTGCTCACTTACCTGGTCGTCACCAACCAGCTCAAGGTCAGGCTGGTCGTGGCCTTCTCCGTGATCTACGCCCTCAACATGTACTTTCAGAGTTACGGGGCAGTCTCCATCATCAAGGTCAAAGCCTATTGGTTCCACGTGCGCGAGCGCGGTGTCTTCGGCGCCATCTTCGGCACCCTCATCTCCTTCGGCGTCTATTTCGCCTTCGACTGGGGCAAGGCCATCGTCGATATGGCTGCGCCGAATCCGGAGGGCCACGTCGGCTGGCTCCACGCTTTGATCCAGCGACTGTTCGTCCCCATCGCCAGGCCCGTCAATGCGACCTGGGCCGTATTCTTCATCCCGGCGGCGATCCTGATCGTCTGGGCGCTGCTGGACTGGTGGCTTATCAAGGACACCCCGGAAGACGCCGATTTCCCGCACTTTGACCCCCATGACGCGTCCTCCGGTCAAATGCATATCGAGCTTACCACGATGGACCTGCTCAAGAAAGTCTTTGCCAGCCCGCTCATGCTCATGATTGCGATGATCGGCCTGACTTCCGGGGTGATGCGCAACGGGATCATGACCTGGTACTTCATCTTCGCCAAAGAAGTAAAACAAACCGGCGCGGAGTTCTTCTTCGATCACTGGGGATTGCTGCTCTGCTTCTTTGGCATCGTTGGCGGGTTTGCCGGCGGACTGGTCTCCGACAAAGTGTTCCATTCGCGCCGGGGACCCCCAACGGCCATTCTCTATGGTTTCATGTTCCTGCTGACGATTCTGATGGCCGTCTATCTGTTCTCTTCGCCGTTCATTGTCGGGTTGGCCGCCTTGCTCATCACCACGGCGGTGATTGGCGTTCACTCCCTGATTTCGGGCACGGCGGCGGCTGATTTTGGCGGCAGAAAAGCCACCGCCACCTGCTCCGGAATTGTGGACGGCTTCGTCTATTTGGGAACCGGGGTCCAGTCCGTCAGCCTCGGTTACCTGACCGGCCATAGCTGGTTTTGGTGGCCGACCTTTTTGATGCCCTTTGCCCTCCTCGGCGGCTATCTGGCCCTGAAGATTTGGAATGAATTGCCTGCCGCCACCCAGAAGTATATCACCGAGGTGGAGGAAAAAGCGGAGATTGAATTGGTTCCGGAATAGCCGCCCTGCTATCGCCCGCGTGAACCGTGCCGCGTGAATACCTCATGAGCCAAACCGACTCCCCCTCATCCCCATACATCCACTATCCCCGTGGCTTCCGCGCGCGGCGCGGCCTGAACTGGGTCATCCTCGGCAGCATGTATGCCTCATTTTACATGTGCCGGTATAATTTCCGGTTCGCCACGCCTTTCATGGAGCAAGAGTTCGGCTTCCACCACACGCAGATTACCGGTATCCTCAGCGCCTGGTCGGTTGCTTACGGCGTCGGCCAACTGGTCAACGGCCTCTTGTGCGACCGGATTGGTGGCCGTATGTCAATGATTATCGGCGGGGTCGGCACCATTATCATCAATCTCATCTACGGCTTTGCTTCGTTTGCCGGCACCTTTTCGACCTTTGCGCTGATCTGGCTCTTGAACGGGTATTTGCAGTCCTTCGGCTCGCCCGGCATGATCAAAATCAACGCGGCCTGGTTCAACCGCAGCGAGCGCGGCACCTTCTCGGGCATCTTTGGTTTCATGATTCAGCTCGGCCAGGTCGTTATCAACAACCTGGCGCCGCTCATTCTTGCCGGCTTCACCTTCGGGATGTGGGGCGTGGGAAAAAACCAATGGCATTGGCTGTTCCGCATCCCGCCTCTGGTCACGGCCTTCATGACCATCCTGGTCGCCCTCATCCCGCGCGAAACGCCCGAACAAGCCGGCTACCACGGCTGCATCAAGGATGACAGCGACACCAGCGCCGGCGCCGAAGCCAGTGTGCGCGTCAGCCTCAAGGAATGTTTCCTCACCATCTTCCGCCACCCGCTGGTTTGGTTCTACGCCGTCGCCTACGCCTGCACCGGCGCCGTGCGCCACAGTTCCGACCAGCTCTCCGTGCTCTATTTCACTCAGTATCTGCGCCTCGACCTGAGCACCAAACCGGGGGCGGTGGTCTGGACCATGAACATCGTCCCGCTCATTGCGGTGCTCGGCTCGATGATTTCCGGCATTGTCTCGGACAAACTCTTCCGCGGCCGCCGCTCGCCCGTGGCCATGGGGCTTTACTTCCTGTTGAGCCTGGTGCTCGCCCTGGCTGCGGTCGTCATGTGGTCCGGGCTGGTGGGGCCAACCAAGACCGGCGTGTTTCTCGGCTGCCTCTTCCTCATCCTCGTCTCCTTCAGCGTCAACGCCACCCACTCGATCGTGGGCGCGGCCGCGCCGATGGACATCGGCGGACGGCGCATGGCCGGTTTCGCCTCCGGCGTGATTGATTCATTCCAATACTTCGGCGCCGCCGTCGCTTTGCCGCTCACGGGTTACCTCCTCGACCGATGCGGCTGGGGCGCTTGGTATCCGGTCATGGTTCTATTTGGCTTGACCGGTGGGTGCGCCATGTTGCTGGTCATGCGCAAACAGCGGCTGATCGCCCGCCACACCCCCGGGTGAGCGCGCCGGGAGCATACACTGCTGACCATCGCAAAGTTGACAAGCATGCTCGGGTTTCAATAATTGCGCGATGTCGAACCCCTTCCGCCAAACAACACCGTCGGGAAAAACTGGGCACATTCCAGTCTCACAGTACTTTCTAATTGTTGTCCTTTGCGGTGTCGTATGGCGCTTCTTGCACTTGGGCCTTTATTTTGAAATGACAGGAGACGAGTCAAATATTATCCGCAGTGTCATGGAACGGGAATACGCGGGATTGCTGCAACCATTGGGCTACGGCGCGGTCTCTCCGCCGCTCTTTTTATGGATGACGAAATTTCTGGATTCTTGCTTTCAGAATGAATGGGGCGTCCGCCTTGTGCCGTTTCTGGCGGGATTAGCTGCGGTAGGAATTTTCTGGCGGATATGCTGTGAAACATTGTATGGACCAGCACGCTGGCTGGCGTGGGCAATTCTCTGCGTGTCGTATGTGCCTGTCGCGGAAGGAACGCGATCCAAGGGATACACCATTGACCTGCTCGTGGCCATGGTGATGCTGTGGCTGATGTTACAATGGCTCAATAAGGGGCACAAAGCTCGTTACCTCGCATGGCTGGCGCTCTGCGCTCCGCTCCTCGTATGGTTGTCCTATACTTCTGTCTTCGTCATCGGCGCCATCGGAATGATTTTTGCCGCGTGGCTGCTTAAAAAATTATTCGTTAATCGCACCGTCCAGCAGGGCGACGGATTGGATTGGAAAAGCGTCCTCGCAGGTTTGTCCTTTATGATCCTGGCGGCAATTGCCGCGATCTACCTCTACCACACAAATATTGGGCCATCGCTTCAAGCAAAGCACAGGGAGCGAGTGGATGAGTTGTGGAAAGCGGGTTTTCCGCCATCCGGTCAATTCTGGAAAATCCCATTATGGCTCTTGACAGTGCATACGGGACGCGGATTTGCATGGCCGGTTGGTGAAGACCACTTCGGCTCAACCCTCACGACCGTTTTGTGGGCCACAGGCTTGATCACTTACTGGCAGAGAGGCAGCAAGTGGGTATGGACATTATTTGTTGCGCCGCAGGCGTTGTCACTCGCAGCGGCGTTCCTGCACAAGTATCCCTACCTGGCCAATCCGCGGATCAGCATGTTTCTAGGGCCTGGCATTTGTGTTTTCATGGGAACGGGTGTGCAGTTCCTGATTGACAGAACGAGGGGTGAACGGCGGCTTCCGTTATATCGTTTCACGGCCCTGGTGCTGGCGCTCTGTGCGGTCGGCGGCATCGCACGCGATGTTATTCAGCGGACCCGGGAAATCAAGGGGCCCGGAATCCGGAGCACCTTGGCAGAGGCGAGCCGACAGGTGGGCGCCGAAGGGCAATTTGTGGTGCTCAACTTCGGAAACGGATCGGGAGTATTTAATTACTACATCCGGCGTGGGATAGGGCAGAGGCCCTGGTCTAGCGAAAAAATTCCCGAGCAGATAACCGCCGGGCAACGGATAGCTTTTGTCGCGGGCGCTTCCGAAAACGACAAAAGCGATCGCGATCGTCTGGTTCAGGATCTTGAAAAAAAAGTCGGCCGGCCTGTCAGGATCGTATGGTCGCGGATCGCCCACCAGATTTTGCAAGACAACAAAGACAGCTTTGATGTATGGGTTTGCGAGTAGTTCTCGGGGGAATCACTTGAAAAACATTTCCATTTCTGAACCACCCGCGCAGCGCATGAGTACATGCGGGCGCGCAAAAAACGAAATTCCTATCAGTTTCTCTCACATCGAGGATTCCGCCTGCAACGCGTCCCACAGCTCACAGAAGAGGTGGCGGACCGCGGCCTAGACGGCCAAGTCACGAGGCAGTTGACCGGCGGCTTACAGACAAGATTTACACGGATGAAAACCTTCTCGGCACTTGGGCGGCGTTGGACAGTCTCCCCAACTACGGGGAGCAAGCCTCACAAATAGCCTCACAGATTTTAGGCGCAAGCGGTCAAGCCGTGTCGTTGCCTGTCACAACGAGCGGCGGGCTGGAAGCGGCGGAAAGCCTTGCAAACATTGGGGAAAGTCACGTTGTGGCATTCCCTGTCACACTGGGTCAGAATGTGGGGAATGGCGGGAGCGGCGGGGCTCGAACCCGTAACCTCTGCCGTGACAGGGCAGCGCTCTAACCAATTGAGCTACGCCCCCGCTAGGGGCACGAGAACGTAAGAAATGCCTCCGCTCGCGTCAAGCGGAACCAAACAAATGTTCGGGCAGCAGACGCCAAGGAGGTGGGGGTGGGGAACCCCGCTGAAGAAACGTGCTGCTACCCGAACACTCTAAATTTACGCCCTCTGGGCCAAACCTGTCAACTGACAATTACAGAAAAATTTCCAGTTCCGCCCCCCCCCGGGGCACGGCGGCTTTGGAAGCGCGGCGAGAAGAAACCTAGGTCATCCCCGGGCGCGGGTTCCACCGGAGCAGTGCGCCCGTTTTAGCGCAGCGAGGTCCGCAAGCGGTGAGGTCTTGGGACTTTCCAGCGTGCTGGGCAGGTCGGAGGCGGCTGCGCCCGGGCGCACTCCGGCCCAGCCGCCTTTGGTGGTACCCGCAAGATACGCCCCCTGACGGATTGGGGGGCGGTGGCCGCTTGCCTTGAGGCGGAACGGCAGTTAGGCTGGGGCGGAATGCGGTTGCTGGACCGGTATCTATTGCGCGAACTGCTCGTCCCGCTGGGCTATTGCCTGTGCGGCTTCCTGCTCTTCTGGATTTCGTCAGATTTGGTTGTGAACCTGGGCGAGTTTCAGAGGAAGGGGTTGGTGGCGCGCGACATCGCGGAGTATTACCTGGTGATCCTGCCGGAGTTTCTGGTGTTGGTGCTGCCGATTGGGCTGTTGCTGGCGCTGCTCTACGCGCTGACCAATCACGCGCGGCATCAGGAGATTACCGCCATTCGCGCGGCGGGGGTGAGCTTGTGGCGGATGTCACTGCCGTATCTGGGGGTGGGCTTTCTGGCAAGCTTGGCCTTGTTCGCCGCCAACGAGTTCTGGGTGCCGAACAGCGATGAGCGGGCGAAGGCGATTTTCAAGCGGCATCAGGCGCCGGACCCGCGCGCCCCAGGCCCCAATGAATATCGCAATCTGGGCTTCGATAACACGCGCGACGGACGCAAATGGCTCATCGAAGTGTACAACTCCGAGACCGGCGAGATGATCGTGCCGAATGTGTTCCCCATCCGGCCGGACAGCTCGAAACCCTGGGAGTTGCGGGCGGACCGGGCGCGGCGCATTGATGGGGTTTGGACCTTTTACAATGTGCACACCTTCAAGGAGGCGGCGGACACCAACGCGCCGCCGGTGCCGGCGCTGCAAACCAACGTGCTGGCCGTTCCCGAATTCTCCGAGACGCCGGAAGAGATCAACAGCGAAATCAAGATCAGTGAAAGCAAGACGCTGCGGGCCGCCAAAAAGGCCGACGTGCCCATTAAGGACCTTGTGAATTACCTGCGGTTGCACTCCGTCCTCTCATCCTCCGACCGGGCCTGGCTCTACACGAAACTGGAGGGGCGGCTGGCGGCCCCCTGGACCTGTGTGGTGGTGGTGCTGATCGCGATCCCGTTCGGCGTGGCGGGGGGGCGGCGGAACGTTTTCGTGGGGGTGGCGAGCAGCATCATCATTTGTTTCGTCTATTTCGTGCTGCTCCAAGTTGGGCTGGCACTCGGGACGAGCGGGCGTTTGCCGCCGTGGCTGGCAGCGTGGTTTCCCAACTTGTCATTCGGCCTCGCGGGTTTGTGGCTGACAGCAAGAGTGCGTTAATAGGGTTAAACTGGGTTCAGTGAGTGACGAACTGACAGAGTTGAAGGCGCGCTATGACCGGTTGAATTTGCTGTATCAGGCCGGCAACGCGATTCATGCCACGTTAGATCCCCAGCAGGCGCTGCAACTGATCTTGAATCAAGCGGTGCGGCAGATGCGCGCTTCGAGCGGATCGGTCGCGCTGATCAATCCGACCAACGGCTTTCTGGAGATCCACGCCGCGGAAGGTCTGCCGGCCAACGCGGCCGAGCTCAAACTGCGCGTCGGGGAGGGCATCACCGGGTGGGTCGCGCGGACGGGCGAGCCGGCGCGCGTGGGGGACGTGAGGCAGGACCCGCGCTACGTCCTGCTGCGGCGGGAGGTCCGCTCGGAACTGGCGGTGCCGCTGGAAGTCGAGGGCGAGGTGCGCGGGGTGCTGAACGTGGATTCGGACCGGGCGGAGGCGTTCAGCGCCGAGGACCAGGCCCTGTTATCGGCGCTAGCGCGGCAGGCGGCCGGGGTGATTCATAACACTTGGCTATACGAGCAAGTACGGCTCAAGGCGCGCCTCTTCGAATCGCTCGCCAGCGTCAGCCAGACCATCAATTCCACGCTGAACCTTGATGACGTGCTTCGCGTCATTACCCGCGAGGCCAGCGTGCTGATGCAGGCCAAGATGTGTTCGCTGATGCTGCTGGACGAGAGCCGCGAGTGGCTCGAGTTGCGGGCCAGCTTTGGCGCCGGCGAGGCCTACGTCAGCCGGCCGCGCTTGGGCATGGAGGAGAGCCTGCTCGGGATCGTCATCCGGAGGAAGAAGCCGCTGCAGGTGGAGAACGTGCAGGGGTCCAGCCGATATCAAAGCGTGGAGGTGGCGCGGCGCGAGGGCCTGGTGGCGCTGCTCAGTGTGCCGCTGCTCTACGGCGGCCAGGCCATCGGCACGCTCAGCGTCTATACCGGCCAGCCCTACAGCTTCTCGAATGAGGAGATTCGCATCCTTTCGGCCCTGGCGGAGCTGTCGGCCATTGCGATCGAGAAAGCGCGCCTCTACGAGCGCGTGGTGGACGTGGAAGAGCAATTGCGCCAGAATGAAAAGCTTTCCGCGCTCGGTTTGCTGGCCGCCGAGGTGGCGCACGAGATTCGCAATCCGCTCACCGTGCTGAAGATGCTCTACCACTCGCTGGATTTGAAATTTCCCCCCGATGATCCGCGGGCGAAGGATGCGCGCATTATCGACGAGAAAATCGCGCAGTTAAACCGGATCGTCGAACAGATTCTCGATTTTGCCCGCACGACGGAACCGCCGCTGGCGCCGGTGAACCTGAATGAGCTCATGGATGAGCTGGGCTTGCTGGTGCGACACAAGCTGAAACACCAGAGTATTCAGTTGACGCAAGACTTTGAGCCGGATTTGCCTCCGGTGCCGGGTGCGGCGAGGCAATTGGAGCAGGCCTTCCTCAATCTAATGCTCAACGCGGCCGAGGCGATGCCCGAGGGGGGCGCCCTGACCATTACCTCCCACCGGATCCGTTCGCTCCGCAGCGGCACGGGACCGGCGTACGTCGCGGTGGAGTTCCGGGACACCGGCCCGGGCATGAGTGCGGAGCAACGCCGGCAGGCCTTTACCTCCGTCCTGAGCACGACGAAAACCAGAGGCACCGGGCTGGGATTGGCCATCGTGGCGCGCATCGTGGAGGCCCATCGCGGAAAGATAAAAATCAGATCGCGCCTCGGCCACGGGACGACGGTGAGAGTTATCCTGCCGCTTCAGAACGCGCCGGCTGGGGAAGGGAAAGGCGCCGACGACCGGCGTTATTCCTCCGGCGGGTGAAAGAGCAGCCGGGCATAACCGTAGGCGAGCACCTCGCCGACGACACCGCGCACGCCTTGACTGGAACGCCACCAGTGCCGTTCGTCGTAATCGTTGGCTGGGATCGCCAGGGTCCCGACGGTCACACCCTTTCCCAGTGCCATCGCGAAAAGCAGCCGCGAGCGGCGGCTGTGCGGTCCCGTAGTGATCAGATTGACCTTGGTCGGCGACAGATTGTGCTCGCGCAGCCATTTCTTCAAAGCGACGGCCATGTTGTAGGTCCGATCTCGCCGGACTTGCGCCGCGGGCACGGCTTGAAGGTCATTCGTGCTCAAGCCGAGTTTCAACAAAGTAGCGACGCCGACATAGGCGTAGTTCGTGTATGCGGACAGGAAGGTGCCCTGTTCCACAGGAAGGCCAGTCACGAACAGTTTGGCATAGTGATTCCGTTTGAATTCCGCAGCCGTTGCTTCCATCACATAGTCGGACCCCCAGCCCTCGACGACCAGCACTCCGCCCGGGACCGGCTCAGAGACCGTCAGAAATGGACCTGTTTCGCAAAGGCCGATGAGGGCTAGCGCGGCGATGCTCAAAGCGGCCAGGACCCAACCCCGCAGCGTCGGGACCAGACATTGCCGCCGGCGCAG
>Ga0187860_1002093_pt1 | contig 16986 bp, 16 predicted proteins | sample June2016WEW_10_4_FD_132981 | JGI IMG/M metagenome (GOLD analysis project Ga0187860, IMG submission 132981) | Peatland microbial communities from SPRUCE experiment site at the Marcell Experimental Forest, Minnesota, USA - June2016WEW_10_40 | ecosystem: Environmental > Terrestrial > Soil >... | reverse complement strand
TCTGGTTGATGAGTTTGAAGTCCGGCACTAGGTCGCCCGGATTCGGGATATGCACGGTCGCGGTGGGCGTGCCAGCGGGAGCTTTCGAGTGCCCGGTGACTTTGACGTTCTCCAGCCAGTACTTGTCCGGCTCGACGACGACATCGGCAGTGATGGAGTCGCCGGGCTGCAGTTGATCCAGCGTGGAAGGAGGCTTGATGGTGTAGGGCATGATCATCGCATCCATGAAGCCGGCGATGGGTTCGTTATCGATGTTGGCTGTGCCGGCGTTTTTGTCCACGGAGATGACTCTGCCCTTGAGGGAATAGCGCTTGGCAGCGGGTTGGCCAGTGGCGGCGCCGGGCTGCGATGGTTCTCGGTTGCAGGCGACAGAGAAAGCGAGCAGGGCGCACAGGCAGAACAGGGCAAGACGTGGCGACGACGAATTGAGTGGGCTGTTCACATTCGGTCTTCTTTCATTGTCTCCGACCATTGTCTCCGACTTCAGTAGTGGAATCCAATCGGACCCGCAAAACACTTCGTCATCCTTGAGGATAGGATAACCGTCGTCCATCAAAGCAAATTCCGGAAGACAAAAACCTCATTTAATACCCCCCCAACGGCCTGCACTGGATCATCTCCACCGTGCACAGCGAGAAGGATGTCGCATCCTTGCTAGGAGCTCGGTGCGGTTTGGGGTTCGAGAGGACGGATCGCCATCGAAGTAGGCGGCGCGCTGCTCAAAACGCAACCGCAGTCAAGCGTTGCTGTCGGCAGCCGCGTAGGACGCCAGTCCTCAGCGTCACCACTGCGTTGAGCACGAGACTTGGAACCAGGCTAGCTACCGGGCTTCGGAATCTCGATTGCTCGGCCGGTCTCAGCTGCCGCCGCCGTCGACCGCGCTATCCTACTTCTGCCCGTTCCTTGCCTGCAATGACTTCTTCCAGAAGTCGCCGGACTAGCTAGGAGGGCCATGTCGAGTCCGGCGGGCGGGGGCCCGGCTTGGACTCAAGCGCACGACCCTGCAGTGCAAAAGCTGGTCTGTATCTTCTTCTCCAAGAACTCAATGCGTTTCTGTTTCTCCTCCGCCTGGCGGCGAGGACGTTCCGTCGTTTGGATGGCGGCCGCTCCGTTCTCGAAAAACTCTCTTTGCCAGCGGTAGAACACCGCCGGCTGCAGTTCCAGTTCTTCACGCAGATCGGAAACCGCACCCTATCCAAGAGATGGCGCCGTGGAATGGCCACCTTCTTTTCAGCAGCGTAGTGCTTGCGCTCTTTTTTCATCCGTTCGCACCGCTATCTTAACGGACGAACGCTTTCTCCTTTTCCAACTGAGGCGGGACGGCCCCCATATCAAATGCGTGATCTACGGAGAATCGGGAGAATCCTCCGGCTTAGCATTGCTCCGGAGCTCTCAGGTCGGGGCGTAATGCTCCCGAACAGGTAGGAAATTAGAACTGGTTGTCAGCGCCGACTATTCGGCAGGACTGCCAGATGGCAGGCATACGACCGCGGGAAAGACTCATGAGTTGTGCTATCAAACTCATTACAAACATGGGAGTTTAACGTATGGACGCTTTCGAGCCGCTTTGGAAGTCCGTATGCATGCACGCGTGAGTGCGGTCCGTTGAATAAGCAATCGGTCCACCTTATGGGAATCTCTCCCAAACCGACTTCAAGCAATCGCGGAGAAAACAGAGTCCACCGTCACGGAACGCAAGAGGCCCACAGCCGCGAAGCGAGCACTGAATGGTTACTAGGCAGGATCGGTTAGAAGAAGCCTGAATGCGAAACGCGTGAAGTCTCCAGTCCAACTTCGATGATTGGGAGAAGTCAGAACTTCGTGCCGACCTGTATGAGACACATTGGGACAGGCTTGTCACATTGTGGCGAAGCGCGTGCACTTCTAAAGGACCTGCGGCGCGCTATCCAATAAAACGCTGGAACGTGAATGCTAGCAAGTATATCAAGGAGTCACCATGCCTCGCTGTGGTTTGCTCGGGTCAATAATCATTTGCATCGCCTCATTAACGCTTGCTCAGACAGATTCACCTTCCACCATCAAGACGCAGGACAAACTAGCGCTTGTTCAGACAAATTCACCTTCCAGCATCAACACGCAGGACAAATTAACATTTGTTCAGACAGATTCACCTTCCACCATCAACGCGCAGGACAAACGTCCGCGCCTGGAGTTCGAGCCCCGGCTGAATCTGAACGGCGGCGGATTCCAGTTGGTAAGCGGATCAATGACGGCCGGCACCGGCATGGAAGACGATCACCTGGCATGGCACGTCTTCGGCACCTATGATGCGGCGACGAAAGCGACTTACGAAGTAGGAAATAGCCCTAGCACGTATGCAATCATCTCGAACCCGCATGGCAACATTCGCACTGTCGGCGGTTCACTCTATGGTCGCACATCCGGCGGCTGGCTATTCGGAACAGAAGGTTCCTACACGCAGCTACGGACCACGGCCTACACGAAAGTCAGCTGGGGTATCGGAGTTGGCGGCGGGCATGACTGGATGCACGTGACGTGTCCAACCTGCAATGAGGGATCGTTCACGTCCTTTCGTCTGACCGTGGAATATGGCATACCAACCCACCCAGGCCAACCAGACACTGAGAATGGATTCACGGCAAAATTCACCCTGCCGAGCCCGATTGAAACCAACCGGCATGTCTTCTTCAACGTGAATGCCTTTGCTGGGTGGATTTGCGACCCCAAATGCGGCAGTGATGGGAGCACGAGCTATGGAGTGCTGTTCAGATTCTAAACGACGACCGAATGGCACATAGGGCTCTGTCAACTTTTCATTTGGTTGAACCTGTCGATCAGGTATTGCCGATGGTAGCTAGGCTAAAGCGTTCCGCAAACACTCCGACGTATCAGACGAATCCGTGACTGCCAATTGCCGCTACCGAGCAACTCAATGCGTTCGCTACTAATTCCCATCATCGTGTTATCCCTATTAATCAGCTCCTCTGCTGATCTGGCGGTGTCTAAGTCCAAGGTGCCCAACGTCGCACAGATGAGGCCGGAACGAATTGTCATTGGGTCTCTCGCTGATATTTCCGCAAGATACGACAACGGCACGGTGCGCCATTGAGTCCTAATGGTCGCACGGAGGGACCGACGTGGAAATGTGGAGTCTTTTGTTGACATGTGGATAACATGAAAGTACGCTTACAACATGTCAAAGATGATTCAAGTTCGCAATGTACCCGATGCCCTGCACCGAGGCCTGAAAGCTCGTGCAGCCATGGCGGGCATGTCACTTTCGGACTATCTGTTGACGGAGATCAGGGAAATCGCGGAGAGACCAACGCTCGCAGAATTGCGAGAGCGCCTGCATAAGCGTAAGCCGGTTTCGGCGCAGTTCGATACCGCTCGCTTGGTGCGAGAAGAGCGCGAGGCACGATGATCGTCCTAGATGCGTCGGCCGCAGTTGACTGGCTTCTTCAGACACCTGCGGGGCAGCGTATTGAGAACCGAATCTATTCGCGTAACGAAACCCTCCATACGCTTCATCTCCTTGATCTTGAGGTCACCCAAGTGCTGCGCCGTCTGGTGCATCAACGAGTGGTCCCCGTACTTTATCGGTACTAATCCGACGGACGAACCGATAATTTTCGGCTTGCCCGCGACTCGGCGACAATTGTGCGGACCGCCAACGCCAGGCAAACGGACCGGACCGGTTTAGTCTCCGATACCCAAACGCCTCTTCATCAGATGTAGCGGAACATTGAACCGTTCCGCTAGCTGCCAGTGATCAAATGCGGGTCACTGCGCAGTTTCAACCGCTGGAAGAATGACGCTATCTACCCATGTCTCGTCTTCGCCAGCAGGAATATCCCTGAAGAGCCACCACTCTTCCGTGTGTTCCGCTGTTTGTCCTGGTTCCAGGTTTTGAAGTGGGCCAAGGGTCTCCAATTCAAGGGAGTATAGGTCCGTATACGTTTCGAAGTTGCAGCCGAAATCAGGGTACTTCGCGCTTCTGTGCACTGCTGCCCTTTTCACGAACAAATGGCCCTGACGAAAATAAGCTCCCCAACCAAACGGATTGTAAATCCCCATCATTTGCTCCTTAAATCTGCATGCGGGATTCTGCTGCTGGTGGAGTTGAATATATTTCGTGCCGATCTTCCAACGCGGATCTGCCAAATCGGTGTAGGACCACAAAGCTAAGACACCTTCGGGCAATAACCTGTCCGCGGAGACCGGCGCTCGTGGAGGAAGAGGCAGAATGGCCTTTCCGCTCCCTGCCATGACCGAGAGTGCCCACGGTGCCATTTCCGTAGCTTCCTTTCCAAGATTGCTGATGCGATGAGTAACGGAAACATGTGTCCCGGTTCCAGCGAGCTTGACTTCAACCTCTTTTTGTAAGTTTGTCCCCGGATGTGCTGATTCTGGAGGCGCGGTAAAGATGAAGGCGTCCTTTTCCCTACGCACGGAAACTTGAACATTGTCGGGATAGTAGGTGCGCTCTACTTCTGGCGACACCCAGAGCCTATGTCCCCCATAAACACGAAAAACCCCGTCTCCGCTTTTCCCGGCATGCTCGGGTACTTCGTGGAATTCATTGTGCTCTCCCCGGAAACCAAAAAATAGGACCCGAGGTCCGACCTCCGTCAAAATAATCAGTTGCACCGTATCATTGCAAATCCTAAGAGCCCTTTTCCATCCGCGATACTCCACCTCATCTGCTTTTGGGGCGCTGGCCTCGACAATTTCTTGCATGTGTATGCACCTCCTGATTCAGAGCCTCAGTTCAAGTGCGTTTGCTTCAGTCTTTTGTGCGTTCCGGCCGCCGACTACGGCATTGAAAGCCGTTTCACTCATCTCTTTTTGCGGCAGTTGGCAGTAATCTTCCTCTCTTCTTTATTGACCTACTAAGATCTAAGTGCGTTGTTGCTGTAGTCCTCTGCCGCCGTTGGCTGTGGAACGTTTATTCAAATCCATCACCGCCCGCAACCCAGTGGGTATGTCGAACCGGTTGGCTCTCGCAAACTCGGCAATTTCCGATAAGGTTCCAAAGCTGGGGATACTCTCCCGGACTGTTACAGCTCGTGCTGCAGTAAGGCACCCAAAAATAGCTGCGTCCACAAGTGAAGCCTCATGATAGAGGCCAAAAGCAAGACCGGCGGTGAAGGCGTCCCCTGCACCCGGAGTGTCCACAGCGGTAACCTTAAATGCAGGGAGCGCCCGACTAGTCTCTCCGTTTGCGACGAAAGCGCCTTTCTCGCCGAGAGTGATAACAACCTGTTTGAGTGCAAAGTATTCACGCAGCCGATCAGCCAGCCAGCTAGGCTCTTGCCGTAGGTTCGGCGACTTGCTCAGCAGGGTACTAGCTTCGTTTTCGTTTGGAACAAGCAGGTCAACGCCGGCAAGATCGCCAGGTTGGACAGGTTCCGCTGGAGCAGGAGTCAGAATTGTAAGTGCCCCGAGCGACCTGGCTAACCGCGCTGCGTAAAGGGCGGTAGAGATCGGAATCTCAAGGGTAATGAGCACTACCTTTGCCTGCGAGAGAATCGGTTTGGCACGGTCAACTTCTTTACTTGTGAACTCGGCATTCGCCCCCATCGCTGTCGTTATGGCTGGGATGCCTTCAGGATTTATCATTACGAAACCGCAGCCCGTGGCTGTCTGTTGGATACGGGTAAGATAGGAAAGATCAACACCCGCCTCCGTCATCCAGGACGCTCCAATATCCCCTAGTCGATCCTGGCCGACGCACCCCACGAAATGCGTTGGTAATCCCAGGCGTGCACAAGCAATTGCCTGGTGTGAACCCTTGCCGCCATCCAGCGCCTCTTTGTAATCCCAGCCCAGCACAGTCTCATCCGCTCCAGGAAAACGCGAGACGCGCATGAACAACCCTTGAACGTGACTGCCGACTACTACTACCCCTTTTCTTAACATCATTGGCCTCGCATTGTTAAATGCCCAGCGGTGGACATGCCGCGGTTGCAGCATCCACCGTAACCACACAATCACTGTGCTCCTGAACGTAAGTCACAGGAATCTCCGGGCTAACATTGCCGAACAAGAGAATTCGGATGACGGTCTGTTTCCACGCGCCAGTCTCGCTGTAGAGCCGGATCCGGCGCGCGGCGAGGAGTTCCCGCATTCCAACGGTGATGACCATGGGCGGGATAATGTCAGAACAGCCGCCTGCACCTCGTTGACTTAGGGCAATCAATGTGTCTTCATTCAAGTGAAGAACGCGTGTCGTGCAATTCCGAAACTCTTCCTTACTAACTCTGTACCAGGGGGAGCGGGGCGGCTCGTTGAACGCAATATGGCCCCGGTAACCAATGCCACCGTAGACCGAATCGATTCCTCCAACCTGTTCCATTCCCTCCGCCATTGCATCCAGTCTGGAAATGTCGGGAAAGTGCCGCTGCTCTAAGGGCACGTTGATGCTGGGATCGATGCGATCGTAGAAATTCCTGCTCATCCAGCCCCTGTAGCTGTAGGGATGGTTCAGGGGAAGGTGGCGCCCCTGCCAATCAAGGTGATCATCCATATGGAAGACGTGCAGATGTTTCAGATCGATCCGCTCGCGATTCACTCTTTCAGTAAAGATGGGATATTGCCCGCGGGGACCACAAGGAAGAATCCAACGTGTCGGGCTATTCGCCGTGTTGTTGCGCTTAACTTCATCAATCATCGTGGACGCGATGTCCTCGTAGACGTCGGACGGTTTGGGTAGCACTCTCAACTTTACTTTTGCATGACGATGGTTAGACAGTTCCTCCGGCGGAATCTTGCACCACTCAAATAACTGCTGAGAACTTTCGTAAGCAGACATGCAAGCCCCCTAGGCTCAATCGCGTTTATAGGGCAACGTATTTTTCTGACAATGTGGAGTTCAAGTGTACCGAATTGACATTTCTGCTCCGCGCCGCATAATCCGAAGAAATCCGCCCGTGTCCGTCACCAGAGGTGGTGGCGACTTCCGCCACCACCCCTTGGGCAACAACGGCTGGGCCCGCATGTGACACGACCCAAAGCCCATCAGAACAGCAGCTTCAAAGAGAGTTGCCCGATCCGCGGTGGCTGGGTTGCGGTCGCCTGGCCAAAGTTCGGGGCGTTGTAGTTACCTTGGACGCCCGCAAACTGGGCATGATTGAAGATGTTGTAGGCTTCCGCGCGGAATTGGAGCTTGATCCGCTCCGTCAGTTGCGTATCCTTCAGGAGAGCCATATCCCAGTTGTTGATTCCAGGGCCGTGGAAGAAGCGCCGCCTGGAGGTCCCCAACTGCCCCAATGTTTCTTCACTGAACATGGAGGTATCAAAGTACGGTGTGGTTGGGCTGGTGCGGGGATCGATGCGATGTATCGCTCCACCAGAATAGTTGGGCGCGTCGATCGCTATCGGCAGGGGCCCGGCGTATGCCGTTCCGATCAGGGACCTATCGTCCATTTCATAGATCGTTACCGGTTCACCGCTGGCGAAACGCGTGATGCCGCTCAATTGCCACCCGTGCGTCAGTTGCTTCGGTCCGCCCAAATGATCAAAGGGAAGGTTGTAGGTGTAGTTGATGACCAGATTGTGCGTCATATCAAACGCGCACAGGCCCATGCTCTGCTTGGGAATAAACGGATTGACCTGCTCTCCGTATCCGGACGCGTTGTCCATACACTTGCTGTACGTGTACGCAGTCACCACTTGCAGCGGTCCGCTGATAGTGCGCAGGTTGACTTGCAGCGAATTGTAGCTGGATTGCCCGATGGTAATGAAGTATCCGTCACTGCCGAAATTGTTGCCGAAAGGCGCCCGGGTACCATTGATGACTTGACCCGCGGCGGTGGTAAACACATTGTTTTCCAGCCCGGGACCGCAAGGCTGCGTGCCAGGCGCAACCTCACTCGGCTGGCTGAGGCTCAGGCAGAGAGCCTGGTTGCCAGGATTGGCCTCCATGGTCGACAACAGTTTGTGTGCCTGCGTCCCCACATAGCTCATAGTCAGGAGTGCCATCCTCGAGAACTGGCGCTGGATTGAAAGCTCGTAGTCCTCTGCATAGGGCACTTGGTTCTTATTGTAAAAACCTGGCGAACTGGAGATGGGCAGGAACAGAGACCAGTTCACCGAGTTGTCTGGATTCGAGGCTGAGACGTTATTCGGAGGAACGGTAACCGGGAATCTCTGGCCCTCGACATTGCCGGTAGCCCGGTCCACAAAAGGCGTGGTAAATTGCGGCGGGGCAGGACTCACATAATAATAGCCAAAGGGCGCATCGCCAATCTCGTTAAAGTTTGTCGCGCCCTCGAACGAGGTGTAAAACATCCCCCATCCCGCACGGATGCTGGTCTGGCCGGTTCCGCCGGCCAGTTTGCGTAGTAGCCCGTTGTTAAAGTTGGGCGAATAAGCAATTCCAATACGAGGTGAGAACTTGTCGTAGCGGGTGGGCGCCAGGGTAGATGGAATTCCCGGATCCCCTGGGAAAACCCAGCCCGCGGGTGCTCCGGGAAACACCTTGGACTGCTCGCCTGGGACAAGCGTCTCTATCTGGTTGTGCTTTTCGGACCAGGGCGAACTGAACTCCCACCGCAAACCATAGTTAATCGTCAGGTTGGAACGAGCGCGCCAACTGTCCTGCCCATAGAACCCGGCATAATGGTTGCGGCCATAGGCCGGCGGCGCCTGCCCCTGGACGTAAAACGTCGGGGCCCCGAGCAGAAAATCGGCGAAATCTATGCCGGTTTCCGTACCGAAGAACTGGAAACTCCCATTGGGTACGTTGCGAATGTTTTCATTCTGCTGAGTGAGATGAGCCGACCCTCCAACTTTCAACGTGTGAGTTCCGATTACCTTGCCGAAGTTGTCCAGGATCTGGAAGGTGTTCTCTATCAATCCCTGAACAGTAGTCTGCGGAACTCCTATGGAGTAGGCATTGAACTGGACTGGGGGAACGCCTTGCGAGTCGGGAGCCCCCAGGGCAATGCCGAGAGTATTGGCGCCGGTCACGAAGCCGAGCGAACTCAATGCGACTCCTGCCCCGCCTTGAGAATTGTTGAAGGAATCTCTCATGCGCACATACTCGATCCGAGCTTCGTTGACGGCGGTGGTTCCAAGGGTTTTGGTATCACCCAGATTGAGTACTTGAACCCGGCCTACGCCCAATGTGGCGAATCCGGGTACCTGGGTCGCCGCCGAATAGGGACTGTCCAACGTGTAGTTGTCTATGAAGTAGTACCCCGAAAGTGTCCCAGCATGCGTATTCGCATCGATCCGGCCGCTTCCCTTGTCGTCGGTGAGATTCTGTTTGTAGGCCGAGGTGGAGAACGTGGTCTGACCGGGCGCCAATGTGGGAATGTAACCCAACAAGTTATTCGCGGGTGTTGCGAAGGCAGTGGTTGGAATCTGCGCGTTCGGGAATACGCACTGGGCTGTACTGGTACATCCAGCCGCGTAGTATGGCTCACTCGAAGCAACCGGATAGCCTAGTTCGGTCTGGAGCTGCTGTGCCCATGCCGATCCACCAACACTCCCAGTCATCTGACTGGCGAGCGCGGAGAAATTACCACCGCGCTCATCCCCAGTGGGTAGCGGGAGCGACCCCGAGCTCAGCCCCTGGATTACACGGTTGCGCTGATAATCACCGAAGAAGAAAACCTTCTCACGCTTAATCGGCCCGCCAAATGTGCCACCAAATTGATTCTGGTGATACGTTCCTCGCACTCCTTGATCGTAGTAACTGGCGGCATCCAGGTCCGTGTTGCGCAGGAATTCAAACAGGTTTCCATGGAACCCGTTGGTCCCCGCCTTGGTGATGACGTTGATTTGCCCACCGCTGTAGTTACCGTATTCGGCATCGACGTTATTAGTCAGAATACGAAATTCTGCGATCGAATCCAGATTGGGAACCACCGAGGTGCCACCAAAGCCGAACTCCTGCACGGTAGCACCATTGAGAAGGAACCCATTGTTGGCTTCGCGCATGCCATTAATGGAAAGATTACCTGCATTGAGCGATCCTGAGACCAACGGAAGAGCCCAAACCGCTGCGATAAAGTTACCTCCCGCGCCGCCAGCACCACTACCTGTCAATCCCGAGGAGGACGCTGACACTCCCGCTTGTAACGCCAACAGGTCGGTGTAGCTTCGTGTGACCAACGGCACGTCGGTCATCTGCTGGGTGGCAATGACTTCACCCATTTGGGAGCTGGAGGTTTCCACGTGTGCCGCCGCGCTCGAGACATTTACAGTCTCCTTGACCTGCCCCACCAGCAGCACGACATCGACTACCAGTGCTGAGTCCACGTCGAGAACCAGTCCAGTCTGCTGATATGTTTTGAATCCAGCTTGTTGCACATCGACCTTATAATGGCCCAGCGGCAATGAAAGGAAGAAATAGAAACCTTGCGCGTTGGTTAGCTGCGTTTGAGCTATGCCTGTTTCAACATTGGTGGCGGAGACCTTCGCCCCCACTACGGCCGCGCCACTAGAATCCTTGACCGTCCCGGAGATAGTTGCGGTCACGCCGGCGACGCAACGACCATCCATCAGCACGATCACCAAAAGAATTGCTACGGCGATAACAGCCAGCCAGACTGTAGATTGCCCCACCGATTTCCTGGTTATGATCGCGGCAGCAGACAGAGGACTAGCCTTCGGTCTCTGCGGCGGCAAGGAACTGAGGCTGCAAATCGACCTTTCCTCGATCACGACGCCCTCCATTGGTACAACGATTTACCGGCCAGAAATACCTTGGTGTAACGATTTACCGGCATGGCAGGAAACCTAGACCTGATTTACGCAAATGTCAAGGGAAAGTTTCTTGCGGGAAAGCCTTGGCGGTACCTGGATCAGTTTCAAACTGACCCACGACCACGACCTCGCAGTAGCGGTTGCGTTGCGAGTTGATCAGCGTTGATTTTGCAAGTTCATACGAGCACATCCCGGGTCACATGACTGGTGGCCCCTCCTGGATTATGCAGACAACGCGACCTAGTTCAGCGGTACATCAGGCGAGTTCGGTACATCGTTACACCAACCTCGGCATCAAACACCCGGCGATAAACCGCGCGGCTGCCTAAGGACGCCGAGCGGCACAGGTTGAGTCTCGGACAATGAGCCTGGGCTCCACCGTATGATGCCGGGGCTGAACGACCCTCGATTCGACCTTTGCCTGAATGAGTTCTTCGATGACCTCCGCACCCAAAAAGCCCTGCACTTCCAACTGTTGTTGAACCGTGGTCAGAGGCGGATTATAAAAGCCGCCGCTGGGTATATCATCAAAGCCTATTACGGAACAATCTTTTGGAACTTCTCGCCCAGCTTTAGTCAATGCACGAATTGCAGCGCAGGCAGTAAGATCGTCGAATGCGACCAGGGCGGTAAATCCGGAATCGCGCTCGATCAGTTCCTCGGCCAGGCGGTACGCCTCAGCATGGGTTGAATTGTGGCCCTTGAGATTGGCAATGAGGTCAGGGTCGAGCTTCAGGCCAACCTCATTCGCAAAACTCTTGATTCCACGCCACCGCCGTTCAGTATCCGCGAGCGCCTTCGGACCTTTGATGAACGCAATTCTGGTGTGACCAAGTTGGTAAAGGTACTGCAGCGCTTGTCGGGCTCCGGTTTCGTTATCAACGGCAATCGAACTGACCGGATTCCCGTGCAAGTCGCGGCCGATCACCACGGCAGGAATCTGTCGGTGGACGAATTCAGCGAACAAGTCTGGAGACAGGTACACCGGGTTGGCAACTGCGATAATGCCCTCTACTTGGCGCTCGATAAGCATCTCGATGCATCGGTGGAATTGTGTGCCGTTGTTTTGCAGATCTGTGATGACGGAGAAGTATCCCGACGATCGAAGTCGGCTCTCTATACCGCGAAGGATCTGCGTGCAGTAAGGATCAGTGATGTCGAAAAGTAAAACCCCCAATGTTTCGCTGCGGCTCTGCCGCAATGAGCGGGCGAAGAAATTTGGACGATATCCCAGCTGCCTGGCCACGTTCCAGATGCGCTCGCGCGTCGACAACGGGAAACGAGACGCTGCCGGGCCGTCGCTGATCACCACCGATGCAGTTGTCACGGAAACACCGCTCTCTTTCGCAACGTCTCTGAGCGTGGCTTTTGGTCTTTCTCTCTTCTGGTTCGTCAGCATTTTTCCTATCTCTCCCCCAGCCCATCTGCGCTCTGCTTTCGCAATACCTCGACCAAGCCGGCAACGTCCCCTTGACAACTGAAACCGGAAAGTATAGTAGCTGTGAAGATAGTAAAACGTTACACTACCAATGTAAAGAAGCACAAAGACGAGCTGTCCACACCTGTTTTACGCTTTACCGGCAAGCGTGCCGCCGCACTAATAATGGATCGGCGATGCCGTTGCCACATAACTTGGTGAGACGCGGAAGGACAAGTGATGTCAGCAAAACCGAGCGGGCCCACGACATTGAGAAGAACCCTCGGGCTGTGGGACCTGATTCTGTACGGGGTGATCGTAATACAGCCCACCGCGCCCATGCCCGTTTACGGAGTGATGACACAGCGTGCTCATGGACATGCGGTCACGACAGTGTTGATTGCCATGATCGCCATGTTGTTTACCGCGATCAGCTATGGACGGATGGCCCGCGCCTACCCTAGTGCCGGTTCAGCATTCACTTATGTAGGCCGCGAAATTCACCCCGCATTAGGCTACATCACCGGCTGGAGTATGGCCATGGATTACATGATGAACCCCATTCTCTGCACCATTCTCTGCAGCAAGTTTGCGATGAACTTTATGCCAGAGATTCCTTACGGTGTATGGGCGATCGGCTTTGCTGCGCTCCTAACCGGCTTGAACCTGTTTGCCATTCGTACCTCTGCCCGGATCAATGCGGCGCTGGCGGCGGTAATGGGCCTCGTAATCATGATTTTTTTCGCTGCGGCAGCACGGTACGTTCTAAACATTCCACATGACGGAGTTGCCTTCTTTACACGTCCGTTCTATGACCCTCAAACTTTTTCTGTGCGGGCGGTACTTGGCGGTACGTCTCTCGCGGTTCTCACTTATATAGGCTTCGACGGCATTTCGACGTTATCGGAAGAGGCCGAGAATCCCAAACGCAACATACTGGTTGCGACGGTGCTGGTATGCGTGATTATCGGTATCGTGGCGTCGGTCGAAGTTTATGCAGCGCAGCTTGTCTGGCCTGGTTTCAAATTCCCAGATGTGGACACCGCCTATGTTTACATTGCCGGCCGGGCGGGGGGCGCCTGGTTATTTGCGTTAGTTAATCTGACGCTCCTCGTGGCTACGATCGGATCCGGCATGGCCTCGCAACTCGGTGCTGCCCGTCTACTTTACGGCATGGGAAGGGGCAATGCCATTCCCAAGAGGTTTTTTGCCTCCATTGAGCCGAAGCGGCAAATTCCACGGAACAATGTTCTGTTTCTCGGGGCAGTTGCACTGGGCGGCGCCTCCATTCTTAGCTTCGAACGATCGGCGGAATTGCTCAACTTCGGTGCCCTGCTTGCGTTCATGGGGGTCAACGCAGCGGCCTTCACTCGATATTACTGGCGGGAGGAGCGGAAGCTGTGGACGAACCTGGTTACGCCGGTTCTCGGGTTCCTTGTCTGTTTGCTGCTCTGGTTGAGTCTAAGCTGGCCAGCGAAGGTTGTCGGCGTAATCTGGATGATTCTTGGCATTGGATACGGTGCGATCAGGACCCACGGTTTCAAAGCTGAGCTGGTTACGTTCGACGTTCCTGAAGAAGCCAGTTAGGAGGCGGGCCTCCGTGCCGCACTGCCGAATCGATAGCGGAACCCGATCTGTTCCACGGTAGAAAAGAGGAAACGATGCATTACCGTCAACTCGGACGCACCGCTTGGAAGGTGTCGGACATCAGCTTTGGCGCGTGGGCCATTGGCGGCGCGTGGGGCAGAGTTTCCGACGACGAATCTCTCACGGCGCTGCACCAGGCCGTCGACTGCGGAGTGAATTTTATTGATACCGCCGACGTGTATGGCGATGGTCGCAGCGAACGTCTGATTGCTCAACTTAGGAAGAGCCGAAAGAATGAGATCGTGGTTGCTACGAAGGCTGGCCGCCGTCTGCCGCGCCAGACCGTGGAAGGATACAACCGCCAGAATCTGACGATGTGGGTCGAAGACAGTTTACGGAATCTCTCGACCGACAGCCTCGACCTGCTGCAACTTCATTGCCCGCCGAGCGTGCTGTATGGCCGGCCGGAAATCTTTGGCATACTCGACGACCTCGTGCGGGCGGGCAAGATTCGCTTTTACGGTGTGAGCGTCGAGAAGATCGAAGAGGCGTTCAAGGCAGTCGAGTTCCCCAACGTCCAGACGGTGCAAATCATTTTCAACTGTTTCCGGCAGCGACCAGCGGACCAGTTCTTCGCGCGCGCCAAACAGAAGCGCATAGGCATTCTCGCCCGCGTGCCCCTTGCCAGCGGTCTGCTGACGGGTAAATTCCGCCGCGATTCCACCTTCGCGGCAGACGACCACCGGAATTTCAATCGCCAAGGGCAAGCCTTTGATATGGGAGAGACATTCTCCGGCGTAGATTACAACGTCGGCCTTGACGCAGTCGAAGAGATGCGAGCGCTGGTGCCAGCCGGCGTCTCCATGACTCAGTTCGCCCTGCGCTGGATCCTTATGTTCGACGCAGTCACCTGCTCCATTCCTGGCGGCAAGCGGGCGGAGCAGGTTGCGGACAACTGCCAGGCTTCGGACCTGCCGCCCCTCAGCGAAGAGGTAATGACAGGGGTGCGCAGCATTTATAACGAAAAAATTCGTCCCCTGGTGCAAGATCGCTGGTAGCCCCTACAACGTTGGGAGGGGACTCAATAACAAAGGTGCGGGGTGCGCCTGAAGTGTATTCGGAACGCCTCTGGCACCTGACCGCTACACAAACCTCGGCGCCGACGAGATTCGTACCGGGAAGTCGGATAGTGTTTATCAACCAAATCTGCAGTGACAATCCGACGTTCTAGTTCTCTCGAGGTAGCCGACTGATCGGCCGTTAGTCATCAACTCTGGTTGACCCTTTTTCCGAGTTGCACCACCAATGGACTGTCCGGATGTTGTCCGGATGGTCATCTCTCCACGCTCCTCCCATCCCTTTGGGATCTTCGTGGTCTGGCACGATGTCGTTGTAGTCCGTGAACTCACGATGGCAGATTGCGCATATTCTGTTCTGTTCCGCAACTTTCCGCTTCAGAAGTTTCCGCATTTCCGCGGGAGACCTGAGTTCCCGATATCCCCTCGGGTGATGCGGATCTTCGATGCGTCGAACACCAGGCTGTAACCTGCGCGCATAATGCGTTGGTTCGCGACCGCAGCAGCGGAGCGATCTGTGGATGGGGCAGTATTCATTGCGACGAAGTCTCATAGGAGTCCTCCGGTGGGATCCGGTGTTGAAATCTGCTGTGGGCGAGTGGGGAAAATTGGGTCGAAGAATGTCTTAACTTCTGACGCGCTGGTACAATTCCTGCCCGAGGGGGATCATGCTAAACCTGACTACAGCAGTCCGGCAGTTGAAGAAGGAAAGAGAGCGGGCGCGGAGAGAAGTGGGGCGGTTAGACGAGGCTTTGAAGATTCTGGGCAGTCTCGGGAGTCTCAACCCAAGGCTCCGACGCGTTCAGACGATAGCCAAGAAACGGACCATGTCAGCGGCTGCCCGCAAACGAATCGCTGCTGCCCAGCGTGCACGTTGGGCGAAATGGAAGGCGGCCAGGCGGAACAAATGAAACACAACAACGGCCGCGGAGACCCTGCGCTTCTCGGCTCTTCGTGTGCCGATCCCTAGCAAGGTTTGGGCAAGTTGCACGATCTTGCGGAGTTCGACATACTGCAACGGGTAAGCGGCTAAGCGAGTAATAGCGTCGAATTCCTCTTCACCATCGGTGTCGAGAATGCCGTAGCTACGGAGGGCTTCAAGTCTCTCTTGTTCATTCGGAGGAATGGATGCACTCATCTTTTTCCTTCACCTCGGGTTGCTTTGCCTTCCATAGCTACGTAGAAGATCGGCAAGTAAGCCCGCGAGCTCATCGTTACGATTGGCCCTCCAGCGTGTTGGTTTGCTGACTATCTGCGAAGCGACCGGTCACGGCAATCAGGCTGCCGGGTTCATCTCTTTCGTAAGCCATTGACAACAAACATTTTATATTGACAAGTCGAAAATAGCTTGTCGTTTCATCAAATTTGGAGTAATATTTAGTCATAAATGGAGACACTCTTATGGCTACGATGCAACAAGCCGTGGTTGGTTTCTCGTGGGATACAGCCGTCGATCTGTCGAGGAAGGAGAACCGAACCCGACTCAGCCCGGCTGCCATCAAAGGCCTTCTTCGGATCGCGACGCATTGGAAATTACGGGATGACGACACCCGAGTTTTGCTTGGTGGCATATCCAGTGGCAGTTTCTACGCACTGAAGAATCGAGCTCCTAAAACACTGGATGAAGATCAGCTCACCCGAATTTCGCTTTTGATCGGAATATACAAGGCACTGAACATTCTTTACGGCCAGAAGCTCGCAGATGCTTGGATCGCGCTGCCAAACACGAACCCAATGTTTGGGGGAGACTCGCCCCTTAATTACGTAAAGAAGGGCGGCATACCTGCTTTTCTGAGAGTTCGCCAACTCTTGGACGTACGCCGTGGCGGCAAATGAAATCTCCGAAGCAGATCAAGGTGGAACGGGACAGGGCTCATCGCCTTATTCCGTATCGCTACAGTGATCGTGGTAGGCCAATCCTCAATCTTCTCGCACAAGACGACGACGATCTGCTCAGCGACCTCACGGAGCTGGAGGGCGCCACGAACGATAGATTGCTTGGCGAGAGTGGCAGGCTGCCTGGCGTAAGCGCTATTGAGCTGGTTTCCGGCTTCCGCCTCGCGCATATAGTTAACGCATCCTTCACTCACGCGCATCCGTTTGGAGGACGGTTCAATGGCGCGGGACGAGGAGCTTGGTATGCGTCTTTCGAAATGCAAACTGCACAAACGGAAGTGGCCTTTCATAGAGCCGCCGAGTTGAAAGAAG
>Ga0187860_1002082_pt1 | contig 17052 bp, 10 predicted proteins | sample June2016WEW_10_4_FD_132981 | JGI IMG/M metagenome (GOLD analysis project Ga0187860, IMG submission 132981) | Peatland microbial communities from SPRUCE experiment site at the Marcell Experimental Forest, Minnesota, USA - June2016WEW_10_40 | ecosystem: Environmental > Terrestrial > Soil >... | reverse complement strand
TGCCGTGTCGAAGTTTTGATCCCCGACTTTCAGGGTGATGACGAGTGCCTTCGCGTGGTGCTGGAGGCCAAGCCCGATATTCTGAATCACAATACCGAGACGGTACCAAGGTTGTACCGCGTGGCGCGTTCGGGGGCACGCTATCCGCGCTCGCTGGAACTGCTGCGCAAGGCCAAGCAGATCGACCCGCGAATGACGACCAAGAGCGGAGTCATGGCCGGCATCGGCGAGGATTTCGATGAACTGTTGCAGGTCTTTCGCGATTTGGCCGAGCGCGGAGTCGATATCCTCACCGTTGGACAGTATCTGGCTCCCTCGCGCAATCATCTGCCGGTCAAGCGCATGTACACTCCGCAGGAGTTCCGCTTGCTGCGCGACGAAGCACTGAAGATGGGCTTCCGTCATGTTGAATCCGGCCCGCTGGTCCGTTCCAGCTATCACGCCCACGAGCAGGCGGAATCGACCCGCACGCGCTGACGGTGCCCCACATCTGCCGCAGTTAGCAGATGTGGAATTCTTTGCGGAAGCTATCTCCGCTCGGGATGCACCTACTCTGAAATCGAACGCGCGCCGGCCTCACCACACCCGGCACGGTTTCGGGTCCACCATCGGCGAGTCGGGCTTGCAACTGAACACCTTTTGAAACTCCGGCATGTTGGAGAACACGCCGTTCACGCGGAACTTGTCCGGCGAGTGCGGATCGACCTGGGCGCGCAGCCGCAGCACCTCCGGCCTGGCGTTGTCGCACCAGATCTGCCCGAAGCTGATGAAAAACTGCTGCTCCGGAGTGAAACCCTCCACCGCCCGGCCGTTCGTCCCGGACATTGCCCGTAGAGCGAGCAGCGCGAGGCGAACGCCGCCATTATCCGCCGTGTTCTCGCCGAGGGTGAGCTTGCCATTCAGGTGAACGTCGTCGATCGCCACGTACTTGCTGTACTGGTCGACAAAGCACTGCGCGCGCTCTTTGAAGGCCTCGGTGTCCTTGGCCGTCCACCAGTCGCGCAAATTTCCCCTGGCGTCGAACTGGCGGCCCTGGTCATCGAAGCCGTGCGTCAGCTCGTGGCCGATTACGGCGCCGATGCCTCCCATGTTCACCGCATCGTCGGCGCGCATGTCGAAGAATGGCGGCTGAAGAATGCCGGCGGGAAAATTGATGTTGTTCTGCTGCGGGTTGTAGTAGGCGTTGACCGTTGGCGGACTCATGCTCCACTCGCTGCGGTCAACCGGTTTTCCAATTTTTGCGAGCTGTCGATGGGTTTCAAAATCGTTGGCGCGCATGGAATTGCCCAGCGCATCGCCGCGAACAATATTGAGCGAGCTATAGTCGCGCCACTTGTCCGGGTAGCCAATCTTGTTCTCCACGCCCGCGAGCTTGAGCAGCGCCTGCTTTTTGGTTTCCGCGGTCATCCAGGACAGCTCCTGGAGGTCGGCTTGGAGCGCTTGCTCAATGGCGTGGACCATGTTCAGAACCCGCTGCTTGCTCTGGCCGCCGAAAGCCTCCTCGACATAAGACTTGCCGAGCGCTTCGCCGAGGTCGGAATCGGTAGACCGGACACATCGCTTCCAGCGAGGCCGCAGCTCCGTGGCTCCGGTCAGCGTCTTGCCGTAGAAATCAAATCTCTCGTTCACGAAAGCCTTTGGCAGCATCGACGCGGCCGTCGAGAGCAAGCGCCACGTCAAATAGGTCTTGATGTCGCCCAACTCAGCGTTGACAACCACATCGTTGAAGCCCTTCACGAAATCGGGAACAGTCACATTGAGCGAGTCGAACTTGGGCGCGCCCGTGGCAACGATGTAGCGGTTCCAGTCAAATGCCGAACTCAGCTTGCCGAGGTCGGCCACCGTCATGTCGTGGTAAACCCGTGCGGGATCGCGGCGGCTGACGCGATCCATGGAAACCTTAGCGAGCGCGGTTTCGATCGCCATGACTGCCTTTGCCTTCTCCGCGGCTGTCTCGGGTTTGTCGCCGGCCAGTTCCAACATGCGCTGCACGTGCTGAACATATTTTTCCCGCAGGGCAATCGATCTAGGGTCGGCTTTCAGATAGTAGTCACGGTCGGGCAGCCCCAGGCCGGACTGGTCGGTCTCGGCGATCTCCATGGCGGCGTCCTTGTAATCCGGCTGGGAACCGAACTCGAAGAACGCATTGCTGCCAATGCGATGAGCGTGAGCCAGGTATCCCGGCAACTCCGCTTTGCTTTGCAGCCCGGCGATGCGGTCCAGCTCCGGACGTAGCGGATCCAGCCCTTTCTTCTCGATGGCGGTTTCGTCCATGCACGAGGCGTAGTAATCGCCGATCTTCTGATCATTGGCGTCCCGGTTCGGGCGTTCGGCGGCGGCTTTCTCAAGAATCTTGCGGTCGATAACGAGGTTGTTCTCGGCGAGTTCGTTGAAGCGCCCCCATACCGCCTGATCTGGCGGAATCGGATTGCGCTCCATCCAGCCGCCGCAAGCGAAGCGATAGAAGTCCGTGCAAGGATCAACGCCGCGATCCAGTAGCGAAACGTCGAAGGACTTGATCGGCTTGGGTTGTGCCTCACCGGGAGCGCCGGCCGGCTGGGTCTGGGCCTGGCTGGCGGCGATACTCAATGCCGCAAACATGCAGATGAGACGCGAACGAAGCATTTCAGCTCTCCAAAATTCGACCAGTTTCGCGAAAGGTGTGTCCCGTGAAGCAACCAGGCAGCCGACCGTGATAGCTCCGTGATACACCTATTCCGAAACTGGTTTATAGCAAAACCAGGGATGAGGTATCCCGGAGCCAGGGCACTCAAGTTGACGCGACCATCAGGGAGCGGCGACCTTGAACGAAACGAAAAGGACATAGCATCCCTGGTTTTGCCTTAGACGAACGCAATTGGCGGAAAGTTAGCAGAGTCTTGCACGTTTTCCGTCCTGCTCAGAACAACTTGAGCTGGATCGTCAGATACTTCTTGGGATTCTGGCGAATGGCCTGCATGAGTGCCTGAGTATCCGTCAGCAACTTGTTGGTGTTGTCGTACAGCGAAGAATCTCGCAGCAGCTTGCCCGCCGAGCCCTCACCGCGATCGAGCCGGTCGGTGATCTCCGACAGGCGGTTCACCACGTTCTGCAACTTGTTGGCAAACTCCTGGTCGTGCGCCAGCTTGCCGAGCGCCCCTTTGCCAGAGTTGACGTCTGCCATGAATTTGTTGGCGTTGTCGTAGAGCGTCGGGTCTTTCAGCAACTTACCGATGGAACCCTTTCCGGCCTGCAACTCGTCGGCCAACTGATTCACTTTATCGATGCTGGCGTTCAGCTTGTCGTAAACGTCATCGCTCCGCAGCAACTGGCCGAGGCTGCCCTTGCCCGCGTTAATCTCGTTCAGGATTTGTTGCGCCTGGATCACCGAGCGATTCAAATTGTCGTAGAGAGCCTTGTCGTAAATCAACTGGCCGACCGCGCCCTGCCGGTCTTCGATGGCGCTGACGATGCGGTCCACACGGCGCACCAGCACGTCGACATTCCCCAGCGTGGTCTGCGAGGAGCGGACCACATCCTGGAGGTCGGGAACATCACGCCACGGAAGCGTGTCGCCGTCTTTGGCCGGCCCCTGTGTGGCCGCGGTGCTGTCAATGTTGACGTAGGTTTCGCCCAGAGCACCGACTGTCGTCAGCATCGCGACCGAATCTTTCTTGAGGAACTCCGTCGGCTTCCCGCCAACCCTTAGCTTGATCTGGACCGGTGTGCGCTTGTGGTCGGGGACGATTTGTATGCTGTCAACGGTGCCAATATCAACATTCTGGAGATGGACGGGAGACCCTGTCCGCAAGCCGCTGGCATCGTCAACGTAGACGTAGAGCGTCAGCTTTTTCGTGAATAAGCCGCTCGTTCCCGACATCAGGAAAATGATGACGGCAAGAACGACGAGGGCAAAAATTACCGTCAGCCCGACACGAAGTTGTGCCCACTGCAACTGTTTCTGGCTCGGCACCATCCCCCCAGGAAGTTGAAGCTGCAAACCCTAGGATTGATCAGTAGAGCGCCACTAGCGCAATTCCACAGTCGGTATACCTTCCGCGTATCCGGTCTAGCCTCGAATCATAACAAACCTGAGTACGTTGAGTCATTTGCCCTGCAACTCCCGCGCCCACTGCGTGACATCCTGCAAATTACTCACAAATTCGCGAGGCAGTAAACTCGTGGGCAGCCCGCTAGAGCGGCTTCAGCGTAGGCGTATCCCGGAGCTATCCACGCCGGGCGAACTGCCCGGCTGCTTCATGGGACATACCTTTCGCGAAATTGGCCTCCAGCAATCGTTGTTGGATGCCAAAAACGCGGCTATCGAGGTGCTCCGAAGAATGCCCATGCGCCGACCGGCTCCGCTCATTGCTCCAGGATGACTTGGGCGATGGCCTGCGCCGCAGTGTGCGTGATCGAGAGCAATGCGCGCTTCATTCCGAGGCGTTCGGCGAAGCCCGCGGCAACTCCGGAAAACCGTATGCTGGGACGCCCGGAAGGCTCGCGCACAACCTCGAAGTCCCTCCACCTGACGCCCCGCCTCCAACCGGTCCCGATGGCCTTCATCGCCGCTTCTTTCGCGGCGAAGCGCCCCGCAAAGCGCTCGAAGGCATTGGCCTTGGACTGGCAGTATTCAATCTCGGCCGCGGTGAAGACGCGCTGAAGAAAGCGCTGCCCGTAGCGCCGAATGGCACTCTCGATGCGATCTACCTCCGCGATGTCGATCCCCAGGCCGACGATCATCCACCCTCCATTGGCATGCGGAACCAGCTCTCCATCCGGCCGACCGCTCTATCCGTTGCCATCGATTCTCTGCAAAGCGGCAACAATTTCCTCATCCTCGGCTGGGAAGACCGTGCGCAGGTCCAGCAGCACGCGACCTTCCTCGATGCGGGCCACCACCGGAGGATCGTTGCCGCGCAAACGGCTGAGCAATTCATCCGCGCCGATTGCTTGCGCCGCGATCGCCACCCCGTGGCTGGGCAAATCCCATCCGGGTGCGGCCCCGCCGCCGACCAGCGACGAGCATGGCACGACTTCGATCTGCAACTGGTGGCAGCTCTCCCGCAGCCGCGCGGCGAGCGCCTCGGCATGGCGCAAAAGCTCCTCGCGTGGAATACGCATGAAGCGGAGGGCCGGGATCGCCTCGTACTGCTGGCGGACATAAGCCAGCAGCGTGGATTCCAGCATGGAATAAATGAGTTTGTCGACCCTCAACGCACGGAATAACGGGTTGGCGCGCACTTGTGCAATCACCGCCGGCCGTCCGCTCAGAATCCCCGCCTGTGGCCCGCCCAGCAACTTGTCTCCGCTGTAGGTGGCGATGTCCACTCCCGCACCCAGGCTGAAGTGAACCGTCGGCTCACCGCTGATGCCCATCGGCTCCAGTGGAATGAGAGCGCCGCTGCCGAGATCTTCCATGACGGGAATCCGCCGGCTTCGGCCCAGCTCAACCAGTTCCGCCAATGAAGGCTGCTCGGTGAAGCCGACGATCTTGAAGTTGGAGCGGTGGACGCGGAGCAGCAGTTTCGTGCGCTCGCTGATGGCGCTCTGGTAGTCGTCGATGCGCGTGCGATTGGTGGTTCCCACTTCACGCAACGTTGCGCCCGACTTGGCCATGATGTCGGGGATGCGGAAAGAACCGCCGATCTCGACCAGCTCACCGCGCGAAACAATAACTTCTCCGCCTTCGGCAAGCGTGTTGAGAGCCAGCAGAACGGCTGCGGCGTTGTTGTTGACAACCGCCGTACTGGGAGCACCATCGGGCGCCGCGCGCGCAGCGGCGGTGGCGTCCGCAAACAGGGCGGCGAACAGACGGTCCACATGCGCGTCGCGCTGGCCGCGCTCGCCGGTCTGCAGATCGAACTCCAAGTTACAGTACCCGCCTGCCACTTCCAGCGCGTGTTGCAACGCGGCTTCGCCCAAGGGCGCCCGGCCGAGATTGGTGTGCAAAATAACTCCAGTGGCGTTGATGACCCGGCGCAAAGAGAAGCGCGAGCCGGCCTTCAGCTCCTCGGCGAGCGCGCGGGGAAGCGCCGCTACCGCCAAGCGCAGTTCATTTTCGTCCCCCTCGCGGGGGATTGAGCGGCGCAGCTTCTCCAGCGCCTGGCGGCAGGCTTCGACCACAGCCGCACGTCCGTGCGCGGCGATCAGCGGTGCTAGGCTCTCGCTCCGCATGAGTTCATCCACCGATGGGAGCAGCCGGAAGAGTTCAGATCGCGAAACGGTTTCCACGAGGATAGTCTCGCCGTTTCCAGAAGCGCTGGCAAGTGCGGTCTGAATCCCTGGATGGCCAGAGGGCAGGTCGGACCCGATGCGGCGATACGCGGGGCCGCAGCGGATCAAGCCCTTTTTCTCCGCAGGTGCTTCCTTATCCAGTAGACAATCACGCCGGCTGGTGGCCCACATCCGCCGTTTTTCGGCGGGTGCCCAGGTTCGCCCGCATCGGGATTCCCGGCGAGGCTCGGCCTGGTGCCCCACGTTCGCCTGCTTTTGGCTAACGTGGGGTAGTTTCTTGGATGCTTTCACGAAACTGCCGTGCGTTAACCTTTGGCGTATGCCGTGGAGCCTAAAGCGCTATCACCGGTCCAAGCAAGCGCACTTCATGACAATTAGCTGTTACCGGAGGCAGTCCAACCTCCAGGAACCGTGCCTACGGGACTTATTCCTGCGCAGCCTGGAGCGAACCCGTGTGCGTTATGGACTGCTCGTCTACGGCTTTGTAGTCATGCCTGAGCACGTTCACCTACTGGTCTCCGAGCCAGAGAAAGATCTATTGGCAGATGCCGTGCATTCCTTGAAACTGGCCGTAGCCAAGCGTGCGGCTGCCGTCGGCCCGAGCGTATTGCTACCGTTCTGGCAGAAGCGCTATTACGATCACAACGTCCGCTACTACGAGAAGTTCGTGGAGAAGCTTCGCTACATTCATCGCAATCCAGCGAGGCGGGGGCTTGTCGAGCGTCCGGAGGATTGGGCCTGGAGTAGTTTTCGCCACTATGCGTGCGGTGAGGAGGGAATCATCCAAATCGAGTCGGAGTGGACGGCGAGAAAACGAAGTTGCGGAGCGCACTTGGAATCATTCCCCGAAGCAACTACCCCACGTTAGCCAAAGGCAGGCGAACGTGGGGCACCTGGCAATCATGAATTTCTCCCACACGAAGACTTCTAAAATTGTAGCCTCTGGGCTACAGCCCTGCAAGTACAACTAGCGATTCTGTCCAGCCAGCCCGTCTACCCTGCCTCGACCAGCCCGTAACGCCGGTTCCAGTGCGCCTGCAGATGCCGGATGGCCTGCGTGGCTTCCTCTTTGGAAATTCCCTCGCCAGTTCCACTGACCAGCGCGGCTGCTTCCTGCTTCGCCAGTTCGAGCAGCTTGCGATCGCGAATCAGATTGGCCACGCGCAGACTCGGCATGCCTGCCTGCTTGGTGCCAAAGAACTCGCCCGGACCACGTAGTTCCAGATCCTTTTCGGCGATTTCGAAGCCGTCGGTGGTGCGCACCATCGTGTCCAGCCGCTGTTCGGCCTCCTCGGAGACTTTTGCCCCGGTCATCAGCACGCAATAGGATTTGGCGCTGCCTCGGCCGATGCGCCCGCGCAGTTGGTGCAGTTGCGAGAGCCCGAAGCGTTCGGCGTGTTCGATCACCATCAAGGTCGCGTTCGCCACGTCGACTCCGACTTCGATCACCGTGGTGCTGACCAGCACGTCGATCTCGCCGGCCTGGAAGCGGCGCATCACAGCTTCCTTCTCCTCGGTATCGAGCCGGCCATGTAACAGGCCGATTCGCAGATCGGGAAAAATTTTCTTCCGCAGCTCCTCATACATACGAATCGCCGCCTTCAGCTCACCTTCGAGGCCCGCTTCCCCGGCGGCCTGTTCCTCGATCACCGGGTAAACCACGTACGCCTGCTGCCCGGCAGCGACGAGTTTGCGCAGAAAGGTCCAAACCTCCGCCGCGCGCTCGCCGGGCACGCGGCGGGTCACGATGGGGGTCCTCCCCGGCGGCAGCTCGTCGATGACGCTAACGTCGAGATCGCCGTAGAGAGTGAGCGCGAGCGTGCGCGGGATGGGGGTTGCGGTCATAACCAGCACGTCGGGAGCGGTTTCCGCGCCTTTTTTCATCAGCTTCATGCGTTGCAGCACGCCGAAGCGGTGCTGCTCGTCGACAATGACCAGGCCCAGCTTGTGGAACTCCACTTTCTCTTCCAGCAGGGCGTGGGTACCGATCACGAGTTGGGCGTTACCCTGGGCGATATGCCGCCTGATTTCGCGCTTGCGATCCTGCTCCAGAGATCCGGTCAGCAGCACGATGCGATAGCCGGCTTTTTCCAGGATTCGCCGCGCCGACAGGTAGTGCTGGGTCGCCAGAATCTCCGTCGGGGCCATCATCGACACCTGGTAACCGTTCGCCATGGCGATGATGGCGGCTTCGAAAGCCACGATCGTCTTGCCCGAGCCAACGTCGCCTTGCAGCAATCGTCTCATCGGCGATGGCTGCCGCATGTCATCGGCAATTTCCTTCAGCACGCGCTTCTGCGAGGCGGTCGGGTGAAACGGGAGGATGCCTTTCAACGCCTCGCGGACGCGCGCGTCGATACGGAAGCGTATTCCCGGCAAGCCGCGCATGCGGCGGCGCTTCAGTTCCAGTCCCAATTCAAGAAAAAATAGCTCCTCGAAAATGAGACGGAGATGCGCCGGAGTGCGCGCTGTCTGGAGCGCGGCAAAGCTTTCGCCGGCATCGGGCCAGTGAGCGCGCCAGAACGCCTCGAAACGCGGCACCAGCCCGAGGCGGCCGCGAATCGCCGCCGGGACGGCATCGGGAAGATTGGGATCGAGCGCCTCCAGCGCCGAGTGGATAATCCTGCGGAACCAGCGGGTCGTAAGCTTGCCCGTGCCCTCGTAGATGGGTACGATGCGGCCCACTTCCAGCGAATGCCACTTGGAGCGCGCCTCGCTGCCATCGTCGCCGGCGTTTTCGGCTTCGGCTTCGTCGAGGATCTCGAACTGCGGCTGCAGCATCTGCAAACCACCGCGCCCGCGCGAATCCTGCTCAACTTTGCCATAGAGGGCGACCATCTGCCCGGGTTGAAAGCGATCCTTGAGATAGGTTCCGCGAAACCACATGCACTTCAGGGTGGTGCGACCCTGGCCCGCCGTCATCTCCATGATCGGCATGCGCCGGGTGCGAAACAGCGCGGAGGTGCGCACCTCGGCGATGACGCTCGCCATCTCTCCGGGAGACAGTTCGGCAATCGTGCGGGGGTTGATCCGGTCCTCGTAGCGGAACGGCAGGTAGTAGAGGAGGTCCTCAATCACCGTGATGCCCTTGGCCGCCAGCGTCTCGGCAAGCCGGGGACCGATGCCCTTGACGAATTGAATCGGGGTGCTGAGCTCCAGCATTCTGCTGATGGTACAAAACCCGGGTCCCCCAGCGCGAGCAAAACCGAACGCACGGCGCGCCAGCTTCGCAACTCGGCCCCAAGCCTATGTCAGGGTTGGTGTATCCCAAGAACGATTATTTAAGCGTGTCACCCTGAGGAGCGTCCGTTTCGGACGCGACGTAAGGGTCCATGTATTTGGTTTTTCTAGTCTTCGGATGACGCTCCGTGAAATGCAGAGATCGTCACGTCGGTTCGCAAAAGCGGCGAACCTCCTCACGATGACACCACAGTGAGGGATACAGTATCTCTAGTACCGCTCTAAACCCCCGGTCATGAGCACTGCGTGGCTTGGGCGGGTAACTTTTTTCCTTCGACTTGGTTCCAATAAGAGTGTTTCTGAATATCCTGAAATCTCTGATTGCGGTGGTCGGCGGAAACGCGATTTACTTCTTCCTGCTGCTGCCCGTTCTGCCTCACGGCGCCCGCCACCGGTATCTCCACTTCGATTTGGGTCTGGTGCTGGATGCCTGGATCTGTCTGGTAATTTATGGGGTTCTCAGCCTGGTGCGGCGAAGGAAAGGGCGTGAAACAGGGCGCTCTTCAGGGTAAACTGTCAGCTCAAGCTCAGAGCAAAGACATGCGTTGGGCTCCCGGACGACTTCCCGGCCAGGTGCGGGAAGCGGCAGATACCTACTAGAACAAGACCTATGTAATGAGGGTTTTCGCGGATTGACCCGCAGCGGCCGGGCACTGTATTTTCATTAACTTGGGTGTATGTGCCCCAGCCGACCGCCGTGCCGGCAGGCCGCCATGATCGAGGGACATGAAGATTTTTCGGGTTTTCTGCCTCCCGTTATTGGGAGCAATCATCATCACCGCTGCCTGCAAGACTGAAGAAACCAAGCAGAGTGGTGCCGCGCCTCCCTCGGACGGTCTGGCGCCGACACTTACCGAACCGACCGCTCCTGCCCCGCAGCCCCAGAGCCAACAGACGCTTCCGCCTAAGCCGGACCCAGTCCCTGACTTGGTCAAACTGGTGGAGGACGAGTATGCCAAGGGCGAGGCCAACTACCGGACGGGGCATCTGGAGGCGGCCAGAGAGAATTTCGACCGTGCTTTCGACATCCTGCTGACCGGTCCAGTAGGCGTTCACTCCGACGATCGCCTGGAACGCGAGTTCGACAAGATTGTTGAAAGCGTGAACCGGCTGGAGATGCTGGCCCTGAAAGAGGGCGATGGTTTCACCGGACAGCGCAGCGAACCGGCGCCCATCGACGAGGCCAACGAGGTCACTTTCCCGATCGACCCGGCAGTGAGGGCCAAAGCGGAGGCCGAGTTGCGCCAGACGCGTTCCGATCTGCCGCTGGTGATGAACGATCAGGTGGCCAGCTTCGTCAATTACTTCTCTGCCGGCAAGGGTCGCGGAGCGATGGAACACGGTTTGGTACGCGCAGGACGCTTCCACGACATGATTTCGCGGGTTTTACGGGAAGAGGGCGTTCCGCAGGACTTGATCTACCTGGCGCAGGCCGAATCGGGGTTCCATCCCTTGGCGCTCTCGCGGGCCGGGGCTCGCGGGATGTGGCAGTTTATGGCCGGCCGGGCCTCCGGCTACGGGTTGCAACGCAATTGGTGGGTCGACGAGCGCCAGGACCCGGAGAAGGCTACGCGGGCCGCGGCACGCCACCTGAAGGATCTCTATAACCAGTTCGGTGACTGGTATTTGGCGATGGCGGCCTACAACTCCGGACCGGGCACCGTGCAGCGGGCTGTCGAGCGCACGGGCTACGCCGACTTCTGGGAGCTTTACCGCAGAAACGTACTGCCGGGAGAGACCCGCAACTACGTGCCAATTATCCTGGCCGTCACTATTGTGGCGAAAAACCCCGCACAGTACGGGCTTGATCGCATCTCTCCCGAGACTCCGCCCGCAGTGGACGTGGTGAAAGTCAATTACGCCGTCGACCTCCGCCTTGTCGCCGAGTGCATCGACACCTCAGTAGCAACCCTCCAGGACCTGAACCCTAGCCTGCTCCGCATGACCACACCCAAGGACGCCGACTACGAACTGACCCTGCCAGCGGGCACTGGCGAGCGCTTCCAAGCGACCATCGCGGCTATCCCGTTGGAAATGCGCACGCAATGGCGGTATCACAAGGTACAGCCCGGCGAAACGCTGTCGCAGGTGGCACAGCGTTATCACACCAGCACGCGTTCGATTGCCCAGGTTAACAACATCGAGGAAGATGCCGTCCTGCAAAAGGACGCCAAACTGATCATTCCGGTGACCGCCGTGCGCCGCGCCGCCGGTGAAGGTGACACCGTCACCTATTCCCGGCATCCCGTAATGCACACCGCACGCAAGGGCGAAACCGCACTTTCGGTGGCCGACGACTACGCTGTCCCGGTCGAGATGGTACGTAAGTGGAACCACCTCCACGGAAATCAGTTGCGGGTGGGCCAGACCCTGCGCATCTACAAGCCGGCTGGCAAGCAATCGGCAAGGGCGGCGGCCAATTCCCCGAACACCCGGCAGCCTTCGTCCTCAACCCGGGCCGGTAGCGTGAAGGCCAAGGCTGGAACACACGCGAGCAGCGGCTCCAAGACCTCCGCCAAGGCTGAGGCGGCGCACGCCTCGCATGCGGCGGCCTCCTCGAAGACCACGGCTAAGGGCAGCTCCCCCGCTGCCAAGGGAAAAACCTCTCCCGTGAGCGCCGGCAAGTCCAGCCAGCAGCGCGTGCATAAGGTCAGGCGCGGAGACACCCTCTCCAGCATAGCCAGCCAATACAACACCACCATCGCGGCCCTCAAGCGGGATAATGGCAAGGCGACCGCCAATCTTCACCCCGGACAAGTGCTGGTAATCAAGTGACCCCGGTCTGAAATGCCGTTTTCGCGACCGGTTTTCGGCGCCGTTTCCAAACTGGATACACAAAAACGCACGAATCTCTCTCTTGTATTTGCATCCCATCGCCAGCAAGTGTATTTTGTTCCGCAGGCTGTATCGCGCGTCTGGCAGCGAACCTCTGTCGGCGCGTGCGGCACATGAGACTTCATGCAGTCGTGATGTATCCGTTGTTCTGGCGCTCCGCATCGCGGAGGTCGGCAGATAACCAGGAGGACACATGGCGTTAATCGACGAGACTCTTCACGGCCGTAACGACGAGATGGACGATTACGGCGAAGGCAATGCTTACGACGAAACTCCAGAGGAAGAAGAAGACTACGACGAGGAAGAGGAAGAGGAGGAAGAAGCAGGCGCAATAGAAAAAGAGCCTCGCGAGTCTGTCGAGCCGGTCGTGCCAGTCGGCGGCATGAATGAAATAGTGGTCGAGGCAATTGTCGTGGAAAAACCCGCGCGCAAACCACCGGCCAAGAAGGCAGCCGCGAAGAAGGCCGTCAAGAAAGCGGCTCCAAAGAAGGCGGCCAAAAAGGCAGCGCCCAAAAAGGCTGCCAAAAAGGTAGCGCCAAAGAAAGCGGCCAAGAAGGCAGCGCCAAAGAAAGCCGCGAAAAAAGCCGCGAAGAAGGCTCCGGCAAAGAAAGCCGCGAAAAAAGCGGCGAAAAAGACGGCGAAAAAGGCTGCGAAAAAAGGTGGCCGCCGCCGCTAATTACAATGTTGTGCGGCCGCAGCCGGCCCCGGGAAGCCGCCTCTGACGCAGGCTGTTTGCTTGCGTGCGGCGGTGAACCGGGCGGGCTGAGCAACGCCAACGCCCGTATTGCGGGTTCTTAGCGTTGACGAGAGCTGCTCAAACCGGGCAGCTGCAATGGTGTTTGCTCCGAAGGCCGCGGATAACCTCCGCGGCTTAACTTTTGGGGCGGGATTCATCGCAGTTTCGATCCCGCCGCGATTGGTTCATCTCTTCAGCAAATCCACGGGCTGCCGCACATCGTGCACACGGAAGTAGCGGGCGAGGGAGGGATGCTGTTTGGCAACCGCTTCATACATCTGCCAGGCGACATTACGGTACGACCAGTGACCGGCGGGCGAAGTGCGCAATTCCGCGATGTAGACAACCTCCGCCAAATCCATCTTGAATAGCGCGCGCTTGCGGAAGGCCAGCGGGATAAGGTACTGCGCCTCGGGAGCGAGTTCTCCTTCGCGGCGGGCTCTCGGCTGCTCGGTGGATTCGCTCTGCCTGCTCAATGCGGTGTGCAGTGTATAGGCGGCCGATTCAGCGCGGTCCATGGCAGCCGTGTAGCGCCCCGCGAGATCGGCAGCGCTGATTTCCCCGGGCATTTCAAAACCGTGAGCGGTGGTAAACTCCTGCGCGATCTGCGTGCAGCGGCGGTGCCGATGCAGGTCGCGGTAGGCGCCAATATCCATGAGAATGTCGAAGCGGAAGCTCTGGCCGGCGCAGAATGCCCGCAGAAGTTCATCGTGCTGGCCACGGTGGCGCGCCCCGAGCGAGATAATTTCGTCGCGCTCGGCGGAGCTGAGTGAGTCCACGCGTTCGCGAATTTGGGTGTAGGGATAGTGGCAGTATTGGTAGAGCAGCGTGCAGGCCAATTCGGTTTCAATCGATTCCGGCTCCAGCAGCGTCACCGCCTCGGCACGCAGAATCTCGGCGCCACGCATCAGCTCGCTGGCGGCCTGCCGCAGTTCGTGCCGCGTTTCCATTTCGTATTTGCTCGCCTCGGCATATTTCACCAGCGTGGGCGCAACGGCAACTTCACGAAGCAACTGCTTCGCCGCCAGCGCACCCAGAACTTCATCTTTGGCGCCGACGGCCTCGGCCAGTTCACGCCATGCTTTGTGCTTCACGTTGTAGGCGCCGCGCTGTGCCGCCGCCTTCAGTTGCGCGCCCAGGCTGCGCACCTCGGCGTGGGTGTGCGCCAGCAGCCGCGCAATCTGCGTTTCCAGCGTGCGGGCATTGACAATCTGTCCCAGGGAGGTGTTGGTCGCCAGCGGCAGCAGGTAGCGGGCCAGGTCAAAGGCTCGTGCCTGCAAGGTGCGCTTGTAGACTTCCGGCTTCATCTCGGCGGGCCGCGGAGTGCCCGCGGCGAGGTATCTGAACATGTCTTTGGAGATCTGCTCGTACTCGGAAAACAGGAAGGCCGCGGTTTCGCGATATGACTTGGCATTGCGAGCGTCGGCGCTGGCTTCCGCATCGGCATTCCCGGAGACGGACAGCGATTCGCCTGCCAGGGTGAAATCGGGCATGAAGTAGCTGCTCTTCTTAAAGTCCTGATAGCGGGTTGAGCGCTCCTGTCCGTCCCAGCGCTGCTCGTCGACAACGGCGATTGCGGCCAGCAGCGACAGCCGCTCGATTGCTGTCGTGATGTGCGCCAAATCCGCGATCGAGCGATGGCCGTACTGGAAGTAGAAGGTGTTGAGAAAGTGCTCGGCCTTCTGCTCGTCGAGCTCCGCCAGCGATTCCTTCATCGAGAGCGCCGAGCGCGAGTACTTGGCCATGGCGTAGGCCTGCACCTCCGGATCGGCGCCCTGCACGCAAAAAACAACAGTTCCGGCGGGTTCGGCTGGGATTTCAGGGTTTTGAGCGGCGGTCGAATCGCGTTCGGATCGGGAGCGGGCCATGCCGGAAGTGTAAGGTCAGCCGAAACAGAGCGCAACTTTACTTCTTACGTGCGAGTCAAGTCCGCTCTCAATTGCCATTGCCGGTTGAACTGCTTAACACTATGGGATGCGCGGGGCCAGGAGTGGGGTGGAGAGTCCCTTGCAAGATGCCGATGGACCTTTTGTGCGGGTTTCATGCCCGTTCGGAATCAAGTACACTAGTTATTCGACCACTATGAGCTGTCGCCTTAAGAGCATTTTGATCCTAGCCCTGGTGCTGGTCGGGGCAACGTTTGCCGGCGCCCAGCAACGGGCGAATCTGCCTTGCGAGGCTTGCCTGGCTCTAGCGCCGCCGCTTCCGGAAGGGCACGTCGCTCTGCCGCAAGTCGCTCCCACCCTCGCGCTGCAACTTTTTCTCGGCCAGAGGCAGAGTACGAACAGCGTGGACTACAGCAGCCGGACCGTGGTGCATGCGGAGTTGCTCGATCTGGAGCAAAAGGGCGACTACGAGTTGGTAAGGACCTATAGCGCCGAGCCCCGCTCCTTGACGTTTGTTCCGGTTCGTTTCGTCGGCGATGGCTTTGTCAAAAGCAATGTGATCCTGCGCGTTTTGCAATCGGAGGTCGATCGGATCGAGAAAGACGACCCCGCGGACCTGGCGATTTCGGAGCGCAATTACAAGTTCTCGTACAAAGGCGTACAAACCTTGAACGGCAGCCCGGTGCACGTTTTTCAAGTCAAACCCCGTCACCAGCGGCAGGGATTGTTCAAGGGCCGAATTTATCTGGACGCCGCCTCCGGCCATCTCCGCCGCGCCGAGGGCACGCCCGTCAAGTCGCCCTCATTATTCATCAAGCATGCGGAGTTCGTGCAGGATTTCGACGACATCGGGCAGTACACGCTGCCCACGCGCCTGCATTCCACGGCCAAGACGAGACTGATCGGGCGAGCCCTGCTGGACATCGTTCATTCCTCCTATCAGTTTTCGTCCGCCAGGGCGCGGAGCGAACCGGTTGCGAGCCAGAGCTTCTGATATCCGCCGCGCCGCAAAACCGCATGCTGTAGACTGAAAGTGTTGTTCCATTCACAGCGGCTACCGTTCTTGTGATTGAATCCGAAGGAAAATTTCGTTTTGAACACCGATATTCGTAATATCGCCATCATCGCCCACGTCGACCACGGAAAAACCACGCTGGTAGATGCCATGCTGAAGCAGAGCGGCACCTTCCGCGCCAACGAACAGGTAGCCGAACGCGTCATGGATTCCAATGCGCTCGAGCGCGAGCGCGGCATCACCATCCTGGCGAAGAACACGGCGGTTTACTACCACGGGATCAAGATCAACATCGTCGACACTCCGGGCCACAGCGACTTCGGTGGAGAAGTCGAGCGCGCGTTGAAAATGGTGGACGGGGTCATGCTGCTGGTGGACGCCAGCGAAGGACCGCTGCCGCAGACGCGCTACGTTTTAAGCAAGGCCCTTGAGGCAGGACTGCCGCCGGTGCTGGTGATCAACAAAATAGATCGCGCCGACGCCCGCGTGCAGGAGGTAGTGAACGAGGTCTACGACCTGTTTATCGATCTCGATGCCAACGAGCAACAACTCGAATTTCCGATCCTCTACACGAACGCCAAGCTGGGCACGGCAACAACTTTGCCGGAGGGCACGGGAGAAGATCTTCGGCCGTTGTTTGATGCCATTCTCTCCACCGTGCCGCCGCCGCAGGGTTCGCCGGAGGCCGCGCTGCAGATCCTGGTGGCGAATCTCGATTACAGCGACTATCTCGGCCGCCTGGCGATCGCGCGCGTCTTCAACGGCACGTTGCGAAACGGGGATGAAGCCGGCATCTCCAAACCGGACGGCTCGCTGGACAAGGTGAAGATCACCAAACTTTTTTCGTTCAGCGGACTAAAGCGAATCGAGATCGATGCCACCACCCTGGGCGATATCGTTGCCGTCGCCGGCGTCGAGGGTATCAACATTGGAGACACGATTACTTCAATCGAGACGCCTGCTCCGTTACCGCGGGTCGCTATTGACGAGCCCACGATCGCCATGCAGTTCACGGTCAATACGTCGCCTTTGTGCGGGCGCGAGGGACAGTACGTCACATCGCGCCATCTGCGCGACCGGTTGCAAAAGGAATTGCTGACGAACGTGTCGCTGCGGGTCGAGGA
>Ga0187860_1002075_pt1 | contig 17085 bp, 12 predicted proteins | sample June2016WEW_10_4_FD_132981 | JGI IMG/M metagenome (GOLD analysis project Ga0187860, IMG submission 132981) | Peatland microbial communities from SPRUCE experiment site at the Marcell Experimental Forest, Minnesota, USA - June2016WEW_10_40 | ecosystem: Environmental > Terrestrial > Soil >... | reverse complement strand
CTCATTGGTTTCAAAACCGCGCTGGCCGCGCAATAAGTGACCTAAGTAAGGCGATGGGAGCGCATCTCTACATGGAGAAGGCGCTCCCGGTCTGCTGGAAAAGGTCGGGTCCGGCAACGGGCCCATGGCACCCCGTTGTGCCCGTCTGCGAAGCGCCGCAGCAAAAAACCGAATGCTCAACTTTGAGCAATTAGGTTCGAACGGTAGAGCCGTTCTTTGCCTTGCCGGGCTGCTTCATCGGTCGCGTCGGCCCATGCCTGGGCATGCAGCGACAGGGCGAGTCCGTCCCGGATTTTGCCGACAATAGGGTGTGTTTGCGGGGTGACCATAAATTCTAGGCGGCTGCCTTTTTCACAGCCCGTTGTTTGAGCGGACACCACCTGGGCGTCCGCACCTTCGATATCTGATAGGGGCGGCAAGCCACCGCCACGATTCGATGGGCGGAATGATCGGCTGGATGCTTGGAGCTTTTGTTCCTGTCCGGATTTGGCATCAGCGTGCAAACAACCGCTTGGTCGTCATCGTTGAACCAGTCTTCCGGGTCCTTATCCGAAACGCAGCGATGGTGGGGGCAGTTCGCGCACTGGGATGTCTTCTGTTTTGTTGCTGCCATGTTTTTTGGTTGGAGGATGTTTTAGGCTGGGGAATCAACCGGTGAGGCGGCGATATCTGGGTTGTCCTTTGGAAATTCCGTCGCCCGTCCGTTGCTTTGATCGATGATCCGGGCCGGGTTCCCGACGGCGGTGCAATCGGCAGGAACATCCTTGGTGACGACCGAGGAAACGCCAATGATGGCGTGGTGGCCTATGTGGATGTCGCCGACCAGCTTGGCCCCGTCGCCGAGAAACACGTTGTTCCCGATTTTGGGGCCGCGCTTGATGCCGTGCGCCCAGACCAGCCGCACATCGGCGTAGATGTCGCAATTCTCTCCAACCTCGGTGTTGGGAGCAATGATGATCCCCATGGGATGGGGCAGCTTCAGCCCTTTTTTAATTTTGGCGTGACGGCTGATCTCAATTTTGAAGAACCAGAACAGGAGCTTGGCCGCGAAGAACGTCGGCAGACCTTTGCCGGCGCACCACTGCTGCAGGCGAATGAGGAAGACGGCGTGGGTGCTGTTGAGCGTCAGTGCCAGCGCAATCTTCTTCAAGCTCCCGCATGGGCCGTAGTCCTGCAGGTTGCGCCGAAGGTCTGCTTTGAAAGTGTCGAACATAATCATCTCCTGGTGAACGTGGCGCGCTGGCGGCAAAGGTTGATGAGCTGCGCCATTTCTTCCTCGCCAAAGCCCAGCCGGAGGACCACGTCAGCGTGGCGGGCTTGCGGAGCCACAAACTTGTCGTGCATTGGCTGGACCGTGGCGGCGAACTGCTCCCGGACAGACTGCTCGGTGCGCCCCCTCTCCATCGTGTCCCGGGGCAGCCTCCTTGCCAGCCGGACATCCTGCGGGCAGTCGATGTAGACGCAGAAATCAAAGCGCCGGCGAAGGCTGCGTCTTCGCAGAAGCCAGAGGCCGTCTGCCAGCAAGCAAGGCCTGATCGCCACCTCTCTGGCCTGAGCGCGCCGGGAGTGGGTGGAAAAATCGTAAGAGGGAACCAGTACCGGTCCGCCGGCTTGGTAATCATCCAGAGTCTGTTCAAGCCTCTCCCAGTCAATCATCTTGGGGTCGTCAAAGTTGAGCCGGGCCCTCTTTTCGGGGCTGAGGTGGGACTGATCACGGTAAAAATCGTCTTGCGCCAGTCGGCCGGCGCCGCCCAGCTCCGCTTCCAAACGGTCTGCCAGCCAGGTTTTGCCTGCACCGCTTCCGCCGACGATGGCGATTGTGTATTTCTTCTCCAATGAATTCATTGTAGTTGCCTCACCGGAATCTTTCCCACAACCGGACATAGCTCTTGATGAGGCCTGAAGAGGTGCTGTCGGAGGCGACAAGCTGGTTCTGCAGGAAGCAGTTGTTGCGGTGCGAAGCATGCTCCGGCGGCCACAGAAGCAATGGGAGCGCGTTGTACAGGCGGTTTCTGGGGTACCTACATGGTTCCGTGGCCAGGCTGCGCAGGCCAAACACCTTGAGATTAACGGCAATGTTGCGCAAGGGCCGTTGTTCGGGGCATTTGTCGCAAGGAGCAAACGCGTATTCTTCCGGGGAGGCAAAACTGCGGTTCAGGCGCCTGCTTTCAGACCATAACCAGGCGTGCCGGGCCAGCTTGGCTGCGTCCGCAAACTTCCAGGTCAGTCCCTGGTGGGTCTCCGTGGAACGGTAAGGGTGCAGCTTGAACTCCAGCGCCAGCTTGTGGGCCTCGACCCATTCGGCGGGGATTTCCCAGCGGTTTGCAAGCCGCTCATGGCGGGTTGAAGCCTTGCTGTGGTACAAGCCGTGGTGGACCAGGAAGGTGTCGCCCACCGCCAGTTGTAGCTTGGCGATGTTGCGAGCCACGAAATCGGAGTCATCGGTGGTGAATTCCGGCCTTTGGAGCCGTTCCAGAGAGAACAGGAGGCCTGAGCAGCGGTTGAGCAGCAATCGGGAAGATTCCGATCTTGGCAACGGCATCCTGCCGTGGTGGCTGTTGGACAGATCGGCCTCCAGGTTTCCGTAGATGACCTTGTGCCCGTGAGCCAGATCATAGTAGAACATGCTCGGGCCGGCGTGCTTGAACTGCGACCATGTCAGCACCTTAAACTCAACCTCAACCCCAGCCTCTTGAGACATCTGATGCGCGGCTTTTTCCAGCTCTTTTCCGTATCTTTGGCAGTCGTTTCGGCTGCCGGAAGCCAGGAAAACGTAGTACTCAATGTCGTTGTAGGGGTAATCGCTTCCCTCCAAACGAAGCACTCCGCCTTCTCCTCGGCCATAGCCCCCGCCCAGAACCACGCCAAGGAGGAGATTTGCAGGAATGGCCTGCCTGACGCTCTGGGCGGCCTTGCAGCACGTTTGACCAAGCATCTCCTCCAAGGAATCGCTCCCATCCACTGTAAACCGTCCTATACACCGCGTCATAAATCTTTGCGCATGCATTTTATGCGCCTATCTCTGCTCCTTCCATGTGGCCTTCTTTCCATCCCTTTTGAAATCCGGCCAATCGGGCCCGCCGTTGCAGCCATCGGCAGATGGCTACCTCCGGCAATGCTCCCAACTGGCGGTGGCGGCGGAGGTAGGCTGCGTCCGCCAGCAGGTCCTTTAAGGTCCCAGCCAGCACCGTCCGGCACCAGTTGTATTTTTGCCTTCCTCCTGTCCAGGCCCTGCCTATGGCTCTGGCGTCTTCGAAGGCCCGTTTCCAAACCTGTTGGGATGTGTAATTGTGGGAGTGGAAGACTGCGGAAGCGGGCACGTAAGTGATTTCGTAGCTCTGCGCCTTGCACCATCTCGTGTATTCATCATCTTCGGCGTACTGCAAGTCCTCTCGGAACCCTCGTTTCTCCCAGATTTCGCGGCGCAGCCCGCTGGAAACCATGCTGAAGAAGTGAGGCCAGCTCTCAGCCTTCCTGCCGGGTCCAAAACAGCGGTCGTATTCAGCGGTAAAAGCGGGTTGGCAGTCCGGCCTTGGCATCTGGCGCCCAAAGCAGGCTGCAGTGTTGGGTTTGGAGAGAGCTTCCACCAAAGGCCGAAGCCATGTCGTGTTTGCCGGCGTGGCATCCGAGTTAAGGAAGACGCACCACGGCGATGCGGCCAGGCTCAGCCCCATGTTCAGCACTCTGCCCGGCACGTAGTCGTGCGGTTGTATCTGGACGAAGTGTTGTGGATTGGCCCGGCGGATCAGCTCCTGCGAACCATCTTGGGAGCCGGAGTCAATGACGATCAACTCCCAGTTCGTGTAATCCTGGCGCTGGACCATGGGCAGCGTGTCCCGCAAAGCCCACGCCTCATTCATGGACCTCATGATGATGCTGACCTTGGGATCGCTCATACGCTGGCTTTGCTGCACGGCTCCGCCTGGTTCCCCCAGGGTTCCATCTGGCTCTTTTTCGCACGGTAACGAGAGGCTGCGTGAACCTCTGCCTTGCCATAAATATCCTCGAGGTCTCCCCAAATCCTTTCCCAGGAGTAGCGTTCGCGCGCCATTTCCTGGCCAGCCGTCCCAAGTTGCCTCCGCAAGGAAGGCATTCTCTCCAGCAGGCGCAATTGCTCGCTTAACACCAGCGGTGCGGCTTGATCTCCAGGGTCGATAAACAATCCAGTTTTGCCGGGCTCAATAAGGTGCTTGAGGCCCCCCACACAACTGGCTACAACCGGTTTGCCGCTGCTCCATGCCTCCAGCACCACGATGCCAAAAGGCTCATGGATGGACGGAAGGACAAAGACGTCGCAGGCGTGATAGGCATTGACTACTTCGGGAGATCCTGGAGGCAGGCCCGGTATCAGGCGGACAGAGTTCTGCAGCCCGTGCTGCTGAATGAAATGGCGCAACTTCGCCGCGTAACTTGCTTGTGTCTCAGGTCCCATGAGGGCCAGCACGGCGGTTGGCGATGATTTCTTGAAAAGGGAAAAAGCCTCCAGGAGCAGGAGCTGGTTTTTCTGCCCGTCCAGGCGGCTGAGGTTGAGAACCAGGAAGGCGTCCTGTGGGATTTGGTGGGCATGGCGGAAGCTGGCGCCATCACCCGCGGCAAAACGGCCCGTATCGACCCCGTTGGGAAGGTAAGCCACCCGATGATGCCTCAGTGCTTGGGCTGCTTTCTCAGCCTCGGACCGGCCTACGCAAATCACATAGTCGGCATCTGACAGGACTTTTCTGGACCCGAACAGCGCGCCAAACGGTTTGCCCCACTCAAAGTGTCCGGCCACGGGCTTCTGCAGATCGGCTGCTTCTTCCGCCGGCACGTCGAAATATCCTCCGTGGAGCGAGACCACGTACGGCAGCTTCCGCAGCCTGGCCGCCGTTCGCACCATTCCTCCCAGCCGGTTGATGGCGTGAGCGTGGAAAAGGCGGACGCCCGGTTCACGGAGCAGCGCGGCAAACAAAGAGAGGGAAACCATGTTTCCGCCCTTCTTGTCCAAAGCATGCACCTGCTCGGGCGACAGGCCAAAAAACGGATACCTGTAGGAGAAGCGGCGAACGGGAGTTCCCTCAACGACCTCGGATTTGGTGACGGACAGGGCGAGCGACGTGAAGATCAGGGGTTGCAGTCCGCCTGCCTTCTGCTGCCGGGCCAGATGCATGACCACGGTCTCAGTTCCGCCCCACTCCTCAACGACATAGCGGCGGGGCGTGTGGATGATTTTGGCTGGTTGCATGGGGGATTGTTTGCGATCAGGCGGCGTTGATGCTCTGGGCCATGAGGGTGTAGATATGCGGAATGGCGGTGATGTTCTCCGGGATGGCGGGCTGGTTGGTCAGCAAAGAGGCGTAGCTCTGCGTTTCCGCAGGATGATAGCCGTGCATGGCGGTGATGGGCCTTTCGCCCATGTGGCTGGGGACAAGCAGGGCGCCTTCTTTCAGCAGGAAGATCAGTTCGCCAAAGCGGTGGTCAGGGAAATAGGTGCGAAGGCTTTTGAGCTCATAATCCGGCAGGACTCGGCCCAGAGATTCCTGGGCCAGCTCCCCCTCGATCGCCGGGCGCGCGCCTGGCTTGAGAAACCAGAAACGGGCCATGGTGGAATCGTAAACGGCCGCGTAGTCCTCTCCGAAACGGAGGTTGAGCGCGTCAATCCGCCCTTTCAGGTTGACCAGCTTGGTGCAGTTGGCCATGCCGTGATCGCTGAAGACGTAAAGCTCCACCCCGCCATAACGCTCGCTGGCTGCCTCAACCAGTTGGTGGATCCAGCGATCGTAAATGTCCAGCAACGGCTGCAGTTCCCCGGACTGGTTTCCGACCCGGTGGAGGAGGCCATCGAGGTTGGCCCAATACATGAACGCGAAATCCACCGCTCCGCCCCTGAGCTGTTGCTGCAGGATGCGGAAGTTTTCCCCTTCCGGCCGGTGAGGGTCGCTCACGAAGTAGCGCACCTGGTTTTGTGCCAGGAGGTCAAAGATGTTCGGCCCTTTGTTCATCCCGCCGGGCCGCAACGGACTCTTGCGCTCGCTGAAATCAAACAGGTGCAGGTGCTCGAATGGCATGTTGTAGAGGTCGAAGTAGCCCTCAAACTTCATGACCTGCTGCACGGCCTGGCTGAGCCGGCGGCGGAAGATGCGGCGGCTGGTCAGGGCGCGCGGCAACCACCGGAAGCTCCTGAGCCAGTGAAAGGGCGAATTTTGCGGGTCGTAAACGAAGTAGCACCAGTTGTAGTGTTCATCCGGCCATCTTCCCGACAGAATCGATGGAACGCAGGCCGAACTGTAGCCAAAGACAGAGTTGAGCCGTTTGCGGACGGGCAACAGGTCGTTGCAAAACCTGTGGCGGGAGAGTATCTCAAACCCCATGGCGTCGATCATGATGAATAAAGGCATCTTGCGCATCTTTTCGTTTTATCTGCTCCTTGCTTTTTGGAGGACCAACGTGTTGGCCCCGTCTCCTGGTACGTACTTCACCTTGTCCATGTAAATCCGCATCAGGAACAGGCCTCTCCCGCTTTCGTTTTCGTTCGGCGGCAAACAGGCCGGCCAGCTGGCGAGATCAAACCCCTCAGTGTGATCCGTCACCCGGGCCTCAACTATTCTAGGATACAAACGGACTTCGATGTGAAGGGGCGTCTCTTTTTCCTCGTTCCTGGCATATTGCACGGCATTTTTGGCCGCTTCGGCGATGCAAAGCTCCCAGGCGAACTGCTCCGCTTCGTCCAGCCCGTGCTGCGCCAGAAAAGTTCGCACGTCGCCTGCTGCGCGGCGCGCTGCGACAATGCTGGAGGGAACAAGCAGTTCCAAAGAAGGGGCAAACTCCAGCTCGGGGGGAGCGGCTGGGAGAACGGCTGTCATGTGGATGCAACTTCGAAAAAGCGGTTAAGGCGGGTGAATTCGATCAGCTGCTGCACTTGCCGGCAGGGCGAAAGAAGCCTCATTTTGCCGTTCCTCTCCTGCATGAACTGGTGCAGGCCCACCAGGATTCCGAGGCCGGTGCTGTCGATGAAGCGGGTGGCCGACAGGTCAATGTCCAGGCAGCTGTGGTTGGGGCGGAGAGCGGCCTTTATGCGGCGGAGCAATTTGTTGGCGTTGACAGCGGAGATTTCTTCAGTGCCGCTGACGAGAAGTTTTTGAACATGGGGTTTGATATTCATAGCCGCCTCACGAAATCAGAAGGGAAATGAGCCGCATCCTGAGATGGTCGAAAAAGCCGCCGGCGTTGATCCCGATGGGGCTCAGCATGAACGTGTCCGAAATGTTGATGGTGGCGCCGTCGTCCAAACTCACGAGTTGCGCTCCCCAAGCCAGGGACTTGCAAACGTCCAGGCTTTTGCCAACGTAGGTCCTGGGGCCGACGATGCCGCACGTGATATGGCTGTCGTTGTCCACATAGGCGCCATCCTCCACCACCGAATAAGGTCCTACCACCGCATTGGCGCTGATGTGCGAATTGGGCCCGATCCAGCAGGGAGCCACCAGTTCGGCTTCTTCCGAAACAAAGGCTGTTCTGGCGACGAAAATCCCAGGAGCAACGGTTCTCATGCCGATGTGGCCGCTTGTCAGCACCTGGAAACCTCGAGCGAGCGCCGCCGCCCAGCTGGCATAACTGTCCCAGAGGCGAATTCCAGGGATTTGCGGAAGAACTTCAAATCCCTGCTCTTCAGGAGCCTCAGCCTCCACTTCCTCAACTTGAACTTCCAGTCCCCAGGGTTCCCCGGCCCCGACATACGCATAAACAGCCTCGGCCCGATCGCTGACCAGCAAGCGAACGCGGCCCACGCCTTTTTTTGCCAGATCATCCAGCAAATAGGCGATGATGGGTTTCCCGAGGAACGGCAGCATGATCAAAGGCATTTTCGCGGCCAGAGCCTTGACGGCTTCCCTTTTTCCGGGGCAGTTGATGGTCACGACGCCTCGCTTAATGCTGACTGATTTGGCTGGACTGATGGCACTCATGGAAGGGGCGCAAGAGAGGACTGCCAAAGCAGACAGGACAGCAAGCTTTGCCAGCCAAGTTCCTTAACCTGGCCTGTTGCTTCCTCTGAACAATACAATCTCATGGTAAAATTATAGGTGTTTTTTGGGCTGCTTGCAGAACTTATGGCACCACAGTGAATGGTCCTACGGTCAAGGTGCCTCGGCAGATGACTTCGAATTGAACATTGCCGCTGAGGCCTAGAGTCCAGTAGTTATCGCTCCAGGACCCATTTGAGGTGTGAAGAAGCGGGAGGTTAACGCCGCTTCCGATGACATTATTGAGGTGGCCGTTTTGGTTTTCAGATTGATAGACCAGCCACGAGGTGTTATCCGTATCTAAACCCCAATTGACAAAATTGCCGCTGGTGGTCGATATGACTTCCCATGTGAATGATGATTGGCCTCCGGTGGGGGTCAGCATATTGACTTGGTACCCGTTTGGAACGCCGCTGATGGAAGCATAGGCATAGGCTCCGGCAGCGGAATTGTTGAACACAAGCACCGTGCCGTTTTGTGTCGTGGATACGCCGCCGCCGACTGGCGTCCAAATCAGGTAATTGGTGACGTTGATGGCGATCGGCGCCGACGTGAGGCAGTTGCCCAATTCGTTGTAAGCTGCCACCTGAACGGAATAATTGCCGGCGGCTGGCGTCCAGGAATACGAGTAATAGCCGCCAGTCGTGGTCGTTGCGCTGCCAATCTGGCTGCCGCCGCTGAGGAAAACAACGTTGGTGACATAATCGCCGAGACCGGGGCAAACCGCGCTGGCCTGCAAATTGATGCTGGTACTAGCCACCATGTTGGAGCTGGGGGTGACGAAGTTGACCATGGGTGCCAGGTTTGTTCCTGGTGCGTCCAAGGGCACGTACGATCCGCTGTAGATGGCGCCGCCCTGGGTCATCCGAAACTCGTCGATGTAGCCGTCAAACCCTGCCACTGCGCCTCCAGCTTCGGCATAGCCAGCGCCAATAGTCAGAGGTTCGTTATATTCCGATATGCCTTCCACTGCGGCCGACGTTGCTTGCTGGACTCCGTTGAGCCAAATATGGGCTTCTGAACCGTCGAAGTAGGCATAAACATTGTACCAGGTGTTGGTTGCCAGCGCCGTGGTGCCGGTGGCAACCCGCCAGATGGAGGCGGTGTTGTCGTAGACAGCCATGTTTGGCTTGTTGTTGCTGTCGATATAAACGGCCCAGCTGGTGCTGCTGCTGAGGTTGCCGTTGGCGGCGATGACGTTGTAACGGCCGGCAGCTTCGATGGCCACCCAGGCTTCCACCGTGATCGGAACGACATAGTTGCTGCTGTTAAGATTCCATCGCCAGTTGTCGCCAGTCAGGGAAACGTAGTTGGTGGTGGCTCCTGTGAGCACGAGGCTGGACCCGCCGGCAATGTAGGCGTTGGTGGTGGTGTGCGCTGAGCCATTGGCTGTTCCTCCCATGTTGTAAACGCTGCTGTCCGGGAAGGAGGTTCCGTTGTTGGCCCCGTTCATGGTGAGCAGCACCATGGTCTGGGCCGTAGGAGTGATATTGACCGTATTGGTCGGGGAATACGTATTGTAAAGGGCGTCGACAACCAAGGCGGAAAGGGTAATCGTTCCGCTCTGGATGTTGGTCGTATAGCTGGCTGTCGGCCCATTATTTGTCTGCACCGGCTGTCCATTGATGTAGAGATAGAGCGTAAAAGGTTTCCCATCTATCTCCGTGGCGTTGGCCCAGAACGTGATAACGCCTGGCGGCACCGTGCTGTAGTTCGCATCGGAGAGAGTAATTGTCGGCGGACCGTTGCTCTGGACTGTAAAGGAGACCGTGTTGGTGGAGCTGAAATTGTTGGTGTCCGTTCCAATAGCAGTAATCGTGTTGGCGCCAATGGTGGTAGGCGTCCAGGAGAACGAATACGTTCCAAGAATGTTGGTTTGCGTCGTCATCAGAACGCTGTTTGTGTAAATCTTCAATGTCACGTGGTTTTGCCCTGTGACGTTTATCGTCGTGATCAGTGAGTCCTTGGCAAATACAGAAGCTCCATTCGTTGGCGCCGTAATGGTGACGGTGGGAGGCAATTCCACCACGGTAACGGATGTGCTGTTGGTGGCGCTAAGGCCGTATTGATCGGTGGCGACGACTTTAATAGTATAGGTGCCCATGGACGATGGCGTCCAGGCGCCTGATCCGTTGCCAGTGGCCCCGTTGACTGTGAACAGCTGTGTGCCATTGGCGTAACCCGTGACCGTGCATGGGAAGTTGGCGGACATCTGGTAGTTAATGTTGGTGGCCGTAAGATTGGTGACGCTGGATGGCATGCTGACAGACACGGTGGGCGCCGTGTCTACCGCGAATGTTGCTGTGCTGCTGTTGGCGGTTCCGCTGGCATCACTGGCCGATGCGTATGCGGAGTAAACACCGACTGCGAGGGTATTCTGAACGACAAGCGTTCCAGACGAGGACGAGCCGATGGAACTTCCGTTCAAATAGATGGTGGTGCCGGTGATGGATTCGCCTTCATTGTCCGTGGCGGTGGCGGCCAGAGTTATTGTTCCAGGGCTGAGCACTGCACCAGAAGCCGGCGTCAGCGTTATGGTTGGGGGAGTGAATTGAACGGCAAAAGTGTTGGTTCCGCTGTATGAGAGATAGGTACCATCGTTGGCAGTAGCGTAAAGCGAGTGATAGCCCGTGGATGATATGACCAGGGAGGCTCCGTAAGGGCTGGTGGAGTTGGTTTGGCAGGCCACGCCATCCAGGTAGTAAACAACTGTCAACGGGTAGCCTTGCGGATCGCTGGCACTGACTGAGGCCGCCACCGGGTAGTTGGGCGGTACGGTGCTACAACTTCCAGGGCTCGCAAGGCTGATGGTTGGGGGTGTTGTCGCCGAGACGTTCACCGTGACGCTGGGGGACTGGGTGCTGGCGCCAGATCGGGCCACCACATTGGCGTAAACCGTAAAGCTCGGACCTGGCAATGTGGGGTTAAGCACTGTGGCAGTTCCGTTTGTGCCCGAATTGCTTACCGTTGCCTCAATCGTATCGACTCCATTGAAAACTTTATGGAAATCGATGTGATCGATCATGTCGCCCACGTTGGCCGTGCTGATGTTGCTGAATGCAACCTGCAGGGTTTCGTAGGGGAAATAGGTGTCCGTGGTTTTGCCGGTATGCGTCCCTCCATAGAGAGTTAGCGCCGGTGTCGCGGGTGCGATGTTCGTATAAGGCAGGTTTGTGGCCGCAATCGCGCCGGGGATGGGAATCAAGCTTCCACCATTATTGAATACCCCCATGTAAAGCGGCGTTGCCGGTGTGAGAGTTTCCCAGGGCGTGCTTATGCGGGCTATGCCATTGCTCTCGACAACTTGGCCCTGAATCATGTTTCCGGTCGAGATTTGCCACACGAGTGAATCACCGTTTCCGAGGCAAAAACCACTACCATCCCAATTTGGAACTCCATACGAGATTAGCGACAGCCCAGATTCAGAATTGCCAGCATCCCAGATCTCATAATCGGCCACAACTGTATAGTGTCCTACCATCGTCCAATTGGGAGTCGTCGAAAGCATCAATTCGGTGCCGACGGCCGTGGCGGAGGCGTTGTTGGGCGCCGCGTAGGTAATCGTGCTCCAGTTGCTGTTGACGGGAATTGCTTGAGTGCTGGCGGCTCCCCCGTTGCCGGACAGGCTTCCTGAAATTTGTGGTTGCTGGGTGCCGTTAATGGTGACGCCGGAGCCATAATCGCTCCAAATGATTGGGGTTTGAGAACCTTGCAAAGTGAATTGATTGGTGGTGCTGTAACTGCCAGCGTAGGCGTCGCTAACGTAGGCCCATATGCTGTGCTGGCCGGCCAGCAGCATATTTGTGGACAGCAAGCCTGTTAGTATTGGCCCTGCTCCCGTCAGAACATTGGTATTGTCAATGTAAATGGCGATGGTGTTTGCCTGTCCTTCAGGATCAGAGGAACCGGCCGAGACGACAACCTGGCCCGCAGTGGCCGTGCCTGCTGGCTGGGTGATGGCGACAGTGGGCGCCGCGTAGTTGGTGGCCGTAAAGGTATGAGGCGTGGCGTATCCCACTTGCCCATATGGAGTGTTGGCTGATGCTGAAATCGTATATGTACCGTTTGTCGGAGGCGTCCAATAGAAAACGCCCGTGCTGTAGCCCTCCGACTGAACCAAACTGCCATTGACCATCAAAGAGGTGCCTGAAATGGTGCCAGGACCATTATTAGAGGCGAACACGGTGAACGTCTGAGGGAGGTATTCAGGACCCGTCGTGGGGCCGCTGATGGTGACGATTGGAGGAATAAGATCGCCAACGGGAATGTTCGTGAAAAGAATTGTAGAACTAATTGTTCCCACGACTCCATATGCATCTGCCGCAACAGCGGAATACGTATGGGTTCCGGCCGCTGGATTAGTCACCGTAGTTGATGCGGTGCCCGTGTTCGCGGTAACAAGCAGATTTGTTCCGTCAAAGATGGATAGATTGGTAATAGCGATGCCAGGGTATGTTTCTCCAATGGCATTGGCGGAAATACTGACGGTTGTCACGTTAGTCATGATGCCGCCAGTCGGGATGAGCGTAACAACGGGTGCCGCTGGAACAAATCCCGCAAAAATTGTGGAAGACGAAGTTCCCGTCAGATTATTTGCGGTCGTCGCACTGGCGGACAAGGAGTAATTCTCTGCGGTGGAAGGGGACCAGGTGAAGTTGTAGACCCCATTGTTGCCGGTGGACGAAGTCGCGACAGCAGTCCCGTTAACCAAAAATTGGACGCTCTGAACTGGAACGTTGGCCGCATTGACCGTGATTGTCTGGTTTGTCCCCAGCCCGCCATGAGGAGGCGCCGTGATGCTGACAATTGGTGTGACTGCCAGGAACTGGATGGTGGAAGAGGCCGATCCTTGGGTTCCATACTGGTCGCTGGCGACAGCCTTGTAGGTATGCGTTCCGCTCGGATTGCTGATGATGATTGGGAGCGTGGAGCCAAGGCTCGTGTTTCCGTCGAAAATCGTAATGTTGGTGATCGAGTTTCCAACACCCTGCGCGACGGCGCGGGCGTTCAGGGTGATGCTGGCGGCGTTGGTCAATGTCTCGCTCGCTGGAGTCAGCGTCACAACTGGAGGAGACGGCACGTAGGAAAGAAAATCAACGGCTGGCGAGGTTCCTGAAGCTCCATAGGATGTTGTGGCGGCCGCCGTCAGTGTGAAAGTGCCTGCGGTGGTGGGGGTCCAGGAAAACGTGAACTGCCCGTTGTTGCCGGCGCTGGACGTGCCAACAATCGTGCCATTGGCCAGGAGCTGCACACTCTGCACTGATCCAGGACCTGTGATGACTGTGTTGATCGTTATGGTTTCGGGCGAATTGATTGCGCCGTGGCTTGGAGCGGACACGCTAACGGTGGGAGCGTAGATGGCAATGTTGAATGTGACGGAATTGGTGGTGATCACCCCAAAGCTGTCCGCTGCCACAACGGCGACTGTGTGGCTGCCCGCGGTAAGGCCGGTCAGGGTGGCAGAGCTTCCCGTACCAATCAAAGCGCCATTTGCATAATAGGAAATGTTGGTAACGGCGGCACCCAGGTTTGGAGTGGTAGCCTCGGCGCTGACCGTGGCGCTGGTTTGGTTGGTGATGGTGGAATTGTTGACGGGTGAGAAAATCGTAATGGCAAGGGGGTTCTTCGTGCCCTGGTTAATGGTGACCGTTTCACTGTTGGTGCCGCCGTCATTATTGTCGATCCAGGCGTGGATGACTTCCTGGTTTTTCCCAACTTTAAAGGTGAATGTGCTGACCAAGGTCTTGGTAGTCCCGTCATCTGTTTGTGACGCTGTGGTCGGCCGATAACTGTCTCCTTTGTAATACCACAACGAATGAAGGTTTCCTTCCGAGGAAGGAGCGATGGCCGTCAAAGTCAAGGTAACCGCATCACCCAGCAGGTTGTAGTCGTTGGTGGGCTGGGCCGTGATGTAAGGAAGAACTACGAGCCTGGCTTTGCCGCTAGTGACAGAGCCGGCGCGGTTAGAAACAATTACGGAGTACGAACCCGCGTCCGCTGGCTGGGCATTGGCGCTGCCATACGTGGAATTGGTGGCTCCTGAGATGGCGTTCCCGTTGAGCAGCCACTGGTATTGCAACGGCTCTCCGCCGGTGGCGGGCGCCGTGAACTCAAATGGCCCGTTGCCATTGGCCTTTTGCGGGAGCGGACCCTTGAGCAGTTTGGGCCCTACAACAACGTTTGCCACTGTAGAGGTCATCGTCAGATCGTCTGAGGTCACCACGCACGCATAATCACCATCGGCAGCACCAGTAACACCACGGTTGATGTAGTTGGGTCCGATCGCTCCTGGAATGCTGGTCCCGTTTAACTGCCACTGGTATTCAGTCGAGCTGGGCCGGCTGGTGGAGACTGAAAGTTGAAGGTTCCCTCCATAGGCCACATTGACCTCCGAGAGCGGCTGGTTGGAGAATACAAACGGAGGAAGGAGGCCGTTTGTGTTAGGAGTGACGTAGCCGTAAGCGTTGAGGCACCCGTTTCTCTTCTGACCCCCAACACCCTGGAAGGCAATGCTGTTCAGCTGTGCCACAGAGAGGCCGCAAGGATTGTTGCCCACTTGAATGCGGTTGTTTGGATAATCTACCCAGCCTTCGACGGAAACGGAGCCGGACCAGGTTTGGCCGTACGAACTGGGGAAAGTGAACCGGTTGGTAGCGGCGAGGAAAATGATGGTTGTAACCCCGTTGACGGTCCAAGGCCCGTTCCCGATGACTTGGGAGTTTTGCAAATTGATGGAGCCGCCCGTTGTCCATGTTTCAGCTGTTGCGTACCCGTTGCTGACGGTCAAGGCGCCGTCTTGAGTGAAGTTTCCCGCTACGGTCAGCGGGCAGTCTACAACGGAAATAGTGCCCTGGTTGATGAGATTGCCGGAAATCGGCATATGAGGCGAGTTGTTGCTCCCCTGCAAGGTCATGTTGGCTCCCGCCTGCACGGTGACATCTCCGCTCTCAACCCACGGATAGCTGAGAGAGAAAGTGCCGCCATTGGCAATGGTGAAAGCTCCCACCGAGTGGAGCATGGCCGCAGGAACGAGATTGCAGCCAAAGCTCAGGCTGGCGCCGTTAGTGGTGGCCAGGCCCGCAATTTGCAAGGTACCATCGCCGTTAATCAGGACGCTGCCGCTGCCCGTGGTCTCGATCCAGTTGGCAGCAGAATTGCCTTCCACGTCGATGGTGGTTTCTCCGGGGATGTAAACACCGATCGTGGCGGAAGGAAGTACCTTCCCGCTCCAGTTCTGGCTGTTGTTCCAACTCCCGTCCCCTGCGGCGCCTGTCCATGTTTCCGATTGGCCCTGGCCCAAGGGAGGAACATACCCTGCGAAAAGACTGGTGCATGAGAGCACTGCTGCTAAACCAAGCAATTTTTTCATATTCATCGCTGTGAAAGTACCTTGTCGGAATCTGGGCCGACTATTCCACTACCGGTTCATTATAGGACATGGCCTGCAGATTTCCTGCCCGCAGCTAGGTTATAGATGGAAAAAATGTCCGCTGCCTTACCCGGCTGCTTTCTGAACTATTCGCACCCAGGCGTCGGTGTCCAGGTACCACTGGATGGTCTTGCGGATTCCCCTTTCAAAGGTGTGGGCGGGGCGCCAGCCAAGCTCTCTTTGGATTCTGCTGGCGTCAATCGCATAACGGCGGTCGTGCCCAGGGCGGTCCTTATCAAATTGAATCAGCTTTCTGGATTGGCCGCCCAAGTGCGGTGCCAATTCGTCCAGGAGATCGCAGATCAAATGGACAATGGCGATGTTACTCCTTTCGTTGCGTCCACCAATGTTGTACGTCTCCCCTGCCCTCCTGCGGGTGAGTACTTGCCAGAGCGCTGCCGCAGGGTCTTCGACGTAGAGCCAGTCCCACACATTGAGGCCGTCGCCGTAAACGGGGATGTCCTTCCGCTTGCAGACTGCCCCGATAATAACGGGAATGAGCTTTTCCGGGAACTGATAGGGGCCGTAATTGTTGGAGCAATTTGTGGTGACTGCGGGCATGCCGTACGTATGATGATACGACCTCACCAAAAGATCGCCGGAGGCTTTGCTCGCCGAATAGGGGGAGTTGGGGGCGTATGGCGTCGTCTCAGTGAAGAATCCGGTTGGGCCCAGGCTGCCATAAACTTCGTCGGTCGAAACATGATGGAAGCGCCGATCGCCGGTTTGTCCGCTCCAGAGCGCCCGGCACGCTTCCAATAAATGAAAGGTGCCCACAACATTCGTCTGGATAAAGTCTCCCGGCCCTGTGATCGAGCGGTCCACGTGGGATTCTGCAGCCAGGTGCAACACGAAAATCCCCCTTCAGATCCCGTAATCACCCGGGTGTGGTAAACCGAGTCTGTGGCGCCGGGTATGACTTTTACATCTTTGAGCCATTGATAGGTCACGGCTTCTGGCTTCAAGGTGTTTGCGGCCAGGATAATGTGGCCCCCCAAGGCGACATTCTGCTGCTCGGGCTGGCAGATGATGCCAAATGGCGGACTGAGCGGCTTGTTCATTACCGGCACCATCCAGCCGCCTTTAATCAGCTTGGCATTCCGATCTTCTCCGCGCACGCTGGTAAATGCGAACCGATCCAATTGGGCCTCGGAGAGCGCTGTTCCGCCTTGCCCCGCTCGAATTTTGTTCTTTTCATTCCAGCCTGAAACCACGACTTGGGCGGTTTCGGGCCACGGTTTATCAGCGATGCCCGCCCATGCGCATGAGTTCGAGCCAGCCGTGAAGTTCAGATAACAGGAACCCTGTGCGTCCAATGGTCCCCTGCTCTCGATCTTGGACTCTTCCAGTGGAATGGTGCCCGCATAGGCAAGATTGGAACTGATGGACGAGGCGTTCACAAGGCGAAGTTCTCCTTCGAGCTGGAGCGTGTGCTTGATGTCAAGATTGCAACCTGAGACAGCAATCTCTCCCTGGTTGACCAGGTCCTGCTCTACGCAACTCGGCGCTCCGGCAATTTCAACGACGCCCCCTTTTCGTACTGTGAGGCTGCCGGCGGCCGAGAGGCCCGCAGCAGCCGCCGCTTGCCCTCCTCTGGCCCCTGCAAGTCGCCTTGTATTTGAAGCCATCCACACGGCTCGAGTTGGCAGGAAATGATTG
>Ga0187860_1002073_pt1 | contig 17102 bp, 24 predicted proteins | sample June2016WEW_10_4_FD_132981 | JGI IMG/M metagenome (GOLD analysis project Ga0187860, IMG submission 132981) | Peatland microbial communities from SPRUCE experiment site at the Marcell Experimental Forest, Minnesota, USA - June2016WEW_10_40 | ecosystem: Environmental > Terrestrial > Soil >... | reverse complement strand
GTCCGCGGCTTTCCCTTGCCCATCGGGGACGAGCCGCGGACCTACAGAACAGGTCCGCGCTACATCCTCCTGTAATACGCACAGGTGAACGATACCCAAACCCACCTGCGCGAAGCTTGCGAGTGGGATTCGCTCGGATTCGGCCTCCTGCTGCGCGCGGCTCAGAAATTCCTCGCTGGCCACAGCGGGCAGCGCAGCCTTTAGAACCGTGACGTCACGGTATTTCTGCTGAAGCCAATGGGCCAGGTTGGAAACGCGACCCCACGCCTCTACCGCACCTTCCCGGCGCGCCATTGTCGCCCCCACGGCAGCGGTGAGTTGCCTCAGCTCAAGCATGCAACGCTCGATGACGCGGTGCGATCCCCCCAATTCGATCCATAGTTGCGCACCCGGCCGCTCATTGCCTGGGGCTGAATCATCCAGCAGCGCCACGGCCGGCGAATCGAGAAGGACCAGCCGCAGGGCATCGAGCGGCGACCGCAGGATGCTCCTGCGCAAGTCCTTGGCATTACCCAGTGTGCCCGCACTCATGGCAAAGGTGGCGCGCTCCGGCAGCTTGGGGAAGAGCTTCAAGCTGGCCTCAACGATCACGCCCAGCGTCCCGCAGGAGCCGGTCAGCAGTTTTCCCAGGTCGTAGCCTGCGACGTTTTTCACAACTCGCCCGCCCGTCTTGGCGATTTTTCCGTCGGGGAGGGCGACCTTCAATCCCAGAACCATGTCGCGAGGGCCACCGAAACCCTGCCGCAGAGGCCCTGCCGCATTCGCCGCGATAATCCCGCCGATGCTCGACTCGCCCCCGCCGCGCGGATCGAGTGGCAACCACAAACCGCTCTGCCCCGCGAGGTCCTGAAACGCTCTGAACGTCATTCCCGCCTCGACCGTGATCGTCAGGTCCGCAGGCTCGTAATGAATAACGCGATTCAATTCCCCGATTGAGAGGGCAACCTCATACCGGCGGGGGGGATTCCCCATAGAAAGTTTCGTGCCATTGCCGCGGGGGATCAGCGCGAGATGATGTTTGCTGGCGTAGCGCAGGACCGCAGCCACCTGTTCCGCCGTAGCCGGAGCGACACCGCATTCCGGAACCTTCCCATCCACCGCCAGGGCTGCGCAGGCAGCGTGGTCCCTTACCACGCGCGACGTGCCCACAAGCGCCGACAATTCCGAATCGACCGCCAGGGTCACACCGGGCCTCCCCCCGCGATTCCTCCGCGTAGTTCCCCGCACATTTTCCCCGTGGGAAGAAGCTTCCCGGGATTCAAACGACCCAGAGGATTGAACAGGTTCTTGATTCGGCCCATCAATTCCAAATCATTTTCAGAAAAGATGAGCGGCATGAGGTCGCTCTTTTCCAAGCCCACGCCGTGCTCGCCGGTTATCGATCCACCCATTTCCACACACCGCATGATGATGTCTTTAGCCGCCTTGACCACGCGCGCGGTTTGGTCGCGGTCGCGCTCGTCATACATAATGAGTGGATGTAAGTTTCCATCGCCCGCATGGAAGATGTTGCCGATGCGCAAGTCATACTTCTTTTCGATGCTGCCAATGAAGTCGAGCATTTCCGGCAAGCGCGTGCGCGGGATGACGCCGTCCTGCACATAGTAATTGGGGCTGATGCGCCCGAGCGCCCCGAAGGCCGTCTTTCTTCCTTTCCACAACAGGTCGCGTTCCTCCGCCGATTTCGCGCGTCGAACCTCGCGCGCCTGATTTTCGCGGCAAACGGCCTCGATCTCATCCGCGTGCTCTTCCACCGCTTCCCTCAGACCTTCCACCTCAATCAGCAGCACGGCAGCGCAATCCATGGGATAACCGGCGTGGGTGGCTTCCTCCACGGCGCGCAGCGTGAACCCGTCCATCATCTCCAGGGCCGCCGGCGTGATGCCGCGCGCGGTAATGGCCGCCACCGTGCGCGTTGCATGCACCACCTGGTCGTATATCGCCAATAGCGTCTTCACCGCCTCGGGTTTGCGAGACAATCGCACCGTGGCTTCGGTCACGATGCCGAGGGTGCCCTCCGAACCCACAAAGACCCCGGTTAGATCGTACCCCGGCCGGTCCCAGTAGCTCGCTCCCGTGTGGATGACCTCACCATCGGGCAGCACTACTTCCAAGCCCAAGATGTGATTGGTGGTAACACCATAGGCAAGGGTGTGGGGACCGCCGGAATTCTCCGCCACGTTGCCGCCAATCGTGCAGGCCTTCTGACTGGAAGGATCGGGCGCGTAATAGTAGCCCTCATCCGCGACGGCGAGCGAAAGGTCAAGATTCACCACCCCGGGCTGCACCCGCGCGCGCTGGTTTTCCAAATCGATTTCCAGGATTTGCTTCATGCGGGAAAAGCCCAACAGGATGCCACCTTCCGTTGCCACCGAACCGCCGCTTAAACCCGTGCCTGCCCCGCGCGCTACAAGCGGCAGGTTGTGTCGCAGCGCCAACCTGGCAATCTGCACAACGTGCTCGGTCTTGCGAGGGAAAACCACGGCGTCAGGTTGCCGCAGCGAAGAAAGCGCGTCGTACTCGTAAAGCATCAGGTCTTCCTGACGCCACAATACGCCGTCCTCGCTGACGATCCTGACAAGTTCCCCGAAGAGGCCTTTGAATTTCATAGTGAACCGTGAGGCCGGTGAGCGAACAAAAGACCCGAGAGGGCAGACCGACCTCGGGTGCGAAAAGGGGGGCAAATCCGCCCCAAATGCCCCCCGGGCAGTATATCCCCGCCCCTCATCGTGGTCAACGCAGCATGCTGTGGCGCGCAAACACCTGGGCAATTGTGCGCCACAATAGTGAAATCGGAGATCCCCGGGCCGTAGCGCGGGCGTCCCGCCCGCTGGCGCGTGGGCATCTTGCCCGCGCATTCTCGGTGGGAGCGGGACGCTCCCACGACAGCGGGCGGGACGCCCGCGCTACGTTCGACACGCGCCTTGGCTCCTGCCTAACCGCGGGGATTGGTCCGTTGCGCAAAGACGGAACAACCCCGGGACTTGTCCGAATTCGCTCAGGTCATTCCCAAAAGCGGACAGAGGAAATCCAAGATAATTCCTCGGAGAATCCGTACCGTTCTGTTATCAAGGTCTTGCCCGCTCGCCGGAATGGCCCGTGATGTGCCTCCTGTATCTTCCGGCCGGGGGATTCTGCCAGGCTCGGATGAATCCGCACTCCACTTGCGGAAACGCATCCCCCTCGCCGCCGAGTATCGTTCATGATGCTGTAAAAGAAGATTCACGCCACCTTAAGGGGAAGATGGGATATTTGAAACTTAGCACGCCTTTCCTGCGTATAGGGTATTGAATGACAGGCCAACGAGACATGGAAAGGTTACGAGACTCAAGCAGACGCTAACCACAACTGTTGTCGGGCGTCTAATAGGCGAAGGTGGCAACAGGCGTGGGGACGAGAAATATGTTAACGGGTGGCGCGTTCCAGCGTCTTAAGGGTGGGCAGTAAGAAAATCGGGGTTAAATGGACTGCCGTTGCCGATGGTTTGGCGGCCTGAGCAACGACAATCCCGCAGGAAACACTCGAAGCCTCGCGGCTTCCCCTATTTCATTTAACCCCGCGTGATTTTAGGGGCGCTTGAGTTACAAATGCAAGCGAAATCTTCGTTCCAACAGATGGGCGTTCCATTCGGTTCCGGATCCAAGGTCGCCAGAATCAACACCCAGGGCAACCACCATTCATGAGGAGGATGGAGATGAATTTGAAAAAGACTTTGAGTGTGTCGATTGTTGCCATGTCCCTTTTCGTCGCGGCCGGCGTCGCTGCTGGCGCCGCGGCCCTACCGAAGGATGCCGGAAATCTATTCCTTCGTTACGATGCGATGGTAGCCGGAACCCATTTGGCAGGCGGCAAATACAAGATCCAATGGAAAACCAACAGCCCCGAGGCGACGGTTTCGTTCTTGCACGAAAACAAAGTTGTGGCGACCGCCGAAGGAAAGGTTGTGGATCGCGGAACGATGTACCCTCTCGACGAAGTCGTTTACGACCAGACCGCCGATGGCAACCGCGTGATCACGGAAATCCGTTTTAGCGGATCGAGCAAAGTCCTCGTGTTCAATGAATAGTTTGCTCGGAACAGGGGTCGCAGGATAAGGGGCACGGGACTCGGGACTCGGGTTCTGGGATTAGGGTGCGGTTTGCGGGCTCTTACGACACCTTTCAGACTTTAGGGGTCGGAGGCTTGGATGACACCCGAATCCCGAGGCTCGGGCCCCGAGCCCCGAGTCCCTGCATTTCCAGTGGGCAGAAACGGTCCCGCACGGTAAAATGCCTTTGCATGGTACCTATTCCCCTCACTGACCATATACGCCGCCGTTCTTTCTGGGCATTTACCTTGCTCTTGATTGTCACGAATGTTTGGGCCTTTATCATTGAACTCTCACTGGGCCCGCATCTGAACCGCGTTATCCTCATGTATGGATTGATCCCCGCTCGCTTCTCTCGACACTCCCTTTCCACACTTCCCGCAAGACTTACGGTGATTCCTATTTTTGTTTCCATGTTTCTGCACGGCGGGTGGCTGCACCTGCTGGGAAACATGCTCTTTCTGTTTGTATTCGGTCGCAGCATTGAGGACCGCGTCGGACACTTCCCTTTCCTTCTGCTCTACTTGATTTCCGGGGTTGCCGCTGCTCTGGTTCAGATCGTCGTCAGCCCGGGATCACGCGTCCCTACCATCGGGGCCAGTGGCGCCATCGCCGGGGTGTTGGGGGCATATTTCATTTGCTACCCTGGAGCGCGCATCACGACGCTTATCCCGCTCTTCATCTTCTTTTTTACCGTCCAGGTTCCCGCCATCCTGCTTCTGGGTTATTGGTTTTTGATTCAGTCTATCGCGGGATTCCAGATGCTTTCGATTCAAACCGCTGCGTCCGGGGGGGTGGCATGGTGGGCGCATATCGGGGGCTTCGCTTGCGGTGCGCTGCTGGCTCTTATCATGCCCCCACAGTACCACGGGCCCGCCGTCGAAAGGGTGTCCTAAAGCCTGGGTACGTCAGAACTCATCGGAAGCCTCAGACTGCGCGCGGGTTGGAGGTCTGCGCAGCCTTCTCTTCCCCCTGCTCACGCTCAGTCAGATAAACCCCCGCTAGAATGAAGCCGCCGCCGATCAGGACCTTCGAAGTCAGCCGTTCGAAAAGGATCCAGATGCCCAATCCGCTGGCAATGACCGGCTGCAAATAGTTGAAGGCGGCCGCGCGGGATGCGGCCAATTCCGTCATGACATAGGCAAAGACCAGATAGGAAATCACTGACCCAAATATAATGATAAACGCCAATCCCCACCACGCCTCCATCCTGAGGGCGGCCCAGTTCGTAACCACCACCGCGTGAGCGCAAAAAGGGAGCATCATGATTGCGCCCAGCACAAAGATCAAAGTGTTTAGGGTCAGCGAGTCGAACTGGTTGGCCACTTCTTTCACCAGGACCGTGTAAATGGCGAAGACCAGGGTGCTCACGAGCAGGATGAGGTCTCCAACCCCATGGCCGGCACTTCCCTGCCCTGCCTTGTCGGCGGTCAAGATGCCGACTCCCGCAAATGCGATCATCATCCCCGCGAATTTCCAGAGTGTCATTACTTCCAAGCGCACGACCACCGCAATCAGTAGCACCATCACGGGTCCCAAAGCCACAATCAAGCCCGTGTGCGCCACGGTGCTGCGCGCCATCCCGCCAATAAAGGTGAGTTGGTTCAGGGCAATGCCATTCGCCGCCATGGCCACCAGGAAGATCCACTTTCGCTGCGTAAATTGGAGTCGGCGGATCCGGCCGGTGGCTAGAAATGCGATGACAAAAATGATTGCGGCGCCCAGCACGCGCAATTGCGCCAGCGCCATCGGGGTGAACCCCGTTAACGCTTCTTTACCGGCGATGATGTTGCTGGCCCAGCAGACCACCACCATCAACATCAGCAAGTGCATGCGGCCATGGCTCGCACGGGAAGTGCGTTTCACAGCAGGAGTCGTCCTACTCAAACGACTCCTTCCGCACCGTCAACTGTTCAATCCGCTGCAAATTGGGGGTGTATCCCAATCCCGTCGTCTGAGGAACGTGGATCGTCCCCTGCGCGGTTACCGTCACCTCTGGGTCGATGATGTCTTCGCTCCAATAGCGTTTGCTGGCGGAAACATCACCGGGCAAAGTGAATCCCGGCAGCGTGGACATGGCAATGTTATGCGCGCGCCCGATGCCGGATTCGAGCATGCCGCCGCACCACACCGGCACATTCCGGGCGCGACAGACGTCGTGAACCTGCCGGGCCGCCGTGAATCCGCCCACGCGCCCTAACTTGATATTGATGATCTTGCCCGCACCGATTTCCAGCGCCTTTCTCGCGTCATCGGCGCTGTGAATGGATTCATCCAGGCAAATGGGCGTCGAGATTTCCTTTTGCAGCTTGGCGTGGTCCAGCACATCATTCCAACCCAGCGGCTGCTCGATCATCATCAGGTAGAAACGGTCGAACTCCTTGAGGTGGGCAGTGTCGGCCAGTGAATATGCGCTGTTCGCATCGGCCATGAGCAGGATGCGTGGAAACCGCGTGCGAATCGCCTCGAGCACGTTGACATCCCAACCGGGCTTGACCTTCACCTTGATTCGCTGATACCCCGCCGCCACTTCCACTCCAACCTTTTCCAGCAATTCCTCGATGGAGTTCTGGATGCCGATCGACACTCCGCAAGGGATTTCGGTGAGTGTCCCTCCGAGCAATTTGGCGAGTGGCAGGTTTTTTTGTTGCGACTCGATGTGCCAGAGAGCGTTTTCCAGCGCCGCCTTTGCCATGTTGTGGCCGCGGATGGGCCGAAAGCGCGGCGCCACATCGCCCGGCGCGGGCCATTCTTTGCCCAGAGTCCAGGGAATCAGGATATCGCGGAGGATGTGCCAAGCCGTGTCGGGAGTCTCGTAGTTGTAAAACGGCATTTCTCCGCACGTCACCTCGCCCCAACCGGCAACCCCGTCGGCATCGACCCGCACCAGAACGATTCGGCGCGTCGTGGTGCGCCCGAAGCTCGTTTCAAAAAAATGCACCAGCGGCAACCGCAATTCTCGAAGTTCGATTCGTTCAATTTTCATAGGCCTCCAGTAAATAGTGCGCAGACTTTTCGTTGTGGGCAAAACCTGTGACCACCATCTTATGGTCAAAACCCTCTTGAAATTGAGCGCGGATGCGCTGTTGCCACGCACGGGCTTCCTCAAGATTGGTCCGGATCAAGGCGTCAATATCGATCGGGATCTCGATTGCGCGCGTCGGCTTCCGCCGCGGGTTGCGCACAGGCTTACCGGCAATCGCCTGTCTGACCCGTGGCGATTCGAGCCACCATTCCGCGATCAGGCGGTCACTCGGGAGTCCTTGCTGGAATCGGTCTCGACCTGACCGTAGTAATTCGGCTCATAGCGGCGTACCAGAGCCCCCAAGCGGTTAATATTCAGGTTCGCATTCTTCGAGCGCAACGGATCAAACGACCATTCGATGGACTTAATCCCCGCGCACATCGCCAGATCCCGCTGCGCCAGCTTGAGGGCCCTGCCCAGGCCGCGATTTTCGTGGCCGCGAACAATTCCCAGTGACAAGGAATGGAGATAGCGATGCCTTCCGTGCCACGCGGGCATTGACGCGACAAAGCCCACCAACTCGCCTTCAGTTGTGAAAGCCCCCAGAACATGTCCCCCGATCCGGCCCAAATTGACAAACAACCGCAGCGGGTAAAACTCATGCTCAGCGTAGCCCCAGACCTCTTTCTGAACCCGTATGCACTCCGCCAGTTGCTCGATTTTTTCGCACAGCCCGAGGGAGTAACCTACAGGGCTTCCCGGCTTTTGATGCCTGTCCAAATTGACTCCATCTCATCGAGTGAACATTCCTTCAATTGCTTGCCGCTCTTCAGGATTTCCTGTTCCATGGCCTGGAAGCGTCGCTGGAACTTCTGGTTGGCCCGGCGCAGGCAACTCTCCGGGTCGAAGTGGAGAAAGCGTGAGAGATTGGCCACCGCGAAAAGCAAATCACCCACTTCCTCTTCCACCCGCACTGATGGGCTGGGCGGTCGCGCGGCCAGCTCCTGCCGCAACTCGTGGATCTCTTCCTCAATCTTCTCGAGCAAATCACCCACGGTCTTCCACTCGAACCCCACCTCCGCCGCGCGCGTTCCCAGCTCATGGGCCACCAGCGTGGACGGCAGCGAGCGGAGAATTCCATCCAGCACGGAGTTCTTGGCGTGCTTGCCTTCAGTGACCCGCTCCTGCTCCTTGACGGCCAGCCAGCTCTGAAGCGCTTCGCCGGCGTTTCCCGCCTTCACTTCGCCGAATACATGCGGATGCCGCCGAATGAGCTTGGCGTGCACGCGCTCTACCACGTCATCGATGGCGAAGCGTCCTTCCTCCTCGGCAATCCGGGAATAGAATGTAATAAGGAAAAGCAAATCCCCGAGTTCATCTTCCAGCCCAGCAAAATCTCGGGCGCTCACGGCATCCACCACTTCGTAGGCTTCTTCCAGCAACAGCCCCTTTAGAGTGTCGTAGTCCTGCGCGCGGTCCCAGGGGCATCCTTGCGGACTTCGCAGGTGTGCTGTCAGCTCAATTAATTTGCGTAGATTTTCTCCGGCCAGGGGGCGTCTCGTTTCTCCCGCTCGTCGTGAGCGGCGGCAGATTAGGTTAATCCAGTAATTTATCAAGCCCCGCCAACGATTGGCAAGAACGGGAGTGGCCACCGCAAGGGGCCGCGGGTTGCCCCCTCCCTGCTAGCGGAGTCGGTGCAAGTTACTCACTGAACTTCATGCTGAGTGGCGTATCTCGTCATGACGGGCCCACCAGGGTAACGTGCCCAATGCAGATTGATTACGGACGACTGCCACTGGGGTACCGGGCATGAGAAAAGCCCACCCCCCGCACCATGACGTTTGCCCAAAAACACCATGACGGAAACTGCCAGGGAGTTTCATTAGTTTTGGTCGCGGCCCCGCCGCGCTGCGCGACTCGCGGTCACCTTGATGATCGGAGCCGTTTAGTGACATAATGTACGCAAAAGGCAAACTAAAAGTCGATTGTTGCGAGGAGGCTTTGCTTATGACCCTACCCACCCAGCTCCGGCACCCAACCTTAGATATCATCCGGACCAGTGTGACCGGAAGGATTACGGAATATGCGACCGATTCCATGCATTGGAATGCGAGCCTGTGGGATTTCGATATCAATGGCCCTCAGCTAAAACCCTACCATTATGGCTGGCTTGCATCGCTTGTTAACAATGTAAACACCTCGCACCGGTCATTCATTTGGCATATCTGGATTAGCGGCGGGGCCAGCCTGACAGGTATGAATATCAGGCCCAACAACGGGTGGAACTATGACTTGGCGCGGGCCAGGGTCGCCGAGGTCTACAAGTATCTGAAAGATAATCTTAAGGTCGTAGGATTGGTCTACCACGGTCCAGATACCTCGGGCATACAACTAGCCGAATATCGAGGCCACAGGCTCGGCGTTGAACGGGATGAGGATCGCGCTGTCTATGTGCAAGTCACGTCGGAATCCACGCCGCCGCGGCCGCCCGTGCCCACAAAGATTCCGCAAAGTAAGAACTGGGCCATCCGATTCGTGAAGGGTAGTGCGGTCGGCGCATTTGTTGTAGGGTTGGAAATAGGCAATTTTGAGATCGCGGACACCGACAATCGTCTCTACGCCATGTATAAGTATACGGGTGACTCCATCGGGGCCGCCGTTTCGTTTGCGGATATTTCTGTATCATACACATTCAAAGGCGATTGGAAGGACTTCAAGACTAGCGAGGCGATCAATATCGCCGATTTTGACGGGCCTTGCCGCTTTACTACGGCAGGGATGCCTTTTACATCGATCTCCCAGAACTATCTTACCGTGACTCCCTCGGCGGGAGTAACAACGGACCCTGAGCATCTGGAAATTGACACCGGTAGGACCCTCGGTGGAGGAGCATCAATTACCATTCCCGGAAGCGGATGGTTATGGTTCAGATTTGGTCCCGTCCACTATGATTCCGGAGCCTATCCACGCTAGGGTCCGAAGCTGGGAGCGCGAAGCCGCGTAACCGCAATCGAGCGTGTAGGGGCCAGCGGCGCTGGCCCCCGGCCGAACGCCGTTCGGCCCTAGGTAGTGAGCGAAAACTCTTGCGAACGAAAACCCGCGAGCCTAAACGACATGTCCGCAATACCAACTTTCAACTTTTGCCTGCCAACTTCTTCGGGCCGGGAAAAGCGTGCATCATCATTCGGGTGTATAACGGTGTCATGTCTGCTTCTCACAAAGTCGTTCGTCAGACCGTAGGCCTTCCGGCCGACACGGCGCGGCATGTCCGCAGCCTCGCGAAGCAACGGCGCCTTAGCGCCAACCGGATCATCGTCGAGCTTGTGGAAGAGGGGATCGAAGCTCAGAAGCGCAGGCAAAAGGAGTTCTTTGAGCTCGCCGAGCGTTTCCGCGCGGCCGCCGATCCTAAAGACGTCGCTCGCCTCGGGGACGATCTGGGCCGCATGGTTTTTGGCGACTAATGCCCTACCTCGAATGCGCTCAATTCTGGAGGGGTACTGTGCCCCCACTTGCTCCGCTTGACTGGGCTGCGCATCTGTCACACAAACTGCCCTCACTGAAGATCGGCTTTCCGCACGCCATACAAAACCACTGGCTCCGGGCCTCGGTTGGCGACAGACGGCGGATGACGGCCTGCGCGAGCGCAGAATCCGTCGGAACGATGTGTTTGCTCCCACACTTCGGGCACGCCTGCCGGCTAGCAAAGTGCCTCCAAAGGGTGTAGATAACTCCCGGAGCGACAAACAAAAGCCACAAACAAATTTCCATTCCGAGTGTGCCCGGGGTGTGCCATTTCGGTTCCCCAGCGAAGCCGCAATCAAGACAGTACTTCATACGGGTTTGCCTCCTGGCATCGAGCGCGACCTTGGGCTGTCTCATTAGGCCACTCTAACTTGTCCCACGGCAGTGACAATAGCGCAATGGTACTAACACCCTGGGGCTCCAATCTTGGCACCTAGCGTGTCTACGGTACTATGCGCGGATTTGTCCCGTCCCACGGGGTCGCTCCGCGGCTTTCGTCCATATCCGCTGGGGAAGTTTGCGCCAGGCCGCACAAAACAATGCACGGGGGACAGCTTAAGCCGCTGGTTAGCCCAGTTGCTATTTGGGTTCCGGCATCGCAGCGATTACAGAACGTAAGAGAGCGTTGACAGCCTTAGACGACTTGAAAACGGCGGCAACGTCCGGTTCGAGGACGACTCCCACGACATCCTTCGACATCTTTTCGGCAAAACGATTGGGCTTGGCGCGGCTGTAGTCAAACCGATATTCCTTCCGCATGGTGTCGCGTGGGGCCGAAAGTTTCTTACTGGGGGAGATTTTCCTCATACAAAATCGATCCCGTGACGGCGACGATTCGCTTCGGCCTTTCTCGCGTCCCACTCAAACTCGAGGATCATTCTCGCTAGATCATATCATGACGGTCGAGCAGGCAGGAGCGGACAGTGCCTTTCTGTCTGTGTGCGTTTCACCAATGTGCTACAACTTGTGGATTCACACGGCCAGGGACGTGACTGGTTGTCGCGGTTAACCTCCTTCTTCTGAACGTCGCAAATTGGCTGCCGTGAATGCGCCAGCCATCGGTACGCCGGCGGGCGCCGCTCGGATTATTCAAATTCACATCTTGAGCGCATAATTCACGTCAATCTCCGTTTCGACCTCGACAGGTCTACCTTTCACGAGCGTAGGGTGATAGCGCCATTTGGAAACCGCATCCAGCGCAGATTTGGCAAGCAGTGGGGGGCCGCTAAGGACCCTCAAGTCCTGAATCGTGCCGTCTTGCCCAACGATGGCCTGTAAGCGAACCAAGCCCTGGATGCGTGCCATCTTGGCGATCTGAGGGTATTCCGGTTGGGGCGCCGAGGTGAGTTTGGCCGCCTCGAGCTCTCCGGGCACACGAAGCCGCTTCGAGCTAGTCCCCCGCGCGGTTGGCCCTTCCCCTTCACCCTTTGGGGGAACAATCGTGGCGCTGGCCGTTCCAACCTTTAATCGGCCAGCTTGCCGGAGAGCATTCAGCAAGCTGTCCTGGGCCCCCGCAATCTCGTAGGCATGCAGGTATGCATCGAAGGGCTCAAAGTCAATTCCCCGCTTGACGACCAAATTGGCGAGGACGTCGCTGCCCACGCCGGTTTGCAGGAGATCCAAAATCTGGTCTCGTTCCAGCGGACCGTTTGCTGGCGAAGCGCCCGCCGTTTTGAGACCTGCCTCCGAGCGCGGCGCGACGCGCACCGCGGTGATGACTCCTTCATCTGCGCCGGCTTTTTGGAGAAGTTGGAGGAAGCTTGTTGTCGGCTCAAAGGTAATGCCGCATTCAACCACCACACTGGCTACCCGCGAGTTGGCAATATCGCCCGGCAATGCCAGGACCTGCACTTTATCCAGTGGTTCGCCCTTTGTTGACACGGTCTGCGCCATCGAGACACTGCTCAAACACAGCACCGCAATGAAGAGTTTGAGTTTCATTTGCTTCCTCACCCTAGGAGGTCTTTTGGCATTATAGCGCTACTTATGAATTTTCATGCGCGTAGCGTTCGTCTGATTGGCGCGGGAAACGTAGAACGAGGACGGCTTGGCCCCCCAGATCAACGAGCGATCGTGGCGTCGGATGCGCTCCGCTCCTTTGCCGTGCCAAAAAGTTGCGCCTTCTCCTGACGTTCCTGCATTTTCTAATCGCACCGGCGGGAGTGCATGTGCCAGAGCCACTCTTGCCTGTGCGATTTGATTGAGCAGAAAATGTAGAAAATCCAGAGGCCCAACGGCGGGTAGTGTCCTAATTTGAACGTAACGCTGCCATCTTGGCGGCTCCCGTGCCGGCTGGAAGCCAGCGCTATCACGACTGTAACCATGCTTGGTCGGAGAGGTGAAAGTCCTCTTTGGGTAAACGATAACCTGTAATCGAAGGTGACTGCGTCGTCGCTAGGCTGAACTGGGGGAGCCTTCTCCGTCGCGACCCGGTTCGGACCGGTCAATCCTCTCCGAGGTAAAACCACCAACTGGAGAGCCGGATGCGGGAGATCCGCCTGTCCGGTTCGGAGCGAGGGGGATTCGATTTCGATCGTTTCTCCCTACCCCTGTCACTTGCTCTTCGAACATTAGAGACGGTGGTGGCTGTCCCCGTCCCCGATGGAGGCCGAACGGCACGAAGGATGATGGCAACCCCGGCTGCGGGGAAGGCCTCGTCTGATATTCCGGCCTTTAAGCCGTACCGGGGGAAACCCGCCGTACGGAATTTTAGGGGAGGCGATGGAAACGTCGGCATCATTCAAAGCCCGGTCCGCGCCATTGTCTCACCCGACCGTGAGTAGCGCCCGTACGGATCTGTGCGGGGGGCGGTCAGCAATGTCCGTCCCTACCGCGACCCTTTTCCTCTCCCCGAGCTACGAACTCCGCAACCTGTGGCGCCCCGAAAAGGGCACCTGACCGATCTCCGTTCTCCCCTCACCGTTCTCCCCCCAAGAGGAATATAAGAAGATGTATGACGTGATTATTCTTAACGAACGGCTTTGGAGGAACGAGCACAAAGGAATAGAAATGCTTATGGCCGAGGACCCCGACCCCTCTAACCTTAAAAACGAAATCGAAAGTCAGATGAGACGGCTCAAAGCAATGGGTTTTGAGCTTCAATGTAAGCCGGACCAGCCTTTTGGGTGTAGAATGCGGAGCTTGCAGGAGGCAACGACAATGGAGTGTCCAAAGGGATGCACATTAGCAGGTCATCCGCAGAAAATGAGAGAACTTGATGCTCAGCATTACGTCTGCCAACAATGCCAGCATGAAATTAGGGAAAAGGACCCACAGTTTGTCTGCTCTTGCGCTCGATGCTCGGCCAGCAAGAGCCCGGCGAACCGAACGACCGAGCAGATTTAAGGACGGATTCTGGGCCGGGCGTCCCTGCGATGCCATTGCAATTCATAGCGGTAGGTTCTCGAGAAGTCGCCTTCACTCGCTGTGTAGACTTCGGGAAAGGAGCCAAACATGAAACGAAAACTTCACGTTGTCGCTGGCGGAATCATGCTATGCGTTTCCATCTGCTACGGGCAGGTTGACCCAACCGCCTCGAAAATGGCAGATGCCTTTCTGACAGGGGTAAAGCTCATTGACGGGTACCCTTTCCCTCTCGGGAAAGAAGTGGGAGGGAAGAATAGCGGGGTAGCGCAAAGGTGCGCGTATTCTGCGCTACTTTGCGGCCTTTCCCCAATTCCATGCGGGTTCATGCGGGCGTGCTCTGGTGGTGATTGGCATTTCCGTTTGAAGAGCCGCGGAGGAGCGCTGAAGGGCGCGCACCTCCTCGCTACCTGCTGCGGAAGCTTGCCCGATTAGGTGATCCAGCTTCCCCGCAGTGAGCTACCCCATTCCCTTCACAGGCGCTCTTGAGGGAGTCTACCTCAACAAACCGTTGAGCTATAATACAGTCCGTGGGGGATAGAGACATGGCGACGCACAAACACTGGTTGCAACCGTATAAGCAAGACAATAGGGACAGTGAGCCGAACCGAAGCGGATATCGCAGAGGACAGTTCAAAAGGGGATGGAAGAACGCAGCCGAAGGAGACCACTACAGTTCAACAAAGCTAAACAAAGAACTCACTTGGAACAATCTCGGCTATCGATTTGGCCATATCCTCGGGCCGACACCGCGAGACCTGATTGAACTGATGTACGATCTCTGTGTCCAGCAGCAAAAAGCAAAAAAGGGATTCTAGGACACTACCTTCCACTTGCGGAGGTTGCTGGGAAAGCAGGTGTAGCGCGGACCTGTTTGGTAGGTCCGCGGCTCTTTCGTGCGGGCAAGACCCGACGGTTGATTAACGATTCACAAGACCCCTCATCCGGCCTCGTACCTCAGCCACACTCTGCCCAAAGCGTGCATACTGGGTTTGGTTTTGACTGTTTTAAGGTACATGATACGCTTAGGATGGCTGTTTGGATAACCTTCCAAGCGGGCAGAGGAGAAGAGTATGAGTGAAACGATACGGGTCCGCGTTAAAGGCGGCGTTTTGGAACCACTGGAAAAGCTGGACCTCCCTGAGGGAAAGGAAGTCCTAGTCACGATCATCAGAGTGTCCCCGCAGGGCAATCGCGACGCTTTCCGGCGCGCGTTTGGAAAATGGAAAGGCACGATAGATGCGGACGCGCTCATTCGGAATATATACGCGGATCGCCGGATATCAACTCGCCCGGAGCCGAAGCTATGAGCGCGAGCTATCTGGTGGATACTGATTGGGCCATAGATTATCTGAATGGGCAAGACCGCACCGGGAGACGATTGGAAGAGCTTGAAGGAAGCGGCCTTGCATTCTCGATTATTTCACTCGCAGAGGTCTATGAGGGCATCTACTACTCAAAGGACCCGGAAGCTAACAAACGAGCGTTACTCGATTTTTTGGAGGACGTGACGGTCCTCAGCCTCGACGAGGAGATCGCCCGTCTATTCGGCAAGGAACGCGGGCGGCTCCGTGCGGTGGGAAAAATCACCAGCGACTTTGATCTGTTGATCGGCATGACCGCGTGTCGGCACCAGCTTACCCTTCTCACCAATAATCGTAGGCATTTCGAAAACATCGAAGGACTGCGGATCGAAAGCCTCCAGTGATAATTCCTCCTATTGGGCCACACAACGGGCCTCTTTTTTATTTCACTGGTTGGAGGATGTTTATGCAAGCTGTTGGGGTTTATGATGCGAAGACGCACCTGTTAACCCTGCTCGACCGCGTGGCGAGGGGCGAAACGATCACGATCACGCGGCGCGGGATTCCTGCTGCGATGCTAGCTCCCGTTCGAGGCGCAACACGTAAGCCGACGCACGAGGAGATTACTGAGGGGATGCGGGAATTGCGCAAACGCGTGAAGCCGGACCGTATGAGCGTGCGTGAGATGATAAGCGAGGGACGGCCTCGCAAACCGGGTGCCAAGCTGTCCGCTCCGAGATCAAAAGAGCCGCCGTGGATTGAGGACAACGAACTTCGCCTCTCGACTGTGAGAACCCGCCTGGCGCGGGCACAGCAGCGCCTGCGGCGATACATCAAACCCGGCCGCTCGTTAGCGAAGGAATTTATCGCGGAACGGCGCGCGGCCGCCCGGCATGAGTAAGGTCGTGTTGGACGTTACGGCTCTACTCGCCCCGCTGAACCAGGAGCCGACCGCTCAACCGCGACGTAGGGGCAGGCCTCGTGCCTGCCCACTCCCGGGGCCGAGTCTGCCCCTGTGGGCACCCACGAGGGGTGCCCCTACGAGCCCGGATGGCAATTTCCTACCGGCAGGAAAATCGAACGTAAAATCGACATAATTCTTGCCTTGGCCGGGAAATTTGTCCCTATTCACCTAGCCTCTGGTCGCCGTCGTGCTACATATCTAGCGGAGTATTATCGTGTGGGTAAAATAACGCACCGCTTATCCGGTTTTGGGGCAAGCGACCGGCTACCGAGGAAGGCTCCGCAGCCCAGCACCTAGCCCCCAGCATCCAGACCCTAGCTCCCCGGCACTCAGGACCCAAGAGGTCTCCATGTCACTCGTCAAGAAGCCTACCCTAACCGAAAAGAAGATTGCCACCAACCAGCTCAACGGGGCCCTTTCCCAAGGCCCGGCGACGGCGGAGGGAATGGAGCACAGCCGCAGCGCGCGGGCATCCTGCCGGCTCTGGCGCTGACAATTGGTCCAGTATGGCGGCACCGTCACGCCAGTGACAGTCATGGCCGGGACACCCGGGCACAAGGAGCGACCCTACAGCATCCTCTAGTCTTCCACGATGTGCTAGAAACTAAATGGGTTAGCTGAGGACGATGGAAATCTTGAAAAAATGTATGTCAATGAAATTAAATAAGTTAGGAGAATTACCTCGGCGAAGCAACGGAAAAACGCGGGGGGAAAAAATGAAGGGATGTTCCACGATGTTGTTGAAAACAAATGGAGAAAAAATGTCCGAAAAGAGCCTTTCCACGATGTTGATGAAAACAAAGGACCTATAGCGTGCTTTCCACGATGTTGATGATAACAAATGTAGTTATTGGAAAACACGGATGACAAGCGACGAGTTACGAGTGACTAAAATCG
>Ga0187860_1002070_pt1 | contig 17114 bp, 20 predicted proteins | sample June2016WEW_10_4_FD_132981 | JGI IMG/M metagenome (GOLD analysis project Ga0187860, IMG submission 132981) | Peatland microbial communities from SPRUCE experiment site at the Marcell Experimental Forest, Minnesota, USA - June2016WEW_10_40 | ecosystem: Environmental > Terrestrial > Soil >... | reverse complement strand
CTTATTATCAGGATTTCAAAACAACCAACCTCAATTTGTAGATTCGGTAACTGATGTAAAAAATAATCAAACATTTATTAATTGTATGAGTAAATCAAGTAGTGCTATAATAAACGAATTTCTTTTTAATGAAATAAAGAAAGGATTGGTTGATTTAATTGTTCCTATTGGTAAACAGATTGCACAGGAAAAAATAAATAATTATATTACAATATTAAAAAGTTTAGTGGGATTCTAAAAAACAAAGCATTAAGTATTTAAATTAGAAATCTTAGAAAGAAGGCATGGCAGGAGTAGATATTAATTATAACGATCTAGAATCAATGTTATCAGGATTCAACAGAATCCTTCAATTTCAAGGTTCAGGACCTAACCCAACGGTTCCATCACCATTGATTTTGGTTGGTGCTCAAAATCGTTCTGGTTTGTCAGCAATTAGAGTTGGAGCTAGAATTTTGGAAAGAGTACAACAAATAGGCGGAAACACAGCCCCCATGCCGTCAGGGGCCGTAAACGTGGACTCTGAGACTTATAATATTATAGCCCAAGAGATTATAAATGAAATTATTCAAAATATGATTATAACTGTGGTTATTAATTCAGGCATAACTGTATCAACTGCAGGAAGTAACGCGGGTGGTCCAGTTTTAAGTGTCGGTATTACAACTAGTCCAGGTACAGGAGTTGCTGTGATTCAATAGGTTATATGATTTGAATAATTAGAATAAATTTATTATATTTGTAAAATATTTAAATTAAAATGAAAAGAAAAACTCAAAATTTAAAAAATAATTATGGAATTATTATACCTCCTAAAAGAGACTATCATGCAAGTAGAAAAAGGAAACAGGCTCTTTTAAAGTTTAAATCAGATCTCAATTTAAACTCAACATCCGATTTTCAAAAATTTCATTAACATAAAAACTTCTATCCTTTATAGGAATTATTTGATAATTATTATTTTTACTAGAAATCCAAATTAAAAAACATTTACCTATTTTAATATTGGTATTTCTTTCAATAATTGCCTTATATATTCCTAATTGTATACTATAAATTTCTAAATCACAAGCCTCCAGAGGTTGAAGTTCGTGAAGCAAATTACCTTTCTTATTTTCAAAAGTAAAATCATTGTTAGATTTCCAGTCATATATTTGAAATTCCTGATCCCTGACATTCCAAAACAGTAAATCCATCATACCAGCTATCTTTAATAACTGATCATACACTATCATCTCATTTCTTATCAGGATAAGCTTATTAAACGAATCTCTGTAGAATTTATCAATTAAGGTTTTGGATTTCGTATATTCATCTCGAATAGGATCATAACCGAAATCCTCAATAATTTCTTCTTCTGGATACTCAAATACTTTATTATTCCAAAGATTTTCAGCATATAAATGCAACAACGAACCCTTAGTAGTTGCTATTTCATTAAAATAATTCCAACCTTCTTTAAAAGTTTCTGGTTTTAAATCGAATTGTTTAGCCTTATAATCTGCCCAATAATCTATTTCAAATTCCGGTTCAAATTTATGTAACAATGTAGTTACGCTTACGAAATTCTCGCCATCAATATAATACTTATGCGGAATTTCGTAAAACTTGGCTTTATTAAAAGTAGAAAAAAGTTCGAGAGGTACGGTATTCATAGAATATTATTTTTATGATTTTCAATTCTTTTCTTACCCATTTCAAAATAAATCTCATCTTTTTCAATAAGGATGAAATTTCTTTTAGTGTTTAAACAAGCAATACCCGTAGTTCCACTACCGCTACAATTATCTAACACCAATTCATTCTCATTAGTATAGGTTCTTATAAGATATTCACATAAAGCAATAGGTTTTTGTGTGGAATGTAAATTTTCTTTCTGTTTATCAGATGCAAATACCTGAACACTTCTTGGATATCGTTCAGTACTATCATAATCACCAAAATTATCACATTTACCATATATTTCACCAGTATTTGAATTTCTTTTATAATATGCGGTAGCTACTTTTCTTTCATGTCCATATGTCTTTTGTGGATTATATGTCGGTAGTTTTTTATAAAACACAAGTATATTCTCATGTGCTTTCATAGGACATTTTTTAACATTTAAATGACCGGTAGCTTGTGTTTTCTCCCAAATCCACTCATATTTTAACCATTCCAGATTGGAACAGCCTAAAACTTTATCAAATGGTGTTTGTGCAAATAATAAAATAACTCCATTTGATTTTATTATTCTTTTATATTCATTCCACAACGGTTCGAATGGAATTATAATATCCCATTTACATTTAGTCGTCCCATAAGGTAAATCGCATAAAATCATATCAATACTATGCTCAGGAATTATTTTCATAATATCTAAACAATCACCTAAAATTAATTGATTTTTCATTTTAAGACTAATTAAGATATTAATTTATAACAATATTAATTTGTTCAATTCCAGTAAAATCAATTGCCATTAATTTCTGAATATCACCCGAAGGATCTGGGGGCAATGTAGCGGACGGATGTATATGATTAACAATTGCCAATCTCAATTGATTCAATGCTGCAACTAATACATCACCCCTAACCATTGGATGACCAGTATTAAAAATATTATTCCTATCATCAATTGTTAGTCCATATGCTTTAAATTTAGGATTACCTTCATGACTTATTAAAGCGATTCTATCGGCCATAATAACATGCGTACTTACATAATCTTTAGTTTCTTGTTCTTGCTCATAGGTACTACGAATACTTGCCGGATTTTGTATATTAAGTACTAAAATATTATCACTTGTACTTCTTCCGGCACGGAGTTCCATATCATTATCCCTAAGTATAATATCACAATTATTACGACCAATTAATGCAATATCACCAATATTTGGGAATACGCCGGTAGCTGTAGGAACATTTGCAGGATCTGTATTTGGTGCTGTTATTCCTAAATTTGTGGTAGATAAAGCGGTATAATAACTATCATAAGCTATATTTTGAAGTTGTGAAATAATAGGACCTTCATAATAACGGCTACGTTGAGAAAAATTCATATCCTCAATAAAAATTCTCACTATTTCACCAACTTGAGGATAAATATTAAAATGCTTAGGTATTATTGGATAACATAATGAAAGATCTGCATTCGCTATTTGTGTGTCTAGATCTTGAATTCTGGCTTGGATATTACCAGTATTGGGATCAATGGTTATTACTTCTCCATAATAAATTGTTCTAGATGTGTTTAGATTTAATCTAGTGGAATTAAGTTGATCTGTGCCTAATATTTTGTGGTCTTCGTAACCCATAATGTTAATGTGTTATGTTTGATAAAATTAATTATTGTATTTTATATATTAAAATCATGTTGAGGAATTTTAGTTAAAGCTAGAATTTCGTTAACTACCTTTTGAAAACCAACTTCCGTATTTTTAAGAAAATCATCTTGTTTAATTATAACGATAATATATCTACCGTTATTTTTTTCAATTACATTTTTTTCAAATTGTTTTTGGCTTAATTTGGGTATAAAAATTATGATTTAAAATACAAAGATAATTGTAATTTTCTAATTATCCAAATTATTTGGCAAGTTTTTCTATTAAATCTACATAAATAATTTCTAATTCTTCGATTTCTTTTAACTTAGTATTTATTTTTTCTTCGCCTTCTTTTATAGATTCCACTAAATCGAATACTTCCTTCTTAAGAAGTTCGTGCTTGGATTTCATATTGTTAATTTGAGCTAGAATTTCGGTTTTAGTTAATTCCATGATATAATTTTTAATTTAAATACTCGATATAAATAAAAATCCAAGCGATAATATAAGGCTTGGATTTCGTAAGAATAATTTTTAAATTTGTTTTAAAATAGGTTAATACACTTATAAGGTTGAATAGTAATTGTAATCATTTGTAATGTGTCACTATCATATTTATTTTCTCCAAAAGTGACATTAGTAACAATCGCTTGTTCAATACTCCATTTTTCAACCTCAATTCCAGTAGGATCGACAGCAGATAATATGAATGATTTGGAAGATCCAGCGGCATATCCCATTCTACCGGTGATTGCCTCAACGCCCAATCTTATCCATTCCATAACTGCTTGAGTAGTTGACGGAGCAATAGGATCTATTAACACAATTTCTTGAGATTCAAATATATACCTACCCTGAACCCAACTACTTGTATTCATAAATGGAATTTCAACAGGATTAATTTTTAATTTAGGACGTGTAAAACTTCTTACTTTCCATACGTCAATTCCTAATTCTTGGGGGAAGTATAGGAAGAAGCGATTTTCACGTTTAGGTTCATAATCAAAGGGAACGCCCATTAACATATCTGGCATAATCTTATAATTTTAATTTTTTTGTACTATTATTTTCTTTTATTTTTGTTATAAATACTAAGTTTTAAATTTTACATCATTATGAATTTCCAGTTCCAGTTGTTGCATTACCATTTATATCTTGGAAACTAGCTCCGTTTGGCTGTAATATTAATGAAAATCCAATGAATTCCAAACTTGGAGTTGGGAATAACAATAATTTTCCATATAATTCATTACGTCCAAGAGTTTCTGGAGTATTAATACTACTATCCATTACTAATTGATAATTATTTAAACCTCTTTCTCTTTTAACTGTATTAAGAATTGGAGTTAATTTAGATACAAATTGATCGATTGTTGTTTGATCATCTTGTTCAAATAATAATTTAGTGCTTACGTTAGAAATTAAAACTTTTAATTGTAATAATAATCTTCTTACATTAATTCTATCTAAATCAGATACTGCAACTTGTAAAGTTTTTTGGCCCCATATAGCTGTTCCAGTACCTGCAAAATCTCTCAAAGGATTAATTCTGCCAGCATAAAGAATATCTCTTGCCGGTTCTGACATTTTATATTCACTCTTTAATGCTTCAGTAACCCCACGATTTAATCCAGCGGGTGAAAACCATGGAAATGTACTATTATCTGTAAATGCAATAGCAGCGGTAACTTCACCGGTTGAAGGCATAAACACATTTACATTATTTTGAGTATCTTTTATTTGAATATATGGGAAGTATGTACAACTATAATTACTATCAATTCCAGTACTATTCAATAAATCTACAATATTTTGTGCGGCAAGTACATCTACACCAGTGTTACCCACTGTAAAAGGAATGCTTACATCAGGACTATCAATTATATATAAACTATCACCCCTAACAGTTTCAATCATGTCTATTGTATTTGTAACGAGAATAGTATTATCTGACCAATTAATTCCTGGAGTTGAAAATACATTAATAGTTACATGTTCTGGATTACTGAATGTATTAATAGCGGTTGTCCAAGCTTGAAAATCGGTAACTGTACTATTGGGATTGCTTACACCATCATAAATTCCACCAGGACGATATAAATCTCCGTTTGATCTTCCACCTCGATTTTCATTCCAACCATCCCAACCACCAGCCGGAACAAGTACGAATTTATTTGCACTTAAACTAGAATATGGATTTGAAGGATTTACAAAATCATTTACAGTTCTAAAACTTGCAGCCCCAGTTACAAATTGAAATCCATTATATGTTCCAGTTGCTCCCGAATCCATATGAAATCCATAACTATTTTGAAAACCACTTGCACCATAGTAATTCCAATAATCGGGATTTATACCTGTTCCATTAGAATTAGAAGTATCATAACCATGTTCACTGATTCCAAGAAATACTTTATTTATTTTATCTGTCGATAAATAACTTGTTTTATAACCAATAAACGGATTAACGGCAGCAATGCTAGAAGTTGTACTCGTACCAGTTATTGAATAATTTTTAAATTGATAACCTTCAAAACCTGCAGGAAAATCTTGTGGATCTATATTATCTGCAAGATTAACTGCAATATATTGACTTTGCTGTGGATAATTAATACCACCATCACCTATTTGATTTCCAATATAATTAGTTGTACCTTGAATTAATGTACATTTTGTAAAAGTTTCTAAATAATTTGGATTTGCATCAGTATCACTAAATGCTCTAACGTAAATATCAAATGTTAATGTACTAGGATTAATGTTTGCAATTGCAATTTTTATTTGTTCATTTGCACTATTACCATCGGCAAGAGAAATAAATTGAAATAATTCATCAACTCTCGAACCTTTTAATTGAGATACAACCCAAGGAGTAATTGGACCTTGATATTGTTGCTGGAAGTTAGTGAAAGCTTGTGAATTTAAATCAACTAAGGTTGAAACAATTCCATAACCATAACCTTCGTTATCAAGATAATTTAATAAATCTGGATAATTAAATTCACACCAGATCATAGTATTTTTGTCTTTAGCACTGCTACCAATTACATTTGGTAAATAATGGCTATCATTTGGATTCAAACAAACAGTATAGTTTGTTAATTGTCCGGTTGTAGGATTACTTGCACTTAAAACAAAACTTCCAAACATATTACCACTTCCAATTAGAGTCGTATTTCCTGACATTGATAATGCTGTGGTTGTAAAATTAACTGTTTCTGGTAAATTAACATTATCTGTTACAGTGGCTCTACTACGAATTACACCTAAAACCATATTTTCATATTGTGAGAAACTTGAACCAGTTATTGTTATTTTGGATGTATTAACTGTTCCACTTCCATTACTTAATGTAGTTGCTGTAAATTGAACTAAAACTCCTGAGAAATTACCAGTGCCTAAATTTTTTGTAAAACCACTAAAATAGCTTCCAGCAGTTCCTATTGAATAAATTGAAACACCTAAATATGTATTATTACTAAAACTTGCACTACCTGTTGTTGGACTTCCCGTAAAACCGGTTGTTGCGAGATTAACCCCAGAAGAAAGTACTAAGGCCCAACCCTTTCCTCTATTTACACCACTAAGTCCCAAAACTCTAGTTACATACAATTGATTACTTTCGTTTAAATATGAATTAGCATAATAAGGAAGTAAGTATTGATATTCACCATTAAGAGGATATTTGGCAATAGATTGTGGCCCAAACACGTTTAAAAATTGTGTCTGATTAGTTATAAAAGTTGGGGTAAATGCTGGCCCTGAGATAGTTTCTGAACAAAGTCCGAGGGTCGTAATTCCGACAGCGGATAATGTTAAATTTGATAAATCAATTTCTTTAAATTTGATTCCTGGACTTGTGAATATAAAACCTTCACTCATATCATTTTATGTATTAATATTGTTTTTATATAATTATTTGTTTAAAATCTTTTTAATAAATACTTTTCAATTTTTGAAAGTTGATATAAGAAGAATTTTAATTTGGTAAAAACGTAAAACATTAAAAACAACTTATTTAATTTTAAAAATTTTTAAAAATAATGAAGTATTTATATAAAATAAAAATAAATATATTGACAATTAAAATTATGAAATTAGTTTCAATCAGTAAAGCATCAGAAATCCTAGGAGTGTCACAAGCAACATTAAGAACTTGGGAAAATGATAAAAAAATAGAAGTAATTCACACTCCTAATGGCCATAGAAGATATGATCTGGATTATTTGTTAGAAAATTTTTGCAAGAGTAAGAAATAATATGTAACTTTATACTTAGAATTTCGTATGAAAGGAAAAAAATAAATCAAAAAATAGCGTTAGAAAAAATAAAAAAACGTCTTGAAGAAACCGGATACGTTTTATTAAATACAAATTATTGTTATAATGTTGGACATAGTGATGATAATGATATACACATATATTGTCCAAAACATGATATAGATTGGTGGACATCTTACAATAGATTTGTTAATGCTAATAAAACCGGTTGTACAAAATGTAATAAATTTTCTAAAAAAACACATAATGAAGCTTTTAAAAATTTAAAAAAACGTCTTGAAGAAACTGGATACGTTTTATTAAATATTGATTATAAATATTATCTTGGACATCAAAAAGATAAAAATATACATTTATTTTGTCTAAAACATGATATAGATTGGTGGACATCGTATGAAAAATTTGTTACTGGTAATCGTAATTGTAAAAAATGTGGTCATGAAAAGTGTGGTAAATGCTCTTTAAAAGATATTGAAGATGTTAAATTTGAGATTAATAAACATTTAAAAAAACATAATTTAATTTTATTAAATCCAGATTTTATTTATATAAACATGAATAAAACAATGTTAAATATTTATTGTCCAAAACATAATATAAAAAGAATTATTTCATGTAATGATCTTTTAATTACCATTGGATGTAAAGAATGTAGTAAGGAACAAAGAATAAATACAGCAATAGAACATTATGGTGAAATTTGGTTTAAATGTGTTCCATCACATAATCCAAATTCAATAATTTATTTAGACCTAATTTCAGAAAAAGTTGGTTTAAAAATTCAACACGCCCTTAATGGCGGAGAAAAGAAATTTCATAGATATTGGGTCGATGGTTATATTGAAGAATATAATATTTGTATTGAATGGAATGAAAAGCATCATTATAATAAAAGAAAAAGAGAAAAAGATTTAAATAGGGAAAATTATATTAAAGATAATTTTAATTGCAGCAACTACGAAATTAACGAGAAGGAATTTCTCAAAGATCCAGAAAATAATATTATAAAAGTAACTGAAGAAATTCAACAATTAATAAATTCCAGAAAAGTCACTATTTAAACTATATGTCACAATTCGATAAATCTATAACAATAAACACCGATAATCAAAATGATAATAAATACATTTTTATCAATCTTGAACAATCTACAAAGCCTATTAATATATTAAGTTTAAATCTTAATCAGACTGATATTTACGCTAATACTAATGCTGATTGGGGTGTTTTATGTGGAAGGGTTTTAAGTAATAATTTAATTCCGGTTCAGAATGCTAAAATTAGTATATTTATTCCCTTATCTACTGAAGATAGTAGTAATCCTGAAATAACTTCGATTTATCCCTTTACGAAAGTAACTGATAAAGACAGTAACGGAAAACAATATAATTTATTACCAAGAGTATCTTTATTCAATCAATTAACATCAACCTTTCAACCGAATCAAGCTTTCGGAACTTTCCCCATTAAACCAGAAATAGTTACTAATCAAACACTTTTATATGTTTATAAAACTTATTATAAATATACCACGGTTACGAATGCCACTGGAGATTATCTCATATACGGTGTTCCTATAGGTAATCAAACCGTACATTTAAGTTGTGATATAACAGATATTGGGCGGACTTATAGTATGACCCCTCAATCCATGGTAACTAATTTGGGTTACTCCACAAATTTATTTACAAATAATTTAACAACAATAAAACCTCAAATTGACTTAAACGATCTGCCCCAAATTCAATTGATTAATACTTCAGTAAACATAATTCCATTTTGGGGAGATTCATCAAATTTTGAAATAGGCATAACTCGTCAAGATTTCAAAATTAGAGCAAGCATAAGTACTTCATTTACAATATTTGGAACGTCTATGATTCAAGGTCGCTATGGAGCTATTGGTGATCCCGATGCATCTCAATCTAATCCAGCTACTGATGATGGTTTTTATAAAACCTCACATGCTGCTGGTGTTACTACATCTTGGAATAGTTTAGACATACGAACTTACCAGAATGCAAGTCCGATTATACGTTTATTTTCCTATTCCCCAAGTGTTCCAATTTCTACTATTACGGGTAGTACTACTGATTTAAATTTTGATACCGATATCTACGAAGTTAGTCCATCTACATATTTTTCATATTTTAATGGAACTGGAGATTTTGTGCTTCAAGTACCTTGTAATAGAAATAAAATTTCGTATGATATTTATGGTAATCAAATTCCAGTTGAAGATAATTCACCAAATGGAGTGTTCCAAAATTTTTATGGCATGATGTTAATGTCTTATCCGAATATGACTTTTGATGGTTCATTTAATAATAGATTCGCACATTCAGACACCCCTTTAAGTGCAGTTGGTATATTAAAATTTCCAACTTCTACAGATTTACAATATGAAGGCAATTATAAAGGTGGTGGAATAGTTACTAATTCAGATAATAATCCATGGAGAAAAGAATATTTTGCTTTTGAGGCTGGTAAATATTATTCAATAGCCCAATTTTTACCAACACGAGCATTGGGTGATTATGATAGTATCGATTATAATAGTGGAGATGGTCTTGTTAAATTACCAGGAGCAATTAACAATTTGGGACTTTTTAATGGTTCAAGTTATAGAGTTGGTGGAACTGACATTAATATGGGCGGTGCATATATGGTTGTTGGCGGATATTCTCAAACAATACAAACTGATCTTGATAATCAAAATTATATTATAACAGCAAGTGGAGTTACAAGTGGAAGTACATTTCAATATGATTTCCCCTATAATTGGACAGGAAATTTTACAACACAGTATAGTCAAGTAATTCCAAATTTTATGTTTGGTGCGCAATGGATAAATCTATGTGCTATATTTCCACGTTATATCTTTGCACAAAGTTCTGCAGCTAGTAATAGAAGTTATGATGTTGCAGACATGATGTTTGCAAATTTTTTAACCAATCCGAATGATTCATCGCTTGATGTATATGATAATGGAGGTTGGTTTACTCTTCCAAGCACAATGAACCCTACTCAAACTAATAATCAACAAATATTTGGTGGTGTTTACGGAAGTGTGGGTATAATAAGTGGGAAAGCTTGGTCTACCAATTTTATTGAAATACCTAGTACCGAAATATTTAAATTATACACTTTACCTACATACAATTCTCCAAATATAAAAGGAATAAATATTCAAGGAATTAACCATAATCCTAATTTATCAAAACCAATTAATTTAGATCCTACACCATATATGTATCGTATTCCTACTGGAACAACATCAGATTATAGAGGTTATAATGTTACTAGTTATGATATGAATTATAGTTTAGGATCATCATATCCACCAAATTTGCCCAATGCTTATTTATTTAGAGGAAATTATGTAAATGATTGTATTGCTGAACTTTATAATTTAAATTTATTATAATTGTACATTTTTTTACGAAATTTCAATTAGTTTGTAACTATTTTAATTAGAATTTCGTATTATTAAGTGTAAAACAATTATAATATTAATTTAAAAACTAAAAAAATGAAAACAATGAAAAATTTAATTTTTGTAAGTGTATTAGGTACATTAATGATTTTTGCTTCATGCAAGAAAGAAACTAACGATGTCGTTGTAAATCCAATAACGCCAACAAGGCCAGCAGCCGATACTATATATTATGGCACTTGGGTGGCACAAAATAGTCAATATTTTATAAGTTATAAAATTAACAAAGATTCTGTATGGTATTCAAATTATACTACTGGGATTTGGACTACTCCAGGTTTGAATTGGAAAATTGATTTATCAAAAACTCCTAATGTTTTATTCTTAAATGAAAAAAATGGAGCATTGTATGGAGATGTTGTAATCACTCAGTCTCCGGCTAATAATCTAATGACTTTGGGTGATGTGGTGTATCAACGTCAATAAAAATTTTAAGGTTTGAAATATAAATCGGATTTTTTAAAACTTTTATTATGAAAAAAGTAGTTAATAAACCAAAATCTACATGTTATAAGCGAGCTTTTCCGAGGATAACGTGTTGTTTATCTACAACTCCTGGAAGACAAATCGGAAGTAATTTCCCTCACTATGATAGATTAATGTTTTCTACTGGACTTTTTTATGGATACATACATTATACAGAAGATCAAAAATTCATATTTGAAGTAGATCGTACCAAAGAACTTGTAGACATAACAGATTATGTTGAAATCAAATATTGAAAATACTTGATTAGAATTTAGTAAACAATATAAGGATTTCGTATTTATTTTAAAAAGATTTATTATGAATAAAGAAATAAAAACTGAAGATGTTGGTGACAAATATTTACAAAATAAATATAATATTCCCACAGATTTTGATAAGTTTGATCAAAAATATTTAGAACATAAACTTGCTAATCAAAAATCTAGTACAAACGATATAATAATTTTCAAAAAGAAAAGCCATAAAGATTTTGATCAGGATTGGTTATTAGTTAAAAATCCATCTAATTTAGATGGTTATGGTGCTAATGTAAGAGGAATTATTTTAGCAAGTGGAGATTTCTATTTAGAAAGCGGTTCAGAAACTATTCATAATGATATACTTAAAATTCTTTATGAGAAAAACATACTTAAAGTTTTACCTAGGAAGGATTGGACATCTAAATTACCCGAAGAAACAGGATTCCTGACCATGCAAAGATTTAGAGATTCAACTGAAATTCGTATTGGTGAAAGTAATAAATTAATATATGATGACGATGATAGAAATAAACTTGAACAATATTATATGAAATTTATAAATGCCGCTAAAGCTAAGTGTCAGGGCTTGAATTTCGTATATGAATTAGTTGGAACAAAAGCCAATATTAAACCTGCTAGTCAAAAAGTTTTAGATATTTTGAATAAAATAGAAAAATAATTTGGAAATTTCGAAAATGTTTTTTATATTTGCAAAGTATTTAAATTAAAAGTAGAGTTTGAACTTCTGTAGTGACTGAAGTTTATTTACCCAGCTAGGCATAATGCTGGATCGTAAGTAGATAAGACCGAAATGCAGTAATGTAAATCTGCAAACTTATTGGTTGCAAACAATGAGATGATTTACAGTTGGGTTGGTAACCTTACAACCGTTAAATAATTTTATAACGTTCTTTAATTTATGGGGGTGACAGGATTTGACAGCAGTATCAGATTTATCAGTGTCAGCAAGTACTAGTTGAATCGGACTAGTTAAAAAAGGTTCAAAACAATAAATGCAGAGGATATGATGTCCTTCTCTACTTCTGTAACAAGAGGTGACTTAACTCTCAAGAGTGTAGAACTTGAGATGGCAGCCTAAGAGAACAGCAAACACTACATGACTTCCTAATATTCAAGAAGGAACTTAGAGAAAATAAATCTTGAAATTGTTTTTGTTTGTTTTTCAAGACCAGAATAAAACAACTATTTTGTTGCTTCAGACAAAGCAAATAAACTTGTAGAAAGCTGATTTACAGGCTTGTATGGACTTGGCTATCGTATGCCAACACCTCCACTAATTTCTCCATCTCCACAGTATTTATTGTAAAATAAATGCTATGGAGTATAGAAAAAATGGTAGAAAAACATCGACAGTAATTTGTAAAAGCTGTGGAAAATCTTTTGAAAAAGCCAATAGTGAAATTAAAAGAACCGAAGCTAAGAGTGCTAATCACTATTGCAGTATAAGTTGCTCCGCTAGAGATAGTATTGAAGTGAAAATGGGTGACCACTTCAAAAGTAGTGAAAATATAAAATATTTAAAGAAACCTAATGGTGAATGGATTACAAGAAGTGATGAATTTATTGGTTTTAGAGAATTTATTAGGCGAGCTAAAAAAAGAAATAAACTTGGAGATTTAACACTTGAAGATTTAAAAGAACAATGGGAAAAACAAAGCGGAATTTGTCCATATACTGGTATAAATTTGATTTTACCCTCAGTTACTAAAGAATATACAAAAATTAATCTCGCATCATTAGATAGAATAGACTCAAATAAGGGATATGAAAGGGAAAATATAATGTTTGTTAGTGTTGCAATAAATTATATGAAAAATACTATGAGCGAAGAAGAAACTGTTGAACTTTGTAAAATAATTGCAAAGTTTTGGAATAATAAATAAAGTTTCTTAATTCTTCAAAAATTAAGTGGTGGAACTGGAGAGAAATCTTTTCCAATAAGTTTATCAATTCTTACTTTAAAAATTGATAGCCGGTCACGAAAATTCTGACTTAACAACATCCATACAGGGATGAATAGATTCTGTATTTGGTTGTTCCATTTGGCGAGGGCTATTTGAGATCAGAGTTTTAAACGATAGAAGTGTGGGCATTGGATTGTTCCTCTAAGTGTAGCTTCTATCGTTTTTTATTTATGAAAAATATTTGGATATTAAATAAATTTTTTCTTTCTTTGTGAAACATTTATTGCTAAGATTTCGTATTATATAATAAAAAAAATAATTTAACATTTATTAAACATGAAAACAAACATTAAAGACAAGTTAAAAGAAGTTATAGACTCCTTAGATGAATCTAAATTAGAAAAAATATTATTAGAGTTATCTCCCGATTTTAAGAAGAATTATAATTTTAAAGATATTAAAACTTTTGAAGATGCCTGTGAAGTTTTAGATATTGATCCTAAATCTATTTTGGATTCAGTTCTTTCCGAAGATACATTAGCATATGAAAAACTTAAAATTCTTACTAAAGCAATTAATGATAATTGGATTCCTAATTGGAATGATGAAAATCAAAAAAAATGGTATCCTTGTTTTAATACACAATCCAAGGGTGCTTCGGGGTTCGGTTTTTCGTTTTCGGACTCCTACTACGCTTATTGGATTGCGATTGTCGGTTCGCGCCTTTGCTTTGAAACTGAAGAAAAAGCAAATTATGCCGGAAATCAATTTATAGATATATATGGAGAATATTTATTATAAGTTGTGAATTTAAATTAAATTTTTTATACTAATAACATTATGTTTAATTTTAAAAATAAAATAACTATGAAACAAATTAATAGTAAAATTGATTCATTGGTAAATGAAATTGGGAAAGAAAAAATTCTCGAATATTTAAATAACGGTATTAAAAAAGAATTTCATTATACCGATATTAAAACCTTTGAAGATGCTTGTGAAAAACTTGGAATTTATTCTAAAAATGTTTATAATTCTGAATTAGACACTATCGATGAAATTGCTTATAAGAAATTAAAAATTGTCTTTAAAGGAATAAACAATGGTTGGCAACCTAATTGGTTAGATAGTAGTCAGTATAAATATTATCCATATTTTAAGGCAGAATCCAATTATAAAAGTTCGGGTGCTTCGGGGTTCGGTTTTTCGGACTGCAGCTACGGTAATTGGAATGCGTTTGTCGGTTCGCGCCTTTGCACATATTCTTCAGAAGTTGCTAAGTATATTGGTAAACAATTCGAAGATTTATATAGTGATTATTTAAAATAAAAATTTTTTGAGGTTGTATAATATTTAAACTGGCAAGTGCTTCGAGGTTCAGTTTTTCGAACTACAACTACGATAATTGGAATACGAATGTCAGTTCGCGACTTTAATAATTTTTTTATATTATAGACCTTACCTCTTGGTAAAAAATATACAATATTTTAAAGAGCATTGGTAAAACTTAATTTGAAGATGATCTTATAAAAAGCAAAGGCTGATGAAAAGAATTGGGAATTTATATGAAAAAATAATCGATATTGAAAATCTTAAATTGGCCGATAAAATTGCTCGTAAGGGTAAATTAAAACAATTAGGCGTAATAAATCATGATAAAAATAAGGAAGAAAATTTACGAAATTTAAACTATCTTCTGAAATCTAAAATATATAAAACGTCAGAATATACAACATTCACAGTATTTGAACCTAAAGAGAGATTGATTTATAAATTACCATATTATCCAGATCGAATTGTTCATCATGCGATAATGAATATTCTAGAACCGATATTTGTATCTACATTTACTAAAGATACTTATAATTGTATTAAAAATCGTGGTATACATGCCGTGTATAATGCAATTAAAATAGTATTAACAGATGAAGAAAATACTACTTATTGTCTTAAATTAGATATTACAAAGTTTTATCCTAATATTGATCATATCATATTAAAACAATTATTAAGAAGGAAATTTAAAGATTGGGATTTATTGTGGCTGCTTGATGAAATTATAGATAGTTGTGATGGATTACCCATTGGTAATTATTTAAGTCAATATTTGGCAAATTTTTATCTTTCTTATTTTGATCATTGGTTAAAAGAAGAAAAACGGGTTAAATATTATTTTAGATATGGTGATGATATAGTAATTCTTCATAGTGATAAAAAATATCTATATTGTTTATTTTTAGAGATAAAAAAATATTTAAATAATAATTTAAAATTAATGGTTAAGCAAAACTATCAAATTTTTCCAGTTGAAAAAAGAGGAATTGATTTTATTGGTTATGTATTTAGACACTCATATATTAAACTTAGAAAATTTATTAAGAAAAATTTTATAAAAGCCATTAAAAAAAATAAAAATTCTAAATCTATTGCTTCATATTATGGTTGGGCTAAACATTGTAATAGTAAAAATCTATTAAATAAAATTTTATATGAAAAAATTTAGTGATTTAAATATTAAAATAAGAATAAAAAGTTTTGAAGGAACTAAAATAAAAATATGCAAGATATTAAATAAAGAAATTATTGTTTATAGATTTAAGATTGAAAATTCTAAAATATATAAGGATAGAGGTAATGGAAAATGTTTACATTTGGAAATATCTATTATAATTAATAGATAAAGTCTATATGTCAAATTAATATATACTATACAAATCATTTTGTATGTTTTTAATTTTAATACTATTTATATGAAAATAATTTTATGAAAGCTAAAGAAGTTTTAAAAAAATATAATATTACTAGAAATACTTTATCTAATTGGACTAAATCCGGTAAAATTTTCGTTAATACTTTACCTAATAATAGATATGATTATTTTTTTAAAACCGATATTCCTAATAATGTTAGAAAAAATATTATCTATGCTAGAGTATCAACTTCTATTCAAAAGGATAATTTAATTAGACAAATTGAAAGATTGAAAAACTTTTCATCAAATAGCGGAATAATCGTAAACGATATTTATTCAGATATTGCATCTGCATTGAATTATAATCGAAATAATTATAAAAGACTTTTAAGTGAAATTATTTCTGGTGAAATAGATAAAATTATTATAGAATATAAAGATAGATTATTAAGAATTGGATTTGAAGAATTTGAATTTATATGTAATAAATTTAACACTAAAATAATTCTAATAGATGAATCAAGTTATGATCCTGATAAATCTAAACAAAAAGAAATAACCGAAGATTTAATTTCAATAATTCATCATTATTCAATGAAATTATATTCTTCTAGAAAAAGGAAAAAAATTGAAGAAATTATTAAAACCGATGATTAAAACCATTAAACTCCCTTATAAAACT
>Ga0187860_1002057_pt1 | contig 17154 bp, 18 predicted proteins | sample June2016WEW_10_4_FD_132981 | JGI IMG/M metagenome (GOLD analysis project Ga0187860, IMG submission 132981) | Peatland microbial communities from SPRUCE experiment site at the Marcell Experimental Forest, Minnesota, USA - June2016WEW_10_40 | ecosystem: Environmental > Terrestrial > Soil >... | reverse complement strand
GTTGGGCGCAAGTGAAGCTATCTGTCGTGCAATTCTCGTCCACAACGAAGCGCACGGAGAGCCCTGTATGTCGCTGATGGATAAAGCCCTCTTTTGCGCCGATCCTTTGACCGGGCTCATCACTGCCGGAGCGCTAATTCGTCCCGATAAAAAGCTGGCCTCCGTGGAAGCCAAATCTATTCGCAAGCGGTTCAAAGAAGAGCGCTTTGCGGCGGGCGCGAATCGAGAGCAGATCGCAAAGTGCAGTGAGATCGGTTTGGAATTGGATGCATTTATTGAGCTTGGCTTGGAAGCGATGAAGGGAGTAGCAGGAGATTTGGGATTGTAATGTTACGTCGTCAACTAACGATAAACGGGATGGTTCTATTTTCGCCTCATCAAGCTTATCGAATATCATTGTATGAATTCAACCTATTTCCGCCGCTTCCTTGATAATAACCAACCCTATCCATCCCCGCTATTGTAGATAACTTGTTGACAACTTTTAAAATTAGTTTACAATAAAGTTGTCTACAAACAATTTGCGTAGGTACAATGGACATAAAAAAAATAATCCTCAATATTATCAGTAAAAAAGAAAAAGCTAGAGCTGCCGATGTTGTGAGCAGAACTGGCCTTTCGCGGGCATACGTGCATAGATTTTTAAAGAAGCTGACCGACGAAGGCTTGATCGTTCTGATGGGCAAGGCCAATCAAGCGCATTATGTTATTGCATCTGCTAAAGGCGCGCTCACGGCAAGACCTTCGAGAGTTAGAAAAATCATCACCAACAAGAGTCTGGCCGAAGACAAGGTGCTAAGCCAAATCAAGCAGGAAAGCTCTATTTTTCAAAGGCTGGCAGGTAATGTGTCTTCAATCATCGATTACGCTTTTACCGAAATGCTCAACAATGCTATTGAACATTCTTCATCGGAAAAGATTGATCTGATCGTCACGAAAACATCAATGGATATTCGTTTTGCTGTAGCGGATCAGGGCGTCGGCATTTTTAACAATATTATGAAAAAGAAGCGGCTGGTTTCTACAATGGATGCTATTCAGGATTTGCTTAAAGGGAAAGAAACCACGGCGCCGGAAGGGCACAGCGGCGAGGGAATCTTTTTTACATCAAAAATAGCAGATCGATTGACCATCAAGAGCTTTGGGAAAAAGATCGTTTTCGACAATGTCGGTCAGGATATTTACGTAAAGGATATTCAATCATCCAGGGGAACAAAGGTTGATTTTGTGTTGGGCTTGAAATCAAAAAAGACGCTATCCGATTTGTTTAATCAATACACTGACGAGTCTTTCCAGTTTAGTAAAACAGGCGTGAAGGTAAAGTTGTATCGTCAAAATAACGACTATGTATCCCGATCGCAGGCCCGTAGAATTTTGGCGGGTTTGGAGAAATTCAACACCATCGAACTTGACTTCAAAGACGTGGAAACCGTAGGCCAGGCCTTTGCCGACGAAATCTTCCGCGTCTGGAAGAACGCACATAAAGACATCAAGGTGACAGTGATAAATGCCAATGAAAACATTCTGCTCATGATCAGGCGCGCTGAAAAGTAGTTGACAACTTGTAGACAACTTTTAAATTTGAATTTAGTGATAGTTGTCTACTGTCAGAAAGCTGGGGCCAGATCTTGAAATATAATATTTTTATGCTTAACCGAATCGGAAATGACGTTCTCCTGTTTTTCGTATCGCATGCGTAAGTGAAAGGATATGCCATGAAACGAGTTGTGACGATTTTCCTTATTTTCATTATAGCAATTGCTGTTCTCGGTTGTCACAAAGAAACCGACCAGGTTAAGGTTAAAAAGATCATTACGGACATCCAGGCAGCGAGTGAAGCCAAGGATGTCAGGAAGATCATGAGCCATATTTCGAAAACCTACAGCGATCCTCAAGGTTTCAACTACGAAGGTATCAAAGGGCTGCTGCTCGGCTATTTCTTTCGCTACCCGAAGATATCGGTCTATATCAACAGTCTCACGATATCCGTTGAGGACACATCGGCCAGGGCTGAATTTCAGACTGTCCTGACCAGTGGAGAAAAGACCGGCTCCTTAACTGACGTGATCCCGCAGTCGCTCGGCGTTTGGGACTTCGACGTATCACTGAAAAAAGAATCGAGTGACTGGAAAGTTACCTCTGCCAAATGGGAACAAGCGGAAATGATGAAAACGGAGGAGCGATGAAACTCAGACAACAGAGGGACGCTTTTAAATTATAAACTTTAGAATAAACTTGGGATTAAATCTTCAATGGGGAGGAAACGATGAAGACTTTAAAACTGTTGGAGTATAGTCAATTTTTAAGGCACAAATATCTGGAAACCTTAAGCAAGCTCCCATGGGAGGAAGTTATCAAAGATCGAGGCGCCAGTTTCCCCTCCCTGAGAGATATCTTCCTGCATATTGTCTTTGTGGTGGATGTTTTTATTAATTATATATTGCAAGGCAATCCCAATTATCCGAGCGTCAACTATAATGAATACGGCAGCATCGAGAAAATCACGAAATATCTGGAACAGGTGGAATCCAAAGCCAACGCCTATCTGAGTAAAGTAAAGCCGAAAGAACTGGCGAGAAAAGTTGAGAGAAAGCTAAGGGACGGCTCGACATTCCTTGTAGCCGTTGAGGATATATTGCTCGACCTTTTCCAGGAAGAAACACATCATCGGGGAGAACTTATAGCGTTGTTATGGCAAATGGATGTTGCGCCTCCCCATAAGAGCTTTATTCAGTACCTGCGGTCGCAAAACTACATTGTGAATTGAGAATAATATTTTTCAAAAAGGAATTATATGCTTAAAGGCAAGGTTGCGCTTATTACGGGAAGCAGCAGGGGGATAGGCAAGGGAGCGGCGATCGAACTGGCAAAGTCCGGCGCATCGGTCGTAATTAATTATATTGCCGACAAGTCCGCAGCGGAAAGCGTTTTAAAGGAGATCAACTCCGGCGGAGGCAGGGCGTGCATTATCCAGGCGGACGTATCAAAACCAGGAGATGTGGAGAGACTGGTAATCGAATCCGCGCACACGTTCGGCGATATCGATATACTGATTAATAATGCCGGTATCGCCAAAATCCAATCATTTGAAAAAGTCTCCGAAAGCGACTGGGACGAAATCATCAGGGTGAACCTGAAATCGGTATTTCTGGTGACGAACGCCGTACTGCCCACCATGCGAAAACGAAGATGGGGCAGGATCGTTAATATATCATCGGTGGCGGCGCACACCGGCGGCCTTGTATCGCCGCAGTATACCGCTTCCAAGGCGGGCATTATCGGCCTGACACGTTATTATGCAAATGTCCTGGTCAGGGAAAGGATCACGGTCAATGCTGTGGCGCCGGCTCTTATCGAGACCGATATGTTAAAAAACACTAAAATAGATCCGAAACTGATACCGCTGGGGAGGTTTGGCACCATAGACGAGGTCGTTTCCGCGGTGATGTTTTTGGTTCAGAACGGATTTGTCACAGGACAGACTATTGATGTAAACGGCGGGTTGTACTTTCATTAATGGCAGGCTAATGCATTCAGGACGAAACTATAGAGAATTTAAGCTAACACCAGGCAATGGGGTGTCGGGTCTTTTTTCTTGTCAATTACAATCGACGAACCACGCAAGGGGCGAAGGGGTTAAATCTTTGCAAGGACTTAAAAAATAAAATAGAGGTGTTTTATGAAAGAAGTGATCAAGTTATTAGCCGAAAATCCAATGGGATTTCTGGCAACGGTGGAGAATGGCGAGCCGCGAGTTCGGCCATGGGGATTTCTGTTTGAAGAAAACGGAAAATTTTATTTTTGCACCAATAACACCAAGGATGTTTACAAGCAGTTACAGGCAAAACCTTTTATCGAATTTTCCACCAAAACCAGCAATTTTGTCTGGGTGAGGCTGCGTGGCAAAATTACGTTTACAGAGGATATGAAGATCAAAGAAAAGATTCTCGCGGGGAATGATTTGGTAAAATCAATATATCAGAAGGCAAATAATCCCATATTCAAAGCTTTTTATATCGAACATGGATCGGCAATCATTGGTGACTTTTCCGGCCAGCCGCCGAAAAGATTTACATTCTAGAGGCGAAGCGCGCGGTCAAATCTTTGCATGGCTCATTTTACGGTGAAAAGTTTTGATATAATCCAAGGCGCTTCAATTTAATTCTGGAGATACTGCAATGAGGTTTTAATATGAAAAAAATACATATTTTTCTTATTGTTTGTATTGGTTCTGTTTTTTGGGCAAGTCCCTTATATGCATGTACTAGCTTTGCTGTATTTGGTAACCATTTTCTTTATGGAATGAATTTTGATTATTTTCTTGTTCCCTTAAAATTTATTATTGATACTTACGGCTCTATAAAAACCTTTCATCTGGCATTTAATGTCAAGCTTCCAGGTATGGATTTTTTTGCAAAAACAGGCGGGATGAATTCAAAAGGTCTTTTTGGAGCATGTCAGATTCTGATGCCGCCGGTTGAAGTTCCTTCTCAGGCGGGTGTTAATGATATTTTCATTCCCATATTTTATGAATCATTTGCGCCTCTGGATAAAGTTCAAACAGTGGAAAATCTGTTAAAGGATAAGAGACTAATCAATTTTCCGGGAGCTTCCCATCATAACCTGTATGCAGATACCTCGGGAAATGGCATGATCATTGAGCCTGGAACAGATAAGAATCGTATTACAAAGATTGAAAACAATTTTATAGTCATGACTAACTTTCCTGTCTATGATTTGAAAGGTAAAAATTACACAGAAGCAAAGGGAATGGGAGCGGACAGGTATAAAATTGCTTATGAATATCTCAGAGACAATGTTGATAATTTCAGTATAGACAAAGGATTTGAGCTTCTACAAAAAGCTATTAATAAAGACCCGGGTTTAGCTACCAGATGCTCCATGATCTTTGATCCCATTCATAATGAAATATTTATTGCCATCGATAGAAATTTTAATAAAATTTGGAAAGCCTCGCTTGAAGAATCTACAATAGAAACATTTTCCGGTTTTAATATTTCAATAAAAAAGCCTTTGGATTCAAAGGGGCTTATGGCTTTAGAAATATCAATAAAGACACTTAATGATACTGTATAAAAACATATCAATCATAACGTTATTCTGACGAGGGGCAGACGCGTCAAGTCTTTGCATGGCTCATTTTTTAATTAGTGGAAAATCTATTCTTGACAATTGCAATCGGCGAACTACGCAAGCCATCAGCAGCCCTAGTTTTCCTACTTTTACAAAATACTGGATTACAGAATATTTGGGATGGTTCAATTTAAATGCAGATCGAAAATAGCAACGTCCATATAAAAAAATTTGGCCTTCTGCCTTTGTAGATAATCGGCGTATCGTTGATATACAAAGCCGCCTCATCCGATTATGGAGCGGTTCTATCCCTCATTCGCTATAGAGGCCCTCAATTGTATCGCCGTAACGTTTTATGATCTCGCGGCGGCGGAGCTTGAGCGTGGGCGTCAGTTCTCCGGCCTCTTCGGTAAAATCGTGCGGGAGGATGGCGAAACGCTTGATTTGTTCGTATGGCGCCAGACGGCCGTTGATATTCTTCACATGATCGGATACGGCCTGCCGAACCTTCTGTTCCTCTGCGATGGTTGCCGGTTCCATGTCTGCGAGATTTTCCCGTTTGGCGAAAACACGAAGTTCATGCTCATTCAAGGTCATCAAAGCTGTAAGATACTTGCGGCGATCGCCGTAAACCATGACCTGACTGATCAGCGGCAGGGTCCGGATGAGGTTTTCGATGTTCTGCGGGGCAATGTTCTTGCCGCCAGCCGTGACGATCAGATCTTTCTTTCGATCCGTAATGGTGATGAACCCCTCGTCATCCATGATGGCAATATCGCCCGTATGAAACCAGCCTTCAACGTCTATGGCCGCTGCTGTTGCCTCCGGATCCTTGTAGTAGCCGTGGAAAAGACCCTGTCCCCGGAGAAGCAGTTCGCCATCGGGGGCGAACTTTGCCTCCATTCCGGGAATCAATTGTCCCACAGTGCCGAATTTGAAACGTTCCGCCCGATTCACCGCCGCCGGGGCCACGGTTTCTGTCAATCCGTAACCTTCCAGAATCAGGAGCCCCGCGGCATTGAAGAATTCCAGAAGGTACATGGGCATGGGCGCTCCGCCGCACAAAAGATACTTGACCCGGCCCCCGAAGACATCATGTATTTTCTGAAAAACCAGACGATGGGCAACAGTATGTTTCATGGCCAAAAAAGGTGGTAGTGATCGATTTTTTTGACGGTAGGACGCCGCTGCGTGGCCTACGGCCATGGCCCATTGAAATATCCGGCGTTTTAGGGGAGACCCGGTAGCCAGCATCTGATGGACCCGGTTGTATATCCGCTCAAAGATCTGGGGTACGCTGACCTGAATGGTGGGGCGGAGTTCCTGGAAATTCTCTATGAGTTTGTCGATACTTTCGGCATAAGCACCGACAATGCCAAGGTGTATGGCCGCGTAGACGGTCATTCTCTGCAGCATATGGGTCAGGGGAAGAAAGGCAATGCCGAAGTCGCTTTCTTCGTAATGGTGCATTTTCGTGGCATTGATGGCCGTATGGTAAAGATTGGCGTGAGTAATCATGGCCCCTTTGGGCGGTCCCGTTGTCCCGGAGGTATAGGCAATCGTCGCCAGATCTTCAGGCTGGACAGCCCGCCAGACGGTTTCGAAACGCGCCGGATCGGCTTCATAAACGCTCCGCCCTTGGACACTGAAGTCCTCCATGGTGATCACGCCGGGAGGAAGAAGCTTTCGGTTTGTTTCGAAGAGAATCATTGTCTTCGGTAAGCCCGTCTCGGCCTGGACGGTAAGGAGCTTGTCCAGAAGTGTGTCGTCTTCCACGAAGCAGATCTGAGGGCCGCTGTGAGCGACAACATGGGTCATTTCCCAAAGGCTGGCTGAGGGATAAAGGCCTATCGTGACTCCACCCGCGGTAAGAATGACGATATCGGCTTCACTCCATTCTTTACGGGTGCGGCTGGCGATTCCGACAGTATCCCCTTTCTTGAATCCCAAAGCGACGAGACCCATGACACCGGCCGGCAAAGCTTCCAGGGATTCCCGCCAGGTGACGGGTTCCCATTTGCCGGCTATTTTTGTCAGCTTCAGCGTTCTGTCGCCGAAGCGGCGGGCCTGGTTCATGAAAATCCCTGTAACTGTCGGGGGATCGTATAAAGGCTTCGTTTCGTTCACAATAAAATGTTCGTTCCGTTCTTTCAACTTCGCAGGGCTTCTTTTATACCCTTTTTGCTGGCAGGGGGTCAATGGACATCTTTGGCCGAGGTTCAAGGCGAATATTTCGGCTGGTTCTATTTGTATTTCTATCTTGTCAGCAGGATAAAGTTATAATAGTCACATAAAACGCAAAAAGGTTATAGTTTGCACAAAGTAAGTGAAAAGCATATCATTAAAAGGAGGGGTTATGAAAAAATTTAATCTAGTAGTTATGTGTTTAGTTGTTCTGGGTTTGTTAGCTTCAGCGACATTTATTCAAGCGGCTGCGAAAAGCAAAGTGAATTTAACCGGTAAGTGAAATATGTCAGTTACGACTCCACAGGGTTCAGGCACTCCTGTCTTCACATTGAAGCAAGCCGGCAAAAAATTGACGGGAACCTATAAAGGCTACTTCGGAGAGGCACCGGTAACGGGAACCGTTAAAGGTAAAGACGTTGAAATGCAGTATACCATGCGCGGAGCACTTACGATTTATAAAGGCAAGGTTGATGGTAACAAAATGTCGGGTACCATTGATTTAGGAGGCCAGGCAACGGGCACTTTCGACGGAACAAAAGAATAGCGTTCACTTAGAGACTTGAGAAATCCTCAATTTGTCTTAACCAAGGAATTCTCAATCATATGAAAACCTGTTAAGCACATGATTTGGTAATTATTTCAGGGGCTCGAATGCCATTGTTTTATAAATGGTCGAGCCCCTGACTTTTTATCATTGTAAGAATGGATCAAAAAAGGTTATCCAGTTTGACCTCATTTTAATATTCTTTTTCATGAAAAATATACGATCATGTTTCTCTCGTTTTTTTAGGCTGCATGACTTCATCCCGTAAGCATCTTTCCAGCCTTGGCGAGGGCTTTCTTTTTAAAAGGACGATACTTCATCAACATGTCGCAGAATATGTTGTCACATGAATATTGACATTTCCCTCATTAATCTCTAGATTAAAACAAAAAACGTCAGAGAAATGAAAATATGCCGATTTATGAATATCAATGCGAAAAGTGCAAAAAGCAATTTGAAGTTGTCACCATGAGCATGAGTGAAAAAGCAAATGCCGTATGTCCGAAATGTAAGTCCAAAAAGATCAGCAGAATGATGTCCAAATTCGGACGCGGGAAATATGCCTCGCTTAGTTCTGGTGGTTCCGGCAGCACCAGTTCCTCCGGCAGTTCCGGCTGCTCATCGTGCTCCTCATCAAATTGCTCGTCCTGCGGGCATTAAGTTCATTGAAAATAATCCTGGAGGTTGTATTTATTTAGCGGATAGCGGCAGAGCATCGCCATCTCTATCTTTCCGGTGATCTGGATTTGCCCTGTATCATACAAGCGGGCCGGAGTTTATCCCGCATATGCGGGACAGGAATGACGAAGATAAAAAGAATCGGAGCGTTGTTAAAAAAGTCTTTAAAATATTGGAGGGTATTATGTTAAAAAAAATATTGCTGAGTGTCGCCATTATATTTTGTTTTGTTTCTTCTTCAATTGCTGCCGACCTTAGTCCGATTAAACTTTTTCCGCCCGATATGAAAGGCGGGAAATCTCTGATGCAATCGTTGCAGGAGAGAAAAACATCCCGGTCGTTCAATACAAAAAAACTGCCGATAGAAGTGCTTTCCAATCTTCTCTGGTCGGCCTGTGGTATCAACCGGCCGGATAGCGGCAAACGCACTGCACCGTCCGCCAGTAACCGGCAGGAAATAGATGTCTATGTCGCCATGGAAGAAGGCCTTTATTTTTATAACGCAAAAGCTCATGTGCTCGAACCTGTATTGAAAAACGATCTGCGCAAGAACACGACCACGTTCCCCCAACCATCAAGAAGCTCGGTAGAAGGCGCGCCGCTGCAATTGATCTATGTGGCGGACTATTCGAAGATGAGCGTTTACACGAACGATGAGGAGAAAAAATTCTATTCGGCTGCGGATACCGGTTTCATTGCCCAGAACGTTTATTTGTATTGCTCTTCCGAAGGACTGGTTACAGGGGTTCGCGGATTGGTCGATAGGGACGCCCTTTCCAAGAACATGAAGTTGCGCGACAGACAGAAAATTGTTCTGGTTCAGGCAGTAGGATATCCGGAATAAAAAGTTTTGGGATTTTATAGAGTTGTCTTTCCACGAGAGCAGATAAGCGAAGGGGGTCGAGTCTGCCTTTGGCCTTTTTTGGTTAGGCGATTTTTATTTTATCCGTTCTAAGCAGAAAAAAACTTATTTTTAAATTTCAAGGCGACGTTCACCAGAATAATAAGCACCGGCACTTCGATGAGTGGGCCGATGACGGCGGCAAATGCCTGACCGGAACCAATACCCCAAATAGCAATAGCAACAGCAATTGCCAGCTCAAAATCGTTACTCCCCGCAGTAAAGGATACAGCGCATGTTTGGGCGTAATTGCCGCTTATTTTTCTGATGATAAAAAACGTAACAAACCACATGATAACGAAATAGATGGTCAGCGGAATTGCCACAAGGAACACGTCCAGAGGCGATTCAATAATTTTATTGCCCTGCGTAGAAAACATTACGACGATGGTAAAGAGTAATGCGATAAGCGTCAGCGGCGAGAGCTTGGGCATAAAAACATTATTGAACCAATCTTCACCTCGCCACCAGATAATTGAATAGCGGGTAATCAAGCCTGCGAGAAATGGAATACCGAGATAGATAAAAACTGTTTTTGCCGATTCGGCCATGGAGACGTTGATATTGACGGACTGAGCGAGTCCCAGCCAGTTGAGTATTACGGTGATAAAGAAATAAATATAGAAGGCGTAAAAAAGCACTTGCGCGATGGCGTTAAAAGCCACGAGGCCGACGGCCAGTTCCCGGTCGCCGCAAGCAAGCTCATTCCAGACGATAACCATGGCAATGCACCGCGCCAAACCAACCAGTATAACGCCGATCATGTATTCAGGATAGTTATGCAGGAAAATTACCGCCAGCACAAACATGACCAGCGGGCCGATTACCCAGTTTTGCAGAAGTGATATCGTCAGAAGATTTTTGTTTTGAAAAACCCTGCCCATCTCTTCATACTTGACCCGTGCCAGGGGCGGATACATCATGAGAATCAGTCCTACGGCAATGGGAATCGAAGTTGTTCCGACTTGCAGGCCGGTAATGAAATTTGCCGCCGCGGGAAGAAAATACCCCAGCGCGATGCCAATACCAATGGCTATAAAAATCCATAAAGTTAAAAAGCGATCCATGATGGATAATTTATTTACGATGCCGTCTGTCATTTTAATCCTCCAATGGTTTTTGTATTCAACAAATTCTAAAAAATAAAGTTGAAAAGAAAGCCCACGATATTCATATATATATTAGAAGTCTCGGGAAGCGCCGCCGCCGCCGGATTTGCCGGCATCGAAGAATTTTTCTGTTTGTGTCGGGGGTTGCTGAGAATCGACAAAAGCGGGCGTAAGGGCTGTGCCTATATCTGCCAGGTTGATTCCATAGTTTTCTGGTTTCAGTAAGTTTTCTGTCGTGAAACCATATCTTGTTTTATTTGGTCCTCGCGAAAGCCAGCGCGAAATGATAATGGATATGATAATCAGTATTATTCCCATAAATGCCGGATCCCAGGCGTAGCGGGTCCAGCTCAGATAGCTTTTGTTTGTAGCGAGCGTCAGACAGGCAAGAACAAGACCTACGTTCATGATCAGCCGTTTGCGGCCTTTGATTCCCCAGTAGATCCCCAAAGCGGGAATCAGAAAAGTAAGTATATAGGACGACCAATAAATGTAAGGAGGAAAGCCGGCATAGGGTTGAAGGATCATGCTGAGATGGTCAAAATATAATCTTGCCAATTCGAGTAGCCGCAGGTTCACTGCCAGATAGATAGCCGCCAAAAGACATGCCTGAATCAGGATGTTCCTTTCTTTCCGGAAATCTTCATTATCTGATTTATCAATGAGTATATTTATGAGGAGAATCAGGCACAAAATAAATAGCAGAAAAGCTCTTTCTTCGGTTGGCGGCAGTGATAATTGGAAGGGAATTACGCAAAGGGCTGTAATGCTGATTAAGGCTGAGTACAAAAAACCGAAGCGCAGATATATCCAAAAAGAGATAACAGCAAAGAGCAGGGATATAGCAATAGCTTCCAATTGATGATCCAGGTGATATTTGTCCAAAAGGATTCCGCAGCCAACACATAAAGAAACAATGCTAATGATAGCAAGCGCTTCTTCAATACCGTACCTATAAAAATGATATTTTTTTATTACATATTCTGCAAGTACATAAAAAGGGATGCTAAATAAAATCAATATTGACATTGCCGCTGTATCACTCGGCTCCTTCATGAGCCAGATGAGAAAAGCGGTCACGGCTGTTGCGCAAAGCAATGTGAATAAGAAGAAGATCAGGCGAAAGAATAAGTTAGTCTGGTTAACATAGGGTTCGATTTCGGTCTCCATAAGGCGAAGTTGTTCTTCGGAAATCAGGCCGGCGCGGTGCCATGTTTTTGCTTTCTTTCTTGTGCAGATGTTTTCTTCCTGTTCAGAAGTATAAATACAGAAATTCATTCATCCTCCTTGAACTTGCGGGATAAAAGAAAAATCATAATTATCACTGCCAACGAAGTAAAAATGAAATACAAAAACACCAGCGAAGTTTCATGCCGGATTAAATCAAAAAACCCGATGCTGATTCCTATATAGCCGTAGATGATTCCGTAAAGCATATAGAGAAATTTTCGGGTATGAAGGGAATATAAAACAAGAATAATGCAGGCAACGAGCAAACCAAGAAAATAAAGAGAGAATAATTTGTAATCAATTACGCCAGAAATCAGCGCAATAAAGAGAAAGTTAACAGCGAAATTAAGATAGATATCGAAGAAATGTTTCTTCATTGATAGCAAGTAGATAAATCCTCCTCCTAAAAAAACAATAATGCTGTAAGTAATAGCGTATAGGCGATAATATTCCTGAAAGGAAAAGCGGTGTCCGGATAAAGTAAAACCGAACCAGGCCGCGAGAGTGGATAAGCCCAGTGATAAAACAGGGCGATTATCAAAACGGTATGCCAGAAAAAGGAATAAGGCAGCAGAAACTAATAAATAGTTATTCCAAAGATCGCCCAAAACATGGAATTGTGTTTCAATATAAGCAATATCCATCGAGTAGACGGTGCAGCCGAAAAATAGGATGTAATCAAACAGGAGATTGGGCGAGGTAACTTCTTCTTTGGAATAATTATTCCCCTTAATAAAACAGTAAATAAAAGCGGTGCACGCACAGAGAGTTAAAGTGCTGATGATGGCAATATCGCCTAGTTGTGCGAAGTATTGTTTGATTGTAAAACCCAGCCCGGCGATGATGAGCAAAATACCAGCATAAAGAAAAAAACGTAATTCGTGATGCACTGAAAAGAGTCTTTTCCAATGTATATCCAGAAGAGAATTTAGCTGTTCCCGGCTCAGTCTCTTGTCTTGATACATTTTCTGTAGCAGGTCTGGAATATTCATGCGAGATAAGATTTGTATCCTTCGCTTTTAAAGAGGATATTTTGTGCGATGAAACTCTAAATATTTCATAATCATATGTCAAGACTAAAAGTAATACACGTAATAAATAATTTAATCATAATAGCTGTTGTATTAGCATACAAATGGATTGTATTATTACTTGTCTTGACGAGGTGCTCATTTATCATGATTTAGGAATGCATTTCTGTCTTCCATGAATTTTTTGTAAAGGCGGTAGTGAGCGGCTTCCTCATAGCGGATTGGCTGGACCGCGGAATAATCAAATGAATAAATTTTTGCTCCCGGGCAGGCCAGCAATATCGGAGAATGAGTGGCGATGATGAATTGCGCGTGGCCATTGATGCTCATTTTATCAAGGAGGGCAAGCAGTTCGATTTGGCTTTTCGGAGAAAGAGCGGTTTCGGGCTCATCCAGCAGATAAAGCCCTTTAATTTGATAACGGCTGCGGAAAAAAGACATCAGCGATTGTCCGTGAGACTGAGTAGTTAAAGATTTTCCGCCAAAGTAATTCAACTGGCCTCGATCCGCCGCCGCCCACTCATCTAATAATTCGGCAAAGTGCTGAAATATTTTTGAGCCGAAAAAAGATCCGGGAACATGGCCATTTTCCCATTGCACGGAAATGTATTGATGAAGTTTATCCTCATAGGGATTGTATTCAGGACGGCTTCTTTCGGAATTGCGCCAGATATGAATGCCGCAGGCGATGGCGATAGCTTCGAGCAGTGTAGATTCGCCTGTTCCGTTTTCGCCTACAAATAATGTAACCGGTGAATTGAAGATAATTTGCTTTGCCTTTTGAAAAATTGGCAAATAAAAAGGATAACACTCTTGAGTCGGATATTTTTCCGGATGAATGGTTATGCTCTTTAAATGCATTGCCGTCTCCACAAATTATGGAACTTATATAACAATGTCTGGATGATTACAAGAATATCTATTATAAAGCCGGATAGCTATGGCCAATATTCCCCTCAATAGCTCTTTTATTTGGTAACATTCTGACGCCAATTTGGTATAATGCAGATAAATGGATCAACTATTGGAGTCCTGGATATGATGAAATCATTTTGGTTGTGCTTTGTGCCTCTTTTTGTGGCCGTAAATGCTTTTGGCGTTCTGCCGCTATTTATAAATCTCACCGAGGGGATTGAGCCGCAAAAAATCAGGCGTGTTGTTTTTCAATCGATGATTACGGCGTTAATTGTTGCTTTGGCCTTTATTGCCTTGGGTACGATAATACTGAACCTACTCGGTATCACAGTTGCTGATTTCATGATCGCTGGCGGAACGCTCCTTTTCATTATCTCGATCAGGGAAATTATTTCCACCGATAAAAGTCCATATCCCATTGATCTGGATAGCATGGGCGCCGTGCCCATCGGTGTGCCGCTGATAACAGGGCCGGCAGTGTTGACCACCTCAATGCTGCTAATCAATGAGCACACTTTGGTCATTACATCTCTGGCGATTATTATCAATATTTTGATCGCCGGTGGTATTTTTCTTTCAGCTCCGCTGATCAATCGCGTTCTCGGTAAAACAGGTTCGAAGACGATGTCGAAAATCAGCAGCCTGCTTTTGGCGGCAATTGCTGTAATGATTATTCGCAGAGGCATTGCCGTATTTATTGCTCAAGGTGTTCAATTTTAATAAAGTTGCTTATAACGAGGATTAACCATCCGTAAAATAAAGAGGGGGGATGTCGCATGGGAGAGATAGTGCATACATCGCGTATTAAAATTGTGCGCGAAAATGGCCCGACAAGAAAGGCCATTATTGAGGGCTTTAATGAACCGATTTATTATGGAGTCCATGGCGGGATAAAGAAATTTTATAAAGTAGAACCGGAAAAAGAACATGCCGCAACGCTTGATCATATTGTAGCGGCGACTGCCGCCTGAATGATGGGAACACTGGCCGCGTTGCTGGCCGGAAAGAAAATTTCCACTTCTGAAGAACGTTACCGGGCTGATGTTGAAGGAGATATAGAAAATATCAATAATGTGCTCAAAATCACTCAAATTCGTGTTAAGTATTATTTAAAAATTCATCCGGAAAAAGTAGCCGAAGCACAGGATGCTTTTTCTTCTTATTTGAAATTTTGCCCCGCCGCCCAGAGCATCATGGGCTGTATAGAAATAAAAGATGACCTGGTGATTGAGAACATGGAAGTAACAGCGCATTAAGCGCAGCGATTCGGGATATCTCTGATCAGATACCCCACTGCTTGCGGCGAGGGAGGTTCGTTTTAAAAAAGGGAGTTCATTTTTTTAAATGAGCTCCCTTTTCTTATTCTCCAATGGTTATGACTAAATCTGGATATTCCCTTTTTTCAGCGTGTCGGTGGGCAGAAACCACTTAATGCCAAGCTTTTTCGAAATAGCCTCGCATCGTTCGGCTACTTTTGCCCAGCCCATTCCTTTGGCAAGAGCAAATGGTCCAAAGGGCGAACCGCCTCCGTTGATCATGGCCTTATCGATTTCAGCGGCGCTACTTGTAACACCCTCCTGTAAAAGTTTGGTTCCCTCATTAACCTGAAGACATACAATATCCATCAGGTCAAAGTTGGGATCGGCTTTACTCATGTCTATCGTGGGCCTGGCGCCTCCCGGCCAATTGAAAATACCTTTGCCGGTCTTTTTGCCCAGCGTGCCGGCTTCGACCATTTTCTTCAACCAGTTACTAGGTTTGAATTCCGGAGATAATGTTTTGGCAAAATAATCCGAACCATGGGCGTAAACATCAAGTCCGGCAAAATCCATTGTTTCGTATGGGCCCATCGGGGCGCCGATTGATCTGATTTTGGCATCAACGGCCTCAGGAATTATAAGCCCCTTCTCGTATATCTCGGCCAGATATAATCCTACCGGCGCGTTAATTCTGTTGAAAATAAATCCCGGTGAATCTCTCTCTACACGAACCGGAACCATAGCGCCTCTGAAGTTTTTTAATCTCAGGATAAAATCATAACTGATGTTCACAGTCTCTTCAGAGGTTTTCTGACCGCGGATAACTTCAACAAGAGCCATCATGACCGGCGGATTAAAAAAATGAATTCCCACTACTTTATCTGGTCTTTTTGTAGCGGCTGCCATTTGAGTAATACTCATATTGGATGTATTGGAAGCGAGTATAGCTTGTTTGGGAGCGTTTTCGTCAATTTCTTTGAATATCTTTACCTTAAGCTCGAGTATTTCCGGAGCGGCTTCAATACTGTAATCAATATCTTTCACCGCTTCTTTTAAAACCGTGAAGCCATGGATATTATTCATTATCTTATTGGAATTATCTGCCGTCATCTTTTGTTTGGCGACCTGTTTCTCCAGGCTTTCTTTTATTTTGCCTTTGCCCTTATCTACAAATTCCTGCTTGATGTCATAAAGATTTACTTTTAACCCGGCCAGGGCGCAAACTTCCGCGATGCCGTGGCCCATATCTCCTGCGCCCACGATTGCGATTGTTTTGATTTCTCCTGCTTTCATAGATTCAAACTCCTTTCAAATTATTTTTACTAAAAACTTGCTTTTGGTTTGCCGAGTATATGAAGGCGGCACTTGTGTGTCAAGATAATTAAAACAAGATATATTGTTGGCATTAATGAAATATTTAGCGGCTGAGCATGCTGCTTTCGGATGCTTCAATAGCCTGTGTGATTTCTTCTTTTACCTTGCCCGCACTATCCTGGAGAAACTTTTTCAGAGCGGTTTTGGCCTGGCTTCCGCCAATACGGCCTAGTGCCCACACGATCATACTCTTTACGCGTTCATCGGAATTTTCTTGGAATGCCCGGATGAGGTCTTTAACGTAAACAGGTTTGAGAGTATTGCCCATGGCGCGAGCCGTATTCATCTTCCAGCGCCAGAGATCATCTGCAGACATATAGAACATGTGCGGCCATATCTTCTGCTCGAAGTATGGCTTGTCCATATGTAGGAGGCAGGACAGATCGAAATTTGCGGCCTTGGCCGCTACTTTAGCATGGGGAGACTTTTCTTCGGCCATCCAGGGGGTATTGCGGGGACAAACATTCTGACAGCGATCACATCCGTACACATACATGCCCATGGGTTCGCGGAGTTCAAGGGGCGTGAGTCCTTCGCCATAATATGTCAAATAAGAGATGCAGCGGTGAGGATCAATCTTCCCACCTCCTTTGAGCGCGTGCGTAGGACACGCTGCCACGCAGGCATTACGGCACCATTCCGGACAACCGATGGCAATAGTCGGTTCATCGGGAGGATATTCAGCATCAATTAAAATGGCGATGGGAAACACAAACGAACTGGCGCGGGCAACACGCCGTGCGTAAAAAACGCAGTTATTGCCGAAAGTCCCTAATCCGGCTCGCGCGGCTGAAAGACGGTGAGGCATGTGGGGCGGCACCTTGGAGTCCAT
>Ga0187860_1002054_pt1 | contig 17166 bp, 7 predicted proteins | sample June2016WEW_10_4_FD_132981 | JGI IMG/M metagenome (GOLD analysis project Ga0187860, IMG submission 132981) | Peatland microbial communities from SPRUCE experiment site at the Marcell Experimental Forest, Minnesota, USA - June2016WEW_10_40 | ecosystem: Environmental > Terrestrial > Soil > Wetlands... | reverse complement strand
CTTCCGGCGGCATGCCGGCGCGCAGGTTGTCGTCGATATGCATTTGGAGATGGCCCTCGAGCTCAGCGGCCAGGTCGCGGTCGCGGCTTTCTTTGCTGAACACCGCCCAAAGGCGCAAAAACCAGGCGCGCAAGTTTCTCATGACGATCTCTCCCCGGGCGCGAGGAACCGCGCCAGAATCGCGGTGGCTTGCTCCCATTCACGGGCTTCCTTGGCCAACTGCCCACGGCCGGCGCGGGTGAGCTTGTAGTATTTGGCCCGCCGATTGTTGTCGGAATGGCCCCACTCCGAGGCAATGTAACCTTCCTGCTCGAGCTTCAACAGAGCCGGATAGAGCGTGCCGTAATTCACCGACAACAGGTCGCGGCTGGTCTGCTCGATGCGGCGCGCGATCCCGTAGCCGTGCAGCGGCCCCATGTTTTCGAGCGTCTTTAGAACCATCAGAGCCAGTGTTCCTTGCCAGACATCCGCTTTGTTGCCCATGGTTCTCCTATTGGAATACCATAGAAGAATGCCATACTTCCTATGGGAAGGCAATAGGAAAAAAGGGGCCGCGAAAAGAAATTTCGGGTGGTGGGGCCGCAGGCCTCCCGCTCGCTGTGGCGCGGGCATATTGCCCGTGAGCAGTCATGGCCAGGACGGCCTTCTAGTAGATGACATTTGACAGCTAGGCCTGAGCCCCGAATCCCCACACTTACCGCTTGCCAACGGGAATGTGATACTTTAGTATCACTTTATGAAAACCCATCTCGTGACAACTCTAAAGAGGAAGGCTACCAGGATTCTTACCGACTTGGTAAGGGATCAGTCACCCGTTCTCATCACCCAGCACGGAGTTCCCACTGCCTATCTTGTGGACGTTATTACCTTTGAAGCGTTGCAGAATCGCATGCGCGTGCTCGAAGGAATCGCGCGCGGAGAAAGAGCCATTCAGGACGGGCGAATTTCCACGCACGCCCAGGCAAAGCGGCAACTCAAGCGATGGCTAGAATAATCTGGGCCGATCCGGCGATTCACGAATTGGATGCGATTGCAGATTACATTGCCTTGGAGAACGTTGCCGCGGCTCGCGGACTCGTCCGACAGGTATTTGCCGCGGTTGAACGGCTCCGGAAATTCCCTCGTATGGGCTCCCTGCCAATAGAACTGATAGGTTTACCCTACCGCCAGTTGATTGTCTCTCCCTGCCGTGTTTTCTATCGAGCGGAGAAGAAGTCCATCTACATCGTCCATGTTCTGCGCGGGGAGCAGCTCGTTCGAAGGGAACTATTCCCCGCGCCGCTACGGGCTTCGAAATCTTTCGGCAAGTAGCGGCCTGAAGAATACGTTGGGACGCGAGGTTAAGAGAAGTATATGCTAGGCGTCGGACGGACAGGAGCTTGATAGTAGAGTCTGTCTGGCCGGCGCGAGGATTTGACGCGTCCTGGTTGCGAGGAACTGGAAAGGGAATACAACGTGAACCGAAGATCCTTCCTGCTGGCGGCGCCTCTTGCGGCGTCGGTTGCATCCGTTGCTTGGGGTTCGTATTCCGAGCCCGCCCCTTATGGGGCGCTGCCCTCGGCCCGTCAGATAAGTTGGCATGAGCTCCAGACCTGCGGCTTTCTCCACTTCACCGTCAGCACCTTCACGAACAAAGAATGGGGTGATGGGGATGAGGATCCGAAGGTATTCAATCCCACCGATTTCGATCCCGACGGCATCGTGTCGGGTTTGAAGATGGCGGGCATGAAGGGAGTGATTCTGACCGCGAAGCACCACGACGGCTTCTGCCTCTGGCCAACGAGGACGACCGAGCACTGCATCCGGAACAGTACGTGGAGGGAAGGCAAGGGCGATGTGGTGCGCGAGATCTCGGAAGCGGCACAGCGCCAGGGGCTGAGGTTCGGTGTTTATCTCTCACCGTGGGACCGAAACAACGCGGCCTATGGCAGGCCGGAGTATATCCCGATCTATCGCGCGCAGTTGACCGAACTGCTCACCCAGTATGGACCGATCTTTGAGATATGGTTCGATGGGGCGAATGGCGGAACCGGATATTATGGTGGGGCACGCGAGAAGCGCGTGATCGACAGGACCACGTACTACGATTGGCCTAATACGTGGGCATTGGCACGCCGGTTCCAGCCCGACGCGGTGATGTTCAGCGACGTGGGACCGGACGTGCGGTGGGTCGGAAACGAAAACGGCATCGCCGGCGAGACCTGCTGGGAGACTTACGATCCAGTGAATGAAAAGGGTGGGCCCGCAGCGCCGGGTGACGTCGACGCCAGGTTATCCGACATTGGAACCCGCAACGGAAAGCAGTGGCTTCCGCCGGAGTGCGACGTGTCGATCCGGCCGGGATGGTTCTGGCACGAAAGCGAAAACAGCAAAGTAAAAGCCGCCCGGGAACTGTGGGACCTTTACTTCAAATCCGTTGGGCGCGGCGCCAACCTCCTGCTCAACGTGCCGCCCGACCGGCGGGGCCGGCTGAACGAAGCCGACGTCGCCTCCTTGCGGGAATTCGGCGAACTGCGGCGAGCAACGTTCGGGAAGAATCTCGCTGCCCATGCTACGCTCGTGGCCTCAAACATCCGCGGAAATCGCCGAACTTACGCTCCAGCAAACCTTCTGGACGGAGATGCTTCTACGTACTGGGCAACGGATGATGAAGTCACCACACCCGAACTGGGGGTTGAATTCTCGCAGCCCGTGACGTTCAGTGTGATCCGCCTGCGCGAGGCCATTCGGTTGGGACAACGCATCGCGTCTTTTGAGTTTGACGTCCGGAGCGGCAACGCGTGGCGCAAGCTGGCCGCGGCAACAGGCGTCGGGAATTGCCGGTTGATTCGTACAGGCGAGCCGGTCTCGACGGACAACCTGCGGCTGCGTATCACGAGTTCGCCGGTTTGCATTGCACTCTCGGATTTTGGTCTTTTCCCCGAGTGATCGGATGGCCGGGTGGTTGGACAGTTTGCTGTAGCGGCGTGGATCGCCAGCGGGGCTCTTTAGAACCCTTAGTTTTGGTGTCGTATTCATGTTGAGAAGTTCAGAAGTTTTTGGAATGCATCGGATCAAACCCTTATTCGTGATTTTCGCTCTGCTCATGTTGGGCTCAGCCGGTCGAGCGGCCGAGCGGCCTTCCTACGATGTTATCCTGATCACCCTCGATACGCTTCGTCCCGATCACCTGGGGTGTTACGGCTACACGGCGACCCAGACTCCCCAGATCGACCAGCTTGCCGCGAAGGGTGCGCGCTTTACCCAAGCCTTTACGCCGGTTCCCGTCACCTTGCCCTCGCACACGTCGCTGATGACCGGAGCGTTTCCGCTCGCGACTGGCGTGCACGATTTCACCGGCAATCGGGTTCCCGCCGGGGCCGCCACAATAGCGGAAATCTTGCGTGACCACGGCTATTCCACGGCAGCGTTTATTGGCGCGCCCGTGCTGGACTCGCGTTTCGGCCTCAACCAGGGCTTTGAGACTTACTTCGATCATTTCCAGTTTGGGGGGATGGAAGAAGTCCACCTGGATGCCATGAAGCGCCCCGGCAACCAAGTGGTGGATGAAGCGCTGAAGTGGCTAAGCCATCGCCCTTCCCAACCTATGTTTCTCTGGGTTCACCTCTACGACGCGCACAGTCCTTACCGCCCTCCCGAACCTTATGCGGGGCGCTATCCCGGCCGTCCTTATGACGGAGAAATCGCCTTTGCCGATGCCCAGGTCGGTCGGTTGATGACGGCGCTGGCGCAGCAGGGGCGCCTGGGAAAATCTCTCGTGGTGTTGGTGAGCGATCATGGCGAAAGTCTTGGCGAGCATGGCGAGAAAACGCATGGTTTCTTCGTCTATAATGCCACTCTCCATATCGCCTGTATCGTTAAAGTCCCGACCGCCGCGCCGCGGGTGGTTGCCGATGAGGTTTCGCTGGTGGATGTGATGCCCACGGTTCTGCAAGCTCTGGGAATCCCCATCCCCCCCACCGTGCAAGGGCGCAGTTTGCTGAGCCTGGTGGAGGGCCGCGCGACCGATAGCGCGTCGAACATTTATGCCGAGAGTTATCCTCCCCTGCTGCATTTTGGCTGGAATTTGCTGCGCAGCCTCCAGTCGCGAGGGTGGAAATACATTGAGACCACGCGTCCGGAACTCTACGACACGCGCGCGGACCCGAAGGAATTAAAAAACCTTTTCGCCACCCACCGTGCCCAGGCGCAGGAGATGAGCGATCGCCTGCGCACGCTGGTGGGCCGCTACACGCCCGCCACGAGCGCCACCGCAACCGCCATTGCCCCTACCGATCCCGCGCTCCTCGAGAGCCTGCGCTCCCTGGGATATGTGGCAGTTTCCACCGGAACCATCACCGACGCCAGTGGGAAGGCCCTCGCCGACCCTAAGGATCGCATCCAGGTTTATGAGCTAGTGTCCGCAGCGCTCACCGACGACGAACAAGGACATTACGCGGAATCGCTCGGCAAACTCCAACAAGCGGAAAAGACCGAATCCCGTTCGCGCACGATTACCTTCCTGATGGCGGGTGATTACTATCACTTGAAGGACTTTCCCCACGCCGTCACGGCTTACCAATCCACACTGGAGCTCGACCCGAAAAACTCCATGGCCGCCTACTACCTCGGACTTTCCCAACTGGCGACCGATGACCTGGCAGGGGCCAGGCATGCCTTCGAGCGGACGCTCGAACTCGACCCGGCGAGCTTTGCCGCGGCCTACAATCTGGGGGTCGTCTACACCCGCGAGAAGCAGCCGGAGCCCGCCATTCAAGCCTTTCAGCGCGCGGTCCAAATCCTCCCCGACTATGCGGATGCGCGCGAGGCCCTGGGCGAACTCTACCTCTATCTCGACCGCCCGCAGGACGCGGCGCGCGAACTGGAAAGAGCCGTAGCCGTGGCTCCCCACATGGCCAAAGCCCATTATCAACTGAGCCAAGCTTACGAGGCTCTCGGACAGCACGAAAAAGCCCAGCAGGAGCTGGCCCGCTCCAAAGCGCCCTAGCCGGTTTTCTCAAGATCCGGGGGCCTTAAGGATTGCGCGGACGTCCCTTAAAGCATGCTTCAATATTTCTCTTGACAAGATAAATTGCTTGGGTTAGAATGGAGAGGTGAGGATCGAGGCCGAGCTCGCTTTTGGTTCTGAGTGCACGTCGGTGGCAGTTCCGCTAGTCACCGACAAGGAGGGACAAAAGGTACCAATGATGATACGACTTAATGTCCCCGAGCGGCGAATGTTCCCAAACCTGGCAACTTATCGAAAACAACGGGTCGAAAATGCGATTTTTCCCCTCCCAAACCTGACAACATACAGAAAAGTAATCCACTTACAATAAACCGTGGGAAAGTTAAAAATGGGGTGAAAAATGTCCGACTGGGAGGGCGCCAAATTGTCGCTGGCAGACGGCAAGAGAGGCCCGGCAGGGGTAGAGACTCGGGCTCGTGGAATGTCACCCAAATGCCTGGACAACACCTCGAGTATAGCGCCCGCCGGAGCCAGCAGGATGCCCGCGCTCCCACGGGCTAGCTTGGTGGGTGCGCGGGGGCCTGTACCGAGAACAGCAGTTTTTCCATGGGGAAGGGTGGTGTCTGGTCGGCGGTGGGATTGGCCTCCTTGACGCGCAGAATTTCCTTGAGTTCGGCGACGGATTTCTCCTTATCGCCCATGGCTCGATAGACTCCCGCCAGGGTTTCATGCGCTTCGGTCATTTCGGGCCACAGGCGCAGGGCCGCGTTGAGGTGCTCGACCGCGGCGGGATAGTCCTTGCGCAAGTAGTCGATCTTCCCCGCCAAAGACTGAACGTAGACATCGTCGGGGGTTAATTGCAACGCCTTGGAGATAGCCTGTTGGGCCTCTTCGACTCGCTCGGGGTTGCTGTTAACGATGACCAATGCCAGGTAGTAATTGCTGATGCCGTTGTCGGCTCCCAGGGCGATGGCGTTTTTGAGCACCGGCTCGGCCTCCGCGGAGCGCAGACGGATGGCTAGCGTGATGCCTTGGATCATGTAAGGCATGGACCACTCGGGCCAGCGGGACTCGATCCGCGCCAGGACGCGCATGGTGTTGTCGTGGTCGCGAACCAGTTCGTAAGCCATGGCTTGGAGCAATTCCAATTCCGGAACGTCCGGGATGGTCTTATTGGCCAGCTCAAGCAACCCGATGGCCCGCTTATACTGCTCGTGCTTGATGAGAAAGAGGGTGGCCTGATAATAGAGGTCCGGCCGGGTGGGTGCAGTGGCAAACCCCCGATTCAGGGCCTCGGCGGCTTCCTGAGGCTTGTTCATAGCGTCCAGGATCTGAGCGCGCAGCAGGAAGTAATCTCCATTACGTTGTTCCGGGGAGGTTTCGTCCAGGATGGCGAGCCCGGCCTGTGGTCCGCCGGAGTTGAAGACCGCGATCGCCAGGTCCAAGCGCAAGTCGGCGGCGGAAGGATTTGCGGCCACCGCGGGTTCCAAGAATTCGCGGGATGCGGCGTATTGCCCATCGTCGAGCAGCGCTTTTCCGCAGGCGGCCAGGATATCCGGGTCGGAGGTGAGTTTCCCGGCAGCGCGAAAGGCTTCTAGCGCCTGGTCGGGTTTCCCCAGCTCGAGGTACGTCTTACCCAATTGCAAGCGCAGCTTGGGATCATCCGGACGGATGCCGATGTTCCTCTGGAGATTTTCCATGTACTTCGCATACTGCTTCTCGGGGGTCAGGTTAAGGTAGTCGAAGAGTCCCTTATTAGGCCGGTGTCCCTCCTCCGGAGCGAAAGCTTTAAAGTCCGCCAGCACCTTCGCGGCTTCCTCCTTCCGACCCGAACGCTGGAGAGCGTGGGCGTAATGGGTGAGGATTTTGGGGTCTTTGGGCGCGAGTTTGGCGGCGCGACCAAGGACCTCGGCGGCCTCCGCGTAGCGCTCCAACCGCGTGTAATCCTGGCCGAGGACGTCCAGTGCACGGAAGTTATCGGGCTCCTTTGCCAGAACCAGCTTCACGTCAGCAATGGACTCTTCGGTCCGGCCCTTTTCGTAATAGAGGACAGCGCGAGCGAACCGGGAGGGGCCGAATTGAGGATCGATAGCGAGCGCTTGGTCGAGGTGTTGAAGCGCCACGTCGGGCGTCCGCACCGTCTCGCCAATGGCTAGCTCGTAGAGTCCCCGCGCATCCTTAGGGTGCCTCTGGGTGTACCAGCGGAGGTCTTCGAGGCCCTGGTCGAGGCTCGTGGAGCGGATCAGGCAGAACCCGCGTTCGCGGCGGGCAAGGTCGTCGTGGGGTTTCAGCTTGAGATACTGGTCGATGGCGACAGCCGCATCGCCATAGAAACCGATTTCCTGGCTGGCCTGTGCCAGGGCAAAGAGAATATCGGCGCGCTCAGGAGCCGCTTTGCTGGCCTGCATCAGCGGCATCACCGCCTCGTCCGAGTGGCCCGATTGGATGTCGATGGTCCCCACGTTGTAGAGACAATCAGGATCATTGGGGCGCTGCTGAAGGGCCACCCGGTAGACCTCCAGGGCGCGGGTCGTGTGCCCCGCATGTTGTGCGGCGAGGCCCAGGTTATACAGGATGTCGAAATTGGTGGGGTCGGCCTCCAAGGCGCGGGTAAAGGCGCTCTCGGCCTCGGCATAGCGCTGCCATTCGGCAAAGGCCATGCCAACGGAGAACGCCACACTCGGGTCGCTTCCGGCTTTACTCGCGACTTGATCGAGAAGGTTTTCCGCCGCCCTCTCCTGACCGGATAATTTTAACGCGCGTGCGCGCAAGATCGTTATCGGAGGCGAGGCTTGGCTTTCCGGCGGCAAGCGGTCGAGATATTTCAGGGCGGCCGCGCCCTGCCGCGCGGAGACGCTGAGTTGAGCCAATTGCAAATTGGCATTGGGGTGACGAGGATCGGGCGCGACCACCTTCAGAAATGCCGCGCGCGCTTGGTCGGGCTTTCCCTCCGCCAGGTAGTGGTTACCCAGGTTGTTCAGAATGCCGGGCGAGCCTGGGGCGACCGCGAGGGCTTTTTGGTATGCAGACTCGGCCTCCCCGTACCGCTGCTGGGCATCGAGAATGACGCCTAATAAACTCAAGGCAGCGGGGTCGTGGGGCGCCTTCTCCAAGGCTGCACGAGCCTGCCGTTCCGCTTCCGGAATGTGTCCCTGTTGGAACTCGGCGGCGATTTGGTGCAGCACGCTGGAGGGCACTTGGTCCGGTGGAGCTTGCGCGGTCGCCGGGGAAACGAAGAGGAAAAGCGCGAAGGGAAGAATAATCCAGTGACGCATATTACTGCCGGTCAGATGCGAGGGGCTGGCCGAGGAGCAACATTCATCTTACCTTAGCCTCGGCATATTTGGGAAGGGTCCTGTAGCACAGGCACTCCTGCCTGTGCCGGTGCGTGCGCCTGCACAGGCGGGAGTGCCTGTGTGCGCGCCAGTGCTGATGCAGGATCACGCCTATGCAGACACAGGCAGGAGTGCCTGTGTCACACACAAAAAAAAGGAGGGGCCACGGGGCCCCTCCCTGAAGATTTACAGCCAGATGAGTTCAGAAGTAGAGTTGTAGACCCAACTGGACTTGACGAGGCGTATTCACTTGGCTGTCGACATTCCCGAAGCTGCCGGTGCCGAAAGTAGCAGAGATGCCGCCAAATTGCGGGTGGTTGAGGGCGTTAAAGGATTCCGCTCTGATCTGCAACTTGGCGCCTTCACGCATCTTGTTCAAGGGGACATCTTTGAATAGAGCCAGAGTGGCGTTGCTGGTCCCCGGCACGCGTGTGTTGGGTTCCATGCGTGAGGCGTTGCCGACGGTATACGGGGGAGGCACTTCCAGGGCGGACGACGCATTGGCGAAGTAGCCATACGGTTGGCCGTTGTAAGGATTAGTCTTGAACCACATCGACCTGGAGTATTTAACGAGGCGGCCAATCTGGTCGGGATTCGAAGACGAGTAACCCCACGGGGCCGTGGCCCCGGTGACGCTGATGCTGATGGGCTGGCCATCGTCAAAGCGCCACATGCCGCTGGTCTGCCAGCCGCCCAGGAAGCCGTTGACGATGGAATTCAAATTACCGCCAAAATGCTTGCCTCTTCCGTAGGGGACTTGCCAGATATAGCTGAGTTGGAGCACTTGGGGGATGTCCCATTCGGAGAGCCCGCGCTCCAGTTTAAGGTTGTTGGGGTCTCGCATCTCGCCGAATCCGCCGATCCATTCTGTGCTGGTGGAAACTGACGCCTCATCGATGGACTTCGAGTTGGTGTAGGACACCATCAGCGACAGACCGTTCGACATGCGCTTCTCCACCTTTAACTGGAAGGCGTTATAAATGGAGTTGGCCCAGGGGGGATTAGGCGTGGTGATCCCGCTAAACTGCGGGAAAGGTTCCATGAGGTGGCCGGCCGCAATGGTCGGTCCGCAGATCCCACAACCGGGCGTGTTGATGACCCCGGCATAGGGGTTAGGTACATAGGTACCCAGCGCGGTTCGCAGGTCCGCGTTGGTGGCTTCCTGTTCCACCCAGGTCCCCAAGTACTGCATCGTGCCGGCCCCGTGGAAGTACAGGTGAGTGCCGCTGGTGCCGATGTAGTTGGCGTCAATCAGCACGTTGCCGGGAAGTTGGTATTGGAAACCCGCGCTCCAGGTCTCGGAATAGGGGGGAATGTTGGAGCTGCGTAGGGGTTCGTTAAGGCTGAGGCCGAGGTTGGTCTTGTTGCCGAGCGAAGAACCCGTGGGAAACAGAAGACCGTTGGGGAAAGGATTGTTGATGCGTGACCAAGGCGTCACGCCGTCACCGTTCATCGAGGTGAGCTGATTTGTGACCGCATCGATGCCTTCATTGCCCACGGGTCCGGCGCCCGTAGTACCCCATTGCGTGGGGTTATAGAACAAGCCGTACCCGGCACGCAGAACCAGCTTGTCGCGCATCTGATAGGCAAGGCCCAGACGGGGACCGAAATCCTTGTAAGCCGTATTCGTGATATGACGCTGCGCCGGGCTAGCGAACACCAGTCCACCCACGGGTGAGGTCACGTTGGGAATGGAGCCTGGAAGGGCGCTAGGCCACGTAGTAGGGTCGATCGCCGCAGGATGGATGTCGATGGACTGCGTGGGATCGATGTAGGACATCTTGTTGTACCGTTCGGTGCGGGGAATTTCCAGGTCATAGCGCAACCCCACGTTGACCGTGAACTTCTTGGTCGCCTTGAAGTTGTCCTGGGCAAATCCACCCGAGCGGTAGTTCTGCGTACTGAAGTGGGGAGATATCTCGTACTCACCCCATTCGTTGGGGTCGGGCACGCCGGTGAGGAAGGTGGCCATGGCATCGCCGCCACCCCAATACGGATACTGGGAGGTGCCGTACTGGTCAGCGATCTCCAGCCCTCCCGGTACTCCATCCTGGAACCAGTTCATCTGCTGGACGCGCCACTCACCACCAAACTTGATCTCGTGCCGCCCGGTAACGTGGGTGAGAGTTCCCAGCAGGTGGTAGACCTGGTTGCCATTCTTATACACCGACCACGGCTGAGCGCCGATCGATTCCGACCCCTCCGGGCTGGCGTATCCGCCGTACATATAGATGTTCGGCGAAGCGATCAGTCCATCGGTAGTGATGTAAGAAGGAAGGCCGAGATCGGTTACGGGACTGAACTTAGGGAAGTCCTTGGTGATTCCCTGGGTATTGGACAGACCGCGGGTGAATCCGAGAGATACGCTCAAAATGGTGGTGGGGCTAAAGGTGTGGTTCAGGTTCAGAGCCACCTGTCGTGACCCGCCCACGCCCGGCCCTTGCGTGCAGGGATCAAGCGCGTTCCCATAACAGTTGAGCCCGTGATAGGGGCCCGAGCTCATCGAGTAGCGGGCATTGAAAGTATCGTTTTGGGTGAAGCGATGGTCGATGCGGAGGTCCCATTGGTTGTTGCCGTCGGTGTCAAGGCCCGAGGTCGACCAGTTGTTGTAGGGGTTGTAGGCCGCGGTTCCCACGTTGACATTGGGCATGGGATAGTAGCTCATCATCTTCGAGGCCACGGGGTCAATCAGGTTGCCGGCCACCGGAGCAAGTTGGAAGCCCGTCCCGGCCAGGTTGGGATTGCCGACGCTCGTGAACGTCGCCAGGTTGTTATAGGGAATTGGGACTTGCAGTTCCCGTCCGGTTCCGGCCACGTAAATGCCGGAATAGGGGTCCCAGATTTGGCCATTGCCGCCGTCATTTTGGCACATTCCATTCGCGTCAAACGTTCCGCCCGCCCGCGAACAGATTTCGCCGAAGTCACCGGCTCTCTCTGCGGCATCGGGAACACCGCCGTAACGGGTGTCGCCGGACGCCTCGCGCACACCGTCAAAGTCAAAGAAGAAGAAGGTCCTATCCTTCCTGATGGGCCCGCCGATGCTGCCACCAAACTGGTTGCGCCGCATGGCAGGAAGGGGGGAACCGGATTGGTTGGCGAAGAAGTTCTGGGAATCCAGGTCTTTATTGCGCAGGAATTCGTAAACGTCTCCGTGGTAAGCGTCGGTTCCGGAGCGCATCACCATATTGATGTAGGTGTTGCCCGAGAAACCTTCCTCCGCGGAGTAGTTGTTCTGCATGATCTTGAATTCTTGTACGGCATCCACATTAGGCTGGAAGAGTGGCGTGTAGATGGCCGTATTCGGATCGTAACTGGCTGCGGCAATGCCATCAACCAGGAGTTCCGCCGTGTCGTTGCGCCCGCCGTTGGACACAAAGTTAAGGCTCGTGCCAAGGCCATAGGCGGAACCCGGCACCTGAAGGACGCCGGGAGCCAGGAACGCCAAGTCAAGGACGTTGCGGTCCACGAGAGGAAGATCATTGATCGCGGATCGGTTGACTTCCTGGCCGGTAACTGCGTCCTGAGTGTGGAGGACCGGAGCTGCGCCTACCACCTCCACGGACTGAGTGGTGGCCCCGATTTGCAGGTGGACGTCAATCGCCAGCTTAGAGGCGACGTCCAGGACAATTCCTCCCTGGGTGGAAGTTTTGAACCCTGTAGCTTCTACCGAGATCTTGTAATTGCTGGCGGGAAGGTCGGAAATCACATACCGCCCCACGGAATCCGTCACCGCATCGAAGGTGTAGCCCTTGTTCGTATCGGTTAATATAACTTTGGCTCCCGGCACCACGGCTCCCGTGGGGTCGCTGACGACACCCGTTATGGAACCCACGGTGACTTGTGCCCAGGCCGTTAGGGAAACACACGCCCATAGAGACACGAGCAGAAGGAATGAGCCCACCCAGCGCATGCCGCTGCGGCCCATCTTCCTTGTGTTTGATTGCATGTAAACAGCCTCCTCAGTATTAGGGCCCGACGCTTGAAAGCAGAGTGACGCGCAATCTTACAGATGTGAAGAGAGGGTCAGGGGAGGAACATTCAACCGAAAGCACGATGGAAGGCCTGCGGTGACACTCCCTTCATCGATGTGTAATGACTACCAACGGGCGAAGGCTATGCCTTGAAATGATGTAAGTCAAGAGAAAAAAGGAGAGAAAAAAGGATGCACCTCATTGAAATCCATTATTCGTCCCTCCGGTGACTTACCGGAGCGGTGGTGAAGTGCATCACATCCTTAGCGGAGGACGGTGTTGGGGTGCCGTGGTGAGGTGTTCCCCTCCTCGGCTTAGCAGAGGCAGGGGGTGGTAGCATTCGACCAGAAAGCCGATGGCGGGAGGTAGTGCGGCAGTCATAAGGGCAGGACTCGCGCCTGCCCTCAAGGGGCGCCCCTACGAGGACCCGCATCTTCCCCACAAAAAAAGGGAGGGGCACCAGGCCCCTCCCTGGAGACTTGCCGCCAGATGGGTTTAGAAGTAAAGTTGCATACCCATCTGGACTTGCCGAGGCGAATTCGTCTGGCTGGTGACATCGCCGAAGCTAGCAGGGATAGGATTACCAAACTGGGCCTGGATGCCGCCAAACTGCGGGTGGTTGAAGGCGTTAAAGGTCTCCGCTCTGATCTGTAATTTGGCGCCTTCGCGCATCTTGTTCAAGTGAATATCTTTGAACAAAGCGAGGGTTGCGTTGTTGGTTCCCGGTATGCGCACGCTGGGTTGCTCGCGTGGTGCGTTACCGATGGTATATGGGGCAGGCACTGCGAGCGCCGAAGCCGCATTGGCGAAGTAGCCCTTGGTGAACCACTCCGACTTGGGATTAACTTGGAGTTTGCCAATCATGTCGGGATAGGAAGTTCCGTAACCCCAAGGGGCCGTAGCGCCCGTCACGCTGATACTAATGGGCTGGCCGTTGTCAAAGCGCCACATACCGCTGGTTTGCCAACCACCGAGGAAACCGTCCAAAACGGAATTCAGATTACCGCCAAAATGCTTACCTCTTCCGTAGGGGACTTGCCAGATATAACTGAATTGGAGCACTTGGGGGATGTTCCATTCGGAGAGCGAGCGCTCCTCTTTATAGCTATTGGGGTCTCGGAACGATTGGAATCCTCCGATCCAGGTGGTGCTGGTGGACACGGACGCATCGTCGATGGACTTGGAGTTAGTGTAGGACGCCATCAGCGACAACCCCTTCGACATGCGCTTCTCCACCTTTAACTGGAAGGCGTGATAGATGGAGTTGGCCACGGCGGGATTAGGCTCGGAAACCCCGCTAAACTGCGGGAAGGGTTCCATGAGGCTGCCGGCACTAATGGTCGGTCCGCAGATCCCGCAACCGGGCGTGTTGATGACCCCGGCATAGGGATTCGCTACCTTAGTACCCAGCGCGGTTCGCAGGGCCGGGCCGGTGGTCGGGTTGCCTTCCTGTTCCACCCAGGTTCCCAGGTACTGCAACGAGCCGGCACTGTAGAAGTACAGGTGAGTGCCCTTGGTGCCGAGATAGTTGGCGTCAACCAGGAAGCCCCCGGGAAGTTCGTATTGGAAACCGGCGCTCCAGGTCTGCGTATAGGGAGGGATGTTGGAGTTGCGCGCCGGTTCGCTGATGCCCAGGCCGAGGTTGGTTTGGTTGCCGAGCGAAGATCCCGTGGGAAACAGAAGGCCGTTAGGGTATGGATTGCTGGTGCGCCCCCAAGGCGTAAAGCCGTCACTTTGATACGTCTCTAGATAACCTGTGGTCGCCTGGAAACCTTCATTGCCCACGGGTCCCGCGCCGGCGGAACCATATTGCGTGGGGTTATAGAACAATCCGTATCCGGCACGAAGAACCAGCTTGTTGCGCATCTGATAGGCGAGGCCCAGACGTGGACCGAAATCCGTGTAGGTGGTGTTCACGATGTTGCGCTCAGCATTGCTGGCGAACGTCAGTCCACCCACGGGTGAGGTCACGTTGGGAACGGTGCCGGGAAGTCCAGCAGGCCACGTCGCAGCGTCCACTGGCGCGGGCGAGATGGCGACGGGTGTGGTGGGATTAAACCAGGACATGCGGTTGTAGCGTTCGGTGCGGGGAATTTCCAGGTCATAGCGCAACCCCACGTTGACCGTGAGCTTCTTGGTCGCCTTGAAGTTGTCCTGAGCGAATCCACCCCAGCGGTAGTTCTGCGTATCGAAGTGGGGAGAGATCTCGTACTCACCCCATTGGTCGGGGTTGGGCACGCCGGTAAGGAAGCTGGCCATGGCATCGCCGCCGCCCCAATACGGATACTCGGCGGTGCCGTATTGATCGGCGATCTCCACCCCTCCCGGGGCTCCATCCTGGAACCAGTTCTGCTGCTGCACGCGCCACTCACCGCCGAATTTGAGTTCGTGCCGCCCGGTAACGTGGGTGAGAGTTGCGAGCAGGTGGAAGACCTGGTTGCCATTCTTGTACACGGACCACGGCTGAGCGCCGATGGATTCAGGTCCGTTCGGGCTTGAGTATCCGCCGTACATATAGTAATTCGGCGAAGCGATGGTCCCGTCGGTGGTGATGTAAGAAGGAAGGCCCAGCGTCGAGACGGGGCTGAAATTGGGGAAGTTCTTGGCGATTCCTTGCGTATCGGACAGACCGCGGGTGAAACCCGCCGAAACATTCAAAAGGGTCGTGGGGCTAAAGGTGTAGTTCAGGTTCAGAGCCACCTGTCGCGACCCGCCCACGCCCGGCCCCTGCGTGCAGGGATCAAGCGCGTTCCCATAACAGTTCCAGTTCTGATAGGGGCCCGAGCTCATCGAGTAGCGGGCATTGAAAGTCATCTTTTCACTGAAGCGCTGGTCGATGCGGAGGTCCCATTGGTTGTTGCCGTCGGTGTTGGCGCCTGACCCTGCCCAGTTGTTGTAGGGGTTGTCGCCGTTGTTGGGCATGGGATAGTAGCTCATCATCTTCGAGGCCACTGGGTCAATCAGATTGCCGGCCACCGGAGCAAGTTGGAAGGCCGTGGGCAATTTGGAAACGACGCCGGGAGCAGTGCCGGCACTGGTGAACAAAGCGAGGTTGTTGAAAGGAATTGGCGTTTGCAATTCGCGTCCGGTTCCGGGCACGTAGATCCCGGAATAGGGATCCCAGAGCTGGCCGTTGGCATTGGAGCAGATTCCACCCGCGCCGAACGCTCCGTCCGGTGGGTTCGGGCCGGTCGTCCGGGTACAGATTTCGCCGAAGTCGCCGGTTCTCTCCGCCGCGTCGGGAACACCACCGTTATGCGTCGTGCCACTTGCCTCGCGAACACCATCAAAGTCAAAGAAGAAGAAGGTCTTATCCTTGCGGATAGGCCCGCCCACGCTGCCGCCAAACTGGTTTTTCCGCAAGGATGGGAGCTTGCCACCCGATGCATTGGAGAAAAAGTTGTTGGCATCCAGGTCTTTGTTGCGCAGGAATTCGTAAACGTCCCCGTGGAAAGCGTCGGTTCCTGAGCGAATCACCATGTTGATGTAGGTGTTGCCGGAGAAGCCTTCCTCCGCAGAGTAGTTGTTTTGCATGATCTTGAATTCTTGCACGGCATCCACAGAGGGCTGGAATAGTGGCGTGTAGATGGCCGTATTGGGCTCATAACTGGACGCCGCGATGCCGTCCACCAGGAGGTCGGAAGTATCATTGCGTCCGCCGTTGGACACGAAGTTCAGGCTGGTGCTGGTGCCATAGGCGGAACCCGGCACCTGAATGACGCCGGGAGCCATGAACGCCAAGTCAAGGACACTCCGATCCACCAGAGGAAGATCATTGATCGCGGATCGGTCGACTTCCTGACCGGTGACCGCGTCCTGAGTGGAAAGGACCGGAGCCGCGCCCACTACTTCCACAGACTGCGTGGTGGCCCCGATTTGCAGTTTGACGTCAATCGCCAGCTTGGCGGCGACGTCCAGGGTAATTCCTTCCTGGGTGGTAGATTTGAACCCTGCGGCCTCTACCGTGAGCTTGTAATTGCTGGCGGGAAGGTCCAACAGCAAATATCGCCCCACGGAATCGGTCACCGCATTGTGGGTATACCCCTTGTTAGTATCGGTTAATATTACTTTGGCTCCCGGCACCACGGCTCCCGTGGGGTCGCTCACGACTCCCGTAATGGAACCCACGATGGTCTGTGCCGAGGCCGTTAGAGAAACACACGCCCATAGAGAAACGAGCAGAAGGAGTGAGCCCAGCCAGCGCATGCCGCTGCGGCCCACACTTCTTGTGTTGGATTGCATGTAAACAGCCTCCTCAATTGGGGCCCGACGCTTGGAACCAATAGGTCAGTCTTGCAGGCGAGAGAACGAGGTCATTGGAGGAACGTAATAGAAGTAGCACGGTGGAAAGTACGCGGACGACGTTCCTTCCAGCGTTGGATAATGACTACCAACGTGCAAAGGGTACTTTTTCATACTATGCTTGTCAAGGGAAAAGATTACGGGGGGATGAAAATCTCATCTACAACCAGACATAGAGTCAGTATTGGTGACCTCTTGACCGTATGCCGCGTTTGATCCGCACGGGTCACCACGCTCAGTAGGGACACCCGTGCCACGCCTTGTGCCATGGCCATCCTGGCCAGGTCTCCATGGCGGCGGGGCGCCCGTGCCGCGTTCCCCGAAGGGGAACAATTCCACTGGCCGTGGGCCTCCTTTGGTCCGGGGCAGCGGGATGAAACCCGCGGGGACTTCTTCGAGGTCGCCGCCAGCGAGCATGAGCGCAGACCTATTTTTAGGGTTCGCGGTTTTTCACTGTCATTTGGGGGCGAACCGCGGCCCTAAAAAAAGGTCTGATTGGATAACGGCATCGGCTCCAATCCGGTAGACTTGGAAGTGCTCAACGACCAAGGCGAGCCGGGAAAGGAGCCGAAGCCATGCAGCATTTTATCGGATGTGACGTGCACACGCG
>Ga0187860_1002053_pt1 | contig 17182 bp, 12 predicted proteins | sample June2016WEW_10_4_FD_132981 | JGI IMG/M metagenome (GOLD analysis project Ga0187860, IMG submission 132981) | Peatland microbial communities from SPRUCE experiment site at the Marcell Experimental Forest, Minnesota, USA - June2016WEW_10_40 | ecosystem: Environmental > Terrestrial > Soil >... | reverse complement strand
GGCAAAGACGCAATACAACCTGAAAAACGCGCGGGAATACTTCGAGGAACACCTCTGCGTCGGGGATTACTACGACGAAGGGCAGCGCGTGTCCGGCGAATGGGTTGGCGTGGGGGCGGAGCGGCTCGGATTGGCCGGAAAAGTCCGCGCCGATGATTTTCTGCGAATGTGCGAGAATCAGCATCCAGGCACAGGCGAGAAGCTGACACAGCGCCAGAACAGCACGCGGACTGAAGGCGACAAAAACACGGCCAATCGGCGGATATTCTACGATTTCACTTATTCACCGCCAAAGTCGGTTTCCCTTGTCGGGTTTCTCGGCAATGACGAGCGGATTTTCGAGGCTCATGCGCGGGCAGTGCAGGCAGCCTTGAAGGATTTTGAGGCTTTCGCGGCAACTCGTGTTCGCGTTGGTGGCGTGCGAAGCGAGCGGCTCACCGGGAATTTCGTTGCCGCGCAATTCACCCATGACACGTCTCGCGCGCTCGATCCGCATCTGCACACGCATTGCATCGTTTTCAACGCGACTTTCGACGCTGTGGAAAATCGGTGGAAAGCGCTTGAGAATTACGAACTGCTGCGGGCGAGGAAATTCGCGGAAAACATCTACTACCACGAGTTCGCCCGTGACTTAAAGGCTTTCGGGTATCGGATTCGCAACCGGCCACGAGGCGATTTTGAAATCGAGGGCGTGTCTGAGGAACTTTGCAGGCGCTTTTCCAAGCGAGATGCGGAAATTGACGCAGCATTGGCAAAACTGCTGGCGGACCACCCGGAACTTGGCGGCGCGAATATCGCGGAACTCCGCGCAAAGCTTGCCACGGAAAAGCGAACGCGGAAACAGAAAGATTTAAGCCGGGATGAACTGCGGCAACTGTGGGAAGCGCAGTTGAGCAAATCCGAGCAGGCTTCGTTGCGCCAGCTTGCAGAGCAGCCGAAGCATGACGCAAAAGAGGAAAACCGCGTCAGTGTCAGCGAAGCCGTTCAGTGGGCTGAGGAACATTTGTTCGACCGAAACTCGGTGGTTCTTGAATGTCAGTTATGGCAGGAGGCATTGGGCCGGGCGCGTGGCGAAAGTTTTTCGTTTTCCGAACTCAAAGAATTCACCCAGCGGCGTGGCTATATCCGGGACGAAGCGCGGCCAGGCGAAGTGACCCTGCGTGAAGTTCTGCTCCGCGAATGGGAAATCGTCCAGACCGCGAAAGAGGGCGTTGGGGATTGTCTCCCGCTGGTTGCGAATCCCCGCCCGGCAAATCCGCAACTCGACAATGAACAACGCCAAGCCCTCGAATCCTTGCTGCGTTCGACTAACGGCGTTTCTGTTTTTCGCGGCGGTGCGGGCACGGGCAAAAGTTTTGTCCTGCGCGAACTGGTGGAGCAACTTCGGCAGTCTGGCCGGGGTGTGGTCGTCCTCGCCCCGCAACGTCAGCAAGTTGTGGAGATGGAGAAGGCCGGTTTTCCGTCGCCAACGACGGTCGCCAGTTTTCTCACAAAGGGTGAACTTGCTCACAGCGCCGTCATTGTGGTGGACGAAGCGGGGCAGATTGGCGGACGACAGATGTTGGAGCTTGTCCGGTTGATCCATGAGCGACACGGACGGTTGGTCCTCTCCGGCGACACACGGCAACACGGAGCGGTGGAGGCTTCGGATGCCCTGCTGGCCATCGAACGCCATGCCGGAGTGAAACCGGTCGAATTGCAAAAGATTCGTCGGCAAGACCCGGCGCTCGGTCGTGATGTCGAGGAACGCAAGCGCATCAGGCTGTATCGGAACGCGGTGGAAGCGGCTGCGGCTGGCAAGCTTGGCGATTCATTTGAACGCCTCGACAAAATGGGCGCGATTGTTGCCTGTGGCATAGGCGAACAAGCCGACAAGCTCGCCGACGAATACCTCCGGCTCACGGAGCAAAACGCTTCGGCGGTCGTTGTGTCGCAAACTTGGGGAGAGGTGCATCGTATTAACTCGCGCGTGCGTGAAGCGCTGAAAGGAAAAGGATTGCTTGGCGCGGCAGACTCGGCTGTTCAAGCGCTGGAGAGGATAGACCTCACCAGCGCACAGAAGCGCGATATGCGTTTCTATCCGCCGGATGCCGTGATTGTTTTCAACCAGAAAGTCCGTGATGCCCAACCGGGGGCGAAAGGCAAGCTGGCGGGCATCTTGAAATCGAGCGTGCTTGTCGAGGTTGACGGGAAGTTTGTGACGGTCTCAAACCGATTGCTCGACCGCCTCACGGTCTGCCAGGCGCGCGAGCTTTCTGTCGCTGATGGCGACCGGCTGCATCTCAAGGCAAATCGGAAATTGGCGTCTGGCTGGCGCGTGACCAACGGTGAACTCGTCACCGTGAAATCTGTCCGCGCCGATGGCGGACTTGAACTGACGGATGGCCGTATCCTGGACAAATCATTTCGTGAATTTCTTCCCGGCTACGCCGTCACTTCCTACGGTTCACAGGGAAAGACCGTGGATTACGTCCTGTTTTCTGATTCGACGGTCAAGCCGGCAACGAATGCGCAACAATGGTACGTGACCATTTCGCGCGGGCGACTCGGCATCCGCATCTTCACGCCGGACAAGCACCAGCTTCGTGAGAATGTCACCCGCTCCGGGCATCGGCCACTGGCGATGGAATTTGCGACGGGCTTTGTTCCGCGCGGACGCCTTCGGCTTTGGGATCGGCTGCGCGGTTATCTTCTCCGTTTCGGTCGTCGAGCCGCAGACAACATGTGTCGTCTGAAACTGGCTCGCCGTCATCACCATCAACACGCACACAAATATGAGCACAAAAACACCCGAATGTTGGGCCAGCGACCCGAACGCCGAGGCATTACGCATTGAAGTTTCGCCAGAGCGTTCGCTGCTGTTGCCGCACGATCAATTCATGTTCGCGGAATTGACTAGTGGTGGAGACGAGCAAAATCTCAAGCTGGTCTTCGCCGCTCACGAGGTTTCGATTCGCGGGCATCATTTACGACGAATTGAGACGGTCATGCAGCGGATGGAATTGTCGCTGCTGGCCAAAATACCAATCGGCCAACGAAATCTGATCACGGAAGGTCAGCCGGTGATTCTCGACATCGTCGTGACCGAAGCGGAGTCCCAGCAGAAGCGCGTCGAGAACACGAGCGAAGCATCACGGTAACCCTCCGCTGACGGACGCATAACCCCGCGAGTGGGCTACATTGGCGGGCTTCACAGCCCGGCCTTTTTCCCGCATTCCCGCATTTTCGGGCGAAAAACGCGACTTGCGCTGGACGCCGCGTTTTGATTCAATTTCCTGTTCAAAAAAATTTATGTGAACGAAGCGGAAAAACAGATTTGCGGCTTCGGCTGCTGTCCAACTCGAAACTGGTAATTTCACGCAACGGACACGGTTCGAGGCATGCCCACATCGGGCGTGCCCGAAAGCGTTCCGTTGAAGGCATACCAGTGCCTGAGTTGGGGCGTGATTAGGTCACGCCCCATTCGCTTTGGATGGCAGCTGATTCATGAAATCGAAACAATTAAAAATATGCGCTCTTTTTTTTAAGCCGGCCCACGGCCTGTTAAAAATTGAGAAATTCAAATTTGCATGAGCGTGTCTAAAAGCAACGGCCAGAAGGTTGAATCGAACGCTGGTGAAAACCCCGGCGTGTTTCCCTTGACCCAGTGGAGCAAGTTGGTTGATTTACGCGAGAATACGGGCGAAGAACGCCGGGCAATTCTTGATTTTCTGATTCGGCGGTATTGGAAGCCAGTTTATTGCTTTGTCCGACGATCCGGTTCTGACGACGAACAGGCCAAAGATTTGGTGCAGGAATTTTTCATGGTGGCCATTGCCAAGGACCTGTTTTCCAAAGCCGATCCTGAACGAGGCCGCTTTCGTAATTTCTTGCTTTCATCACTGAAGCATTTCCTGGCAAATGCCCGGCGTGAGGCATTCGCAAAAAAGCGTTATCCCGAGGAAGGTTTCGTTTCAATTGACGAATTGTCCACACAAGAAGGCGATCCTGTAATCGTGTTAAAGAACACCGAAACCCCGGATGAATTGTTCCATCGAAGTTGGCTTCGGGAATTGGTTTTGCGTGTCTTGAAGACTTTGGAAACTGAATGTCTTGCGACCGGCAAGAGGGCGCATTTTGAACTTTTGCGACTCCGAATCATCGAACCGATTTTGGAAGGCAGCGAAGCTCCATCCCTCCGGGCACTGGCCGAGCAATATGGTTTGGGAGACAAAGAAATTGCCAATCAGGTGCTCACAGCGCGACGCGCGTACCACCGTCTGCTGCGGGAAGAAATCCGGCTATACGCTCGAAACGATGAGGAAGTAGCTAACGAGATTCAAGACTTGTGGCGGTTCATGGCCGAATGACGCGATGAAAAATCATCATCCTGCCGCAGAATTTCCGCAAGAGTCGGTTAGGCAGAGTATGGCGCGATTTTTGCACGAGCAGATAATCCGCCATTGGTAAAGTCAACGAACATTTTCTGAAGCGATGAAAACGTGGTTCAGCAACATCTTTGGCGAAGAGCAGAAGCCACCTTCGGCAGACGGAGACGCGGCTATCGCGCCGATGGTGACGGGACCGGCCCCGGGCTTGCACGTTGCGCCTCTACCGCTTCCATCCTCAAGCTTGGCGGAGTGGACGATCGGACAGCAGGTAACCAGCGAGGTTAGCGACGATTGGCAATACAAAGTACGAGACATCAAACGAGGTGGCTTCGGCATCGCGTATATCGTTTCGGATCGCGAGGGGAATCCGCTCGTTCTGAAGACTATGCACGGCCAGTTCGGCTGGCACGAAGAAGATCGTTGCCGCTTCGAACGAGAAATTGTGACCTGGCTTCGGCTCGGAAACCATCCGAGGATTGTGCGCGCGATTACACTCGACCGGGTGGAAGGTCGTCCGGTTTTGGTCATGGAGTATATGCCTGGCGGTTCGGTTTCCGACCAGATTATGAAGGACCCTCTCGACCTCGAATCGGCGCTGAAATACGGCTTGGACATCTGCGAAGGAATGGCCTATGCCCATAGTAGGCTCGGGCTTGTGCATCTGGACCTGAAACCTGCAAACTGCCTGCTGACCAACGTTGGCAGACTGAGAATAGCCGACTTTGGCTTGGCAAAAATCCTGTCCGAATTTAAGGCGCGGAAGCTTGGAATACCTGATTCCGTGTCGCGTGATTCAGCCCTCACAAGCACGCCTATCGGCACAAAAAGCTACATGCCTCCCGAGCAGTTTGAGCGAGGAGCAGAGCTTGATACGAGAGTGGACGTTTATTCATTTGGCGTGATGTTGTTTGAAATGCTGACTACCGAACTCCCGTATGTTGGAACGGCAGCGCAGGAGTTGGTTCAGCAGAGCGAGGCAGGCAGGACGCTCCCAGGCGGTTTGCGTGATCTGATTCTCACGTGTGTTGATCCAAGCCGAGATCGCCGGCCAGCAGACTTTCAACAGGTGCTAACCGAGTTGTCAGAAGATTTCAGACGAAGCGCAGGCAAAGAACCGCCGCAGCCGGAACGGGTTCCTGTGCCAAACCTGGCAGACCAGAATTTATTGGGCTTGACTTACTTGCAACTCGGATACACGGACGAGGCGATCCGTTTTTTTGATGACGGCCTCGATCTCTCGCCATTGAACCAGTCTTTCCTGACGAACAAAGCAACCGCGCTCCGTAAATCAGGCCGTTTGCAAGAAGCGCTACAGTGTTACAAAAGGGCGCTGGAAGTCGGGCTGGCATCTGCGAGCGCTTGGGGCAATCTTGCGCAGCTTTTCGTTGAAATGGATAGTCCTTCAGCGGCTTTGGGCGCCGTTGAGAAAGGCCTGGCTTTAGCCCCGGATAACTTACCCTTGATTGGAAACAAGGCACTTGTGCTATTTAAACTGGGCAGGAGCGCGGAGGCGCTTGCACTTAACGAGGCGGTTCTCGCGACCCATCCTAAGAACGGCAGACTCCTCACAGCACGCGGTGATATGCTGTTCGAGTTGGGGCGGCACCGGGAAGCGTTGGACTGCTTTGACCGGGCGCTCGCTGTGGACCCGCTCAATTGCGAGGCATGGGAACTGAAGGCCCTTTCTCTTCTGGAGATTCGGGACTTTAGCGAGGCTGCAAGATGCGCAAAAAGGTCTGTAGAGCTGCGACCTACTCAACAAGGGCTACAGGAAAGTAGAACCTAATAGGAGAAATAACATGCGGAGCACCATGATAATCGATTGCATCCCACAGGCTCGCGCTGAATTTGTCAACGAACAGGTTAGTAGAACACGACAGTAAATGAACGAATTAGAAAGGAAAAACAAATGGACATGCAAGGTTTTATCAAGAAAATGAACGCGGACTTAGGCGTTTTCAACGCAATCTCGTCTCACCAAATCGATTGGACGACCGCACCATCTGGAATTACATGCGGCAGTGCCAGCCTGGATCTGGCCCAGATGGGTCTGCCGCATTCCTTGCGCCTCAGCGCTAAAATTGAACCTGTGGATGGCGACTTTCGATGTTCGGTTGAGATCGTGTGTGCTTTCGAAGGCAGGCGCCTCAGTGGCGTCACCAAGTCGCTCCCCGCTGCCAAGGCCGCTGCCGCCAAAGCGTGGGCGCATACGGGCGCAGCGACGGTATCAATGGTCAGGCAACTGTACCCAATGAAATCGCAACTTGTGGCAGCCTTGGAGAACACCGGCGGAATTGACTGGCAGGACGGGCAGCTGGAAGTCGGAACTTAGGGGAAGGACATGATGAATTAGATTCAGTGGCCCGCGGGTAAGTAAAGGGGGCGACAGATGAAAAATCGATGAACGACAAATTACGATATGAACATCTTCTGTATTACAAAAGCGAAAGGATTGAGGAAATGAATTCTATACACTCAGCTGTCCGGACCGAAGACGTGGGTGAGATAATGGTACTCCTCAAAAATAGCCCTAGCTTAGTCACCAGCGAAGACGGCCATGGCATGACACCCTTGCACCACGCAGCGTTGGTTGGTCGTAAGAGTTCGGTGGAAGTCCTGCTCACCCAGGGGGCGGACGTGAACGCTAGGGACTTAAAGGGTTTTACGCCGCTATCTTGCGCGGCACTGGGGCGGCAAAGGGAAGTGGTGGAGTTGCTGTTGATCCACCGTGCTAACGCGACTGTCAAGGACGACGATGGCATGACGCCTTTGCATTGGGCGGCAGGCGAGGGATATGACAAGGCTGTCGCTGAACTCCTGCTTCGCCACGGGGCTGATGTTGATGCCAAAGCAAACGACGGGAACACGGCTTTGCAACTGACAGCTATTAACGGGCACAAGGAGATTGCCGAATTGCTCTTGGACAACAAGGCTGATGTGAATGCCCGGGACAGGGATGGAAACACGCCTCTGTGGGAGGCGGCGGTCAATGATCACACCGACGTGGCCGCATTGCTTCTAGCCCGAAAGGCCGACGTTGATGCCAAGGACAATAACGGCTATTCGCCTCTGCATGTAGCAGCCGCTAATGGCCACAAGAAGATGGTCGAACTTCTTCTGGCCAACGGTGCTGAGATCAATGTTAAAGCTAACAACGGCTATACACCGTTATCGTTGTCGGAGCGAAATGGAATCCGCGACATTGCAGAATTACTGCGCAAGGGTAAGTAACAATTGGACAATGATGTGCTCACAAATATCCTTTGCGCGATCCGGCTTGGTGACTTTCCATTAACGCATCAACTTTTTGATCCTTTATCGATGAACCGGTCAATTACTATGAACACGATTCAATTGGAAGAAAGGCTAGCGCAACTTGTGGAAGCAAAAGTCATCGAGGTCAGCAGGCAGTTGGTCCAAGACAGAAGCTCAAATTGGACTCGGGACTTCCTGACCGGCGTCGTGGGCCAGGAAAGCAAGGCCATTGGTGAGCAGGCCTCCAAAATAATGCTGCAATCTCTGCAGGATGGCAAATGGCACAGCCGCGCAATTGCCTCGCAGGGCGGAATCTCGATGGCATTCGGTAGAAGCGATCCGGTCGAGATAATAAATGCTGATTACTTGATTTGCACTGCAACCTATCCTTGTCGGGTGTTGGAGGCCGGAGAGCGATTCTTTGGAGGCAGTTACACCAATCATGCTGCTCCTATTATCAGACGCGCACGCCAGGACAATCCAAAGTGCCATATTGTCATTATTTCGTTCTTCGCTGAGACGAACACTGAGTTTGCGGTTGACCTCTTACTTTTGCCGAATGAAGCCACCTTGGGTTTCGCGGCAACTCGAGTTTTCCCTATTGATTTGCTTACCGCTACCGAACGTGATGCACTTGGACTTGTTTGAGAAAGAGGTTATGCCATCGAAAATCACACTGAAGATCTCCCAAGGTGCCTTGAGTGGCCGGGAATTTGTCTTTGACGAAACCACTTCGTGTATCGTCGGACGAGCGAGCGATTGTTCGCCACAGTTGCCAACCGACGAGGCACACAAGACGGTTTCGCGTCACCATTGTCTGCTGGACATCAATCCGCCGGACATCCGTGTGCGCGACTTCGGCAGTCTGAACGGCACCTACATCAACGGAAAGAAGATCGGCCAGCGCGACAAGGGCATGTCCCCGGAGCAAGGCGCGAAGATGTCTTTGCAAGAACATGATTTGAAGGACGGAGACCAGGTCCAAGTTGGGGACACGGTGTTTCGTGTCTCGGTGGTCGTGCCTGCGCGGTGCGAGGAATGTTCTGCGGAGATTCCTGACGACAAGAAACTTCAGTCGGAGCGCTTGCCGGACGTGTTTCAATGCGATAGTTGCCGGAAAAAGGCTGAGGCGGCCCAGCGCAAAGAACCACCCAAGAAGAAGCCAAAAGTCTGTGCTAAGTGCGGACGGGATGTTGCGGTCGAAATGGGCGAAAACCGCCAGGGTGATTTTGTCTGCGCCCACTGTCAGGAGGATCCGCTTCAAATCCTAAAGGGGATGCTCGACAAGGCCAAAGCGGAAGGAGGCGATTTGCAAAAAATCCGTGGCTACAGTATCGAGCGCGAGTTGGGCCGAGGCGGGATGGGAGCTGTCTATCTGGCGCGGTACGAAAGCACCGCGAAACTCGTGGCCTTGAAGGTCATGTTGCCCAAAGTAGCGGCGGACGAACGCGCGAAGCAATCCTTTTTGCGGGAGGTCAGCAACACAAAAGCATTGAAACATCGCAACGTCGTCGAATTCTTGGATTCCGGTTGTTCGAACGGAACATTCTTCTTCACCATCGAGTATTGCGCTCTTGGGAGCGTGGATAAATTGATACGACAGCGTGGCGGTAAGCTTCCGATCAAGGAAGCGATGGCTATTCTCTGCGATGTTCTGGACGGATTGGAATATGCACACCATGCCCCAATCCCGAATGTCAAACGTAAAGACGGGAGTTACGCTGAAGGCAAAGGATTCGTCCACCGCGACCTCAGCCCGCATAACATCTTGTTGGCCGAGGACCGGGGTGCGAGCGTCGCGAAGGTATCTGACTACGGGTTGGGCAAAGCGTTTGACACGGCAGGATTGAGCGGACACACGCGCACCGGCTCCACTGCGGGCAAACCGTGGTTTATGCCACGGCAGCAGGTGATCAATTTCAAGTATGCCGGTCCTGAAGTTGATGTCTGGGCCGCTGCTGCCTGTCTCTACAACATGTTGACTGGAGCCACGCCGCGAAATTTTCCTGCCGGCAAGGACGTCTGGCAGGCTATTCTGGAAACCGACCCGATGCCAATTCGACGGCGGGACTCATCAATTCCGCCGCGTCTGGCAGAGGTAATTGACAAGGCGCTGATTGACAAGCCTTCCATCGTATTCAAGACCGCCGCTGAATTCAAAAAGGCCTTGTTGTCCTCACTATGAAACTGACTGTCCAATATGCGGGTTTGACTGATCCTGGGCGCGTTCGTCAGTCGAACGAAGACAACTGGATAGCCTATCCTGATCAAGGCTTGTTCATCGTCGCGGACGGCATGGGGGGGCAGTTCGCTGGGATGCTTGCATCGAAAGCCGTCGTGGAAACACTGCCGGGGTTAATCAGGCAGCATTTCGAGAAGTTGGAAGGTCTGCCGAAAGGCCGGGCCGAACGACGAATGGCAAAAGCAGTTGCCACGTTAAGCAGCCAAATACGCCAGCAGACGCAGAACGAACCAGGTTTGGAGGGTATGGGTTCAACGGTCGTTTGTGCTCTCGTGCGGGGCAGTCAGGTTCTCATTGCCCACATGGGCGACAGCCGGGCTTATCGATTGCGGGTGGGGCGACTCAAACAATTGACCAAAGACCATTCCTTGGTCGAATTGCTCGTCAGTTCCGGTGACATCACGCCCGAACAAGCCGCCACGCACCCTGCACGCGGTCGCCTGACGCGCAACGTGGGGATGGATGGAGAACCACTACCGCAAACGCGTCTGCTGAAATTGAAGATCGGGGACCAACTGCTCCTCTGCACCGATGGCCTCACGGGAATGTTGAGCGACCAACAGATTCAATCAATTCTGGACGAATCCACAACGCTGGAAAAACGATGCAAACATCTTGTGGATGCTGCTAATCGAGCTGGCGGGAAGGACAATATCACTGTTTTGCTCCTATCTTCCAGAGACAAAGCAAGGGAAGCATCGTCAAGACTCCGTCACGCAGATTTGCAAACAAAACGGGTTAGTAACGAGATGGCTTTGGAAGAATTGTAAAATGAGACTAGATATGAAAGCATTTCTGCTTAAACTCTTCGGACTTACTTATTCGATGTCGGAATATAAAAGTCAAGTGGCGAGTGCCGAATGGTACTTACTTGATGGCAAGCCGAAATTCGCGCTCGCCATTTCCAAACGGCTTGCGAGAAGTAATCCATCTGATCCGCGTACATGGCGTATCATGGGACAAGCATTGTTCGCACTTCAGAAGAAACGCAAGGCACTTAAAGTCGCCAAACAAGCCCTAGAGAAAGGACCAAATGATGTCGACAGTCTCTGTTTGGCGGGACGGGTTGAAATTGCCTGCGGAGAAGCCTTGGGATCCTCCCATTATACGGCTGCACAGGAGTATTTTGAAAAGGCGCTTAAGGTGGATGCTTGCAATGCAGCGGTTCTTTTAGGATTTGGGAACTCCCATGCGGGGCTTCATAATTTTCGTAAGGCTATAGAATACTATGATCGCGCGCTCGCAACGAAACCAGACGACCCGACGACACTTTCTATGATTCTTTTCTCGAAGGCAATGGCCCTGTACGACCTTGGCAGTCGCGATGATGGTATCCGATTGCATCGCGAGATTATAGCAGCAAATCCTGAAAATGTCTTATTTCGACAATGCCTTGATAGAATGCTGACGTGAATTTGGAAATTTGCATAGAGAACGGTAAGTAATTGGCGCGGCAATAAAACTCAATGAAATGTTATGAATCTACTCCAGAAGATATTTGGACGCAAAGGCAAAGACTCGGACCATCCGATCTTGGAAGGCAAACTTGACTGCATGAAAGTCGATGGCGGCGTTGTCGCAGCTCCTCCAGAGATAACGAACATTTTCCGCAAGCTGGAGGTGGAGAAGGAACTACGGGAAGATCACGTCCATCTTCAGTACCCAGTCTGCGGGGCAACGCTCATTCTCGACAACAAAATCGCCTTATTTTATCACTGCCCATCATGTCCGGAAGGCCAAAATCAGTACGGTTTGCTGTCCAGCGCATCCAAAGTGACTCCATTGCCATCAAAGAGTCAAACTTCGCAGGCTTCTTCCATCCATGACGCAGCCCAGGGCGAGGACTTGGAAAAAATCCGAACGCTGCTTAGCGGCAATCCCGATCTTGTATTCAGCAAAGCCACATTTGGGATGACGGCATTGCACATGGCGGCGTTGTTCGGCTGTAAGGGGGCGGCGGAATTGTTGATTGCGAACAGAGCTGAGGTCAATGCCAATGACGAAAACGGCGACACGCCTCTGCACTTGGCGGCGCGGGAGGGGCACAAGGACCTGGCTGAATTGTTACTGGCTGGCAAAGCAACGATAAATGCCAAGAATAAAGACGGAGAGACGCCTTTGCACGAGGCGGCTGCCCGCCACGCAGAATCCGTTCGCATATCGGGTAGTAACAATACGGAGTCAGTAACAACGAAGAAAGGCATTCGATGAGTACCTCGAACCGTAATGGAACAAGGCCAGTCGAGATCGGCCAAACCATGGAAGCCCCATCGGTCGACAAAGCCCCGGGAGCCTTCCACGCTGCCGAAGCACGAGTCGCGGTGGAGTGGAAGGTGGATGATGTCATCCTTGATCTTTACGAGGTTAACCGAGCTTTGATGCGTTGGAGGGCGGGTCGATGCCTGCTTGACGACGTTTTGACGGATTTACATGGGATTGCGCAAGATTACGCCGGTGACGCAGATATAGAATGCGCGCTTGGCTGGGTGCGTATGGAAAGTGCTGACTTTGGCCAAGCCATATCCCATTTTGAAAAAGTAGTCGGCCTAGAGCATCACGGTGGCGTTGGGCAAGGACTAGAGCAAGCGAGAGATCTGGCAAGAAAAAGCGCGGGGCAGTGCTTGCGCACTTTCGGTGAGTATACGAGAAATGTCCGTTCTGTGGTGTTCGTACGAAATGGTTGTTTCGCACTTTCTGCGAATGACGACAAAACATTGCGCTTGTGGGACGTTTCTACGGGAAAATGCGTGCGCACTTACGAAGGTCACACAGGAGTTGTTTCGTGCATAGCTTGTTTCCAAAATGGCCAATTTGCTCTCACTGGTAGCCATGATGGAACACTCAGATTATGGGAAATCGCAACAAACAAATGTGTGCTCACCTTTGACGGAAGCCTAGATTCCGTTCTTACAGTTGCAATATCCCCGGATGACGCCCTCGCACTTTCGGGAAGTTTCAAAGGAATTCATCTATGGGAAGTCGCCACGGGAAAGTGCCTGCGCACTTTCCAATGCCCTGAAGGAGGCGTGAAGTCAGTCGCCTTTTCGCCAGATGGCCGTTATGCTGTTTCTGGACACTTTACACCATTTTTCTCCAAAAACAAGGAAGCAACACTTCGATTGTGGAATCTCTCGACCGGAGAATGTCTTCACACATTTGAAGATCAGATAGAAGCGGTCACGTCGGTTGCTTTCTCGCCAGATGGCCGTTTGGTCATTTCAGGAGATAAAGCTAGCTTCGATCCATCGTCGAACGGCAAAAGTGGAAATCTTATCAAATTGTGGGATCCCAACACAGGAAAATGCTTGCGAACTCTTGGGTGGGTTGGAGGCAGTGACGGGGTAATAGAATCGATTGCCTGTTCGCCAAATGGGCGCTTCGTTCTCTCAGGAAGATGGAAGGGGATTCAGTTGTGGGACATTACGACGGGGCAATGTTTGCATTCAGTTGCAGAACATGAGAATATGAGTACCTCTTCTGTGGCATTCTCGCCCGACGGACGCTTGGCCATCTCCGGAGGATATTACCCTGGCGGCCTGGAGAAGGATACAAAAGACGATACGCTCCAGCTTTGGGAGGTCGGGTCGGTGATGGAGAGATACTACATGCCACCCTGGTTCTACTCGAAGGCTGTTACAATAGACGAGGTGGTGAAACGCGAACGTTTGCATGATGCCTATCTTTCTGACGCACGCGAGAGTCTTGAGACCGGACGGCTGAACGGAGCACTCGAATGTCTCAAACAAGCCCGGGCCATTCCAGGGTTTGAAAAGAATCCCCAAAGTCTCGAACTGCAAGCTCGGGTTGGTGCGCGCGCTCGAATTGAATCTTACGGGGGTGGATGGTTGAAAAGCACGTTTGATGAGGGCTTGGGCTTTATCCACTCAGTGGCCTATTCACCATGCGGTGGCTTCGCACTGTCCGGAGGAGATGATAAGATGCTCTCCTTGTGGGATATTCGCACCGGTAAGTGTGTGCGCAGCTTCAAGGGGCACATCGGCGCGGTACTCTCCGTAGCGTTTTCTCCCGACGGATACTTCGCCCTTTCTGGGGGCAGCCCACACATCGGTGGGGGATGCTACGGAGAGAACCGACTGAACAATATGCAGGAAGCGCATGGGTGGTTAGTTGAAGCGTCGAAACTCGCACCCACCGTCGTCTCTCCCGAAATGATCGAAGAGTATGGAACAGTTATCAACAAATTAGCAAAAATGGCTGGTGTGTAATTGACAGTAAGGGCAAGTAAAATGATAAATAATGAACCTCTCTCCATCAATTGACATAATTTGGCGGCTGGCCGCAAGCGAAATGGCGGCAGGCCAGTTCAAGGAAATCGAGCCTGAACATTTCTGCATGGCCTTGCTGAATTTCGCGGAGGTTTCGGTTCAAGCGAATGAAGACGGCGGTGAACAGGCGGAACTCGCCAAGGCCATCGCTGGTGACGCGCATCTGGTTCGTGAGGCGCTTCAGAAATGTGGCATTGAAAGCACAAGCGCTCGCCGCAAGTTACGCAAACAACTCGGGAAAAATGGCTCGCCTCATCAAGGCAAAGAGGTTCATCGCTCCGCCGCCAGTCGGACGTTGTTCGAATCAGCAGTCAAGCTGGCACAGGAATCCGGCAGCGAAACGGTCACTCCGCTGCATCTTCTAACTGCACTTGTTCAATCCCCTACGCCGGCAATCGCCCAAGCTGTTTTGGGTAGGGCTGCCCCGACACCTCGGGCCGCCGCCCTGCCACTTTTGGAAAAGCATGGACAGGACTTGGTGAAGCAGGCGGCTGAAGGGAAAGTGCAAGCCAAATCTGGCCATGACGCCCAATGCAAGGCTGTGCTTCAAGTTTTGCAGCAAAAGGACCGAAAATGTATCCTGCTCGTCACCGACAGGGACAATGTTGTGGTGGAACTCGCCTCTGCGATAGCCATCGCCATTGCGTCACAGGACTCGCCGGAGAGGTTGAGAGGAAAGCGCATGATTGATGTTTCATCAAGTCGCCCGGACGCGCAGAAGGGAAAGCGGATTTCTCCTGACGAGGAGGCGGCGGAGTTGGAACTGATGCGGCAATTACTGGCCGAAGCAGCATCTCACCAGGAAATCATCCTGATTGTTCCGGCAGTGGAAACAGAACCGCAGCGAGCGCGTGGAGGTGAATGGCCCTATTTGTTGCAGGAAACGCTGGAAAAGGGCAAAATCCAGTTCATCTGCCGTGCAAAACCGTCGGTGTTTACTGAACACCTCCGCAAAGACACGGTTTGGAAACAACGAACTCATGCCGTCTGGCTGGAAAAGGCTGCCCAAGGCAGCGTTCCGAGAGAACTGTGAGAAATTATGTTCACCGATAAAGCGCAAGCGATTGTTGATCTGGCGAAAGACTTCGCCCAAGTCACCGGTGCGAAGGAACTTAATTTGGCGTCGCTGGCGCTAGCCATGAGCCGGCACACCGAGGCGGGCATCCTCCTGGCAGAATGTATGGGCATGCCACCGGAAAAGCTGCGGGCTGCATTCCCTGCCACTGCTGAACCAGACCGGTGTCCAAAAAAATTGCCAGTCTCGGAGCCAGTCCGCACCCTGCTCCAAACGGCGAAAGAACTGGCCCAGGAGGTGCCTGACCGATCGCATCCAGGGTTGGTCGATCTACACCATCTGGCTTGCGCCCTGGCGATGTCGCGCGAGGTTTGTGCCATGGTCAGCGCATCACCACTCGCGAAGGAAGATGCGGTAGCCCGCCTCAATACCTGGTGCATTGAGGAAGCGCTGAATCCTAAGTTGGAGGAGTTGACCGCGCGGCTGCGAACCTTGCGGGCGGACTTGTTGGTGAAGGTGTTTGGTCAGGATCACGCGGTCCAGGCCTTCGTGGAAGGATTGTTCAATGCGGAAGTCGTGGCAACTTCTGACAAAGAGCGGAAGGCCCCGCGTGCGGTGTTTGTGTTCGCCGGGCCTCCGGGCGTGGGCAAAACGTTCCTGGCCGAACTAGGCGCTTCGCACCTGAACCGTCCGTTCAAGCGGTTCGACATGAGCGCGTACTCCGACCATCAGCAGCACAATGGGCTGGTTGGTTTTGAGGAAACCTATAAGGGAGCGCAACCTGGCGCGCTCACGGGCTTCGTGGAAAAGAACCCCACCGCAGTGCTTCTTTTCGATGAAATCGAGAAGGCCCACCTGAACACAATCCATCTTTTCCTTCAAATCCTTGATGCCGGCCGGCTGGAAGACAAGTTCCTCAAGCACGACGTCAGCTTCGCCGACACCACGATTATCTTCACCACCAACGCCGGACGGAAACTCTACGACCATTCCAGCGATAACGGGGTGCGTAGCGCCAATGCCGCCTTCCACCGCAAGACTATCTTGGATGCGCTTGAGAACGAGACAGATTCCCGGACAGGCAGACCCTTTTTCCCGTCATCCATCTGCTCGCGCATGGCTACAGGCTACCCGGTGCTGTTCAATCACTTGCGGGTGAATGAGTTGGAGCGGGTGGTGCAGGCCGAACTAGGCCGTGTGGCCGGTTTGTTGGAGCGACAATACCGAAAGCAGGTGACCTTCCACGAACTGCTGCCGATGTGCCTGGTTTTGCGGGAAGGCGCGCGGGCCGACGCGCGCACGCTTCGGTCCCAGGCAGAGTCGTTCCTGAAGACGGAGTTGTTCAAGTTTTGCCAGTTATTCAACACCGACCGTTTGGAAGAGGTCTGGGCGAAAGTGGACAGTCTGCGCCTGGAGTTGAGCGAGAGCATCGGAAGCTTTCAGCCGGAGATTCGCTCGTTGTTCGAAGTTACAGAGAAGCCACGGGTGATGCTGGTGGCAGGCGAAGACTTGACGGGACTTTACCGGGAATCGGTGCCGGATGTGGCTTGGCGTGTGGCCACGACCGCGCCGGATGCAATGCAGGTTCTGGCGGACGAGGAAGTGGACCTAGTGCTGTTGGACTTGTCCCTTGGCAGTGGAATAGGAAGCCCCTCCCAAACGATGCAGCAGTTCGATCATGTACCCGCCGGCGCGCGCGGCTTGGATCAGGGACAGGAGATTCTACGCCAGATCCGGGAAAGGTTGCCCGCCATGCCGGTTTACCTACTGGCACTGTCCGAATCGGACGATTCTGATGTTGGCGCCGGCATGGATGACGAGATGTTCCTAGCATGCGCGCAGGCCGGAGGTGCCAGAGGAGTGATCACGAGCCGTTTCATTGATGGCATGGTCCAGGGGTGCGCCCGGCACCGACAGGAACCGGGTCAAGGTCTGCCACCGCTTGAGCATGTATTGGATGGCCTCTCCCAGACCCGAGTTGGGTTCGACCTTCTTTTGCTCGATTTGCTCCTGC
>Ga0187860_1002045_pt1 | contig 17223 bp, 20 predicted proteins | sample June2016WEW_10_4_FD_132981 | JGI IMG/M metagenome (GOLD analysis project Ga0187860, IMG submission 132981) | Peatland microbial communities from SPRUCE experiment site at the Marcell Experimental Forest, Minnesota, USA - June2016WEW_10_40 | ecosystem: Environmental > Terrestrial > Soil >... | reverse complement strand
GCGCCCGAATACGAGGTCGTCTCGGTGTCCGGGCCGGACCACGACCGGGTGTTCGAATGCACGGTGCGGCACAGGGATGTCGAGCTCGCGCGCGGAGGCGGCAAGAGCAAGAAAGAGGCGGAAAGCCAGGCGGCCCTGGCGGCGCTCACGAAGTTGCGCAAGCAACAGGAACCCGGCCCGGCTGAAGCGGTCCCGCCGAAGTGACCGGGCAGGGCGGGCAGCCACGCCTCGGGCCCGGACGGACGAACTTCATCCTCGATGGTGTTGCAAAGGGCTCCCGAAGAACTTTCAAAATCTTCAAATTAGGACACTACCAGGGAACCGAATCGCTGGCCTTGTTCGAGGCATTGTGGCAGGCTGCGCCGGACATGAAGAAGCGTCGGGCCCTGCGCAAGGTTTTCCTGGGGGCGCTTCTCACAACGTTGTTCGTCGTCATGCTGCGGTGGTTCGAATATCATCAGGTTTATCAACCGGGCCGTGAAATGGCAGCGGCCTGCGCGGACCTTGGCCGGCCCTGCGAAGACGTCCGTTTCGAGACGAGCGACGCGGTGGAACTGAACGGCTGGTTTTTCCCGGCCGGGACGGATTCTCCGCGCGGGCGGCTTGTGATCCTGATCTGTCACGGCAACGGCGGCAACATCAGCCATCGGCTCGACCTTTACCAGGCGCTGCTCGAGACCGGTGTGAGCGTTTTTGCCTTCGATTATCGCGGCTACGGCCGCAGCCGGGGGCATCCATCCGAAGAAGGCACGTATCGGGACGCGCAGGCGGCCCATGCGTGGCTGCAACGGAAGGGTTTTACCGGGGGGGAAATCATCGTTTACGGGGAATCGCTGGGTGGCGGGGTGGCCAGCGAGCTGTGTTTGCGGGAGGAAACGGGAGGATTGATCCTCCAGAGCACGTTCACGAGCATCCCGGACATTGGCGCGGAGCTGTTTCCCTGGCTCCCGGTGCGGTGGCTGGGCGGGATCCGGTACGACACGCGCGGCAAATTGCCCCGGCTGAAAATGCCCGTGCTGATCCTGCACGCACGCCACGACGGGCTCGTCGGTTTCCATCATGCGGAAGAGAATTTCGCCGCGGCTGTGGAGCCGAAGCTGTTCCGGGAGATCGGGGGTGATCACAACGATCCATTGGCAGATCGCGCGCGTTTCCTGGAGGGCATCGAAGAGTTCTTGAAGGTTGTCGAACGCTCGAATCGTTAGCCTTCATTCAACCGTCATTGCTTTGAAAACGAATCCATCCGCCCTGTCCGAACTGGGCCGGCGCACGGGGCCGCCCCCGATTTCCTGGCTGATGCAACTGGCCTTGTCGCAGCCGGGGCTGATTTCCCTGGCCGCCGGTTTTACGGACAACGAATCGCTGCCGGTCGAGGACGTTCGGGCGTTGCTGGGCGGGCTCCTGCGCACGCGCAAATCAGGGCGGCCGGCCCTGCAGTATGGCTCGACTCAAGGCGATCCCGTGCTCCGCCAATGGACGGCGCGACACGTTCGGCGCCTGGACGGCGGGACGGCGGCAGGCGCGGCGGATTGCTCCGATCGGATGATCGTCACAAACGGATCGCAGCAAATGTTGTATATGGCGGCCGAGGCGCTGTGCGAGACGGGTGACATCGTGCTGGTCGAGGACCCGACCTACTTCGTTTTCCTCGGCATTCTTCAGAGCCGGGGCCTGCGCGCGCGCGCCGTGCGGATGGGAGCGGACGGGCTGGATCTGGCGCACCTCGAGAAAGTCCTGGAATCCTTGCGGAAGCGCGGTGAGTTGCGCCGGGTGAAAATGCTGTACCTGGTGAGTTACTTTCAGAATCCGACGGGCGTCACGACAAGTTTTGAGAAGAAATCCGGCGCGCTGAAACTGCTTCGGGATTGCGAGGGGACTGCGGGCCATCGGATTTACCTGCTGGAAGACGCCGCGTATCGCGAGCTGCGTTTCCGGGGCCGTGACGTGAAGTCTGCGCTGGCCATGGCGGGCGGAATGGACCGGGTGATTTACACGGGCACCTATAGCAAGCCGTTCGCGACGGGAACGCGTGTGGGCTTTGGCATCCTGCCGGAGCCCGTGTTTACCGCAGTGCTGCGGATCAAGGGCAATCACGATTTCGGCACGCCCAACCTGCTGCAGCAATTGCTCGCCCGCGCGGTGACGTCGGGCCGGTACGAGCGACACGTGGGACGGTTGGGCAGGCGGTATGCCCGCAAAGCGCTGGCCATGGCACAGGCGCTGAAGGGAAATTTTCCGCCGGACATCGAATGGCAGGAACCGGAGGGCGGGCTGTATTTTTGGGCGAAGCTGCCGCGGGACGTCCGGTCGGGGACAAACTCAAGACTGTTCAAGACGGCGCTTGCGAACCGGGTTCTCTACGTTCCCGGCGGCCTTTGTTACGCGGACGATCCCGCGCGGCGGAAGCCGGATCGGGAAATGCGCCTGAGTTTCGGCAGCGGGACGGAAGAGGACATCCGCGAAGGAATCAAACGGCTTGGCAGGACATTGCGGAGTCTGAGATAGCGGCATGGCCGCAACCCAATCCCTTTGGCCTGCGGCGGGAATCCCGCAGAAGCGGGAGCCACGCCCCTTTGAGATAGGCACTGGAGGTTTACACGGATTGCACGGATCAACGCGGATTCAGCGGGCCGAAGATGCAATTTCAATTCGTGGTAATCCGCGAAATTCGCGTAAGAGGCTTTGGCCTGGCCGTTGCCTGCTGCGGGTCGCAGACCCGTGCGCCTGGAGGGGGATCATCCCGGCGGCCAGTTCATTTTGCGTCCGCCGAGGATGTGGCAATGCAGGTGGGGCACGGCTTCGCCCGCGTCGGGTCCATTGTTGAACACCAGCCGGTAACCGCTTTGTGACAGACCCAGTTGTTTGGCGACTTCGGCCGCTTTCAGCACGAGGTGACCGAGAACCTGCTGGTCTTCCGGACCGGCTTCGGCGATTCGCGGGATGGGTTTCTTGGGGACGATCAAGACATGGGTGGGCGCCTGTGGTTTGATGTCGCGGAAGGCGATCACCTTTTCGTCTTCGTAAACGATCGTTGCCGGGATTTCCCGGGCGCTGATCTTTTCGAACAGGGTTTGGGTCATGGTGGAGAGAAGCTGCGTCGTGCGGACCGAAAGATCAACTGAAACCCGCCAGGCCGGGAGGGCTGGGATCAGTCCACCAGCAGGGCGCAGTTTTTTCTGGCGGACTCGAGGGTGAGGCAGTTGCGCAGATAGTCCACGATCTGCTCGTGGAGTGTCTGGCAGCGGGCGCACCAGCGCCGGGCTCCGGCCAATTGTTTCACACAGCCCCGCAAGCCGCGGAAGCGCATCAATTGGGGCTCCTGCTCGAGCTGCAGCCGCAACTCGTCGCGCAACCGGTGAAAGAAGAACAGTTCGCATCCGTTGCCCGATTCCTTCGCGAGCCGGCGCAAATCCGATTCGATCACGCGCGGGTGCGGCGGGGGCGGGTCGGGAAACGCCGCGTCGAAATTGAAACCGCGGAGCACTTTTTCCAGCGCGCCGGCAAATTCGCCCACCGTGATCGACCGCCGCCCCAGGTCGTGCTTGAAGTAGTGGAAGACCGCGTTGGTGGCGTGCTTGATGAACTCGGGGTCGAACACGCCAGCCTTGTCGCCAGTTAACTCCACGGAAATCATTTCAGCGGAAAACGGGATGCTTTGGCCGCCGGCCATTTCGAACACCAGACAATCCGACGCGAGTGTAATCATTGTTTGGCCTCCAGTTTCTTGACTTCATGAACGAAGTCGGTCGCCTCCTGGAAGCGACGGTAAACGCTGGCAAAGCGCACATACGCGACTTCGTCGATGCCACCCAGGCCATCCATCACCAGTTTCCCGATCACTTCCGACGGCACTTCCTGATCGTACTTGCCCGCGACCTCGTCCATGATCTTGTCCACAAGATCCTCCATGACCTTGGGACTGATGGGACGCTTTTGACACGCCTTTTTGATTCCAGACAGGAGCTTTTCCTTGGAGAACTCCTCATGCCGGCCGTCCCGCTTGAGCACCATCAACCCCTCGCGCTCGATTTCCTCGTAAGTGGTAAAGCGATGTCCGCAGGCGATGCACTGGCGGCGGCGGCGGATGGTGGCCCCTTCGCGTGAAGCACGAGAATCAATCACTTTATCGTCCTGACCGCCGCACTTTGGGCATCGCATAAGAGCCACAGCTAATAGTGGTCCAGATGGTTCTAACACCCAAAGTATTGTGGTGTCAAGGGGAACATTCAGGGAACTTATTCACTGGCATTCGCTGCAGTTGCCGGGACTCATTCGGATTCATTCGATCGAGATCCTGAATGGGCACCGAAGAACGCAGCGCGGCGAAGCCGCGATCAGAACAACCAACAACCAACATCGAACATCCACTGGAAGAACCTCTGCGCTTTTGTGATTCGAAGTTGGGAGTTCGATGTTGGTTGTTGGTTGTTCCCTCCTGGAAGGTTGGCGTGTTTTGCGGGTCAAAAGACTCTTGGGACCCCTTCTTCGAGGATGTTGACGTTGCGGGTGAGTTTCTCCTTTTGAGCCACTTCGAGGAGCCAGCGGGGAGGTTCGTCGATGTCCTCGAACGAGAGTCGAAAGCTCCCGTAATGCATGGGGACGAGATATTTCGCGTGGAGATCCTTGAATGCTTTGACGGCCTGGTCGGGCCCCATGTGCACGCGCCGGAACGATTCAGGACGATAAGCGCCGATGGGCAGGAGGGCGATTTCAGGCGGGAGGCGCCGGCCGATTTGTTTGAACCCGTGGAAATAGGCGCTGTCGCCGGCGTGATAGATGCGGCGGCCCTGGTGTTCGAGAATGAAGCCGCCGTAGCCCCGATGATTATCGCGCAAGGTTCGTGCGCCCCAGTGCTTGCTCGGCGTCAGGGTGACGGTCCAGTCGTTCTGGGAAAAGCTCTCCCACCATTCCAATTCGATCACGCGCTCGAATCCGAGATTGAGCGCCAGGTCGCCGACGCCCCAGGGCATCACACCGATTTTCGGGCGTGGAAGGCGGCGCAGGGTGGGTTTGTGGAAGTGATCGAAATGGGCGTGTGTGAGAAGAATCAGGTCGATCGGCGGCAGGTGTTCGATTTTGAGGCCCGAGCGCTTGATCCGTTTGAGGAGGAAGAGCCAGTTGGCGAAGTTCGGATCGATCAACACGTTCAAATTGGTGAATTGAATCAGGAACGAAGCATGCCCGATCCAGGTGATCGCCACCTGACCGTAATTCAATTTCGGGAAGGCGGGGCGTTTGTACTGGCCGGTGCGGCGTGTCAGCAGGGCTTTCCAGACCATCTCGCGAAAAAACGTCCCGGGATTGAAATGCTTCGAGGGCGTCAGATCTTTGAAAGACCTGGGCAGAGGCAGGTGCTGGCGGGCGGGGCGTTGTGTTGTTTGCTTCGTCATGCGTCGGCGGCGATACTAGTGTTACCCGCGTTTGAATAAAATTCAAATCTACCCGTCAGAATGGCTGGAAGGGTGGAGGAACCGGGAAACCAAGCCCGCCGGCCTTGCGCAGGCGGGCTTTTTGTTGGGTGCGCCCGGCAGCGCAATGAGGAAACACCCAACAACAAACATCCAACACCCGAGTGTGTTTCCACAAAGATGTCGCCCCTGACGAGGCTGTTTGATAATGAATCCCCATGGCCAAACTTGAAAAACAGCTCGACAAATTTCTGCGCAAAGCGCCGTCGCTCGGCAAAGGGGTTTACATCGCCAAAGGCGCGGTGGTCATGGGTGACGTCACCCTCGGCGAGTATTCGAGCGTCTGGTACAACGCCGTGCTGCGCGGAGACATCAACCGCATCGTCGTCGGACACCATTCGAATATCCAGGACAATGCCGTGCTTCATCTGGCGGACGATTTTCCCTGCCGCATCGGCAATTACATCACCGTGGGCCATTCGGCCGTCGTTCATGCCTGCACGGTGGAGGACGAAGTCCTGGTCGGCATGGCGGCGGTGATCCTGGACGGCGCGGTCATCGGAAAACAATCCATCATCGGCGCGAAGGCGCTCGTGACACAGGGGACCCGGATTCCGCCCGGCTCGATGGTTCTGGGCGCGCCGGCGAAGGTGGTGCGGGCGCTGACCTGGAAGGAGCGTGCGGGATTGAAGGCCTGGGCGAAGAAGTACGTGGAAAACGCGGCTTATTGCTTGAAGCACGCCATCAATGTATCAGGTCCGCTGTCGGATTGATGCGCTCGGTTCCAATTCTTGCGACCACGCGCGGCAAAACCACAACGGGACAAACCCCACTACCCCGAACGAGCAATCGATCAACCGCCACCAGAGCGGGATTCCGCGGATCGCCCCGAAAATGAGCGCATAAGGAACCACCAGCGCGCAGGCGATCAGCCCAAAATCGAACAGCCAGCGGTTGCGAAGCGGATCCCGCACGGCCCCGAAAAAGGCCACGGCGATCGCGAAATGCCCGAACGCCAGCCAGTCTGTTCCGTAAAACAGGAACGAACGCCTCGCGGCCGTTTCCTGCAGGGCTGAATTGATTCTGGCCAACCAGAGGGCCCAAGCCGGCTTTGGAGTGCCCGGCGGGAACGTGGCGGAATCCGCTCCCGTGACGTCCACGAGCCAGGCCACCTCGGAGTCGAGGGGTATTGCCGTGACGCCGCCCAGCACAAGGCCGACAATAAAGAGCCAGGTCAGTATTTTGATCCGTCGCCGCAGCGTCAATTCCCGCGACATGGCCCGTCAGCCTTCACTGGTTCTCCGGCCAGCCGGAATCGCGGCTGGGTGGGCGGGCGACAGGTGGGTCAGAGCATAGAGCATCAGGTAAGCGATGAACAAAAAGGTGGCGAACAGCAGCGGAAACGCGAGCGACGCCGGTTGATAACCGGAGTGGGTCGTCCACGTCCCGACATCTCGATACAGTTTTGTCGGGTTGACCACCACGTCCCAACTGTTGAACCGCAGAAAACGTCCGAGGAAGATTCCAAAACTGCCCAGGCCGATGGCTGCGGCGGTGAAAACCCAGCTCGCGATGCGCCCGTAGATTCCGGCCACGATCGATTGCATGAGGTACAATGACAGGAACCCGAGGACCAATCCCGTGAACGCGCACATCAGGATCAAAACCAGGTCCACCCAGAAATGCCCGTAGAAGCGCGTCGTCAGATGAATCAAATCCGTGCAGATATACGGGGCGTTGGGGAAGAACAGCAACCAGCCCGTCGCGAGACCGGCGAATCGGAGGGTGGGCCTGCCGGCATCGCGGTAATGATCCCGGGCCAGCAGCGCGAAGATCAACGGCAGCCAGGCCAGGAACAGGTTCCAGATCAGGAACCCATACTCGAGGTTGCCGGTCCGGACGACGCGGGCCAGGACGAGCGCGACGCTGACGGCGGAGGCGAAGATCAACGCCAGCATCGGTACCGCCGTTTCGCGTTTGAAAAACAGGTGCAGCACTTTCATAAGGTCTTGCTTGGACACTTCTCCATCGACGTTCGCTCAATCTGGGTTGAGCTGATTTCTATGCGAAAGGTCCCCATCTGCTTACAGGGACCATTTGTACCCCAGATTCACCAGGAAGTTGTGAACGAGGTTCGTTCGCGACACCGCCATCCGCCTGAACATGGATCGGAACGAGAAGAATTGTCGGCGGAACCACATGTATCCGGAGAACAATTCTTGCGGGGTCATTTGCGCCGGCTGGAACGCCACGCGCGTCTTGCCGTTGAAATCGGTCCAATCCTCGCCGGCCAGCCGGCCACGCCGTTTCATTTCGTCATAGAGCCGTGTGCCTGGCAGAGGCGTCAGCACGCTCACCGTCACGCCGTCGATTCCCATGGATTCACAAGCCCGAAGCGTGTTGGCGAAGACGTCCTTGCCGTCCGCATCGAAGCCAAAAATCACGCCCGCCTGCACACAAATGCCGTGTCTGTGGATGAGCCGGATGATCTCCGCATAGCGGGCCACTTGATTGAACCCTTTGTTCACGCTGGCCAGACATTCCTCGGAAAAGGACTCCAATCCGATGAACAGGTAAACACAGCCGGACTCTCGGGCCAGCCGCAAAAGGGGTTCGTCGGCGCAGCGATTGATGCTGACCTGCGCCGCCCATCGCCTTCGCTGCCCCTTGAGGGCGGTCATGAGTCGGACGGCGTAATCCACGTCGCCGAAAAAGTTGTCGTCCCAGAAAACGAAGTAACGATTGCCCATGTGTTGAATGTCTATCATCACCTCGTGTACGGGACGGGCGCGAAACCCACCGGCATAGATCTGCTTGAGATTGCAGTAACTGCAATGATAGGGACACCCGCGCGTGGCGAACACCGCCCCCTTCGTGAAGTGCCGGCGACGAATCAAGTCGCGTCGGGGAATTGGCAGGCCTCGCAAGGAGGGTGCTCCATCGCAGGTGTAGCGCGGTCGGGCGCAGCCCCGATGGAACTCGTCGAGAAATTGCGGCCAGGTTTCTTCCGCTTCGCCAACCACCAGATGATCGCAGTGGTGCGCCGCTTCATCCGCCCGCAGCGTGGCGTGCGGTCCTCCCATGACCACCTTGGCGCCGCCGGCCCGGAAGCGCGCCGCCATGCGGTAACAGTGTGTGGCGTTGGGCGTGTTGACCGTGATCGCCACGGCATCGAACGCGCGCTCATAAGGGATCCGCTGATTGTATTCGTCCACCAGCTCGATGTCGTAACGCCCTTCATCGATGAATCCCGCCAGATAGGGCATGGTGAGTTGAGTGAAATTATTGAGTTGTCTCCGCCGGACCCGCTTGATCTCCGGGTTCTCCGGTGTGACCAGCAGAATGCTTTTCCTGACCCGCGCCGCGTTGATGGCGGCCGGCGCCGTGGCTGGAATCATAGCCGAAGGCGGTTTCATACGCTTGCCGGGAAGGGCGCCACGGCTATTCGGCTTCACTGCTCGTCCGTGACGCCACCCAATCCAACAGGAAAAACGTGCAGACGAAAAACGGGAAAATGCCGTACAGTGTGTCGCTCACCGAATGCGACTTCCGGTCCACGGCCCAGAATACCTGGGCGCAGAATGCCAGCGCGGCCAACACCAGTACGGCGCCCGGCACGGAAACGGGGTAATAAATCCATCCCCAGCGATTGAACCATTTTGTTTTCATAGCTTTTTGTGTTCAGGTTGGTCGTTATCGTTTGGCATCAGCCCGCTCAACTGAAAGCAGCGACTGCCCAAAATGAGCCTGCGCGGAAAACCGCGCCACAGCGGCCGCGCCGGCCAGCCTGAGCAGCCACGTTTCCACTTCATCCACTACCGCATCGGGCGTTGATGTCCCCGCGGTCAAGCCCACGTCGGTCGCGTCGATAAACCACGCCGGATCCAGGTCGGTCGCGGTCCGGATGTGATGCACCCGCGAACAGTACCGACCACAGGTCCGGACCAACTCGCGGGTATTGTTGCTGTTCGCACCGCCGATGACGACCACGACATCGCATTGTTGCGCCAGTTCCGCGGCCGCGTGCTGCCGCTGTTTCGTCGGCTGGCAGACCGTGTCGATGAACCGCATTTCGGAACGCGGAAAACGCTGGCGGATCAGGCCGGCCAGCCGGCGCACGGTTTCAATCGGCTGGGTTGTCTGCGCGGCAACGCCATAGCGGGAGCGTTCCTTGAGTCGCCACACGTCCTCCTCGCTCAACACCACGTCGAATTCATTCAGATCCTCGGTCAGCCCCCGCACCTCGACGTGATCGCGCCGGCCGATAATGACAGGGTGGAAACCGTCGCGCACGAGTTTGGCTACGGCCTGGTGAGCCACGTGCACCAGCGGGCACGTGGCTTCCATGACATTCAATCCGAGCTCGCGCGTGCTCCGCAACGCGCGCTCGGATGCCCCGTGTGCCGTAACCATCACCGCGCGCGTCCTCACCCTGTCGGCGTGCTTTTCGAGGGTGATTCCCCTGGCCTCAAGGTCCGCGAGAACAGTGTCGTTATGAACCAGGTCGCCCAGGATCGTGAGCGGCTCGGATTCAGCCTGCTTCAATGCCATCGCAATGGCATCGCGCACGCCGAAGCACATCCCCAGATGTTCGGCTCGAAGGATTCTCATGGTGCCTCCTGCCATGAATTCAAATCCAGCGCAGTCATTCCAGCACAGCCGAGAGGGTGTTTACTCATGGAGCAGGAACAGGGCTGCGGCCAGCGTGGTTCCCGCAACCAAAAGCAGCCAGCGGTGACGCCGCCATGGCTGTTGAAACTCGGACATCTGGACGAGGAGATCGGCTGCGTAAACGGCAGAATACAACACGTTCGCCGTGACGGCCGCCAGCAACAGGCCCGCGACGGCCTCCCAGGTCAGGCCGGCAAGCGGCTCGTGGTGATAGAAGAACGAGGCCGCGACCACCAGCGCGAGCGCCCCATTGAACGCAACCCGGCGCGATTCCCAATAACGAAGGCTATCCGTGATTATTTCTTTCATACATTGTTCCCGGTTGAATTGCTCGACATTCACTATTCACTTTGCACTACAAAGTAAAAGACCGTGGGGATTCGGGTGTGTTCAAAGAAAGTTCATTTAGGCCGGTTTTGGCGGACGATTTGCTCGAGCAGATTGACGTATCCCGAGAAGGCTTTCCGGCCCGCCGGCGTGAGCGAGCAGGTCGTGAGCGGGCGGCGGTTCTGGTAGGATTTCGACACCGAGACGTAACCGGTCTCCTGCAGCGTGCGGATGTGCGTCGTGAGGTTTCCGTCGGTCATTCCGAGCGCATCGCGCAGTTCGGTGAACGAGAGTTCCGGCGAGGCGGCGAGCATCGACATGATGGCCAGCCGCCCTTTCTCGTGGATCACACGGTCGAGCTGAAGATAGGGTTCCGGGTTCACGCCGCATTCTTCCCTTCCTCGGTAAAGTAAAGGTAGAGGCCATAGGCCAGGTGGAGGACGCCGAAGAAAAACCCCATGATGCCATGCGCGCATACAGGCCGGGGCGCCCAGTCCGGAATGCCCAACCCGAACAAGGCACACCCGCCCAGGACGAACGCCCAGCCGAAGAATTTCATTCCACGCGGCATAAAGAACCCGGCCGCGTGCAGCGCGCAACCGTAGAGTACCACCCAGGCCAACGGCAGCCACAGCAGGTCCATGACCCCGCCCGGCGGTTGCGGCGCGGACCTGGTGTGAAAGAACACCGCAATGGCCACGATGAAACCCGCGACCAGGGGGGGCAAAAAGGCTTCGGTGACACGCCGCGTGGGCGGCGACCAGAACGGCTCGGAGTTCTTGAGAGCCTGCCGTCGCACCAGGCAATACGAGCCGCCGAGCGCGACCACGCCGATGCCGGCCCAGAACAAAACGAATGACACCGGAGCGCTGATCTTCAACACGCAGCCCAGCGCGGCCGCCGCAACGCCGAGCGTGCCGTTGTAGGTCATCACGGGCGCCAAAGCCCGGCGATACACGGCGGAACGTTCCATCAAGGTGCGAATGACTTGAAGATGATCGGCAGCCCAATTCGATTCCATGGCATACACTTTGCCTTGCAAAGTGGCTTTTGGCAAGTCCGAAAATGTGAAACCACGGAGGGACACGGATTCGCACGGATAAAGGTGCGCCACCCTTGCTCCCCAGAAAAGTCGTGTCAATCCGTTCCGGCCGGGTACTGTTGACGGGTGATTTCGTGGGAACGAAATCCAAACGAAAGGAACCCCATGCTTGTGGTTCATGTTCATGTCCGGGTGAAGCCGGAGTTCGTGGAGCGATTCAAACAGGCGACGATCGAGAACGCCCGTCACAGTGTGAAAGAGCCGGGCATCGCGCGATTTGACGTCGTGCAGCAGCAGGAGGATCCGGCGCGATTCGTCCTGGTGGAGGCGTATCGTACGCCCGAGGCTCCCGCCGCGCACAAGGAAACCCGGCATTATCAGGTGTGGCGGGACGCCGTCGCACCGTGGATGGCCGAACCGCGTTCGAGCGTGAAATTCCTGAACCATTTTCCCGAGGACTCGGATTGGTGAGCGGCTGCGCCTGCATAACGGCGGCTGGCTTTTGGGAACACGGCCTGGACGCCGTGAAAGCGCCGGTAAAAACAGCCGCGTTTCCACGAACGGGGCAACGATCATGACAGGATTGCATTTCGAATTTGCCACGGCGTCACGCATCCTCTTCGGGGCCGGCAGGCTGAAGGAAGCGGGAGGGATCGCCGGCAAGCTGGGCCGGCGCGCGCTGGTGGTGACGGGCCGGCGGGTGGAGCGCGCGGAACGGGTGCTCGGCATCCTGCGCGAGCATGGGCTGGATGCCCTCACGCATCCGGTTCCCGGCGAGCCGGAGATTGAGACCGTGCGGGCCGGCGTCGCTCGGGCGAAAAGCGAGGGGTGCGATTTTGTCATCGGCATCGGCGGCGGCAGTGCCCTGGATGCGGGCAAAGCCATCGCCGCGATGCTCGCCAACGACGGGGACTTGTTCGACTACCTCGAGGTCGTCGGGAAAGGCAGGGCCCTGGCAAAGCCCTCGGCGCCGTGCATCGCGATTCCGACGACGGCGGGCACGGGCTCCGAGGTGACACGAAATTCCGTGCTGACATCGCCCGCACACCGCCTCAAAGTCAGCCTGCGCAGTCCTTACCTGCTGCCGGCGGTGGCGTTGGTGGATCCGGAGTTGACGTATGAGTTGCCGCCGGAGATCACGGCGAGCACCGGTCTGGACGCGCTCACGCAACTCATCGAGCCGTTTGTCTGTTCGCGCGCGAATCCGGTGACGGATGCGCTTTGCCGCGAGGGCATGACCCGCGCCGTGAGATCGTTGCCGAAGGCCTTCTCGAATGGAGGCGATCGGGGTGCGCGCCAGGACATGGCGGTCGCAAGTCTTTTCGGCGGGCTCGCGCTGGCCAATGCCGGGCTGGGGGCGGTCCACGGTCTTGCCGGGCCGATGGGCGGGATGTTTCCGGCGCCGCACGGCGCTCTATGCGCGGCGCTGTTGCCGCACGTCATGGAAACCAACCTGCGCGCCTTGCGCGAGCGGCAGCCCGGCAGCGAAGCCATTTCCCGATACGACGAAATTGCGCGCCTGCTCACTGGGAATGCCGCTGCGGTTGCGGATGAGGGTCTCGAGTGGGTGGGCCGGCTGGTTGCCGATTTAAGAATCCCTCGACTCGGCACCTATGGCATCCGCCGCGAGCACACGAATGAGATCATCGGGAAAGCTGCGACAGCAAGCAGCATGAAAGCAAATCCGGTCACGCTCACGCCGGAGGAACTGGCACACATTCTGGAACGGGCGCTGTAACAGGCGCGCCGCTCAGCAAACCCGCTCTCGAAGGCAAAGGGGTGGCGCTCGTCGCCAGCAGACCGTAGCCGCCGTTGTAAAACGGCGGATTCCCTGGTGAACGGGTGAAACCGCCACTTCACATTGGCCGCAGAATGGAGACGAGCCGTCCCCACCCCGAAGGACCCCTGTCCGCCCTCCGCCCAGCTTTGTCAGAATACCCCCCGTCTGCTGCTACGATTTGACGCGCGCGCGCTTCCGCTTAAGTTCCTGCAACAACTTCAGCAGCGGCAATGTGTTGATCACGTCCTCTTTCGTCAGCCAGCCTTTGCGGGCGATGCCGGCGCCCAGGCGCAGGAAGCCGGCGTGCTCGAAACGGTGGGCATCGCAGTTGATGACGCATTGGACGCCCTTGCTCCGGGCATAAGGCCACTGGCGCCAGTCCATGTCGAACCGCATCGGGCTTGCGTTGAGTTCAATCCAGGTGCCGGTTTCGGCGCAGGCGTCGATGACCGCGCGCTGGTCCACCTTGTACGGTTCCCGTTCGAGCAGGAGCCGGCCCGTGAGATGGCCGAGCATGTGGACCCACGGGTTTTCAGCCGCGCGGATGAGCCGCTTCGTTGTTTCCGCCTCGCTTTCGGCGAGACGCTGATGGGCGCTGGCCACGACCACATCCAGTTCCGCCAGCAGATCGTCGGGAAAATCCAGTTTGCCTTCCTTCAGAATGTCCACTTCGGTGCCGGTGAACAGACGAAACCGGACCCCTTCATCCGCCAGACGCCGGTTGAGCTCCCGAATCTCCTGGATTTGTTTCCGCACGCGGGCGGCGTCGAGCCCGTTTGCCTGGAACGACGATTTCGAGTGGTCGGTGATCGCCCAGTAGGAAAGGCCGAGTTCGGCCATGGACGCCGCGATTTGATCGAGCGTCTGGTGGCCGTCGCTCCAGGTCGAGTGGTTGTGGAGCGAACCCTTCAAATCGCTCCATTGCACCAGCCGCGGCAGCGGCTCTTTCTCCGCCAGCGCGATCTCGCCCATGTCCTCGCGCATCTCGGGAGGGATCTCGTGCAGCCCGAGTTCGCGGAAGATGTCCTCCTCGGTCCGGCACGGCACCAGCAACTTCGGGTCGCGCGTTTCCTCTTTCGAGCGGAACAAGCCGTATTCATTCAGTCTCAGGCCGCGATCGATGGCGCGCTGGCGCAGGACGATGTTGTGTTCCTTGCTCCCGGTGAAGTACATCAGCGCGAACGGAAATTCGCGGTCGCTGACGACGCGCAGATCGGATTGGATCCCGCCCTCGAGGAGCACGCTGGCTTTGGTCTGCCCCTTGGCGAGCACGTTGAGGACGCCGGGCTGGGTCGTGAAGTAATCGATGATGTCGTCCGGATGCTTGGCCGAGACCAGGAGGTCGATGTCTCCGATGATCTCCCGGTGCCGGCGCAGGCTGCCGGCGGCGCTGCAGCGGATCACGTCCGGATGCTGGCGCAGGGTGTCCAGCAATGGCTCGGCGGTCCGCAGCGCGTCATCGAGCAGATGTTTCGACGCATAGAGACGCCGGCGTTGGATGCCATTCAGGATATTCGCCTGGGTCTTGGGGCCGAAGCCGCGGAGGGCGGCGACCTTGTCTTCGTTGCAGGCGCGCTCGAGATGTTCGACGCTTTCGATCCCCAATTCGTCGTGCAACAGCTTGATCTTTTTTGGACCAAGCCCGGGGATGTCCAGCATCTCCAACAAACCCGGCGGCACGGAAGCCTTCAGATCCTCGTAATAGGCCAGTTTGCCGGTCTGGACCAGCTCGGTGATTTTCTTCTGCAACGCTTCGCCGATGCCCTTGATTTCGCCCAGCCGGTTTTCTTCAATGAGCCGGCCGAGGGATTCGTTGGAGGTTTCAAGGGAGCGCGCGGCATTGAGATAGGCGCGGATTTTGAACGGGTTTTCCCCTTTCAACTCAAGCAATGTACCAATGTTGACCAGGATTTCGGCCACTTGCTCTTTGTCCATGCCGGGAGTATAGGCCGCGGCGGACCCGGTCAAAAGCCAAAGTCGCCGAGGCACAAGCCCCCATTTTCCGCCCACTGTCCCGAACCCAGTCGATCCGCAGCGCCGGGAAGCAGGGTTTGGAATTGTTCCCGCAAGGCGCGGTTGAACAACAAGCCGTGCGAGGCGGTCAAAACGGGTCCTGAAAACGGGTCAGGGCCGACCCGTTCACGGAGAAAGTATTTCCGCACGTTGTCTAACGGTCGAATTAAAAAGCCGAACCAGACGACCGGCCCGGCTTTTTTAGCAAGTACCCCCCCAATCAAAAAGGCGAAGTCAACCCTGCTTCCGCCGGAGCAGGCGACGAAGACCAACCAATCCGCCCAACATCACCAGGCTAAACGATGCCGGTTCAGGAACATCGCTAATACCATTATACACATTGAACCCCGCACCGTTGGGAACCCAGGTAAATGCACCGTTAACCTCCAGAATCCCGCCGCCGTCATTTGGGAACAAAACAGCAGGGATGCCGGTGTCGGCCAGATCACCGTCCATATCATCGGAATAAAAAAACATCCGGTCAGCGGTTTGGCCTGCCATGTTACCGTTTAGGTCCGTGAACCGAAGCACGTCGCTTATATGTCCGCCGATAGAATTGTCATAGATCCGGACGTCGCCGTTGGCCACCACCCCCGCAGCATTCACGGTATACAGTAGCTGAAGGATACCCGTGTGGGGATCTGTTGCCATACCACCTGGGTGAGCGGCCCACCCGGCTCCGTTCAGATTCATCAGCCCATTGGCATTTTCATCAAAGTTGAGAGTGAAGAAACCAGGACCCCCCTCCGTCCCTGCCAGTTGCGCCCGTGCCTCAAGCGCCGCAATCCCGCACAGCATCGCCGCTATTAAACCAATTCGTTGATATACTTTCATATGTTGCCTTTCTGTTTTATTTTCCAATTCTCGCCGTCCGTTCGGGGCTCATTTGCGTTTTTCAAACTCCGGCACGAGAGCTATCACTCGTTTCCGCCTCCGTGAGACGCGGGCCGCTCAGTTTCAGGTCATTTCAAAAAGTATCATTGCGCTTTCAGAAAACTTGAAAAGTCGGCTGCTCGGCTGACAGCAACGCTTTTGAGTGAACCCTGCTTTTTGAAGTCAATTGGGCTGCAGAGGGCAACGTCCGGCGGCCCGGTGGGCGCAGATGGGAGGCAGGCCACTTTCGGGAGCGAATGTCAGCGCAATAAATTCATTTGTGACGCGCAGGACCAGTTTCACCCGGTCGGTCACGGCGAGCTTGTGATACAAGCGCTCGCAATACGTATGAATGGTGTGCGGCGAAACGCTGAGGTTCGCGGCGATGGTGAATTCAGTGTGATCGTCGAAAACCCCGCGCACGATCTGAAGCTCCCGGCCCGAAAGCTTCAGGCTGCGAGCAATTTCTCCCCATGCCTGTTCGGAGAACATCGCAGATCCTAAAGGACACAGCACCTTGTCAATTGCCGGTGAGTTGGTCTTGGCAAGGGGACAAGCGATGAGTTTGCTCATGGCCGGGGTCTTTTTACTTGGCATAGTTCGCCTGCCTTGCGTGCACTTCCGGGATTTGAAACGCCGCAATAGAGCCGTAACCTTCCGGTGAAATCAGCTGGATCTGGACGGGATGGTTTCGCAAAGGACTTGGCAATGGGCTTGCCTGTTGAAGTGCAAATCTTCCTCCTGAGGGGGGCCGAGGCAAAACCGTTTTATCTCCGCTCCGAGTTGCCAACCACCTCGCTTTGTGCTTTCTGCACATGCCCGCGACATGCCCGAAAGCCGAGCTTACTTTCAGATTTTAATGAGACTTTGCCGAACAGATGAATCGTAGAGATTGGTCGTTACGGCGCAAGTTCTTTTCGGGGCATGGTTGCTGCGTGTTTCACCGAAGAGCATTTCAAAAACTCCGTCAATTCGCAGGAGGTTATTAACGGCTTGTGCTGCTTCGTTGTTTCTTGATATTTGCGGCGATCGGAAGTTTGCTCTTGCAGGTGCGAAATTGAGTTCATGATCGTCAGCAGGCCCAAGAACATTCCGGTGGCCCTCACCAT
>Ga0187860_1002044_pt1 | contig 17224 bp, 17 predicted proteins | sample June2016WEW_10_4_FD_132981 | JGI IMG/M metagenome (GOLD analysis project Ga0187860, IMG submission 132981) | Peatland microbial communities from SPRUCE experiment site at the Marcell Experimental Forest, Minnesota, USA - June2016WEW_10_40 | ecosystem: Environmental > Terrestrial > Soil >... | reverse complement strand
CGGGATCCGGGTTAACGACATCATGAGCGTGAAACGTTCACAAATTCATTCGCTGATTCCTTTTGCGCGTGTCCGAGGTCATCACATCACGTACCCCCTCGGTGATCATAGCAGCGGGCGAATTAAGCGATAAAGCGGAAGTGGTGCCATCGCGTAGATAATTTCGATCTGTGAACGGTAATTGATCTACGCCCTTACCGGCTCGGCGGGTGGGGAGAACAACCCTTCCGCGATTGGTCGAAGTAATTCTCTAGTTCTACTTGCGCCGTTCCAGATAACTCTGTCACGAGCCTCAGTCTCCTCCGGCATGCCATTTCTTCAGCAATGGCCACTTTCTTGCCGTCCGATAACATCCGGGTTGCTAAAGGGAACACGATGCTATCCTCGACGCTGATGTGCTGTTTGTACATCGATGCGAGACACGCAACGGCCTTGCGAAAGTCTGAGGCATGCAGTGCATTTCCGCACGGGGAGGCCTTGGAACAAGCAGAGTACTGTAATTAACATAGACGAGCATAGGACATGGTAGCCATGCGGTAGCTCAGTTACCCGATTTCACGGGATTGTCCCTCCGTCCGTTGCACGATATGTTTTTTCTTCCTCGAAGGTACGCCAAGATATCCGTCCTGCCGTTGGCAGAGGAACGATTCAGCGTGCGGCAGACTGAACATGCCCGAAAGGGGAATGGATGTGAGGATATCGCATAGGGGTCTGCACCTGTGCATTGGCAACCCGGACCGGGGTTAGCTTCATGGGGCAGGCGTTGCTGCCGGCGCGGATCTCTTCCATATCTCCAGCGTTCTTTCCCGGGGGACTTACGCGTGCATAGTCCGGCGAATTACCGCCGCGCAGTGGTGCGAAAGAGATGGGCTGCAAAGCACGACACGACCCTGGGTTAGATCGACCGCCCGGGGGAAGTCAAGCAGGGCTGCAAACATTCGAATACCGCCTTTCCGGGGAAGTTACTACCCCGTCGTAAGTTGTACCGACGCAAGGGTAGTTGCCGGTGTGAATTCTCCCGAAGGGCATCAGGCAAAATCGTTCGATGGCGCAGATATTCCATCGCAGTACGAACACGATCTCCAAGGTGACGATCTATGGTGCGGTCTTCATCGTGGGAGGGTTGGGGTACCTCATTTTCGCCGTCAACCAATCTGCCTACTACACCAACATTAATGAGGCACGTCAGCAACCGGTTCCCTTCAGCCACAAGCATCACGTTACCGACGACGGCATCGATTGCCGCTACTGCCACACGACGGTGGAGAAGTCTCCCTACGCGGGTGTTCCCACCACGCAAATCTGCATGAGCTGCCACTCCAAATTGTGGCTGAACAGTTCCATGCTGGAACCCGTGCGCGCGAGCTACGCCACGGACAAGTCGCTCGAATGGACCCGCGTCAACGCCGTTCCGGATTTCGTTTATTTCGACCACAGCATTCATGTGAATAAAGGGATCGGCTGCACCACCTGTCACGGGCCGATTGGCGAGATGCCGCTGACCTACCGCGCCAATACGCTTTATATGCGCTGGTGCATCGATTGCCACAATCACCCGGAGCGCCACGTGCGCCGCCGTGAAGACGTTTTCAAGGCTGACTACGTGGAACCTCCCAACCAACTCGCTTTGGGCCGGCGGATGGTGAAGGAATACAAAATCAAGGGGCCGAAACAAATAACTGATTGCTACACCTGCCACCGCTAGGAAGGTGGCAGCTCGCAGCCTACAACTCACAGTGACCGTCGGCAGTAGCGTTCAGAAAATTCCAGGTTCGGAAGAGCATCCGGTAATTCGTTGCCGACGATTCATGGAAGAAGTCGGCGGTTAGCTGTGAGCATCATTTTCTATGAAGCGTAATCCAAAAAACGGGAACGCCCTCAACCTGGTGCAAATCCAGGCGAAGCTGGAACAGTCGCCGGAAAAGCGTGTCTGGCGCGGCCTGGAAGAATTGGCGGGCACGCCGGAGTATCGCGACTTCCTCGCGTGCGAGTTCCCGCACGACCCGCGCGCGGAAGCGAAGGGCGTGAGCCGCCGCAGTGCGCTGAAGCTGATGGCGGCGTCTGCGGCCCTGGCGGGCCTGACGGCCTGCACCAAAATGCCCACCGAGAAAATCGTCCCCTACGCGCAGCAACAGCCGGAGGATTTTGTCCCCGGCAAGCCCCTCTTCTATGCCACTGCCATGCCCTTGGCCGGGTATGCCACCGGGTTGCTGGTCGAGAGCCACATGGGCAGGCCCACGAAGGTGGAAGGAAATCCCAGCCACCCCGCCAGCCTGGGAGCCGCTAATGTGTTCGCGCAAGCTTCCGTGCTGGGCCTTTATGACCCGGATCGCGCCCAGGTGGTAATTTACAATGGCCGCATCGGGGACTGGAGCACGTTTCTCACTTCGATGGATCAAAAACGCGCCGATCTCCTCGCCCTGAAGGGCGCGGGGCTGCGCATTCTGACGGGCACGGTGACTTCGCCCGCGCTGGCGGATCAAATTCGCTCGGTGCTCGCTCAGTTCCCGCAGGCGAAGTGGCATCAATATGAGCCGGGCAGCCGCGACGCGGTCCGCGAAGGGGCCAAGCTGGCCTTCGGCGAGTATGTCAACACCGTTTATCACTTCGACCAAGCAGACGTGATCGTCTCCCTGGACGCGGATTTCCTCAGCGTCGGTCCGGGCGCAGTTCGATATGCGCACGACTTCGCGGATAAGCGGCGCGTCACCGGTCCCGAGTCCACGATGAACCGCCTCTACGTGGTGGAAAGCACGCCGACGAGCACGGGGGCGATGGCGGATCATCGCCTGCCGATGCGCGCGAATGATGTGGAAGCCTTTGCTCGCGCTCTGGCAGATGGGCTGGGAGTCAAGAAAGAAAGTTCCGCTCCCGCCCGCGTGCCGGTCGACTGGATTCCGGCTCTCGTTCGCGATTTGCAAAACCATCGTGGTGCTTGCGTCGTGATTGCCGGCGAGCAGCAGCCGCCCATAGTCCATGCCCTCGCCCACGACATGAACCTTGCTTTAAGCAACGTGGGCAAAACCGTGCACTACACGGACCCCGTGGAAGCGAACACGGTGAACGGCCAGGCATCGCTCAAGGATCTGGTGGCCGACATGCAGGGCGGGCAGGTTGATACCCTCCTCATGCTGGGGGTGAATCCGGTTTACAACTCGCCGGCGGATTTGCGTTTCGGAGAAAACCTTCTCAAAGTGAGAACGCGAATTCACCTGAGCCTTTACGAAGACGAAACCGCCGTACTCTGCCATTGGCACATTCCGGAAACTCACTTCCTGGAAGCGTGGGGCGATGCGCGCGCCTACGATGGAACCCTCAGTATTATCCAGCCGCTAATTGCGCCTTTGTACGACGGCAAGTCGGCGCATGAAATCCTGGCAGTGCTGGCAGGACAAGCGGGGACGCCCGGGCATGATGTTGTCCGCGGCTATTGGCAGGGGCAGAAGCCGGGGGCTGATTTCGAACAGTTCTGGCAAACCTCTCTGAATAACGGCGTCATCGCGGATTCGGCCTTTGCTCCTAAGCTGGTCAAACTCAACCTCTCGTTCGCCGCCGAGGCGGCAAAAACGAGCGCGCCGAACGTGGACGGTATCGAAATCGTATTGCGCCCCGGTCCCTCGATTGGGGACGGCAGCTTCTCCAACAACGGCTGGTTGCAGGAATTGCCCAAACCTCTCATCAAGTTGACTTGGGACAACGCCGCGCTGGTCAGTCCCGCGAGCGCCCGGAAGTTGGGTGTGACCAACGGCGACGTGGTGGAGTTGAGCGGACACGGGCAAGCGGTGGAAGCGCCCATATGGATTACGCCGGGCCAAGCCGATGATTCCCTTACCCTGCACCTGGGCTACGGAAGGCGTCGGGCCGGCCACGTGGGCACAGGCAGGGGCTTCAACGCCTACCGGCTCTCGACTTCGGAGAACCCGTGGATCGGCAGCGCCGCGGTCCAGAAAACGGGAAGGACTTACCAGCTTGTCTCGACGCAGCACCATCACATTATGGGTAAGGAAGGCGAAGAGCGCGAAGAGGAGAGCGTGGCGGCATTGCAACGCAAGTTGGTGCGGGGAGCGACGCTGGAGGAATTCCGCCAGGACCCGACATTAGGGCGTGAAGAAGGCGAGGAAAGCGGGCCTTCCATCTATCCCGCATACTCCTACAACGGCAACGCCTGGGGCATGTCCATCGACTTGAATAGTTGCATCGGATGTAACGCCTGCGTGGTGGCGTGCCAGTCGGAGAACAATATTCCGGTGGTGGGAAAAGACCAGGTTTCGCGCGGCCGGGAAATGCACTGGATTCGCGTGGATGCGTACTTCCAGGGAGGCCTGGCGAATCCGGAGATTTACAACCAGCCGGTTCCCTGCATGCATTGCGAGAACGCGCCCTGCGAGTATGTCTGCCCGGTGGGAGCCACCGTGCACAGCCCCGAGGGGCTGAACGAAATGGTTTACAACCGCTGCGTCGGCACGCGCTACTGCTCCAACAACTGCCCGTACAAGGTCCGGCGCTTCAACTTCGAACTTTTCTCCGACTGGACGACGCCGAGCCTGGAGCCGCTGCGCAACCCGGATGTGACCGTGCGCAGCCGGGGCGTAATGGAAAAGTGCACTTACTGCATCCAGCGCATCAACAAAGTGAAGATCGCGGCGGAAAAAGACGACCGTGAGTTGCGCGACGGGGAAATCCTGACCGCGTGCCAGCAGACCTGCCCGGCTCAAGCAATCGTTTTCGGTAACATCAACGACCCGAACAGCCGCGTGGCGAAGTTGAAAGCGCAATCGCGGAATTATGGGCTCTTGACGGAATTGAACACGCGGCCGCGCACCACATATTCGACAAAGCTATGGAATCCCAACCCGGAGATAAAGGAGTAAGTGGTGGGTGCTGACGGACTCGAAAATACGCCGGGGGTAGGTGCGGGTACTCCGGTTCTCGCTCCGGGGCACACCTACGCGACGATCACCGACAAGATCAGCTCCATCGTCCTGCTGCAAAAGACGAGGCGCGGTTGGTGGTTCGGGTTTGCGGTTGCCTTCACCTTCTTCATGATTTTGAATATGGCGATTGGCGCTCTGCTAGTGATCGGCGTAGGCCTTTGGGGAATTAATATTCCCATTGCATGGGGATTCGCCATTGTCAACTTCGTGTGGTGGATCGGAATTGGGCACGCGGGCACGCTGATCTCCGCTTTTCTGTTGCTCATGCGTCAAGCTTGGCGGCAATCCATCAACCGCTTTGCGGAAGCCATGACGCTGTTTGCGGTGGCGTGCGCCGGCTTGTTCCCCCTGCTCCACCTGGGGCGGCCGTGGCTGTTCTACTGGTTGATGCCTTACCCCGACACCATGGGAGTCTGGCCGCAGTTCCGCAGTCCGCTGGTGTGGGATGTGTTTGCCGTCTCAACATACGCCACCATCTCGCTACTGTTCTGGTTCGTGGGCTTGATCCCCGATGTGGCCACGTTACGCGATCGCGCCAAGGACCGCCTGCCGCGCGTGGTTTACGGCTTCCTCGCCATGGGCTGGCGCGGTTCGGCGATGCACTGGCATCGCTATGAAATGGCTTACCTGCTGCTTGCCGGATTGGCCACGCCCCTGGTGGTTTCCGTGCACACGGTGGTGAGCTTCGACTTCGCGGTGGGGATAGTTCCGGGCTGGCACAGCACGATATTTCCACCCTATTTTGTAGCCGGCGCCATCTATTCGGGTTTCGCGATGGTTTTGACCCTGGCCATACCTTTGCGCAAGTTTTACGGTTTGGAGGACTTCGTCACGCTGCGGCATCTCGACAACATGGCGAAGATCCTGCTGGCCACCGGCCTGATTGTGGCTTACGGCTACATGATGGAAACCTTTACGGCGTTTTACAGCGGCAACACTTACGACCGTTACATGATTATGAATCGGATGACCGGGCCCTATGCGCCCGTCTATTGGGTTCTGATCACCTGCAATATTGCGATCCCTATGACGACCTTGTGGTCGTCGAAGATCCGGCGGAATGTTGCAGCGCTGTTCGCGATCTCGTTGATCGTGCAAACGGGTATGTGGCTCGAGCGCTTCGTGATCATAGTGACCAGCCTGCACCGCGATTTCATGCCATCGGCGTGGGGCATGTACTATCCGACGATCTGGGACTGGGCGGCGTTGACGGGTTCGATCGGATTGTTCTTTGCGCTCTTCTACCTGTTCATCCGCTATTTGCCCATGATCTCGATCTTTGAGATGCGCGGGCTCGCGCATGACCTGAAAGAGAAGAGTTAAGGAAGAGGTTTAGGTCTTGATTTGACGTGAAGGCGGGGCGGCTCGCTGCCCCGGAAGTTTGGCGATGAAAAGACATCCACTCTACGGCTTGATGGCTGAATTCGAGACGACGGACGACCTACTGAGCGCCGCTCATCGTACCTACGCGGAGGGCTATCGCCAGATGGATGCTTTCACCCCTTTCCCGGTGGAAGGATTGGCGGAGGCCATCGGCTTTCACAAAACGCGTGTGCCGCTGATCTGTTTGATCGGCGGGTTGATCGGTTGCTCGGGCGGGTTCTTTCTCCAATGGTGGCCTAATGTGATTGGTTATCCGCTGAACATCGGTGGAAAACCCTATAACAGTTGGCCGTCGTTTATCCCTATCACTTTTGAGTTGACCATCCTGTGCGCGGGGCTGGCAACGGTATTGGGGATGCTGGCGCTGAATGGTTTGCCGACGCCGTACCACCCGGTGTTTAACGCGCCGCGCTTCGAATTGGCCACGCGCAACAAATTCTTTCTTTGCATTAAGGCGCGAGACACAAAATTCGACGCGCAGAAGACCCGGGAGTTCTTACAAACCTTGCAGCCCCAAGAGGTATCGGAAATTGAGGTGTAGCGGCCGCAAAAATCGAAACCCTCAAGCGGGCGCGCGATGGGCGCTCGTGGCCTTGGCCGCGGTGTGCGCCTGGGGTTGCCGCGTCGATATGCACGTGCAGCCAAAACTGAAAGCCGACGACGGGAGTACGTTTTTTCAGGACGGACGCGCCGACCGCCCGGTGATCCCTGACACCGTGGCGCGCGGGCATATGCGCACCGACGAACTGCTTTACACGGGGCGGGTAAACGGTGTGGTGGCTGACGAGTTTCCCTTTCCTGTCACGCGCGAGGTGCTAGAGCGCGGGCGCGCCCGGTTCAACATCTATTGTTCACCCTGCCACGATTATACCGGGAGCGGGCGGGGGATGATCGTGCAACGCGGATTTCCGCCTCCGCCTTCTTACCACACTGAGCGCTTGCGGCAAGCGCCGGCGGGACATTTCTTCGAGGTGATGACGGAGGGTTACGGCGCCATGTACAGCTACGCGGGCAGAATCTCGCCGGATGATCGCTGGACGATTGTGGCGTACATCCGCGCGCTGCAACAGAGCCAGCACGCCACCCTCGATGACGTGCCGGCAGAAGAGCGGCAGCAACTAGCGGGCGGAGCAAAATGAATACGGCTGAAACATCTATACCCGGAATCGAACGCCTGGAGAAGCCTGCCCTGGTGGGAGGTTTGGCAGCCCTGGTCCTCTGCGTGGTGATGGGTTTTGGCAACCCCGCGCAGTTCTTCCGGTCTTATCTTCTGGCCTTCGTTTTCTGGATCGGGTTGCCTTTGGGTTGCTCCGCCATCCTGATGCTTCATCATCTGGTCGGGGGCACATGGGGATTCCCCCTGCGACGCCTGCTCGAGTCAGGGACGAAAACTGTTTTGCTCATGGCGGTGCTGATTCTGCCGATTCTCTTCCGGCTGCCGGTGCTGTATAGCTGGGCTGATCCGCGCAAGGTGGCAGCTGATCCGTTGCTGCAATACAAGCATCCTTACCTCAACGTGCCGTTTTTCGTGGCGCGCACGATCATCTATTTCGCCATCTGGATTCTGATGGCTCACTTCCTCAACAAGTGGTCGCGGCAGCAGGATGAAACCGGCGAGGCTGGCCTGACGCGGCGCCTCCAGAGACTGAGCGGACCCGGTCTGGTGCTTTTTGGATTGACGGTGACGTACATGTCGGTGGATTGGGTGATGTCCCTTGAGGCGAGCTGGTTCTCCACGATCTACGGCATGATTTTCATGGTGACGGAAGCGCTGGCGGCGATGGCGTTCGTGACCCTCGCGGTCATCCTGCTATCGAAACAGAAGCCGCTAAATGACTTGGTTTCGCCGCGCGTGCTGAACGATTACGGCAACCTGCTGCTGACATTCACGATGCTGTGGGCGTACCTCTCATTCTCGCAATACTTAATCATCTGGGCCGGAAACCTAAAGGACGAAATTCCCTGGTATATGAGCCGGGCACGGGGCGGCTGGGCGTGGGTGGCCCTGGCGCTGATCATCTTCCACTTCGCGGTGCCGTTCCTGCTGCTGCTCTCGCGCCTGGTCACGCGGCGTTCCCGGTTGCTGGGCTGGGTGGCGGCGGGCCTCATCGTGATGAGCTTGGTGGATATCTTCTGGCTAACGGCGCCGGCTTTTGAGCACGCGGGACCGGAATTCCACCTGACGGATTGGCTGGCGATTCTGGGAATTGGCGGATTGTGGCTATGGCGGTTTACCTCGCAGTTGAAGGGCCGGCCACTGCTGCCGCTCCACGATCCACGCCTGAAGGAAATAATGCAGCATGCCTGAACCCGATAAAGGAACTGAGCACTCCCAGCGCGGTTACGAAGACTCCGATCTGAGCGTGGGGCGGCTGTATGCCTTTGCTGCGGGGGTGGTGGGATTGGTGGTGTTTGGAGTTCTCGGGAGCGCCGCCGTGTTTCACTTTTTTGTCCGGCACCAACCGCTGGGGCCACCCGCCTCACCCTTTGAGGACGTCCGCACGGTGCCACCCGAACCGCGCCTGCAAACCATGGCGCCACTTGACTTGAAGGACTACCGCGCTGACCAGGAAAAGATTTTGAAAGGTTACGGGTGGGTGGACTCCCAGGCCGGCATTGTCAGGATTCCTGTCGACCGCGCGATGGATCTGCTTCTGCAAAAAGGGTACCCGGTCCGTGGCAGTTCCCTGGCGGAGGGCGGCCAGGCGAAGACGCCCCGGCCTGCGGCTTCACCGGTGAATCATCAGGCTGCGCCCGCTCCCGCGGACGCGGAGGGGGAGCGGTAAACATGCAACTCGTCGCCAAGTCGGAGCTCCAGCGGGTCATGACGCCGAACGGTTGGATGGGTATCGTTCGCCGCGCGGGGGTGGCGGCCCAACTCAGCCTCTTCCTCTTCAGTCTGGCCGTTGGGGCGGCGGCACAGGACAATGCCGGGACTACGCCTCCGCAGTTGCGCGGCGTGGGGATTGACCAGCGCTTAAACAACCAGGTGCCGCTGGATTTGAAGTTTCGCGATGAAACTGGCCAGATCGTGACCCTGAGTTCTTACTTCGGTAAGAAGCCGGTGATCCTTTCGCTGGTTTATTACAGTTGCCCGATGCTGTGCACGATGGCGGAAAATGGCCTTTTGAACGCGCTGCGGGATGTGAAGTTTAACATCGGGGAACAATACCAAGTGGTGACCGTAAGTATTGATCCTACGGAAACTCCGGAAATGGCTTTGGGCAAGAAAGCCGTCTATGTGGGCCTTTATGGGCGGTCCGGCGCGAAGCAAGGCTGGCATTTCCTGGTGGGCGATGAGCCCTCGATTCGCGCGCTCGCCCAGGCGGTGGGATTCCACTATAACTACATTCCGGAAACGAAGCAGTTCGCGCACGCCACCGGAATCATCGTGCTGACACCGCAGGGAAAAGTTTCGCGCTATTTTTACGGGATTCTCTACCCGGCGCGCGATATCCGCCTGGCGCTGATCGAGGCTTCCAACGAGAAGATTGGTAATCCTGTCGATGCCGTTCTGCTCTATTGCTGTGAGTACGATCCGGTGGCGGGGAAGTACAGCATGGTCATTTCGCGCGTGCTGCGAATTGCCGGAGTGATTACCCTCCTCTGCATGGGGACGTTGGTTTTTGCCCTCTCGCGAGTCCGGCGGCACGCCAGATTTTAGATTTTGGATTTGCGATTTTGGATTTGGAAATTGCGGTTTTGGATTGAAGGCCCGACCACCCCTTGGTTCCCTCCTACTAAGGAGGGGAAGCGCCAAACGCGGGCTGGTTCCTAATCCAAAATCTAAAATCCAAAATGGCACGGATGACTGAACAGTATGTGGCAAGGGTTTTCCATCAGGCCGGATCAAGCGTCCACCATCGCGCAGGGGGTGGATTATCTCTACTACTTCCTCACCGCGATTGACCTCTTTTTCACGGCGGTCATTTTCCTCACCATCTTCTACTTTGCCCTGCGCTACCGGCGCCGCTCGCAGCAGGACCAGCCGCCACAGATCGAGGGAAGCCTCCCTCTGGAAATTGCCTGGATCTTGATCCCGCTGGGGATCTGTGTCGTGGTGTTCTTGTGGGGCACCAGCCTGTTCATCCGAAATTCACGCCCGCCCGCCGCGTCCACGGAAATCTTCGTGGTGGGCAAGCAGTGGATGTGGAAATTGCAGCATCCCGAAGGCGTGGAGGAAATCAACGAGTTGCACGTCCCCGTAAACCGGCCCATCAAGCTGACGATGACCTCGGAGGATGTCATCCACGACTTTTCCGTGCAGGCGTTCCGCGTCAAGAAGGATGTGGTGCCCGGAATGTATACGTCGCTGTGGTTTCAGGCGACCAAAACCGGCAGGTTCGATCTGTACTGCGACCAGTACTGCGGCACCAACCACTCGCTGATGAGGGGTGAAGTGATCGTGATGGAGCCCACGGAATACGAGCAGTGGTTGAGCGGGGGCATTCGCGGCGGAACGATGGCCCAGTCCGGCGCCAAGCTCTACGACCAACTGGCCTGCATCACTTGCCACGGAACCGGCAAGGGCCCTCCTCTGACGGGTATTTATGGCAAACCGGTAAAACTGAGCGACGGCAAGACGGTCGTGGCGGACGACGCTTATCTGCGGGAATCGGTCCTTTATCCCTCCGCGAAAATCGTGGAAGGGTACACGCCCATCATGCCCACTTTCAAGGGGCAGGTTACGGAAGAACAGTTGCTGCAATTGATCGCGTACATCAAGTCTTTAAGCCCGCAAGAAGGGAAGGCATCGAAATAATGGCTATAGCAGCAGGGGATTTTGATACTCGCGTGCACTATCTGAACGCCAATTACGGCATCAAGTCGTGGCTGCTGACGACGGACCACAAGCGCATCGCGATTCTCTACATGGCGTCTATCACCTTTTTCTTCCTGGTGGGAGGCATCGCGGCGGTGTTGATTCGGATCCACCTGCTTGAGCCCAATGGCGCCATATTCGAACCGGGCGCCTACAACAAGCTCTTCAGTATGCACGGCATTATCATGGTGTTCTTCTTCATGATTCCTTCCATCCCCGCAGTGCTGGGAAATTTCCTGGTACCCATGATGATCGGCGCCCGCGACCTGGCTTTTCCCAAGCTGAACCTGCTGAGTTGGTACATCTACATGGTGGGTGGCGTCTTGTGCCTGTACGCCGTCATCTGGGGTGGCGTGGATACGGGCTGGACGTTCTACACGCCGTTGAGCACAACTTACCTCAATAGCAACGTGATGTCGGCGGCGCTGGGGGTGTTCATAGCGGGATTCTCATCGATTCTCACCGGCCTGAATTTCGTGGTCACCATCCACAAGATGCGCGCCCCCGGCATGACCTGGTTCCGCATGCCGCTGTTTCTCTGGGCGATCTACGCCACCAGCGTCATCCAAATTCTGGGGACCCCGGTGCTGGCCATCACCCTGGTGCTGGTCGCGTTGGAGCGGCTCTTTCACGTCGGCATCTTCGATCCCGCCGTGGGAGGCGACCCGATTCTGTTCCAGCACCTGTTCTGGTTTTACTCGCACCCGGCCGTGTACATCATGATTCTGCCCTCTATGGGCGTGGTCAGCGAATTGATAGCGTGCTTCGCCAAAAAGCGCATCTTTGGTTACAGTTTTGTGGCGTTTTCCAGCGTGGCCATCGCGGCGGTTTCCTTCGTCGTCTGGGGCCACCACATGTTTGTGAGCGGCCAATCGGTCTACGCCGGCATCATCTTCTCCGCGCTCAGCTTCGCGGTGGCGATTCCTTCCGCCATCAAGGTGTTCAATTGGACGGCCACGCTCTATAAGGGTTCTATTTCCTACGAGGCGCCGATGCTTTACGCCCTGGGCTTTATTGGCCTGTTCACCATGGGCGGGTTGACCGGCCTCTTCCTGGCGACGCTCGCCATCGACACCCACGTCCACGACACCTACTTTGTCGTCGGCCACTTTCATTACATCATGGTGGGCGGCGCGGTGATGGGCTATCTGGGAGGCATTCACTTCTGGTGGCCCAAAATCACTGGCCGGCTTTATCCCGACGGGTGGGCGCGCCTGGCCGCGGCGATCATCTTTATCGGTTTTAACCTTACGTTTTTCCCCCAATACATGCTGGGATATCTCGGCATGCCCCGGCGGTATGCGATCTATCCGCCGAAGTTCCAGGTGTTGAATGTCATGTCCTCGGCAGGAGCGTCGATCCTGGCGGTGGGCTATGCCATTCCCCTGGTTTATTTGATTTGGTCGATGCGTTACGGGCCGGTGGCGGGACCGAATCCCTGGGGCGCCAAAGGCCTGGAGTGGGAGACGCCTTCGCCCCCTCCCACCGAGAACTTTGAGCAGACGCCCGTGGTGACGGAAGAAGCTTACGCGTATGGAGCAAAGGAGGTTTAAGTTGGCTGACAGTCACGCCTCGAGCGCGCTGGCGCACCAATTCGAGGATCTGGAGCAGCAGCACGAGGCCGCCAGCCTCGGCATGTGGGTTTTTCTCGCTACCGAGGTGATGTTCTTCGGCGGGCTCTTCGCGAGCTACACCATCTATCGCAACCTCTACCAGCCCGGTTTCGAGGCGGGAAGCCACATGCTGAACGTCACCATTGGCGCCGTCAACACCGCGGTGTTGATTGGCAGCAGCTTGACCATGGCGCTGGCGGTGCGCGCCGCGCAAATGGGAAAAAGGAATGCCCTCGTGACGTTCCTGATTCTGACGATCGCGCTGGGACTGGCGTTCGTCCTCATCAAACTGACGCTCGAATGGCGGCACGATTACGTGGAAGGCTTGGCGCCCGGTTTGAATTTCCTCTATGGCAAACTCGACACCAAATCCGTGGAATTGTTCTTCTGTTTCTACTTCATGATGACGGGCGTGCATGCGCTCCACATGGTGGTGGGCGTGGGAGTTCTTGGCGTGTTGCTGGTGCAGGCGTGGAAAGGCCATTTCGGACCGGACCGATATAATGCCGTTGAGACCGCCGGCCTCTACTGGCATTTCGTGGACATCATCTGGATTTTTCTCTTCCCGCTTCTGTATTTAATTGGAGGACGATACTGAATGCAGGTTCACGTTGTTCCGAAGAAAATCTATTTCTTCATTTTCGGCGCGCTCCTGGCGATGACCGCCCTGACCACGGGCATGGCGTTCGTTGACTTGGGCCAATGGAACACCATCGTGGCGCTCATCATTGCCTGCTGCAAGGCGACGCTGGTGGCTCTTTTCTTCATGCACTTGCGCTGGAGCCCGCAATTGATGCGCGTGGTGCTGCTGTCAGCGCTGCTCTGGCTCGCCATTCTGATCAGTCTGACCACTACCGATTTCTTCTCGCGCGATTGGACACCGATTCCGGAGGGCTGGGGGGAATCCTCCATGCTACGCGCGCCTACCCCACCCGGAAATCTGCTTCACCGGCGGTAACGCTATCCCTACACCGGCAGGGTGCTTTTCTCCTCGACAGCGCGACACAAGTTCTTGCGCATTCCCCTGCCCAATACGACAGGACCCCGGAAACCCCGTGAGCCACTTGCGAAGCGGCGTCTTCCCTTTGTATTCCGGCTTCACCGAGGATGCCGGCAGGATGATGTCCGCATCCAATCGCTCGGCCACCCGGTCCGTCATAACCTTAAACGAACCGTTGGCTTGCGTTCGCTCGAAGGCTATCGGTGCACCAGTGCAGGAACATGCGGCGGGGGAGAGGTGAAACCAGGATCAAAATTCTCCTTGAATAGATGTATAGACGATGTATATTGTTAAACCATGGGAAACATGGTACGAACTCAAATCTTCCTTACCGCGGAGCAACGGCGTCATTTGCGTGCATGGTCCAGGCTGGAGAAGAAAACGGCGAGCGCCTTGATCCGGACGGCGATCGAGGAGCGATACGTCCACCGCCCCACCCCCGGGAACTTCGGCGCCGCGCTGGACAAGGCGTTTGGGTCCTGGAAGGGACGGAAAAAGTCAAGCTTGGCAATGGTTCGCGCCTTACGCCGCGGAAAACGTCTCAAGAACCAATCGGACTGACAAACTCGTGGCCGTTCATCTCCTGGACACCGACATCCTGATCGACTTCCTGCGCGGTCGTGCGGAGGCTCGCGCCTTCCTGGACCGGTACCAAGCGGCAGCCGAGCCACCCGTCATTTCCGTCGTGTCGGTGACCGAATTATGGGCGGGCATGAGGCAGGGCGAGGAGCGAGCTACCGGCGCGCTATTGTCGGCTCTCAGAAAAATTCCCCTATCGGAAGAAATTGCCCTCGCCGCCGGAAATATGCTGAGAACCTATCGGCGAAGTCACGGAACTGAACTTGGCGATGCCTTGATCGCCTCGACCGCCGTCGAACTCGGCGCCACACTCATCACCCGCAACATCAAGCACTATCCTATGCCCGCAGTTACGGTGCTGCGACCCTATTGACAGCAAGGAGCAGGTGCCAGGTATCAGGTGTCAGGGTTCTACTTGCACCTGGCACGGGAAAGTCGACACCTCCTTTCCTCTGCGCCACCGGGCCTCTGCGGCGAAGGTGGCAATTCCCGCTGTTTGGAGTAGAATCTCCCCATCGATTTTTGTCAGTCCACGACAGCCCCCGAGGTGGTAATGAGATTCCCCAAAACGCTGGCTTTTCTCGCTCTGTCGATGGGGTTGGTCCTTGCCCCGTCTGCCCGGGCGCAGCGGAAGAGTGTAGCGCCGGGCTTCAGCCCGGCACCTGCTTGTGTAGCGGCGAGTTTACCTCGCCATGGCGGCGTAAAGCCGCCGCTACGGCATGCCGACCTCAAGGTCAGCGCTACAACGCCGGGCACTGGCCCGGCAAAACCCTTTACCCAGGAGCAGGTCAGCAACATGGTGCGGGACGGATTCGGCGACGATTCGGCCGCAAAGCTAATCGAGCAGCGCGGCATTGATTTCGTCTCGGCGGGAGCAAGGCTTTGCTCACCGATTGCAATAGAGGGTCGCGGACTTACAGAACAGGTCCCCGATACTCGCTTTCCGCAGAAGAAACAGAGAATGTTATCTGCGCCGCGTCCAGGCTAATCTCATCAATACACTGGAGAGTTCTCTAGTCCCCAAGACGAGAAATAGATGACTGTAAACTCCGAATGTCATTGTGCATCGACTCGATCCTGCTCTTCAGCGTTTTGATGCTGGCCTGAATTTCTTCAAGCTTGGACAGGATGTCCTTTATGTCATTGTTGTTCACAGCGCACCTCCGAGGTTGAAATGAATGTCACAAAAGCATGGCTCTTCTCCCCGGCTGCGCACAAGGGCCGCGGACCTACAAAACAGGTCCGCGCTGCTCGCTTCTAATGTTGGAGAAGATGGGGCACCGAGTACCGTCCCCCGAAGGCTCCGCAGAAACGCGTCTTGAGATGGGGGACGAGATTTTGCTCCCTGGCGGAGTGCCGATGTTCGACGGTAAGTGGGTTGAAGCCGAGCGAGCAATTACTTGTTGGCCGCCAACACGGCCTGGATGGTGACCTTACTTCCTGCTGTCACATCGAGCACGCGTGTCCACGGCTTGCACCCTTGCGCCTCAATGTGGACGTTGTGAGAGCCGAGCGCGAGTTGAACGAGCGACGGCGTGTTGCCCACGAACTTGCCGTCCACATAAATGTCAGCGCCTTCCGGCGTCGATGAGATGTTAACCGTTCCTGTTCCCTCTTGCTGGTTCCCTACGGCGCCAGCAGGCAGAGGAGATGAAACGTCAGGATAGAAGCGGCGCAAAACAGTGATTAGTTCACCGCTGCTTAAAGCGAACCCAATCCCCTGCAATGGCCTTCCGTCTGGGGCGAGAAACGGCTTCTGTGTGGTTATGCCGATAACTTCTCCCCATGCGTTGAGCAACGGGCCTCCGCTATTGCCTGGATTGATGGCCGCATCGGTCTGAATCCACGTGCCGTTCCCCAAGTCGTCTCTTCGGCCCACTGCACTGACAACGCCCTTCGTTACAGTATTTGGCAAAGCACCACCAGGGTTGCCGATCGCGATCACGTTTTGGCCCGCTCGCACCCCCATCGCATCCGCCAAGAGGAGGTGTGGGTATCCCGTGCCGTCCACTTTCAGAAGCGCGATATCAAGGTCCGGCTCGACATCGACAACTCTAGCATCTAGCTGTGGCCCGCCCCGAGGCACGGCGACGAGTCCGCTCTCGCCCTCAACCACGTGCTTGTTGGTTACTAGTATCCCGCTGGCTGTGATGAAGAAACCTGTACCGGTGCCATGGGAACCTCTCAGGTAGACAACCGCGGGGGTCGCCCGCTGGACGATCTCTTCAACTGGCAACTCTGACTGCTCTGGCCTGCCGGTTCCAGTCAAGCGAGTCTCAACCGTCCCTGTAAAGGTGTCTGAAGCCTTTTCAAGTTGAAAGTCGAAATGGTCGGTCTTCAGCACATAGTAGCCGTCACATGCAACGCGGTCTCCATTGAGGTCGGTGTAGTTCGTGGGTCCGTATGTCAGCTCTATAACCTTCGAGGTATACCCTTGCAGAGAGATGCGGGCGGAAATCGGGTGTTTGAGACATCGAGCGAAGGCCCCCCAATGAGGGCCATTGAAATACCAACCCGGCAGCTTGGTTTCGTACGGCGTAGTACCAACAGCTACGCCGTCGATCTCCACAGCGGCGCCTGGGGGGCTGCTTGTTATCCTGAGTGTGCTTGCCTTCGCGCCAGGCGAGAGGAAGACTGCTATTGTGAGTACGATGGTGGGGAGGGCACAATATCTTTTGCTCATATCGGCGCTCCAATTGGAAGAGGGGATCTTCCTCGGGGCGCAGTATAGCACTATTCTGCGAATCATCAAAAGTCAGTTTCCAGTAAGTTTCTGCGATTCAGACAGTGGGGGAGGGCGCGAGGCTGGCGGGAGGCAGGAGCGGCGAGACGAGGGGAATTGGGCGCAGGAATGGGGGCGTGTTGAGACGGGTGGCGGCTGTGTCGTAGGGTG
>Ga0187860_1002035_pt1 | contig 17259 bp, 16 predicted proteins | sample June2016WEW_10_4_FD_132981 | JGI IMG/M metagenome (GOLD analysis project Ga0187860, IMG submission 132981) | Peatland microbial communities from SPRUCE experiment site at the Marcell Experimental Forest, Minnesota, USA - June2016WEW_10_40 | ecosystem: Environmental > Terrestrial > Soil >... | reverse complement strand
CGTGTTCGGCAGCAGCGGTGGCGCGGTCACGGCGCTCGCCTTGGTCGCCCGCCACCCGGGCCACGTGAAGACCCTCGTCGCCCACGAGCCCCCGCTCGCGCTGCTCCTGCCCGACGCCGAGGAGGCGCGCGCCGGAATCGAGGACGTCTACGACACTTACCGCGACGCCGGCATCGGCGCCGCGTGGCGGAGGTTCTCAACCTTCAGTGGCATCGAGATGCGCCCCCAGGGTGAGGACGGCACGCCGCAGTCGCCGTCGGCCGAGGCCGTTGCGACGAGCGAGCGCTTTTTTCGTCACGGCCTTCTGCCCATCGCTCTCTACCAGCCGGACTTCTCAGCTCTTCAGGGCATGCCGGTCCGGGTCGTGATCGCTGGGGGAACCACCTCCAAGGGCGAGTTCGCGCAGCGCACGGCTGTCGCGCTTGCCGAACGGCTCGGCACGCCGCTGATCGACTTCCCCGGAGGCCACGCCGGTTTCGCCAGCGACTCCGAGGACTTCGCCGCCGTCCTCCACCGCGCCCTGTCATAGCTCGTAGGGACCGGCAGCCAAGAATGGAGAACCATTGGCTTCACCAGCGGGTCATGCTCTGGTCACAGAACTCCTCCGGTATCGCGAGGCGAGCAGCCCGGCGCGCTGACCTGAGGCGTCGACGAGGGGTTCGAACATCGACACTCGGCTCTCTCGGCGATCGGAGGCGAGAAAGCGGCATCTACCAGGGAAGATGTTGTGATTCCGACAACGGGGTGGGGACGGAGGGACTCGAACCCTCACTGGAGGCGTTTTAAGCGCCCTGCCTCTGCCGTTGGGCTACGTCCCCGTTGCGCTGTCCCGGACGCGGTCAAAGCTGATCGCCTCGCGCTCTCCATAGATCCCGAGACGACCACCAAGGTACGCCCGCTCAGGCTCCATCGGCGCATCCACCAGCTCGATCACGCGACCGAACCGCATAGTGGCCCGCCTCGGCGTGTCGTAAGCCTTCCAAGCACCACGTCCCCCCAGCCCACCGCCGGGATCCCCCGTCCGGGCGAAGGACACCCACGCCGCCTGCATGGCTTCCGAGAGTGCCTCAGCCTCCGGCCCGGTGCCGGCGAACAGCGCGACGAACGGGTTGTCGGCCGTGCCGAACACGAACGGCAGCTCGAGGGCATGACAGGCGCCGAGCCCTCCCCCGCCGAACGGCGTCTCCCAGTCGAACAGGTAGGCGTACGCCGGCCCGCCCCGCCGGGCATGCGACTCGAGCAGCCGCATCGACGGCAGCCGGAATACCCAGTCCGTCCCGATCGCAGTGTGGAGGTCACGAGGTCCTACGGGATCGCCACGCTCCGAGCGAGCCGTGCGATAGACGTCGATCAGCTCCGCCGCCGGCACCGCGTCGGACAGTCCCGACAGGCGAATCTGAGCGGCGACGAAGCGACGCAGTTGATCGTCGTCGATCTCGTGGCTCGCAGCGGCACTGAAGGTGAAGAACGCCCACTCGTCCCGATTCGTACCTACGACTAGATCGATTCCGGCAGCGCTTCCCCCGGCGATCGCAGCGGCCGGGTGCCGCCGGAGCAGCGCTCCGTCGACGACAGGCTGGAACACCAAGCCCGACGGCCCGTTGCGATTCACCACGGCGGACTGAGCAGCCAGGAGCGACTCGACGGCCTGGCCGGCCAACGATTGGCGGGACACACCGCCGAGGCCGAGCTCGACCGCCAGTGCCTCGGCCGTCGAGCTGGCTGCATCCATGCCCAATGCCACGGCCGAGCCGCTCTGCATGATCGCCCGGCGGAACAAGCGCCGCGCCTCGGGGACCGCGAGCAAGGCGGCCACGCACATCGCGCCGGCCGACTCACCGAAGATCGTGACATTGCCCGGGTCGCCGCCGAACGCAGCGGCGTGATCCCGGACGAACCGCAGGGCGGCGATCTGGTCCAGCAGGCCCCAGTTGCCGGCGGCACCGCCGGCGCCAGCGTCATGAAGGTCCGGGTGTGCGAGCCAGCCCAGCACTCCGAGCCGGTAATTCAAGGTCACGACGACAACTCCGCGGCGGGCGAGGGCGGCGCCGTGATAGACGGCCACGGAAGACGACCCCCCGAGAAACCCACCCCCATGCACAAACACCATCACCGGCCTCGGCTCGCCCTCCATAGCGGACGTCCAGATGTTCAGCGTGAGGCAGTCCTCGGACTGCTCCATCGGGTCGCCCGGGATGGACTCGAGAACGGAAGCTGGCGGCTGGGGGGACCGTGGACCGAAGCGCGTGGCGTCGCGAACTGTCACCCACGGCTCGGGCGGCTGCGGAGCCCTAAAACGACGGTCGCCGACGGGTGCCTCTGCATACGGAACGCCACGGAAAACGGCCAGACCGTCCTCCAACGTGCCCCTTAACCGTCCGTACCGGGTCTCGACGAGTAACTCTGGCATGGCACCTCAAAGCCGGTGGGACGATGACTGGCACGTCGCAAGGTAGTCGCCCAACAGGTCTTCCCCTGTTGCCAACGGGTGTCATGTTGACATTTGTGTCTATTGTGGCCAAAGTTAATAGTTCATGACGAGGTCTTGGCCCCGCAAAGGACGTCTTGCGGCCGTTGCGTCGGCCGTCATCATCACCTTTGGCGCCGTCGGCTTGTTCGGGCCGGCGGGCACGGCAGCCGCCTCGAGTCCACCCACGCCGGGACAGATCGCCAGCCTGCAGCAGAAGGCGGACACCCTCGCTGCTCTGCTCACCGCCGATCAGAACAAGATCCAGATCGCCGCCGAGGGCTACGACGAGGCGCTGATCGTCCTCGGTAAGGACCGAGCCAAGCTGCAGTGGACCAAGGAACGGTTGGCGGCACTCCACAAGGCCCTCGAGGCAGCGCTGGCCAACCTGCGCAACACGGCGGTGGCGGCGTACGTGACCGACAACGGAGCTGCGGCATCGCTGGCGGTGCTCGATGGCACCGCCGAGGACGCCGGGAGCATCGCCGCCTACGCCGGCAGTGTCACGGACCAGTTGCAGAATGCCGAGCAAGCCCTCGCAGCCGCCAAAGACCGTGTCGCCGCCGAGGTCACCGTCCAGACGGCGCAGGAGCACCAGGCCGAGGTCCAGGTGCGCAACGCCGCCGCCGCCCGCACAGAGGCCGAGAAGGCGACGCAGCAGGTCACGACGATCCTTCACGCAGTGAGGGGCCGGCTGGCGACAATGATCATCGAGCACGAGCAGGCTGTGGCCGCAGCAGCGGCCGCACGCGCCCGCAAGCTGGAGCAGGAGCGGCATGCAGCTGCGGCGGCAGCCGCTGCAGCTGCCGCCGCCCAAGCAGCCTCCACGGCGGGCTCGGTCGACGGGTCGGACCCGTCGCCGAAGAACAATGCCGGTGCCGGAGCAGCTCAGGGCTCCGCAGGCGACACCGGCGCCTACCAGCCGCTCGTGCCGGCGGGGACCAACGTCGCAGGCAATACCGCCCTCGCGGCGGCCGAGAGCTACCTCGGGGTCCCCTATGTCTGGGGTGGCGCCAGCCGCCGGGGCGTCGACTGCTCGGGTCTCACGATGCTCGCCTGGGCCGCCGCCGGAGTGGCCTTGGCGCACGGGGCCACGGCGCAGTACGCCGAGTCGACCCATATCTCCCCGTCGCAGATCGAACCCGGTGACTTGATCTTCTACCACTTCGCCAATGACGGTCCTTGGCCGATCACTCATGTGGCGATGTACGCCGGGTCCGGGCCGTACGGCACGCAGACCATCATCCAGGCGGCCGAGACCGGCACCAACGTCGCCTACTACCCGATGTACTGGGACGGCTTCGTCGGGGTCGGCCGCCCGTAATTCCGTCACGTTCCCGGCCCCCGGGGACGCCATCCCCGGTACCATCCGACCATGGCTCCACAGCCCGCACAACCCACACAGCCTGCACGGCGCCCAGCGCCCACAGAGCCCGAGACGATCGCTGGGCCGACCGGTGCCACTGAGCCATCCGGCGCCTCTGGCAAGCCGGCACGCCGCGGCCGACCCCCGGCATCGGTCGCTGTCGCGTCCGGCACGGTCGCGCAGATGCTTCATTTCCCCGGGCTGGAGCCCCAGCCGGCCAACCCGCTGGCCGACCCCGCTCGCCGCTCGGACGTCGACGAGTGGGGACGTTCCGAGAGCGCGAGGCGGTTGGCCAGAAGGCTCGGGGGTTTCTACTACCGGAGGTGGTTCCGGGTGGAGTGGGAAGGACTCGAGAACATCCCCACGTCCGGTGGCGCCCTCCTCGTGGGCAACCACGCCGGGGCCATCCCCTCGGACGCGCCCATGATCATGCACGGGGTCGAAGAGGAGCTCGGGCGCCCTGTCTACGGCCTTGCCGACAACTTCTTCCGCACGGTCCCCCTGGTGGGCACCGAATGGAGTCGCATGGGCGGCGTGGCGGCGCACCCCGACAATGCCCACCGCATACTGCACGACCATCAGCAGTTGGCGCTCGTGTTCCCCGAGGGGATCAAGGGCCCGAGCAAGCTCGCATCCGAGCGATATCAGTTGCGGCGGTTCGGGCGTGGCGGGTTCGTCGAGACGGCGATGCGAGCCGGCGTGCCCGTGATCCCGATCGCCGTCGTGGGAGCCGAGGAGTCGATGCCGATCCTGTACCGGCTGCCCGGGATCGCCAAGGTGCTGCGGCTCCCGTACCTGCCGCTCACGGCGAACCATCTCGTGTTCGGCCCGGTGCTCGGCACGGTCCTGTACCTGCCGGCGAAGTTTCGATTCCGGGTGCTCCCTCCGGTTCAGTTCGACGTCGCCCCGAGGCTCCCGAAGTACCCGCGGGGCCGGGTGATGGACGAGGCCGAAGCCATCCGCCAGCAGCTGCAAGAAGCCCTGTACGACATGCTGGCCCACCGGCGCAGCGTCTGGTTCGGGTGATGGGCCGGCGCATACTGCTCACCGGGCTCGACACGTTCTGGGGAGGGCGGGTCGCCGCTGCTCTCGAGCGTGACCTGGAGATCGAGATGTTGCTCGGTATGGGCACGGGAACGCCATCGGTGGCGCTCGAGCGCACCGAGTACGTCCGGGCCGACAGCAGCTACTCGCTCCTCGCCCGGATCGTGAAGGCCACGCAGGTCGACACGATCGTGCACACGTTCCTCGTGGTGGACTCGTCGGCGATGTCGGGCAGGGCGTTGCACGAGACGAACGTCATCGGGACGATGAACCTGTTGGCAGCCGCCGGCGCAGCCGGCTCGTCGGTTCGCCAGGTGATCGTCAAGTCGTCGTCCCTCGTCTACGGTTCGCACCCGGCTGATCCGGTCTGGTTCACCGAGGACACGCCCCGATCGCTGCCGCCGCGCTTCCGCCTGGAGCGATCGCTCGCCGAGGTCGAGTCCTACGTGCGCGACTTCGCCGACGAGAACCCGGGCGTGACCGTGACCGTGCTGCGTTTCGCCAACGTGCTGGGCCCGAACATCAATACGCCGATCAGCCGCAATCTGGCCCGTGGGGTGATGCCCTGCATCGCCGGGTTCGACCCACTGATGCAGTTCGTCGCCGAGGAAGATGTCGTGCGATGTCTGCAGACGATGGTGTTGCAGTCGATCGCCGGCACGTACAACGTGTCCGGCGACGGGCGGATCCCGATCAGCGAGGTCGCCAAGATCGCCGGCGCCTGGAGGTTGCCAATCTCGCCGGTGTTCACTCGTCAAGCTGTGGCCCCACTGATCCGGCTGGGGCTGCTCGACCTGCCGGTCGAGCTCGAGCACTTGCTCCGCTATGGGCGGGGGATCGACACGACGAGGCTGAAGGCCGCTGGTTTCGAGTTCTCGACGAGCTCAGCCGGTGCCATCGAGCGGTACGCCGAGGTGATGCGGCTGCGCCGGGCCATCGGCGACCACACGCCCGGCTACAAGTACGAAGCGGATGTCGAAGCGTTCTTCAAGCACTCGCCGGCGATCGTGCGCCAGACCGAGGCGGCTCGGTAGCGCGCTGGGGGGTCGGCACGTGGGTGTCGGGAAGATGCCGGTCAGAACGTGCCCGGGGTATTCAACCACTGCCGTATGTACCGGTCGCGCCTCTCGGCCCACTCCTCGCCGGTGATCGCATACCGGACGTGGTCTTCCCATTTGCCGTCGATCTCGAGGTAGCGCAGGGCGATGCCTTCGCCGCGAAGCCAGAGTTTCTGTGCCACTCGACGGCTCGGGCGGTTCCTCGGGATGATCGACACCTGGACACGGTGCAAGGCCAAGTCCTCGAACGCAAAACGGAACAACAACACGCATGCTTCCGGCACATACCCACGTCCCGCGTGCAGTTGGTCCATCCAGTAGCCGACGTAGGCGTTCTGAAACGGTCCGCGCTGCACCGACGACAGGTTGACCTCCCCAACGAAACGCGAGGCGGCGAAGATCCCGAACGCGTAACCCGTCCCGAGCTGCCGCTCACGCTCGCGCATGGAACACCGAGCGGCGAAGCTGGCGCGGTCTTCAGGTGGGTAGGCGGCGTTGCTCGGACGCGGCTCCCAGGGCAGAAGCCAGTCACGACACCGTGTACGAACTTCGTGCCAGGCTTCGAAGTCCTCCTCCCGCAACGGCCGGAGCTTGACTCGCCGGCCGGCGAGCTCGGTGGATACGCCCGGGGCGGTCAACTCTGCCATGCCATCCCGCGCGACGGGTCAGGACTCGTCACACCCTTATCGTGGCAGATCCAGACCCCCGCCGCCTACGATTGCCACGTGGATCCGCTTGTCCGGTGCAGTGTGCGGGTAGTACTGATGCGATCCCTCTGTCCCCACTCCTCATGAAGGTGCGCGCAGCGAACACCCCCACGCAACGGCACATGCCGACCGGCACACCGCCCAGCGGCGTGCCCTACGCGGTGCTCGTCGTGGGGATGCATCGCAGCGGCACATCCGCCGTCACCTCAGCACTCGGCGCCCTGGGTCTCGCCCTGCCTCGTGTCGGCGACCTACTCGGCGCCCGGCACGGCAACGACCGGGGGCACTACGAGAGCCTTTCGCTTATGGTCGTCTCCGACGAGATCCTGCAGCGGCTCGGGGGAGGATGGGACGATCCTCCCCACCTTCCGGCTGACCCTGCCGGATCCGAGGAGCTGGCGCCGATCGCACGCCGGGCAACGGCCACGTTCGAGGCGTCGTTCGGCACGCCCGAGCGGGCTGTGTGCTGGAAGGACCCGCGGACAGCGGTCCTGTTGCCGTTCTGGCGCCAGGTGATCGAGCGGCCGGTTGCCGCCGTGCTGTGTATACGCCACCCGCTCGACGTGGCCCGTTCGCTGCAGCGCCGGGACAGGCTCGCAATCCCGATCGCCTTGGCGCTCTGGGAGCGCTACTACCGCCGTGCTGTCGCAGGCCTCGCCGGGCTCCCGGTCTTCGTCACGACCTTCGATGACGCGGTCCGCGATCCGGCCGCCTGGCGGTTGCAGATGCAGGCTTGGATCAAGTCGCTCGGGATCGAGGTGGGCGCAAACGGGGCCGGCGAGATGCCGTTCGATCCGAGCCTCCAGCACTACCGGACGGAACCGGCGGGCGCCCGTGAGACTCACCTGGGCGGCGATCGCGGCGATCGCGGTGGTCGCTCCGGCAGCGCTCGCTCTGACGCCGGCGCGGCCGGGGCGGGCGGACAGGCCGACGGCGGCGGGGACCGGGAGTCGGGCGTACTCGAGTCGCAGGCGGTGCTCTACCGCGACCTGCTTGGTCTCGTCGGTGCGCACGACTCGTTCGGCTACGTGCCGACGATTGTCGAGTCACCGTGGACCGACCATGTGCTCGAGCAGCGCCGGGACTCGCTCCGCATGTGGCGCGCCCTCGACTGGCTCAGCCAGGAGCTGGCGGGTCACCTGCTCGCCGCTCCCGTGGCAGCCTCTCCGCAGGTGGACCCATACCCGCTGAACGCCACCGAGGATCTCGACGGATACCGCGCCTGGTTGACCGCGCGGGGCGAACCCACCCAGCTGCCGAGGATGTCGGTCTCCGACCTGGTGGCTGCGGCAGGACCCGAAGGCTCCTCGGGGCAGTCACAGACGGGGCCGGCGAGCTCGGTGCGGCGCGTCCTTGGCACGGTTGCGGCGGTTCCCTCCTCGGCAGCCAAGCGGGCGTTCCACCCACCCACAGTCGCGACGACCCCGACCACCGCCGGTGAGCCGGCGCTCGCCGCTCCACAGGCCACGGCCTCGCTGTTCAGCGTCGTCGTGCCCTGTTACCGATCCCCGTTGTGGGCGATCGACCGTGCCGTGGCGTCCGTGCTGGCGCAGGACTACGCGGACTGGGAGCTGTGCCTGTGCGACGACGGGTCGGACGATCTGGCACTGTCGGAGCGACTCAGCGAGCTCACCACCGTCGACCCCCGGATCCGGGTCGCGACAAGGCTGCGCAACGGTGGCATCTCGGCTGCCACCAATTCGGCACTGGAGCTCGCCACTGGAGGTTACGTCGTGTTCCTCGACCACGACGACGAGCTGGCCCCGACCGCGCTCAGCCAGATCGCAGCGGCGATCGCGGAGCGACCGGACACCGATCTCGTCTACTCCGACGAGGACAAGATCGACAACGACGGCAACCGCCACATGCCGAGCTTCAAGCCGGACTGGTCACCGGATCTGCTGCTGTCGAACGCCTACATGTGCCACGTGCTCGTCGTTCGCCGCAGCCTGGTCACCGAGCTCGGCGGCCTCCGCTCCGAGTTCGACGGTGCTCAGGACTACGACCTGATGCTGCGGGCAACCGAGCGAACCACCGCCATCGTCCACATCCCGGAGGTCTTGTACCACTGGAGGACCATGGCCGGATCCGCCAGCGGTGACGCATCAGCCAAGCCCTGGGCCTTCGAAGCCGGCCGCCTGGCCGTCGCCGACGCCGTGGCGCGCCGCCACATCGACGCCACAGTCGTCCACCACCCGAAGGTCCCGGGCAGCTACCACGTGATCCGGCGGCCGAAGACCGACGCCCTCGTGAGCGCGATCATCCCGTTCCGCGACGAGCCAGCCCTCACGGCCGCCTGCTACCGCTCGTTCATCGAGCAGGCCGGCTACGACAACTTCGAGCTGCTGCTGGTCGACAACGACAGCGCCCTCCCCGAGACCCGAGCGCTGCTGGAGGATCTGGCCCGAGACCATCGCGTGCGCCTGCTGGAGGCGCCGGGCCCCTTCGACTGGGTCGCCATCAACAACGAGGCAGCGCGCAAAGCGCGAGGCGATCTCCTCCTGTTCCTCAACAACGACGTGGAAGCCCGCTCGGCGGGCTGGCTGTCGGCGATGGTGGCGCAGGCAGAGCGCCCTCAAGTCGGCGCGGTCGGGGCGCGCCTGCTCTACCCGGACGGGACGATCCAACACGCCGGCGTGGTCGTCGGTGTCGGCTGGGGCGCCACTCATGTGCAGCACAGCCTCCCGGCCGAGCACCCGGGTTACCTCTCGCTCACCACGGTCACACGGAACTTCTCTGCGGTCACCGGAGCCTGCATGATGACGCGGCGGTCGGTCTTCGAGGAGGTGGGGGGTTTTGATGGGAATTTACCGATCGCGTTCAACGACATCGACTACTGCCTGCGCCTGCGCGAGCTGGGGTTGCTCATCGTCTACACGCCCTTGGCCGAGCTGGTCCATTACGAGTCGAAGAGCCGGGGGCACAGCGATGACGTGAAGGAGGCACCGTTCTTCCGCCGCCGCTGGCGGACGCTGATGCTGTCGGGGGACCCGTACTACAACAAGAATCTGGGCCGTTTCGACAACAATTGCCGGCTCCCGAGTCAGGAAGAAGAGGCGCAGTGGCAGATATTCCGCTCGATGCTCAACGAGTCGTCGACGAGCTGAGGACGTCGCGCCGGGAAGCCGGCACTGTGGCACCCAAGTGTTGGGCGCCGTCTGAGTCCTTCGACTCGACGATCCAACACCTGGCACGGCCGCCGGTACACCTGAACGACCACCTCGGCTGGATGCACGACAACTGGGACCTGAGGGCCATGCTGGCACCGCCACGCGGACCCGGCGTGCGCGGGCTGACACACCGGGTCATCCATCGCGTGGTGATGGTGGTGCTCGGCCCGTACCTCGACCGCTTGCAGGACTACCTCGGGGTCAATGTACGGGCGCTCGACGACGTCGCCAGGCGTGCGGACGACAACTCGGCGGCTCAGCTGCGGCTGGTGGGTGCCGTGCGCGCCGACCTCATCGACTTCGCCCACCACATCGACGAGCGCCTGGATGGCTGAGCAATCCGCCGCCGATCGTGTCGTCGACGTCGTCGGCGTGACGCTTCCTGCCACGATGGCGTCACCGACGATGCCACGCCCGAAGGTCGTCATCGTGACGGACTCCTGGGGGTCCAATTGGGGTGAGGCGGCAGCTGCCACGCGCCTGGTCGCAGGCGCCCTGGCCCTGCGTGCCACGGTGATCATCGTCAGCATCGACGACCGCTCGGCGCTGCGCGAGCGTGACCGGCAGCCCAAGCTCCGGTACGACGGCTTGTTCCCGGTTCACTCGGTCACCGGTCCGCCCGTGCCGGACGGGGCGGAGCTGCAGGCGGACCTGGTCCGGGCGTCGCTCGCCCGACAGACCGGTGGTGTGATGCCCGAGATCGTGGTGCGAGGCCTGCTCGACCGAGCTGCCCGGCCGTCGAGCGACGCGATCATCACGACGCTCAGCCTGGAGCCTGACGTGATCGTCCTCGCCGGCAAGGCGACGTTCTGGCTCGCGATCGCGCTGCCGATCAGCGAGGACCGACCGCGAGTGGTTCTGCTGCCGCTCAGCGGTGACGACCCAGCGCTCTCATCGCCGGCGTTCGGCCCCGTGGCTGACGTGGTCGAGTCGATCGGCGCGTTCTCAGATGTCGAGTTCCGGCGCATCGCGGGCACCCTCGGGGCCGATTCGACCGCCAAGCTGCGCCGGATGCACATCGCCTTCCCGGTCAACCGCTTGGCCGCCACCGCCAGCATGGCGGGGGTGGGGTCATTCGGTCCCAACGTGCTCGTCATCTCGGCGTTCGACGAGGACCCGGCCATCGGTCGCTGCCCGCCTCACGACTACCTGCGCCAGGTGTTCGGCGACATCTCCATCGCCGAGGTGAGACGGCACCGGTGGGTCGTGACCGGAGGTGGGCGGCGTTTTGACATGACGTGGACAGCGACCCGCATGAACATGTGGAGGCTGATGGCTCGGGCGGCGGTGACGATCGACCTCCGGCCGCCGGGCCCGATCGGCCGAGAGGCCATCGAGTCGCTGCGGTTCGGTACGCCCGTGGTCGTGCCGGAGGGCTCCGTGGCCGCCGAGCACGCGGCCCGTTCCAACGGTGGGCTCTGGTACCGCAACCAGGGCGAGATGGCCGACTGCGTACGCACGTTGCTCGATGACGACGACCTGCGGGCTCGTCTCGGTGCGAACGGCCAGGAGTGGGCCGAGCGGTTCCACGGAGACACCCAGACCTTCGTGGAGGACACGATCCGGTTGGTGATCGGTTCGGCGTCGGAGCCTGAGTCACTGGCGGTGACCGGCCATCGCTAGCCGAGCAGCTAGCCGAGCAGCTAGCCGAGCAGCTAGCCGAGCAGCTAGCCGAGCAGCTAGCCGAGCAGCTAGCCGAGCAGCTAGCCGCAGTTCAACATGGCTCGAGAAGCTCGGCGACGATGCCGTCGAGAATGTCGGACTCCGAGACGGTGAGCTCCTCGAACCCGAGCACGTCCATCACCGTGTCGAGCACCAGCGCCCCACCCACGAGCACGTCCGCCCGATCGTGCTCCATCCCCCGGCGGCGGCGGCGCTCGGTAACCGGCACCTGAGCCAGCTCGCCGAACAGCCTCGACACCTCGGCGCGGGGCAACCGGGCATGATGAACCGCCTCCCGGTCGTAGGAATCCAGGCCGAGCGCGAGCACCGCGAGCGCTGAGACCGTGCCGGCAAGGCCGACGAGGCCGCGGGGACTTCTAGCGCCGGCAGCGGCGGTGGTGTAGCTCGTCCCGGCGCTCGAGCTGACGAACGCCGGGTGCTGACTGGCGGCCTGCCTGGTGAGATCGGCCACGTACGAACGGGCAGCGGCGACCTCCGACGCCGCCGGTGGGTCGCTCGCCAACCACCGCTCGGTCACCCTCACGCACCCGACATCCAGCGAGACCGCCTCGACCTCGCCAACGACGGACGTGACGAGCTCGGTCGACCCACCGCCCACGTCGACAACCAGCCATGGGCCAGCATCAGCGTCGAGCTCCGCCGTCGCGCCGCTGTACGAGAGGCGCCCTTCCTCCGCGCCCGACAGGACCCTGGGCTCGAAGCCGATGACCCGCGCCGCCGGCCCAAGAAACCCCTCGGCATTCCCCGCATCACGCACCGCCGACGTGGCCGTCGCGAAGGCTCGGGACACACCCTCACGCTCCATCGCCTCGCGATACTCCTCGAGGACGGCGAGCGTGCGGGCGATCGCCTGAGGCGAGAGCAGGCCAGTGCGGTCGACACCCTCGCCAAGGCGGGTGATCCGCATCCGCCGGTCCACCGTCGACCCGTCCCCTCGGGCGATGAGGAGCCGAGTCGAGTTCGTACCGCAGTCGATCGCCGCCACGGTGAGGCCGACGCCGGCGGTGCGTGCAACCGGTGGCACGTTCAGTCGCGTGACTCGACGGTGAAGTCGGCGCGATCCAGTTCGAGGCGCTCGGCCACCCATGCCCCGACCGGGTCGTCCCCACCGGCGAGGTACCAGGCGAAGTGCGCGTGCAGGCACTTGACGCCCTTGCGCGTACCGCCCACCCCGCCAGAGGGCCGAGGTCCGGCGTAGCCCACGGCTACCTCCAGGTCACGTTCGGCGGCGTACCTCCTATGGGCGGCCGCGAGCAGACCGGCGTCGATGGCCGCCTCGGCCTCCCTCACCCCACCGTCGGCCTCGAGTCGGCTGACAGCCGCCGTCTCGGTCTTGCCGACCAACCAGAAACGCGTCGGCATCGGAGTCGAGTCGTCGAGGATCGGTGGGTTGCGGATCACGACCGGCGCACCGGCCCGGTCCCGTACCGACACCTCGAAGCCCCTCGGCTCCCTCCCCAACAACGCCGCGACCACATCCCGGTCGCTGACGGTCACTTCTTCCTGCGGCGCAGTGCGTAGACGACGATCCTCGCCAGGAACAGCACACCGGCGACGCTCGCATACGGCCACAACCGCTTCGCTAGCGACGGCCCGGCGATGCCGACGAGGTTGACCGGCTCAGCCGGCACCGACTGGATCTGCCGCACAGCCGGCCGTGCGGACTCGGCGGCGGTCGACTCGGCACCGCTCTCGACGGCAGTCGGCGCAACGCCGAGGCGCTCAGCGCCAGGCGTCGCAGCCGCAGCGTCGGCAGCCGCCGCCTCGAGCTCGGCAGTGGCGGCGTCAGCGGGCACCGCCTCACCTTCAGCCTCGCTCGGACCCAGCACCATGATCTCCAGGTTGTGCACGAACTGGCCGAGCAGCTTCCCCGACACGTCGGCGAGGACACCCCGCCCGAACTGCGCCACCTTGCCGGTGATGGCGAGGTCGGTCGAGACCATCACTTTCGTGCCCACCCCAGATGGCTCCATCGTCGCAATGATGGTGGCCGAGGCGTTGCCTTGCCCGCGAGTCTCCCGGCCCTCGGCCTTCAACACGGCTCGGTGGGTAGCCTCGTCCAGTTCCTCGAAGCGCGCGGCACCCTTGTAGGACGCCGTGATCGGGCCCACCTTCACCTTGACGATCCCGCGGTACTCGTCCCCTTCGATCTCCTTCAACTCAGCGCCCGGAAGGCACGGGGCGATCCGTTCCACGTCAGTCAGGATCGCCCAGGCCTGCTCCACAGGAACGGCGACTTCGAAGACGTCGGTCAATTCCATCGGCGGAGGTCCTCTCGGGTGTCGATGTCGGTTGCTATACCCTCGCAGGCTACTTCGACCACAAGTTCCGGTCGTCTCGACATGAGCGAGCGGGCGCCGGAATCGCCGCTGATCGGCAGCAGGGTCCACACCTGGGCATCCAGCCGGACGGGGTGCCCACGGTGCCCACGGTAGGTCGCCACGACGATCGGGCCGCCAGGCGCGTCGGCCACACGGCGCCAGGCTTCGGCGGTCAGTCCCGGCATGTCGGCCAGCCCGATGACCGCGGACGCGTGTCCCTGCCGCTGGCACCAGTCGAGGGCCACGCCCAGCGAGGTGGCCTGGCCCAGCTCCCACTGATGGTTGTGCAGCAGCGTGACCCCTTCGGGTACCACGTCGCCGAGATCAGCGGCCCCGGTGACGACGACGACCTCGTCGAGTCCCGCCTCGAGCGCCGGCCCGATCGCCCAAGCCACGAGTGGCCGGCCGTGAGCGGGCGCCAGGAGCTTGGAGCCACCCTGGAACCGTGAGCCCGCCCCGGCAGCCAGTATCACGCCAGCAATGGACATCGCGTCGAGCGTACTGAGCGCTCAACGCGAATGAATCGGGCCGGCCCCCGCTCGCAGCGAAGGCACTGGTGTGGCCGTGCGGCAGGCGATGATCTCGGCGCAGATGGCGATCGCCGTCTCCTCGGGCGTACGAGCGCCGATGGCGAGTCCGATCGGGCTCATCAGGCGCGTCGACAACGCCTCGGGGTCGGCGCCCGCGTCGAGCAAGCGCCGCCACCGCTCCTCGTGGGTCCGGCGCGACCCCATGGCGCCGAGGTACCCAACGCGGGTCTGCATTGCCGAGAGGACCGCCGGTACGTCGAACTTGGCGTCGTGCGTCAACACGCAGACGGCGTCTCTGGGCCCCAGATCCTCCCCGACCCGGTTCAAGTAGCGGTCAGGCCACTCGACGATCACCTCGTGCGCCATAGGAAACCGCTCCACCGTCGCAAAGACAGCCCTAGCGTCGCACACGACGACGTGGTAGCCGAGCAGGCGGCCCACCGACGCGAGGGCGGCGGTGAAGTCCACCGCTCCGAAGATGATCAGCCGGGGAGGCGGCGCGAACACCTCGATGAACACCTCGACCGACGTCTGGCGTGCCTCGCCGCGCTTGCCATAGTGACGGCTGACGGTCAGCCCGCTCTCGACAGCAGCCAACACGTCACGGGTCACCACACGGTCGAGATCCGGGTTGCCGAGACTGCCGACGATCTCGGGAGCGGAGTCCGTCGGGACGACCAGCAGCTTGGCGCCGAGCGAGACGGCAGGACTCTCCTCTGCCGCCTCCCCCGCTTCGGGCTCGAGCCCGGTGACCGTCGCCAGCGCTGCCGGCCGCGTCTGACGGAGCGCCGCCCGCAGTGCCTCGAAGACGGGCCGCTGGCTTCCCGAACCCGCCGATGTGGCTGGCCCTGCTGGCAGTCCCGCCCCTGCCTCAGGCCCTGTGGCCGGTCCCGTGGTCACCAGTCGATCGGCTCCACCAGCACCCGCAAGGTCCCACCGCAGGTCAGCCCGACGGCGAACGCCTCGTCGTCGGAATAGCCGAACGTGCACACACGGGCCGTGCCGGACTCGAGCACCGACAGCGCCTCGGTCACGACCGCCCCTTCCACACACCCGCCGGAGATCGACCCGGCCACTTCACCGGCATCGCTGACCGCCATCGTCGCTCCAGGGTCCCGCGGGCTCGATCCCTCCACGGCCACGACCCGGGCGATGGCCACCCGCTTTCCCTCGGCCAACCATCCGTCGACCTGGTCGAGCACTTCTTTCATGTGGGCCTACCTACTCGAACACTTAGGCCAGCGCCTGGGTGAGCGCCCGACGGACCAGCACGCGCGACAGGTGCCGCCGGAACGACTCGGAGGCGTTCGCATCGCCAACCACATCCAGCCCGGAGTCAGCCAGCGAGGCAGCATCAGCAGCGGGAGCACCCTCTGACACCGCTGCCTCCACGGCCGACGCCCGAACCGGCACTGAGCCGATGTTGATCAGGCTCACCCCGACCGAGGGCCCCCCATTGAGCTTCACCGCTACGGCGCCAACGATGGCCCAGTCCTGGGCACGCTTGGTGAGCTTCTCGAAGCCCCAACCGCTTGCACCCATCTTCGGGAGCCGGATCTCGGTCAGAATCTCGTCCGGCGCGAGCGCCGTCTCGAGGAACCCGAGATGGAACTTGGACGCCTCGACCGCTCGCGTCTCGCCCGGGCCGCTCATCATGAGCGTCCCGCCGAGCGCCAAGACGAGGGCAGGAAGGTCGGAGGCGGCGTCGCCGTGGGCAATCGATCCACCGATCGTGCCCCGGTGGCGCACCTGCGGATCGCCGATCTGCCCGGCGACGTGAGCGAGCACCGGGAGCTCGGCAGCCACCAGGGGCGAACGCGACAGCTCGTCGTGGGAGGTGAGCGCCCCGATGGCGAGGTGGTCGCCGCCGTCACGGACGTAGGACAGCTCCGAGAGCCGGCCGATGTCGACAAGCACGTCCGGAGTGGCCAAGCGCAGCTTCATCAACGGCAGCAGCGAGTGCCCGCCGGCGAGCAGCTTGGCGGAATCGCCGTGCTCGTTCAATAACTCGAGGGCGTGAGCGAAGGACTCGGCTCGCACGTACTCGAAAGCGGATGGGATCACGACCGCAGCTCCGGCGCCCGGGCAGCAGCCATGGCCGCCTCGATGATGTTGTGGTACCCGGTGCATCGGCAGAGGTTGCCCTCGAGACCCAACCGCACGTCGGCCTCTGTGAGCTCTTCGCCATCGCCGCGCTCTGCGAGGAGCGACGTGATGGCCATCACCATGCCGGGCGTGCAGTAGCCGCACTGGAGACCGTGGTGCTCCCGGAACGCTCGCTGCACCGGGTGCATCGTCCCGTCCGCCGCGGCCATCCCTTCGATGGTCGTCACCTCGGCACCGTCGGCCTGGGCCGCCAGCACGGTGCAGGACTTCACGGACCGGCCGTCGAGCAGCACGGTGCAGGCGCCGCAGGACGTGGTGTCGCAGCCGACGTTCGTCCCCTTCAGCCCGGCCGCGTCCCGTATGTAGTGGACGAGCAGCGTCCGCGCCTCGACGTCGTGGGACGTCTCGGTGCCGTTGAGTGTGATCGTGACCCGCATGGTCAAGCTGCTCCTTTCTCCTCGTGAGCCGGTGAACCGGCGCCGCCCGCCGCCTGGATCGCCGTCCACACGCGCTCGGGCGTCGTCGGCATGTCGATGTGCCGCACACCGAGGTGGGCGACCGCATCCACGACGGCGTTGTGCACCGCTGGCGTCGAGCCGATCGTGCCGGACTCGCCGATGCCTTTGGCACCGAGAGGGTTTCTCGGGGTGGGTGTCTCGGTGAACGCCGTCTCGAACGCCGGCAGCTCGGCAGCCGACACCATCGAGTAGTCGGCGAGGTTGGCGGTGAGCGGGTTGCCGGCGGCGTCGTAAGTGAACTCCTCCATCAACGCCTGCGCCGCCCCCTGGGCGATCCCGCCGTGGACCT
>Ga0187860_1002034_pt1 | contig 17262 bp, 13 predicted proteins | sample June2016WEW_10_4_FD_132981 | JGI IMG/M metagenome (GOLD analysis project Ga0187860, IMG submission 132981) | Peatland microbial communities from SPRUCE experiment site at the Marcell Experimental Forest, Minnesota, USA - June2016WEW_10_40 | ecosystem: Environmental > Terrestrial > Soil >... | reverse complement strand
GCTCCCCATCCGGAGCCGAGCCGGCGGGCTGACACCCGGAGCCGAGCCGGCGGGCTGACACCCGGAGCCGAGCCGGCGAGCTGACACCCGGAGCCGAGCCGGCGAGCTGAGACGAAGACCACGGCGCCCCCAGACTGGTCATGCCGTCGCGCCGGCCATCCAGTCCGCAAACGGGCCGCGGGCGATTTCGCCAGGGCCGCCGAACGTCGTGGATGCGTGCCTGCAGTTGCTGTTTGCGCAGTAGGCACGCATCCACGTCGCTGCGCAGCGGCCGAGAACTGGGCCGCGGCCGCGTTGCGGGCAGCACCGCGTTCCGGCAGCGTGTGCTCAGGCCGCGCGCGAGCGCGCCGCGTCGGCGCCCGTTACCACGGTGGCCGCCACCTGCGGGGCGCTAACATCGCCGTATGTCCGGAAAGCCGCCGAGCCAGGCAGAGCCGAGCCAGGCAGAGCCGAGCCAGGCAGAGCCGAGCCAGGCAGAGCCGAGCCAGGCAGAGCCGCCGGAGTTCGACATCTCGCATGCGCACTCGGCTCGCGTCTACAACTACTGGCTCGGGGGCAAGGACAACTACGCAGCCGACCGGGATGCAGCCGAGCAGGCGATCGCCGCCAACCCGGGCATCCGCACGGACGTGCGGGCCAACCGGGAGTTCCTGGCCCGTGCGGTGCGCTACCTGGCATCGGGCTGCGGCATCCGCCAGTTCCTGGACATTGGCACCGGCCTGCCGACAGCCAGCAACACGCATGAGGTGGCGCAGGCGGTCACCCCCCAGGCGCGCATCGTCTACGTCGACAATGACCCGATCGTGCTGGCGCATGCCCGGGCGCTGCTCACCAGCACGCCCGAGGGCGCGACCGGCTACATCGACGCTGATCTGCGCGACACCCCGGCCATTCTGCAGGGTGCGCGGCAGACGCTGGACTTCAGCCAGCCGGTCGCGCTCATGCTGCTGATCATCCTGCACATGATCCCGGACGCTGACGATCCCCACGGCATCGTCGCCCGCCTGATGCAGGCTCTCCCGTCCGGCAGCTACCTCGTGCTCGCGCACCCGGCTAGCGACATTCATGCGGCGAGGATGGCCGAAATGACCAAGCGCGTGAACGAGCGGATGACCGGCCCGAAGGCAACCATGCGCGATCGTGCCGCGGTCACGCGCTTCTTCGACGGGCTTGACCTGCTCGAGCCAGGCGTGGTCCAGCCTCAGCAGTGGCGGCCCGAGCCGGGCCAGCTCACCCCGCTCCAGGTGACGGCCTGGTGCGGCGTCGCCCGTAAGCCCTAGCCGCCGTCGTGCCCGACCAGCTGATCAGCCAGCCAACGCCACTGACCGCAGGGGGCACCGAGCTTGTCCTCTATCCGGCACCGGGCGGGGAGACCGCAGACGCGCTGATGGTTCACCTTCCGGCGAGCGGCGTGCTGTTCACCGGCGACGTGATGATGCCCTACCTGGGGCAGCCATTCGCCGCCGAAGGCTCCCCGGAAGGGCTGCTGGAGGCCCTCGCCTTCATTGGCAGCCTGCGGCCCCGCCTGCTCATCCAGGGCCACTCAACGCTGACCGAGCTCTTCACCGCCGGCGCGGTCGCCGGCCTTGAGGCGGCGCTGACCCGGCTGCACGGCCAGGTCCTGGACGGCATCCGAAACGGCCGCACCCTCCCGGACATCCTGGCGCAGGCCAGCCTCCCGGCGGTGCTCCGTGACCACCCCGCGGCGGTCGTTCCCTACCTGGTCATCCGCGACCACTTCACCGAGCGGCTCTACCACCAGCGCACCGGCTACTGGCAGCCGGACGGGCAGGGACTCGAGCCGGCGTCCGCCGCCGAGCGCGCCGCCGCACTCGACCTGCTGGCCGGGGGCAGGGATGAGCAGTTCGCCACCGCCGCTGCCACTCTCATCGGCCAGGGCGATCACGCCCTCGCCCTGCAGATCATCCAGCCGGGCCTGCTGTGCCACCCCGCCAGCGTCACCCTGGCCGGGCTGCGCCGCACCGCGCTGCACCGCGCTGCACCGCGCTGCACCGCCTCATGGAGCAGCACCAGCAGTTCGACCCATTCAAGTTCCTCATCTACGCCGACCTCGCCGGCGCCGAGATCGGCCCGGTCGAGTAGCAGCCCGGCGCGCGCTGGCGGTGCCACCGGAGCAGCACCGCCAGCGCCCGCCCGTGCCGGCAGATGCGGCTCGGCCGGCCTCGGGTCACCACGTCAGGTGGCTGGCCCGCCGGAGGTTGCTGTCAGGGCAGCCGGGAGGCTGGGGGTCAATGCTTCGTTGTCGCGGGTCTGCCCTTCGGGGAAGCCTTTGGCGATGAGCAGGGCTCCGAAGGTGATCTCGAAGATTCCGCCCGGGATGGACAGGGCAACGCCGACGTTGTGGCCGAGGATCTGGAGCATGGCTCCGGCCAGGAAGATGGCGTATCCGGCTAGCCCGCAGGCGGCCAGGATGGTGGGCGCGAGCCGTTCGCGCAGGAGGACCCGGCAGAGCAGGAGGCCGCCGATTCCGACGGCGGCCATGCCGATCCAGAAGGAGTAGTGGTTGGCTTCCTGCGCGGCCTGGGCCACCGCGCCGAGGACGACGGCATTGCTGCCGGAGTGGGCCTGGGCGAGCGGTATCCGCAGCAGCAGGAAGACCACGCCCATGGCCAGCATGACCCCCTGGACTACCTGAGCGGCCAGGTAGCCGTAGGCGGAGAGCTGGTGATGGCGCCTGAGGATGGGGAAGATCAGCACGCCGATGCCGACGACGGCGGCGGAGTTGGCCAGCATCAGCAGCGCTCCGGCCGATATCTGTGTCTGATGGCTGGCGACATGGGAGAGCACGACCGTGCTGGCTGGGCCGGCGTCGGCCAGGGCGCCGCCGGCCAGGTACACGACGTACGCGAGCAGGAACAGCGCCCCGACGATTCGCCCGATGGTTCTCGCTGACATTGTGACCGTCTTGCCGTAGTGCTTGGTGAGGAGCTCTGCCTCGATCATCGCTCGTCCTTTCGCCTAGGTTCCCTGGTGCTGACGAGGATGCGCGCAGGGCCTGAGGCGGAACTGCCGTGGCGCTGAGGTGCGGACGGCCAGGCTGGCCGCGAAGCTGCTCGGCAGCGGCAGGGCCACTGCCGTACGGTGGAGGGCGTGGAGGTCCGCTTCTTCGGCGAGTTCGAGGCCATCGAAGAGGGCGTGCCGCTGCCGGTCCGCGGCGCCAAGCAGCGAGCCATCCTGGCCCTGCTGGCGCTTCAGCGGGGCCAGCCGGTCAGTGCCGACCGGCTGATCGAGGCCCTCTGGGGAGACGGGCAGGTGGCCAACCCGGCGAACGCCCTGCAGGCCCAGATCGCCCAGCTACGCCGCACCCTCGGCGCGGCGGCGATCGTCACCAGCGAAGCCGGCTACGCCCTCGGCATCGGGCCGGACGATGTGGACGCCGGTCAGTTCGAGCGGCTTGTCGCCGACGGACGGCGCCTTCTCGGGGAGGGCGAGATGGCGCTGGCGTCGACCGTGCTGGGCGAGGCGCTCCGGCTGCGGCGCGGGGAGCCGCTTTCTGAGTTCGCCTACGCCGGCTTCGCTGACGCCGAGCGGGCGCATCTCGACGAGCTGACCCTGGTGGCGATCGAGACTCGTGTCGAAGCGGACCTCGTGCTGGGCCGCCACCGGGAGCTCGTCGGCGACCTGGACGCGCTGTGCCGCGAACATCCGCTTCGGGAGCGCCTGTGGGAGCTGCTCATTCTCGCCCTCTACCGGGCCGGACGGCAGGCCGAGGCCCTTCGCGCCTACACCGAGGTCCGTGACCGCCTGGTCGGCGAGCTGGGGATCGATCCGGGCCCGGCCTTGCGCGCACTCGAGCGCCGCATCCTGGCCCAGGACCCCTCCCTCGACTTTGCCGTCCCGGCACCTCCGCGGGCGGTTGCGGCGCTGACTTCCACGGGCAACGTGCGGGAGCGGCTGAGCAGCTTCGTCGGACGCGGCGCCGAACTCGAACAGCTCAGCGACATGGTCCGGTCCAGCCGGCTGGTGACGCTCATCGGCCCTGGCGGAGTGGGCAAGACCCGGCTGGCGGTGGAGGCGGCAGCCGCCCTGCGCCAAGACCACCGGGACGGCGCGTGGCTGATCGAGCTCGCCGGCGTCAAGGAGCCCGAGGGGGTTGCGCCAGCCGTGGCTGGCGCACTCGGAGCGGCCGCCGCTGCCATGGCCAGCCCCGATTCTCCAGGATCGACGGCGGACCTCATCCTGCGCCACCTGGCGGGCCGCTCGCTCCTCGTCGTCCTCGACAACTGTGAACACGTCATCGACCAGGCAGCCGCCTTAGCTGACACCCTGGTAGGCGCGATACCCGGGCTCCGGCTGATCGCAACCAGCCGCGAGCCGCTCGGCGTTCCCGGCGAAATCCTGGCGCCGGTGGGCGGTCTGGCCGTGGCGGCCGCCGTCGAGCTCTTCGTCGATCGTGCCAGGGCGGTGCAGCCCGGATTTGCCGCAGACGGGCACACCCGTCCTGTCATCGAGGACGTGTGTCGCCGACTGGACGGGCTTCCGCTGGCCGTCGAGCTCGCCGCGGCCCGCCTCCGCGCGCTGACCTTGACCACCCTGGCGGAACGTCTCGACGACCGCTTCCGGCTACTCACCGGGGGCGCCCGCACCGCCCTGCCCCGCCAGCAGACCCTGCGCGCGGTGGTGGACTGGAGCTACGACCTGCTGTTCGAGGACGAGCGCCGCCTGTTCGCACGGCTGTCCGTGTTCGTCGGCGGCTGCGAGCTGGCCGCCGCCGAGGCAGTCTGCGCCGACGATGAGGTGCCGCACGGCGAGATCCTCGACGTGCTCAGCCGGCTGGTCGACAAGTCCCTCGTCGCCGCCCCCACTACCGGTCGTGCAGCCCGGTTCACCCAGCTCCAGACGCTGTGGCAGTACGGCCGGGATCGCCTCGATGAATCCGGCGAAGCTGACGCCATGCGCGCCAGCCACGGCGCCCATTACCGGCAGATGGCCGAGGATGCCTACGAGGGCGTGCGAGGCGCCGCCGGCCTGATGTGGCGGGAACGCCTCACCTCGGAGTCCGGCAACCTGCGGTCCGCGCTCGACTGGTTCATCGCAACCGGCGATGCTGATGCGGCGCTGTCGCTGGCATCGGGGATGGCCTGGCTGTGGTTCATCAACAGCGACTTCGTCGAAGGAGCGCGCTGGCTCGGTGACGCGCTTGGCACGAAAGGACAGCGCCGTCCCGAACTGGCAGCGACCGCGCACGCCTGGCACGGCTTTTTCGTGGGCATGTCATCCAGCCCCGCGGCCGGTGTCAGCGAATGCGAGACTGCCGCCGCCGCGTTGAGGACCAGTGACGACCCGGTTCGCCTGGCCGAGGCGCTGGTGTGCCGGGCGGCGGTGCTGGTGCGCGCGAACGAGTTCGGGCGATCTCTCGAAGTGCTGGGCGAGGCGCACGATCTGCTGCAACGGGCTGGCGACGGCTGGCTCCTCGCGGTGCATGACCTGATGGTCGCCTGGAACCTGTTCTCGCTGGGGCGGCTGGAGGATGCGGAGACAGCTGCCCGTTCGAGTGTCGAACGCTTCGACGCGCAGCGAGAGACCTGGGCGGTTGTCTCTCCGCTCATCGCCCTGGCCTACATCGCCGAGGCCCGGGGGGACCTAGGTGGTGCCTCGGCCGCCTACCAGACGCTCCTGGGGCGATGCCGCGCCGCGGGTCACCTCACTTACCTGCCGCTCAGCCTGGTCCCGCTGGCGGGACTGCGGGCCAGGCAAGGCGACGACGCCGCAGCCGACAGCCTTTACGAGGAGGCGATCGGGTGCAGCCTCAACCCGTGGCTGTCTGCCGACGCCATGGTCGGCCAGGCGGCGGTGGCTCGCCGGCTCGGTGACCTGGCGCGGGCGCGGGCGCTGCTGGACGCGGCAGGCGGCCGCTACGCAGACCTGGACCTTCCCGCCGGCCAGGCACGTGCGCTCGCTGGCCTGGCGTGGTGGGCGCTCGCCGCGGACCAGGTAAGCGACGCCGCGGTCTTCGCCGCTGACGCCGCCGAGGCCGCTTCCGCCAGCGGGGACCCGGCCACGCAAGTCCTCGCCGATACCGCCGTGGCCGCAGTCACGGCGATCGCCGACCCGACCCGCCGCAACGCCGAGGCCTTCGTCTCGCTCGCTCGGCGACGATCCCGGGGCCTGGTGCACCACTCGCTCACCGACGAGCCAGATGTCGCCGCGCTCGCGGCCCGCATCGCGCTGCCCGCTCGCTGACCAGTCAGGCCGCTGTTGCAGTTGGCCTCAGCGGTACCTCAGCACGACGTCAGGCGACTCGGTCAACCTGGCAATCATGCAGCCAGCCCGAGGCCAGCCACCGAGCCGCCGCGATCACCTGACGGCCACCGGGCCGGCCGTTGAGGACCACGGCCGCGTGGTCACGGCAAACCAGCGGGCGGCCGAATGTTACCGGCAAGCACAGCGAGCCGTGGACCTGCGCCAGGCCATGACCGCACTGCGGGGCGCCATCAGCGCCGACCCGGCCTTCGGGCTCGCCCTCGCCGATCTCGAAGCCATCACCGGAACCGCGGCCCGAGATCCCGGTCACCGGCAGATGAACTGGGAACGCCACCACATCGAAGTGCTCAGGGCTGCCGCCTCCGGCGATGCCGTGCGAGCAGCCGACCTGCTCAGCGAGCACCTCGCCAGTGTCGGCTGCGACCCTCTCGCAGTCCGCATCGCCGCCCAGCTGCGACAGCCAACGGGGGCGGACGAGCCCGTGACCTCCGCAGGCCAGTTTCCGTCCTGCCACCCGATCCCATGGCCCTGCTCCCCGTGACCGCCCGAACCGTCCAGCCACCAGCGACCCGCACCACCTGACCGCCCGCAGCGAAGGAGCACGAAGATGGGACAGTTCCCCAGCAGGCCGATGGCCGGCAAGACGGTGCTCATCACCGGGGGCACCGGGGGCATCGGCAGGGCGACCGCCCTCGGCATGGCCGGGATGGGCGCGCACCTCGCGATCACCGGCCGAGATCGGCCGCGCGCCGACCAGGTAGCTCGCGAGATCAACGCCGCGGGCGGCGGGAACGTCGACGTGTTCGTCGCGGACCTGTCAGCCCAGGCGGAGGTGCGGCGGCTGGCTGACGAGGTACTCCAGCGCCTGACCCGGATCGATGTTCTGGTCAACAACGTCGGCGGGTACTGGAACACCCGGCACGTCACCGCTGACGGGCTCGAGCGCACCTTCGCCGTCAACCATCTCGCGCCCTTCCTGCTCACCAGCCTGCTCCTCGGCCGGCTCAAGCAGAGCGCCCCGGCCCGCGTGGTCACCGTCTCGTCCAACATGCAGGCCATCGGACGGATCGACTTCGACGACTTGCAGGGGGAACGGTCCTACTCCGGGGCACGGGCCTACAACCAGTCCAAGCTCGCCAACGTCCTGTTCACCTACGAGCTGGCCAGGAGACTGCAGGCCACGTCCGTCACCGCCAACGCACTGCATCCCGGCGTGGTGAGCACATCTTTCGGAGCCGAGGACCCCGGCGCCGTCCAGCGAGTGCTCCTGCCATTCATGCGCCCATTCATGAAAACCCCGGCCCAGGGCGCCGTCACGTCGATCAATCTGGCCACCGCTCCCGGACTAGAGCAGGTGACCGGCTGCTACTTCGCGAATCGCAAGCCCAGGAAGTCCTCCAAGCGCAGCTACGACAAGGCCGCTGCGGCACGGCTCTGGCAGGTGAGCACCGATCTGGTTCAACCGGGGCCCGGGCTTGAATAACCTGCTGACGGCGTGGCTGTCACACGGCGACGAGCAGCAGGCGGCTGGCGGTGGCTGCCGTGGCGGCCAGGCTGTCGAGGAAGAGCTGGCGGGCGAGGGGGATGTCGCGTAGTTCCCACAGGAGCAGGGAGTTGTTCCAGGCCAGGTCCCTGGCGGAGTTGATGGTCCAGCTCGCGACCAGGTTACTGACGGCTTGCAGGTGATGATCGACGGCCAGCTCGGGAGCGGATTCGAACGACTGGCGGACGGACTGCTCGGCCGCGTCCAGCAGCTGATCCACCTTCTGGTAGTCGGCGAGATGTGCGCCCGCGGCCGGGGCGGTCGCGAGCTCGGTGCAGGTGCTGACGACGGCGAGCGGCAGGTCGTGGTTGATGTGGGCGTTCATGCCGGCCAGGGCGAACTGGATCGGCTCGATCCCAGCCGCGGCTCGCTGCTCGATCAGCGGCCGCCAGGCCAGCGGCACCGCCGCCGGATCGCCGGCCGCGCCGGCGGCGGTGAAGTAGAGATTGGCGAAGGCCACGTCCAGGGCGGTCATGAAGGCGGGGTCGGCGAAGAACCCCTGGCCCAGCTCGCTGTCCACCTCGCGGGTCACGCCGAGGTACATGCGGTTGAAGCACGCCAGGCCGTCACCGGGCGCAGTCGCCGCGTCAATGGCCGCCATCTGCGCTATCGCGCCGGCGACCGACGTGACAGCAGCGGGCGGGCCTAACGGGCCAGCAGGCATGGCGTCACTATACGGCCGCCGAACTGAGCGCGGAAACCGTCGCTGAAACTGCCAGAAAGCACATCCGCAGGTTATCGGCATTTGCCCGGGCGGAGGGCTGGAAGGCAGGCCCGCAGGGATGGCTGCAAGCTGACGAGGCGGGCGGCATAATCGCAGCGAACCCGGCACGGCAGCGGAACATGTAATGACGCGTCGGGCGGCGCTCGTTCAGGCACAATTGTCATTGGCATTCGGGCAATCCAGCCTGATGACAACAAGGGAAGTGCGGAGATGGGCGAACCGACTGGAACTACGACGAGTGGGGGGCAATGGTCCCCTGGATACCAAAATGCCGGGGACCCTGGCCTGCTGGGGAATGCCAACGTCGACGGGGGCGTCGGGGTAGTCGGCCAGGCCGAGTCCGGTATGGGCGTTTTCGGCGACACGGGAAGCGGTATCGGCGTTGAGGGCGACACGCTCTCCGGTGTCGGCGTCGCCGGGATATCCGGCGCTGGCGGGGTTGGCGTTGTCGGGCTTGGCGGGGCGGGGGCGGCGATCGAGGGCGGCCCGGACAACATTACGTTCGCCGCTGGCGACACCGTCGGGGTATACGGCTCTGTGCAGACGTTCCAGCCATCGGCCACCAACGTGTCGTGCGGGGTATGGGGAGATGCCCGCGATGTGACGGGCGTCCTCGGTTCCAGCAGTAGCGGCGCTGGTATCTCCGGAATCAGCGCTGCCGGCGTGGGCGGGGTTTTCCAGTCCGGAGGCCCGCAGCTGCGCCTCGTGCCGTCGTCGGTGCCGCTGGCGGACAGCCAGCTGATGCAGACGGGGCAGGTCGGAGATCTCTACTTGTTCTCTGTTGCTCAGGAGGTCGGCACGAGCGGAACCTATGACTACACGACGATTTTGTGGCTGTGCATAGCGCCAGCGGTTCCGGGCGGCCAGGCCATGTGGGCTCAGGTACAGCTGGGTGACACGGCTGGCGGCTGAGGGACGCCGAGGTGCTGAACCCAGATCACCACGACGGGCCGCGCGCCTGCGCTGACGCTCTCCTGGGCGAGCTAAGGCTCGCGGTGCTCGGCGGGCGGTGGGACCAGGTTGCGGCACTGTGCGCCTCGATGACTCCCGCAGTCGGTACCGAACGCCTGCTTCTCGACCAGCTAGCGGGCCAGGCCGAACTCCATGCGTGCGCGGACCGGGTCCTCCGCGCTGGCCATCCGGCCCCCGGACTGGCGGCCCCCGGGCTGGCGGCCCCCGGGCTGGCGGCCCCCGGGCTGGCGGCCCCCGGGCTGGCGGCCCCCGGACTGGCGGCCCCCGGGCTGGCGGCCCCCGGACTGCCAGGGCCGGCGGCCGGCCTGACAGACGCGAGCAGGCAGCTCACGCGGGCCCTGCGGCGTAGCCTGGCTGCGCTCGGCGGGGATCGCGCCCAGGCCGCTGCCCTGTTTCGGCAGCACCTTCCCGTAGCTAGCTCGCTAGATCCCGACTGGGCCTCGCTCCCGCGCCGCGATGTTGGATGCGTGACCCTGCCATGGCAAACCCGCGGCCTGCAGCGGGTGATTGGCGTGGCCCGGCCGCTCGCGGACGGAGCCTTCGCTATCGGCGACGCCGCCTCCCCCGAGGCATTGCCGGTAGCCGGGGTCGGCGATGCAGTCGCGCGGGGCACTCCGATCGAGGTGGTGGGCCGGTGGAACGGCGGGAGGAGGATTGTCGAGTGCCGTTCCCTTGCCACCATCGGGCAAGTGCCGGACTATCCGGGGATATGCGCGGCAGTCGAGAACCTGTGCGCACGAGCGGGCCTGGCTGCTGAACCGATGCAGCTCCGCCTGCGTCCGCCCGGCGAGCTCGATCAGAGCGTGGTGCAAGCGCGTGACAAGCGCCGGCTTGGCGAGTGGGACGCCACGCTGGCCGCGGCCGAGCTCCTGGATCACGCGCTGAGCGCCGGGCAGTTGTCGCTTGAAGCCCTTGCTCGCGTCCACGCGATAGTCGTCGGCGCATCCTCAGCCCGCGCTGGCCAGCTTCGCCAGACGCCTGCGGTCATCAGATGGTGCGGAGTCATCACGTGCCGGACGCCCCCCGTTCCGGCGGCGCGCAGCCAGGCCCGCGGTTACCTGTCCGATCTCGCGGCTGAGCTCTGCAACGGTGCATCTGCGCGGCACCCGGCGACCCTCGCGGCGGAAGCGATAGCTTTCCTGACAGCCAGCCATCCCTTCGCGGACGGGAATGGGCGGGTTTCCCGGGCCCTGGCGACCTGGCTGCTGTTGAGGTCGGGTTTCCGGCGGCGTGCCGATAACACGCTGGGCACCTTTCTCGATGCTCACCTCGACGAGCATTACCGGGCGCTCAGGAACTTCCGCGTCTCCCCGTGGGGCTGGCATCAGCTCTTCTACGATGCCGTCCTGGCGACCTTCGAACGGGCACCCGCTCCCGTCGCCGTCTAGCCAGCGCCGTAATGCCGTGAGCGGCGTCCGCCTCCGGTGATCCCATGAGCCCCGGCTGGCAGCCGCATGGCGCGCTCCCACACCGCCGACAGGATGGCGAGTCCCTGCGCGGTGGACATGTGCGCCAGCCCATAAGGCTCGCCGTGCACCGGGAACGCCGTCGCCCACTCAGCCGGCGCCGCGGCCAGGGTGCCGGGAAGGGCATGCGTGCCGCGGTCTTCGAAGGTCTCCTGGGCTGCGGCCCGCAACGTCGCCAGGTCGGGCTCCCTGAAGAGGGCGAGCGCCACCGCGTCCACCAGGTCATACGACCGCGGTCTGGGCCTCGCCCCGCGGTAAGGCCGGGTGAAGGCGTGCACCTTCTCGGCAATCTGAACCTCGGGGCGGACCATCGCAACGCGCAAGCGCGCATCGGTCAGCATCTCGGGCACGCTCAGCACCTCAGGCCTGATGGCCGAGGTATGCGCCCTGGATACATCGAGCGAGACTTCCCCGAACGGCCGTGCGTCATAGGCCGCGGCCAGCCATGCCTTGTAGCCGACCACCCCGATACCTTCGACCAGGGATCTCCGGAGTCGCTGGATCGTGATGGTCCAGCCATCACCGATGTCCGCGTGGCATACCTCGCTGAGCAGCTGCCGAACCTCGGTCAGGCCGGCCAGCGTCGTGTCGGCCACGCTGAGGTCCAGGTCAGCAGTCCGGCGGGCCCGCCCGCCGAAGCGCAAGTCAATCGCCCGACCGCCTCTCACGATCCACCGGAGCGGCGAGGTGGAGTCCATGCGCGCCAGCAGCCTCTCATGCACTGCGCGCAGGCACGCGGCGCCAGCGTCGACGCCGTGCGCATCCGCCCACGTCCGTATCCGCGCGGCCAGGTCATGGTCAGCGCCCGAGAGTTCAGTCAAGCTCCACGTCCTCGGCGTATCCGCGGTGCCGCGTGGCCCCGCTGCCGATGCCGGGAATCCGGAACACCGGCTGAAAGACTATTAGGCCGCCCGGGCATGGTGGTGCTTAGCCATGCATGCGCTGACCAGGATCTGGGCCCGATGGTCCGCGCATATAGATGATGGTGAGGATCAGCGCGATGGCGAGAAGGATGAATTCAAGGGTGGCAGAGACGCGCGGGGCGGTCGTGAGAGTGCCGTTCTGCTGCTTGTCCACATACAGCACCGTGGAAAACAGCCAGATGGATGTCGTGGTGATCCAGCCCAGCAGCAGCGCTCCGCCCTGGGCGCGAGCCTGCAGGCTCACGGCGTACCAGCTGATGGCCAGTCCCACGGCAACCGCTGGGACACCCTGGGTGAGGAAGGGATGAGCCGCCTGGATGAACGCGGCCGGAGACTGGTAGAGAACCAGCCCGGTCACCTGGCTCAAGGTGACGAAGCACACCAGCGTCACCGGAAGGACGCCCAGCCTCCTGAGCTGGCTCCTGCTTGCGCCCGGTCGCCGCGAGGCCAGCAGGAGCAAGCTGGCTACGACCCCCAGCACGTCAGTGACCGCCGCCAGGTAATTTCCGGCATTCGCGCTGCTGCTGGTCAGGTAACGGTATTGAGCCGCAACGGCGAGGTCGCAGATCAGCCACGCTGCCGATGGCCACCACAGGCCCTGTAGCAAGGCCAGGATCACCGGGCGATGGTTGCGCAGCGCGAGCGCAGCGAAGACTGCGACCACGGGCACTACATAAAAAGCTTGCTCAAAGAAGATGAAGGCATCAGAACCCGGCGCAGGGTACTGGAAATGATGCGAGATGAGCCCGGTGATCCCGGCCAGCAGCGCCACCGACAATCCGGCGAAGGCGGCCCCGTTCCGGATAGCCGGCCGGGCAGGAGGTCGCGCGGCGCGGTGCGGCGGGGCCGGAGTCGTGCGGCCGGCGGGCACTTGCTCGCGATGGCGGAGCTCGGCCTGCTGGCTAGCGGGCCGCTGAGGTGCGCGGTTCCGGGCCGCAGGTGCTCCGCCGGGGCTGCCGGCCGGAACCGTGGGGGCGTCAGGGCGCGGGCTCATCGGCTTGTCCTGGCGGGGGACGGGAGGTGCCTTCGGCGCCCGGGCGGCCAGATCGACGTCCACGGCGATGACCGCCTCGCCGGTGGGTCCTTTGAGGTCAAGGCTTCCGCGCAGGGGGCCCAGGCCGGTGGTGTCAATGGAGATGCCGAGCCTTCCCGACGGCATCTGGGTCACGCGGATCCAGTCGTGCGAAGGACGGGGCACGCAGGCGCGGGCGATAGGCGGGCCAAGTAGCTGGACACTCTTGAGCGGTGGCTGTGAACCCTGCTCTATCCGGCCGAAGTGCAGTTCCGCTGGGGCAGGTTGCACGCGGGCTTCGGCCACGGCCGCCGATGCGGCGTCGGCAACGTAGCTGATATCGGTGCCGGCCAGCTCAGCCAGGGCCGCGTAGGCGCCTGCGGCAGCTGGCAGGCTGGCGCTGGCCAGGCGGGATCGCAGCTCGCTCACCGCGCCGAGACGGGTGTACATGTTCGGCTCGGCCAGCGCGTTCTGCAGCTCAGGCGGGATCGGCACCGCCTGGATGCGCTGCCGCCGGCTGCGGGCCAGGTACAGCTCGCCCTCAAGCTCGAACTGGCGGCTCGGGGTCTGGTGCGGATTCTGCTCGCGCACCTTGTCGAAGACGTAGTCATACAGCTCGTCGAGCGAGACCCAGCCGTCCTCGTCCCGGTCCGCCTCGCCGGTGGCCAGTCCCTCGACCAGGGCAGTAGTGAACACGGACGGCCGGCGATGCTGATCGTCACCAAGCTGATCGCCCTCGAACGCGAACTCCATCGCGCTGGACGCGGTGATCACCGCCCGGCCGCGGCCGCCGCCCGGCCTTCCCTGCGGAAAGCTATCCAGCACGTTGACGTCCCCGGCCGCGCGCACCCTGGCACCCTGCGCGAAGGCGCCGCCATAGCAGCAGTCCAGCAGCAGGACGATGCAGCGCGACCGGCTGTCCCGCATGCACCGCCGCACGAAGTCCGCCGCGACTGCCGTGGAGCCAAGCCTGTTCGAGCGGGTATTGGATGCGGCGAAAAACAGCTCCCCGGACTCGCTCTTCAGCCCGTGGCCGGAAAAATGCAGCAGCAGGACGTCGTCGGGCCGGCTGTCCGCGAACACGTCTTCGATCTGCGCCTCGATGACATGCGCTGGCTCGTTGCGCACCACCTGCACGGCGAAGTCGCCGATCTGAGGGTCACCGAGCACCTGGCCGAGCGCCTCCGCGTCCGCCGCCGGGGCCAGCAGGTCGCGCAGCGCCTGCTGCTCGTAGGTGTCGTTGGCGATGATCAGGGCTTTCCGCTGGCCGGCCACTGCCCGCCTCCCCTGCGGTCTGACTGCTGACCAGCAACTCGGTCAGCCGTGCTAGTACCGAGCAGCCCGGCAGCGTTCTGATACACCACCGGCCCGGCGCTTCGCGTGGTCCCCGCCGACGGAGCCCGTTCCGCCGCGCACGTCGACTGGACCGGGCGCCTGGTCAAAGTGGCTGGACCCTATCCTGATCGGATAAACCTGGAGTTCAGTGGCGAGCTGTGGTTCTGCCTCGCCGTCGGTACCTGACCAGCCAGCGAGCGGCGAGCTGGGCGCGGACAGCCTCATGGTGATCACCGTGCTGGCCCTGCCGCTGAGGCCGGCCCGGACAGCACGCAGGGCAGGCTGGCGCCGTGGCCGATCTCGATGTCGACCGGGACCAGCCGGGTGGCCGTCGCGATGGGGTCGCCGGTGCCGGTGTTGCGCGCGAAGCGGGGGTGGGCGCCGCCGGAGACCTGCACCCGCACCCGGTGACCGGCACCGAACCGGTGCGCGGTGGCGCTCATCGGCACCGTGATGTCCGACCACGGGTGCTCGCCGGTGCCGCCCGTGCCGCCGGTGCCGCCCGTGCCGCCCGTGCCGCCCGTGCCGTCCGCGCCGCCGCGGCGGCTCGTGCCACCCGCGCCGCCCGTGCCGCCCGTGCCGCCGCGGCGGCTCGTGCCACCCGCGCCGCCCGTGCCTTCGGTCCCGGCCGTGCTGCCGTCCCCGAGCCGGACCAGACCGTCGCAGACGTTCCAGGAGTGGCCTTTGGCGTCCACGTCGCAGAGCCGCGCGAACACGTCGAAGTGCGGGCTGCTGCCGCGGACCTGCAGGCGGATGCTGACCGGGCCGATGACCTCCAGCGGCTCGCCGAGCGCCGGGCCGGTGAAGGTCAGCACGTCGGCCCGCGCCTCCAGCCGGTCGTTGCGCCTCGGGCCGGCGTTGTTCCTGTCCATGCTGGGCCCTCCGACCGACGGGGTGGGCGCGGCCGGGTCGTAGCGAAGCGACGACACGGCCGGCCGGGCGGGCGGCCCGGCCGCCAGCGTTCCGTCGCCATGCAGGTGCCACAGCTGCGAACAGGCGCCGGGCGGCGGCCAGTCGGCCAGGTCGCGCCATTCGCCGGGCCCGCCGATCTCGCCGACGTGGACGCGCACCGGCTGGTCCGGCAAGCCGCTGTGGTCGCCGCACAGGTGGGCCTGCAGCCAGCCGAGCGCCTCGCCGAAGAGCACCGGCATGTCCCGGTTGAAGCCGGAGGTATGGTCCCACGGGCCGACGGTCAGGCGAACCTCGCGCCCGGCCGCGCGCAGCCGGCGGTACTGCGCCAGGGTCGGGTCCAGGCACACGTCCCACCACCCGGTGAGCAGGTTCGCGGGCGGGACCAGCTGCGCGGCGACGGGGGCCCGCCGGGGAGCCCAGTAGGGGTCGGCCGGGTCCGGGTGGGCCAGCCACCCCTCGAAGAAGGCGGCCCGCCGCCCGAACGCCGCCGGGTAGGCGTCGATGAGCGGGAGGTCCCGCTCGGCCCGCCGCCGGTGCCGCAGCAGGCGGGCAATGGCCAGGGCGAACCGGGCGAAGCCGTGCTCCATGGACAGCATGGCGGTCGTGCCGGTGAGCGTGGCCTCGAGGGCGAAAACGCCGCCGGGGTACAGGAACTGCTGGAAGTCGTCGGAGCCGACCTGCACCGCCATGGCCCCCAGCTCGGGCGGCGGGTCGGTGGCCAGTGCCCACTGGGTGTAGCCGAGATAGCTCGCCCCGACGGTGCCCAGCGCGCCATTGAACCATTCCTGCTGCCGCAGCCAGGCCACCGCCGCCTGGCCGTCGGCCGCATCGTCGCGGAACGGCTCGAACTCGCCGCCGGATCCGCCGGTGCCGCGGCAGCTCTGGATGATGACATGGAATCCCTGGCCGGCGAAGAGCGCCCCGTACACATAGTCCCAGGGAAAGCCCCTTCCATAGGGCGAACGGACCAGCAGGGCCGGCCGGGGCCCGTCGGTCAGCGGGACGTAGTGGTCGGTCACCAGCGTGACGCCGTCACCGGCCGGGACCGCGATGCCCCGCTCGACCGCGACGCCGCAGAGCGGCTCGGGCAGCTCCCGTCTCGACATCCGCAGCATCGCCCTGACGTGCCTCGGCAGTGCGCCGGGCCGCCTGGCTGGTGCCCGTTCTGTCATGCTCTCCGGCATTTCGCTCACCCGGCCCGGTTGTCGTCGCGCTAGTTCGCAAACATTGTTCGCAAAGTAGCCTATAGTTTGGGTACGGTGATCGCAAACGCAATCCGGGAGACAGGGATGGCAGCTCAACGGTCAGCTCCCAGCGTCTGGCTGCGGCCGGAGCGGGCCGTGGCGGGGCGCCCGGCGCGGCGCAGCCGGGCCGAGATCGCCGCTGCCGCGGTCGGCATCGCCGACCAGGAAGGACTGGACGCGGTGACGATGCGCCGGGTCGCTGCCGAACTCGGGACCGGCGCGGCCTCGCTCTACCGGTATGTCGAGACCCGCGAGGAACTGCTCGACCTGATGGCCGACGCGGCGGGCGGGGAGTACTCACTGCCCGAGCGGAGCGGGGACTGGCTGGCCGGCCTGCTGGCCATCGGGGAGCAGTCCCGGCTGATCCTGCGCCACCACCCCTGGCTGGCCGGCCTGGTGATCAACCGCCCGGTGCTGGGGCCCAACGGCGTGGCGCTGCTGGAGCACGCCCTGGCCGTGCTCGCCCCGCACCCGGCGGACGCTGCCACCAAGCTTGAGGCGTTCGGCCTGCTGAACGGGATCACCGCGCTCTTCGTCCAGCACGAGCTGGCCGGCGGCTCGGCACTGCAGCAGCACAACGTCGCCTACCTGATCCACGCCGCGGCCTCGGGGGAGTACCCCCGGCTCGCGCAGCTGCTCGCGCAGCCGCCGCCCGACGCCCGGGCGGCCGCCGCCGGCCGGTCCGGAAACCACGACCCCGGGGGCAGCAACGACCCGGCGGGCAGCAACGACCCGGCGGGCAGCAACGACCCGGCGGGCAGCAACGACCCGGCGGCCAGCAACGACCCGGCGGACCGCTACAGCGTCATCCTGACCCGGATCCTCACCGGCCTGCTCGGGCCCGCGCCGGGATCAGCCTGAGCCGGCTCAGATAGCGGTCCGCACCCCTGGCATCTCGCTGCCGCG
>Ga0187860_1002031_pt1 | contig 17273 bp, 13 predicted proteins | sample June2016WEW_10_4_FD_132981 | JGI IMG/M metagenome (GOLD analysis project Ga0187860, IMG submission 132981) | Peatland microbial communities from SPRUCE experiment site at the Marcell Experimental Forest, Minnesota, USA - June2016WEW_10_40 | ecosystem: Environmental > Terrestrial > Soil >... | reverse complement strand
CGAAGCGCCTCATACCGCTGCCGAATCGCCGTTTCATCAATCATGCCGCCGTGATAAATCAGACCTCAGCCTCAAGGAATCCCCACGCCAAATCGATTCAATTATTTTGCGGCATCGCCTTAGCGAGTTCGTCCAAAACGCCCGGCCAACACTCGGGCGCGAAGGCGCATTCGTAGATGCGGTCGATGAGTTGTGGATCCATGGACCGCCCGAGTTTCGATTCCGCCGACGAGAACAGTCCGTTGTCGCCGCTCTTAGCCAATTTTGAGACGCCTGTTCATAGCACGACTTAGCTTCGACGACGCCAGTGAAGAAGCGCCATCGCCGCGGCGTTGGTTCCGCTTGGGAAGCGCGATGGGCCGCTATCGCCGCCCCGGCAGCATCCGCCAAACGACGCGGTCGCGCTTGATGAAGAAATGGCGCGCGACGCCGAGCAGATGCAGCGTGATCAGCGCCGCGAGCGAAAATCCGGCGACGCCATGCACGAAGAACAGCAGCTTTGACAGCGGCTCGTCCTTGGCGAGCAGGGCCGGCGGCTCGAACAGCCCGAAGAAGGCGGGACGCAGGCCATAGGCCGACAGCGCCAGCCAGCCGAGCACCGGCGTCAGGGCCAGCAGCAGATACATCGCATGATGCGTCGCCGCGGAGATCATGCGCTCGGCGGGCGTCAGCGAGGGCGCCGGCGGCGGCGCGGCGCGCAGGCGCGTCGCGATGCGCGCGATCATCAGCGTGAGCACGGTCAGGCCGAAGGACTCGTGCAGGAAAAATAGTCGGTCCTGCAGCGCGCCATGCGGCAGATCGCCCATGATCGCGCCGACCGGGATCATCGCCAGCACGATCGGCGCGATAAGCCAATGCAGCCATTTGGCGGGCGCCGAATAGCCCGGGCGCTCGCTCGATTCCGACTGGTCAGACATATCAGCTCCTTATCGCCGCGCCCCGGCGCCCGAAAAATCGCAATCGAACAACACGTCGCCGCCGCCCAAAATATGAACGTTTACGCGCGGGCGAAGCGCCTGCGCCAGCGCCGGGATGGGCGCGAGGTCCAGCCCCGCGCGGCCCGAGCCGATGATGATCGGCGCGACCAGAACATGCAGCCGGTCGACGCAGCCCGCCTCGATGAAAGCCGCCAGCGTGCGCGCGCCGCCCTCGATCAATATGCGGCGCAATCCCCGCGCGAACAGCGCTTCAACAATGTCGCGGGGCGGGAACCGTCCGTCCCGCCGGGGAAGTTCTATCCGCTCGACGCCCGGGCCGGCTTTGGTCGGCGCGGCGCTGATTAGAATCCGCCGCGCGCCGTCCTCGGTCAGCCATTTGCCGGACTTGTCCAACCGGCCGCCGGGGTCGATCGCGACGCGGGCGGGGCTCGGCCCGACGATCCGGCGCACGTTGAGTTGGGGATCGTCGGCGGCGATGGTTCCGGCGCCGACCACGACAGCGTCGACATGGGCGCGCAGACGATGCAGATGATCGAGCGCCGCCGGGCCGCTGATGCCGCGCGACTCGCCGCTGACGGTGGCGATCCGTCCGTCGAGCGACTGGCCGATCTGCGCGACGACGAAGGGGCGGTCCGTCGAGGCCGCGCGCAGCGGGGCGAAGGGATCGCCGGCTTCGTCGAGCCGCGTTGGAAAATCAAGGTCGGAAGAGGCGCCCGCCACTTGGATTCCTTATTTTGCTCTAGGTCGGGTCTTTGTTAACGCCGCGCCCGAGTTGGGATTGCAATGGAGCGGATTTTAGGACTTGAATGAAGCTGTATTCGCTCTTTTCGCACTCTGTCACGAAGCGCCGCGATGTTGAAACGCTTGTTCGAATCCTATCTGCTGTTGTCGCGTTGGTTGCTGGCGCCGTTCCTGGCGATACTGACGTTGGCGCTGTTCGGCCTGGTGGTCAAGGCCGGCAAAAAGGCGTGGTCGCTCGTCTCGCTGCTCGCCGAGGGGCAAGACCTGCGTGTGACGCTGGCGATGCTAAATCTCATCGACATCACTCTTATCGGCGCGCTGGTGGTGATCGTCATTTTATCGATTTACGATAATTTCGTCTCGCGCTTTTCAACGGAAGATCACGGCGATTGGCCGGAATGGATCGGCCACATCGATTTTTCCCAACTCAAATTGAGACTGATGGCCACCATCGTCGCCATCACGGCGATCGAATTGCTCGAAGCCTCCATCGACGCGGACGAGACCACCGACCGCGATCTTTATTTCGCGGTCGGCATTCACCTGACGTTTGTGTTTTCGACGCTGATCCTCGCCGCGGCGGAGCGCTTGTCGGTCCATGACTCCGGGAGCGGAACGCCGCCCAAGGGCTAAAGACGCGCCGCGTCAATGTGAACCCGCCTCCACTTCGCTCGAAAACGCGCCGACCGGCGCGGGCGCGGGTTTCTTGCGTCGCAGCTTGCTCATCAGCAGGTAGATGACCGGCGTCGTGTAGAGCGTCAAAACCTGGCTCAGCAACAGGCCGCCGACGATGGTGATCCCGAGCGGGCGGCGCATTTCGGCGCCGACGCCGGTGGCGAAGGCGAGCGGCAAGGCGCCGAACATCGCCGCGAGCGTCGTCATCAGGATCGGGCGGAAGCGCTCCTTGGCCGCCTCGATCGCCGCGTCATGCACGCTGAGGCCCCGCTCGCGCTGCGCGTGCAGCGCGAAGTCGACGAGCATGATGCCGTTCTTCTTGACGATGCCGATCAGCAGCAGAATACCGATGAAGGCGATGACGGTGAATTCCGTGCCGGTCACCTCCAGCGCCAGCAGGGCGCCAAGACCCGCCGAGGGCAGCGTCGAGATGATCGTGATCGGATGAATGTAGCTCTCGTAGAGGACGCCGAGGATGATGTAGACGGCGACCAGGGCGCCCAGAATGATCAGCCCCAGGCCTCCAGAGGTCTTGCGGAAATCCGCGGCGTCCCCGGCGAAGGCGGTGCGCAGCCCGCGCGGCAGGTTCATCTCGACGACCGCTTCGTCGATCGCCGCCGTGCCCTGCTCCAGCGAGGTTCCCGCCGCGAGGTTGAAGGTGACGGTGATCGCCGGCACGACGCCCTGATGGTTGACGACAAGCGGCATGCTGCCGCGTTCGATATGCGCCAGCGCGGTGAGGGGAACCTGCGTTCCATTCTGGCCGGTGACATAGATGCCGGACAAATCGCGGATGTCGCGCTGACGCGACGTCGGGACCTCGACGACGACGCGGTAATTGTTGCGCTGCGTGTAGATGATCGAATCCTGCCGCTGTCCGAAGGCGCTGTTCAGGGCCGCGTCCAGCGTGGCGATCTGGACGCCCATGCGCGACGCCGCGTTGCGGTCGATGACGACATTGGCCTTCAGCCCGCCCTGCTCGGAATCCGTCGACACGTCGGCGAGCTGCGGCAGTTGTTGCAGGCGTTCGAGAATCTTCGGCGTCCATTCGTCGAGCTCTCGGACGTCGCTGTCCGAAACGGTGTATTGGTACATCGCCTTGCTGAGGCGCCCGCCGGTGCGCAAATCCTGCGACGGCATCAGAAACACGCCCAGTCCCGGTATCTTCGCGAATTCCGGCCGCAGGCGGTCGATGACCTGAAAGCTCGACGAGCGCCGCTCGTCGGAGGGCTTCAGCGACACATAAAGCCGGCCCTGATTGGAGGGGGCGGCCTGAGTATTCGACCCGATGAAGGAGCCGACATTGGCGACATCGGGATCCCTCGCGAGCACGTCCATCGCCATCTTCTGCAGCCGCTCCATCTCCGCGAAGGAGACATCGGCCGAAGCCTCGGTGGTGCCATTGAGGAGACCGATGTCGTCCTGCGGCAGACTTCCCTTCGGAATGGCCTTGAAGAGGTAAACGGTGAGCACGGCCGTCACGAGAATCGCGCCGAGCGAGAGCCACGGATGATCGACGAGGCCGCGCAGGCTGCGCTCATAGGCGGCGATCACCCTATCGAGGCCGTTCTCGAAGAATCGGTCGAACCGGCTCGGCTGCTTGTGCTTTTGCGCGGGCAGCCACGCGCAGAGCATCGGCGTCACGGTCAGCGAAATGACCATTGAAATGATGATCGAGAAGGTCAGCGTATAGGCGAATTCGCGCACTAATCTTCCCATGATGCCGGGCATGAACAGCAAGGGGACGAAGACCGCGATCAGCGACAGGCTGATCGACACGACCGTGAAGGCGATTTGCCGCGCGCCGAGCAGCGTCGCCTCCATGCGGCCCATGCCGCGCTCGACATTCGCCTCGACGTTCTCGATCATCACGATCGCGTCGTCGACGACGAAGCCGACGGAAATGGTGAGCGCCATCAGCGACAGATTGTCGATCGAAAACCCCGCCGTCCACATCGCGGCGCAGGAGCCGACCAGCGACAGCGGCACCGTGATCCCCGCCGCGACGACGGGCGAAACCCGCCGCAGGAACAGGAAGACGACCGCCATGACCAGGCAGACCGAGATGAACAGCGTGCGCTGAATGTCGGCGATGCTGGAGCGGATCGTCTGGGTGCGGTCGGCCAGCACCGCGATGTCGATGCCTTGCGGAACCCACTCCTGCAACTTGGGCAGCAGAGCCTTGATGTTGTCCACCGTCTCGATGACGTTGGAGCCTGGCGATTTGAAGATGACGAGGATCACCGCCGGTTTGCCGTTGTACCAGCCGGCGGCCAGACGATTGAGCACGCCGCGTTCGACTTTCGCCACGTCGCCGAGCCGCACGACCGCGCCGTTTTTCGACGCGACGACGACGCCGCGATAATCCTGCGGCGTGTTGAGCTGATCGTCCGTCGCGATGGTGACGCCCTGTCCGTCGCCGCTGAACGCGCCGGTCGGGGACTGCTCATTGGCGTTGGCGATGACGCTCGCGACCTGATCGAGCCCAAGCCCCATGGTGGCGAGGCGCGCCGGATCGAGCTGGATGCGGATCGCCGGCTGCGTCGCGCCGGCGACGATGACATTGCCGACGCCCGACACCTGCGAAATCCGCTGCGCGATGACGGTGTCGGTCGCGTCGAAGATCGCGCTGGTCGGCATGGTGTCCGAGGTCAGCGCGAGAACGAACACCGGCGCGCCGGCGGAGTTGGCCTTGCGAAAGGTCGGTAGTGTCGACAGATCCGTCGGCAGGTCCGTCGCGGCGGCGTTGATCGCCGCCTGCACGTCGCGCGCCGCCGCGTCGATGCTCCGGTCGATGTCGAACTGCGCGACGATCGCCGTCCCGCCAAGCGTGCTGATCGACGTAAGTTCGTTGAGGCTGGAGATGTTGGCCAGCCGCCGTTCGAGCGGCGCCGCGACCGAGGCCGCCATGGTTTCGGGATCGGCGCCGGGGCGCGAGGCGGTGATGCTGATGATCGGAAAATCGACGGCTGGAAGGCTGGCGACGGGCAGATGAAAATAAGCCACCGCGCCGATTAGGAACAGCGCGAGCGCGAGCAGCGTCGTGCCGACCGGCCGTTTTATGAAAGGCGAGGAGACGCTCACTCGGCTGCTTCCTTGCGCTCGGGCAGGGAGCCGGGCGTCGTCTCGAAGACGCCGTCCTCCTCTTCCTCCGGCGCGCGGGTGAGTCGCCTGCGCAACCGCTCGACGGCGAGATAGATGACGGGCGTCGTATAAAGCGTGAGCATCTGCGACAGCAGCAGGCCGCCGACGATGGATATGCCGAGCGGGACGCGCAATTCGCTTCCCGAACCATGCGCGAGCGCCAGCGGCAGCGCGCCGAGCAACGCCGCGAGCGTCGTCATCATGATCGGACGAAACCGCAAATGACAGGCGCGCACGATCGACACTTCGGGGGACAGCCCCTCGAAGCGCTCCATCTCAAGCGCGAAATCGATCATCATGATTGCGTTCTTCTTGACGATGCCCATCAGCAGCACGATGCCGATCAGCGCGACGATCGACATGTCGAACCCGAACAGCATCAAGGCGAGCAAGGCGCCGACGCCCGCCGAGGGCAGGGTCGTGAGCACGGTGAAGGGATGCGCGAAACTCTCATAAAGGACGCCCAACACCACGTAGATCGCGATGACCGCCGCGAGAATGAGATAGGGCTCGCTGGCGAGCGACTTGTTGAACTCCGCCGCGTCGCCGCTGAACGAGCCGACGACGATCGACGGCATCTGAATATCTTTTTCGATCCGCGCGATGGCCCGCAACGCGTCGCCGAGCGAAGCGCCGGGCGCGAGATCGAAGCTGATCGTCGCCGCCGGAAACTGCTCCTGATGGGAGACCGACAGCGGGGCGGAGACGCTGTCGATATGCACGATGGTTCCCAGCGGCGTCTGCGGACCGCCGCCGGGCGCCGCGACATAGAGCTTTTCCAGCGCCTTCGGGTCGCGCTGATATTGCTCGGACGCCTCGAGAATCACGCGATACTGGTTGGACTGCGTGTAGATCGTCGAAATCTGCCGCTGTCCGAAGGCGTCGTTGAGGATGTCGTCGACATTTTGCATCGAGACGCCAAGCCGACCCATGTTTTTGCGGTCGATGCGGACCTGGCTGCGCAGACCGCCCGTCTGCGTCTCGGCGGCGACGTTGCTTAGAACCGGGTCGCGCCGCATCGCGTCGAACAGTCTGTCCGACCATTTCAGCAAGTCCGCGTTGTCTCCCGTCGTGATCGTGTATTGATATTGCGAGCGGCTCATGCGCGTCGTGATCTGAATGTCCTGCACCGGCTCGATATAGAGCTTGACGCCCGGTAGTTTCTCCGCGCGCGCCTTGAGGCGTTCGGCGATCACGTCGGCGCTGTCGGCGCGACCGTCGCGGTCGCGCAGCGTGATCGAGAAATGCCCGACATTGGTCGTCGGGTTGAGCGGACCGACGCCCAGAACCGAGGTCACGCCGGTGACTTCCTTGTCCTGTTGGAAGATGCCGGACACCTCGGCCTGCAGCTTCTTCATCGCGTCGAATGACACGTCGGGGCCGGTCTCGAGCACCGCCGTGAGCAGCCCCGTGTCCTGGCGCGGCAGGAAGCCCTTGGGAATGAAAATATACAGCGCGACGGTCAGCGCGAGCGTCGCTCCGGTGAGAACCAGCATGAAACGCTGGCGCTTCAGCGCCCAGTCGAGCGTCGTCGCGTAGAGACGGTCGAGCCAGGAGGAAGGCGCGTCGTGAGCCCCATGGCCCCGCCCGTCGCGCTTTGGCCGGCGCAGCAGTTGGCTGCACAGCATCGGCGTCAGCGTCAGCGACACGATCGCCGAGACGACGACGGCCATCGACAAGGTGAGCGCGAATTCGCGGAACATGCGCCCGACGATGCCGGTCATGAACAGCAGCGGGATGAACACGGCGATCAGCGACACCGTCAGCGACACGACGGTGAAGCCGATCTCGCGCGCGCCGTCCAGCGCCGCCTGCATCGGGGTCTTGCCCTTCTCGATGTTGCGGACGATGTTCTCGATCATCACGATGGCGTCGTCGACGACGAAGCCGGTGCCGATCGTGAGCGCCATCAAGGACAGATTGTCGAGCGAGAATCCCGCCGCCCACATCGTCGCGAATGTCGCGACGATCGACAGCGGCAGGCTGATGCCCGCGATGATGGTCGCGCGGATGTTGCGCAGGAACAGCAGCACCACCATGACGACCAGCGCGATGGCGATCACCAGCGTGAGTTCGACATCGGAGATGGAGGCCCTGATCGTGTCGGTGCGGTCGTTGACGATATCGAGCGACATGCCCGCGGGAAGAAGCCGCCGCAACTTCGGCAGCTCGCCTTTCAGCAGTTCGACCGTGTTGATGATATTGGCGCCGGGCTGGCGCACGACATCGAGAACGACCGCCGGCTCGCCGTTGTACCAGCCGCCGACGCGGCTGTTTTCGAGCCCGTCCACCACGTTGGCCACGTCGCTCAATATGATCGGGCGGCCATTGCTCCATTGGACGACGATGGTCCTGTACTGGCTCGCCAACATCAGCTGGTCGTTGGCGTCGAGCGTGTAGGACTGCCGCGCGCCGTCGATCGATCCCTTGGCCCCCGCGACATTGGCGCCGGCGATGGCGAGACGAAGATCGTCCATGCTCATATGATTGGCCGAGAGCCGCGCGAGATCGGCCTGGATGCGTATCGCCGGGCGCACGCCGCCTTCGACCATCACGCGGCCGACGCCGGGGACTTCCGACAGCCGCGGCGCGAGCTGCGTGTCGGCGAGATCGCTCATCTCCCGCAAGGTCGAGGTCTGCGAGCGCAGCGTCAGCGTGACGATCGGCGTGTCCGCCGGATTGACCTTCGCGTAGACGGGCGGATAGGGCAGGTTGCGCGGCAGCGTCGAGGCCGCGGCGTTGATCGCCGATTGCACGTCCTGCGCGGCCGCGTCGATGTCGCGGTCGAGATCGAATTGCAGCGTGATCTGCGAGAATCCGAACGCGCTCTGCGACGACATGGTCGAAAGCGATGGGATCTGCCCGAATTGCCGTTCGAGCGAGGCCGTCACCAGCGACGCGATCGTGTCGGGATTGGCGCCGGGAAGCTGCGTCGTTACCTGGATGGTCGGAAAATCGACCTGCGGCAACGGCGAGACGGACAGACGCATGAAGCCCATGACGCCGGCGAGAAGCACGGCGAAGCCCAGCAGCGTCGTCGCCACCGGCCGGGTAATGAAGGGCGCCGATATGTTCATGTGCTAGATCATTTCGTTTGCGTCCCGCCGGACGAAGCGTCGTTCGCGCGCGGCGCGCCGGGCGGGCGGGGGCCGCCGCGCCGGTCTCCGCCGCCCAGCGACGCGGGTCCGCCGGACAAGGGACTTGAATCGGCCTCATGCGCGGGCGCGGCTGGCGGCGAGCCAATGCTCGCATCTTCCTCCAACGCCTTCACGACATGCACCTTGGCGCCGTTCGAGAGGCGGGCGAAGCCGCTGGTGACGACTTGCCCACCCGCCTCCAGTCCCCGCGTCACGACCGCGATGTTCTCGTCCTGCTGCCCGGTCGTCACGTTCCTCAGCGTCGCCACGTCGTCCTGGCCGAGCATGTAGACGTAAGCCCCGCTGGGGCCGCGCTGGATCGCCGTGCTCGGCACGACGACCGCCTGTTTGATCGTGTCGACGACAAGCCGCACATTCACGAATTGCCCCGGCCACAATCGCAGCGTCTTGTTGTGGAAGGTCGCCTTGATCCGCGCGGTGCCGGTCGTCTGGTCGATCTGGTTGTCGATCACCGAAACATCGCCCGTCTCGATCACGGTGGTGTTGTCGGGGCCGAGCGCGCTGACATGCGAGGAGCCTTTCTCCATCGCGTCGCGCGCGGCGGGCAGCGCCTGCTGCGGGATCGTGAAGATGACGTAGATCGGCTTCAACTGCGTGATGATCAGAATGCCGGTCAGATCCGAGGCGTGCAGAATATTGCCGACGTCGACCAGCCTTATGCCGGCGCGGCCGTCGATCGGCGAGCGGATCGTGCAATATTCGAGCGTGGTTTTGGCGCTGTCGATCGCGGCCTGATCGGCGCGCACCTGCGCCTCCAACTGCGCCACCAGATATTTTTGCGTGTCATATTGCTGTTGCGAACCGTAATGGCCGACGGTCAGCTTCTGGTAGCGCACGAGATCGAGGCGCGCATTGGCGAGGGTGGCCTCGTCCTGCGCCTTTTTCGCGACGGACTGATCATATTGGGCCTGATAGAGATTGGGCTCGATCAGCGCGACGACATCGCCTTTCTTCACATCCTCGCCTTCGTTGAAGGGGAGCTTGACGAGGCGGCCGTCGACCTGCGTGTGGATCGTCGCGGTGTTGAGCGCCTGCACGGTTCCCACCGCGTCGATGCTCACGGGCACGTCCGCCAGCCGCGCGGTCGCGGCGGCCACCGGAACCGGCGGAGCCGACGGTTCGGGGCCGGCCGTCGTCGACGCGGGTTTCCCGAAAAGTCCCCCGCGCCACGCGGCGGCGAGCGCCAGAACGAGCACGACGGCGAGCCCCAAAAATATCAGGCGTCGGTTTTGCGGAAGCTTCATGGCCAAGGGCCCTTGTCCTCTTGATAGGCTGCGTCGGCGCGGGCGATCTCGACCTCGCGGTTGGTCGGCGCCCAGCCGCCGCCGAGCGCTTGATAAAGGCTTGTCGCCGCCTCGAAATGCGCGAGCCGCACCTGCTCCAGCGTGTCCTGATTTTGGAAATAGGCGGTTTCGGTCGTCGACAGCGTCACGATGTCGATCGTGCCCTCGCGCAGCCTGGCTTGCGCCGCGTCCAGCGCGCGTTTCGCCGCCGCCACCGCGTCCGCCTGCAGTTGCATTTGCCGCCCGGTCTGCGAGATGGCGATCAGCGCGTTTTCCGTGTCGGACAGGGCGGTCAGCGTCTGCTTGCGGTAATCCGCCGCGAGTTCGGCGTATTTGCCCTGCTGCAACAAATATTGGCCCTGGAGATTATAGCCGTCGAACAGCGGCTGCGCCGCGTTGGCCAGCACCTGCCAGGCGATGGCGTGCGGCGTCGCGAGATATTTGATCAGCGAGCTCTGCACGCCATATTGCCCGGTCAGCGTGATCGACGGGAAGAAGGCGGCCCGCGCCTGCAGCACCGAGAATTCCTGCGAGGCGAGCTTCGCCTCCGCCTCGGCGACATCCGGCCGGCGCAGCAGCACTTCCGAGGGCAGTCCGGGCTCGACCCGCGGGAAGCGCAGCTTGGCCAGCGAGGCGCCCTTCGTGTCGAAGCTTTCCGGCGCGCGCCCGAGCAACACCGCGAGCAGGTTCTTTTGCTGGCGAAAGGTCTCCTCCAGCGGCGGAATCAGAGCCCTTTCCGTGTCGAGCACGGTCTCCTGCTGCGACACGTCCAGCACGGTCGCGGTGCCGACGTCCATCCGCATCTTGATCGCCTTGAACACCTCGTCGGCGATCCTGACGTTCTCATGCGCGATGCGCAGCCGGTCCTGGGCGTTCAGCACCTGGAAATAGGAGTTCAGCACCGAGGCGATGGTGGCGATTTCGACCACGTTGCGATCGAAGCGGCTGGCGTTGGCGAGCAGCCGCGCGGCCTTCGAGGCGTCCTCGTTCTTGCCCCAGAAATCGATCTCGTAGCTGGCGTTCAGCCCGAGTTGATACAGATTGGTTCGGGTCGCGGCGACGGTTCCGCTGGAGGTGGCATTCGACGTGACGGCCGCGCCGGCGGCCGTGCTCGCGGCGAACGCCGTCCCGGGCGTTTGGGTGCGCTGCGCGGAATCGTTCATCGTCAGCGCGGGCCACAGCGCCGAGCTGGAGATGCGGGCCTGCGCGTCGGCCTGGGAGATGCGGGCCACGGCGGCGGCGATGTCGTAATTGTTTTCCAGCGCCTGATCCACGATGCCGGACAGCTCCCTGGAGCCGAATCTCGCGGTGAAGTCACGGGCGGAGCCGATCGACGGCGCCGACGCCGGCTTGGCCTCGCGGAAACGCGGCGGCGGAGGCGCGCTCACATCGGGCTTCTGCCAATCGAGATCGCAGCCCCCTAGTGTCGCCAGTAGGGCGAAAGCGGCGAGCGAATCGGGGGGCTTGCGTGGACGAGACGAAATTGGCACGGCGATGTTTTCGCTTTCTCCGCTATGAGCGCGCGTCTTATGCGCTTATTCCGACAAACTTACTAGACTACTGTCCGCGCGGCCGGCGACGCATCAACGTCGCGGGTTCCATCTGGGCGCGAACCGACCGGGAGAACGAGGTATCATATTGATCCGCCTTGGCGGCGAAATGACGGCGTTCGCGGCGAAACGCCATTCGGCGGAGCAGTGAAGCGTAACGCATGTTACGGTTAGCAGTACAAGATCCAGGAATGAATGACAAGCATGGCGCGCCGGGTTTTCCGTGGCTTTGCTTTGCTTGGGAGCGGGATTCGCTTCAGGCGCGCTGATAAAATCGGCGCGCGTCGCATTGGCGCAAAAAGCGCCCGGCGCGGAAAACCTCGGTCTTCCCGCGCCGGGCTGATATTCGTTAAGGGAAGCGTTCAGCCCTTGTGGTCCGGGCCGCCTTCGCCTCCGCCCCAGCCGTGGCATTCGCCGCCGCCGAAATGATGATGGTGATGCCAGCCGAGCACGTGCAGCATCACGACCAGGCGGTGCTTCTGGCCGTCGTCGAGGCTCGCGTACAACGGCTTGACGGCCTCGGAGAATTTCGTCAATTGCGCCGCGCGGGCTTCCATCTCCTTGGCGTGGCGCTGCATCCCCTCGATCAGGTCGTGACGCCCCTCATGCTCCTCGCGCTTCTCGGCCCATTCGCCCATGTGCGCCTTGGCGCGTTCGCGAATCGCGGTCTCCACCGCCGGCCAGTTCTTTTCCTGCGCGGGGGTCAGTTTGAGCCCGGCCTTCAGACCGGCGACCTTGGCGTCGACCAGCGCCGCGCGGTCTTCGTCCGAGAGCTTCCATTGGGCGCCGTCCTCCTGCTTTGGCGGCTCGGCATAGGCGCCGGAAGAGAGAACCGGCAGCAAAAGGGCCGCCGCGGCGGCCGCGATCAGAAGATGTTTCCTCATCGAACCTGTTTCCTCTTTGTGGCGGGCGAAACGCCCGACGCCTCATCCGCGTCGAGCGCGTCGCTCGTATCGCCGAAAATTCCCCCTTCGTCGGGGCGGCGAGGGCGCCGCTTCGATCTTCGGCCTTCTCCCTCGACTTCAACAGTCTCGCAGGCGCATGTTTCCCCGATATGTCCGCGCAAACACGAAATATTGCTGGAATGCGTCCGAACAAGGGGAGGGAAGGGGATCGTCGCGCGAATCGACGGCTTTCGAGAGCGAGCCCTCAGGCTTCCGTTTCAGGCCCCGACGAATCCGGTGGCGCGACTCCGTAATCGCGGTGTCCCATGATCGCCGACCCCACGCGCACATGGGTCGCGCCGAGCTGGATCGCCAGCTCGAAGTCCGAACTCATCCCCATCGACAGCACTGAGAGGCCATTGCGCGCGGCGATGTCGGCGAGCAGCGCGAAATGCGGCGAGGCTTGCTGGTCGACCGGCGGTACGCACATCAATCCGTCGATCTTCAAGCCGTATTTGTCGCGGCACGCCGCGAGGAAGGCGTCGGCCTCCTTGGGCGACACGCCGGCCTTTTGCGGCTCGTCGCCGGTGTTGACCTGCACGAGCAGGCGCGGATGCTTGCCTTGCCGCGCCATCTCCTCGGCCAGCGCCCGCGCGATCTTTTCGCGGTCGACGCTCTCGATCACGTCGAAGGTCTCCACCGCTTCCTTGGCCTTGTTCGATTGCAACGGCCCGATCAGATGCAGTTCGATATCGGGATAGCGCTCGCGCAGCGGCGGCCATTTGCCGCGCGCCTCCTGCACGCGGTTCTCGCCAAAGACGCGCTGTCCGGCCTCCAGCAGCGGGACCACGTCCTCGCCGGGAAAAGTCTTGGTGACGCAGACGAGGGCGACGCCGGCGGGATCGCGCCCGCAGTCGCGCGCCGCGCGGTCGATGGCGTCCCTGGTCGCGGTAAATCGGTCGACGATGGTCATGGCGCTGGGGGTTGGTCCGGGCAGTAGTGAAGGAGTCGTCCGGCGGCCCTCATCCGACTCCGCTTCGCGGAGCCACCTTCTCCCACAAGTGGGAGAAGGAAGGGACGCCGATTGATTCAGCCTGGATTTCTATAAATTACACGGATCATAAAAACAAAGGCGCATCCCTTCTCCCGTTTACGGGAGAAGGTGGCACTTGCGAAGCAAGGGTCGGATGAGGGACCTTGCCGCGTCCCCGCAATCTCCCGCGCATCCGCTCACCTCCGCAAACACGCGGCCATCCAATCCAAATAAGCGCCGTCGCCCTCGGCGATGTCGATTCTCAAGATTTCCGGCGTCTCGTAATCGTGCAGCCGGCGGATCAAGGCTTGCACCGCCGGAAAATCCTCGGCCCGGATTTTCAGATGCAGCGCGATTTCCGCGTCCTCGCGCAATTCGTCCTTCCAGACATAGAGGCTTTGAATGGGAAAAAACTGCGCGCAGGCGGCGAGGCGCGCCTCCAGCGCCGCCTTGGCGATTTCGCGCGCCCTGGCCTCGCTGGCGACGGTGGTGAGCGCGATGCTGAAGGAGGCCAATCGAACAGCTCCTGATCCACGACGGCTTGGAACCCGCCGCCGGCTTAGATAGACTCCGCTTATACGGCGGCGGGGAAAGGGATCAAGCATGACGCGAATATCCGACGACGCGAGCCTTCGCGAACGCGAGAAGCTCGACGGACGCATCGCCTTCGTCGCGGCGGCCTTCGCGCTCGCCTATGGCTTCGTCGCCTTGCTGGATCGCGTCGGCGCGCCGCTGGCGCTGGTCGAGGCGGTCGCGCCCTATTTCACCATTTTCGCCTTCGCCGCGCTCGGCGCGCTGCTGCATTCAATGCGCGTGTCGACCTATTACGCGGCGGGCCGCGCCGTCCCGTTCGAATACGCCGGTTTCGCCCTCGCCGCGCTGGTCGCGGGCCTGATCTTGCCCTTCGCGGCGCAATTTTCCGGGCGCTCATGGCTGTTCGGCGTCGCCGGCGGCGTTTTCACTGGCGTCGCGGCGATCGGCTTTTATCTCGGGCCGATGCTGCGCAAGACCGGAGCCGTTTCCTTCTCGGAGTTGCTGGCCGCGCGCTTTCCGAGCGTCGCGACGCGTGTTGGCGTGATCGCGCTGGCTTGCGCCGCGTCGGCGCTGATCGCGCTGGCCGGCGAACAATCGGCGGTCGATGTGCTCGCGGGCGTTTTGGGCGGCGGACGCGGGCTCTCGGCGGCGGTCGTCGGTTGCGCCGTGCTGCTGATCGCCGGGCCGGGCGGGTTGCTCGGGACGATCTGGACCGCCGCCGCGGCCGGCGCCGTCGCCGTCGTGGGTTTTGGCTGGCCGGCGCTGATGTTGGCCTTGCGGGACGCGCCTCCCTTTGGCGGCGCGGCCAACGCCCAAAGCGAGGCCGCCGCCCGGCTGGAGGATTGGGGCGCGCTCTCGACGAACCACGGCGCCGGGGTGATCGTCATGCTCGCCGTGACGCTCGGAATCGCCACGCTGGCGCCGCTTCTCGCGCCCGCCATCGCGACCCAAACGCCGGGCCGCGCGCGGCTGGCGGGTTGCGCGGCGTTCGGCTGGACATTTGTGTTCGCCTTTCTGATCGCGGTCGGTTTGGCGGGGGCGACCCTGTCGCTGGCGCGCCAGGGCGTCGGCCAGTCGCCCGCGCATCTGCCCGATGCGGTCTATGCCGCCAGCGCGCATGGCCTCGTGACCATTTGCGGCGCGCGGGCGCCCGATCCCGCCAGCGCGCGCCGCGCCTGCGCGGGCAAGAGCGGATCCACCGGAGCGCCGTTGCGCGCGAGCGACTTCCGCGTGAACGGCGCGCTTTTTCTCGCCGAACTGCCGGGGCTCGAGCAAATGGGCGCCGCCGCTTCGGGATTGCTCGCCTCGGCGCAAATCGCCCTGGCGCTGGCGCTGGCCGCCGCTGGCCTGCAAGCCTTCGGCACGGCGCTGGGGCACGAGGCGATCTACCGGTTTCGCGGCAACGTTGACTTGACCAGCCGCCGGTTGATCACGACGCGGCTCGCGCTGCTGACCGTCGCGGCGGCGGGCGCGGCCGCCAGCGCTTCGGGTCGCTTCGACGCCCGCGCATTGATCGCCTTCGCCCTGGCGCTGTCGGCGGCGGCGATGGCGCCGGTCGCGGCGCTGGCGCCCTGGTCGCGCGCCGACGACCGCGACGCGCTATACGCGCTGCTGGGCGGGCTGTTGGGCATGATGGTGGTGATCCTGATCGCCGGAAACCCGCGCGACGGCGACGTGCTCGCCGGCGCCGCGCTCGCCGGCGCGCTGTTCGGCTTCGCCGCCGGCGTGGCGTCGGCCCTGTCGCGCCCCGCCGGCTCCGCGCACGGGCGCGCCTTCGTGGCGCGTCTGACACGGGGCGACGGCGCGGTGATGGAGCCGGAGAAGGGCGCTTGAGTCTGGTGCGCTTGGAGCCCTGTCTCGGGCCATGAGCGGCGAGGGCGCGGCCGGACCATCGCCGCGATGTTCGGGAATTACCGAGTTGGCGGAACAGCTCTCTTTTTGATCACTGAGGGTTGGTGTTATCGGCGCATGCTCGAAGGCACGTCGTCTGTTGTTCGCTACATGGCTGTCCGCCAGTAACTTCCGGCGTGCCCGGCTTGTTTCCCTGGCTGTAACATCGCCGATAGTCTTTCTTGCAGCGCGATTCACAAGCCCGCTGAGCGGAAGCCGCGCTCGTCTTCGCCAGTCTAAAATTGGATGGATATTGCGTGGATTGGAGCGCGAAACCTGACGCGCCCGCCTCGACGATGGTCGCTACCTGATATGCCGCCGACTTCGGTCCGCTCGGGGAGTTATCTTCCGCCGCGACAAGCCCCGAGTAGAGAAACGCGGAGACGCACAGAGTGGCGAAGTGGATGGCGTAAGCCCGGGTTTTCATATTCGATATTCCTCGTTTTAAGGACTTCACCGGCCGCTGATTTATGCAAATAGAAATGCATGGTGGGCGCTAAAGGTTCCCGGCCTTCCAACAGCTAAGCTTTCGCGCGGCTCAGTCGATCGGGCCGTTGAAGACCGGCCGCGACTTGTCCTCGCCTCTCCCGGGCGCGGCGCCGAACCTGAAGTAAAGCAAGTTGCCCGGCGCCATCCGCGACATTTCCTTGGTGAGCGGGATCGGAATGCAGCGGTCGAAGGCCTCGATCAGGCGCGCTTCGAGCTGCTTTTGGCTCTGATGGCGCCTATCGAGTTTGAGCCAGGCTATCCGCGGCGGGCCGATCAACCCGCCGTCGCGGTTGAGGGAAAAGTGAAAGGCGCCCTGCATCTTTTCCATGCCCGGAGGCGTCTGAAAACACTGGATGAAATGGGCGTGCAGGTCCCGCATGCTCGCGGCGGGGCTCTCTTGCTCCACGGCGCCCGCCGTCTGAAGGCTGGCGAGAAAGGCGAAGATCGTGACGAAGCGGCGCAAAAGACTCCCCCGAACTCGTGAACGCCGCCACGCGGGCCGACGCGAGCGTCATCCTAGCCTTGTCACGACCATGTAGCGCGATATTTGTCGCGTCACTTCGAGAAAATCGCGTTCAGATTGGCGAGTCCGGCCTCGAACCGGCCGCCGAGCGTCTCGTCGAAGTTCATGACGAGATTCATCGCTTTCGAGATCAGCGTGCTGGGGCCGGACATGGTCCATGTGACCTTCGTGCGCCCGCTGTCTTGCGGCGAGAGCCGGAACGACACGTCGTTCGACGCAGTGAAGGGTTTGCTCATTTCGAGCTTGATGTCGACGCTCTCGAACGGTCGGCTGTCGATGATCGTCATGCGCCCGGCACCGACCTTTTTATCTCCCGACCACGCGAACACCGCGCCGGCGCCAGCGGCGGGGCCCTCAAAGGTGTTTATCGCGGCGGGATCGAGCTTCGCCCAGGGCGACCACGCCTGCCAGTTGCGGAGTTCGTCGATGTG